>Ga0126384_10001981_pt1 | contig 12342 bp, 14 predicted proteins | sample PanSoiMetPlot_36_FD_92543 | JGI IMG/M metagenome (GOLD analysis project Ga0126384, IMG submission 92543) | Tropical forest soil microbial communities from Panama - MetaG Plot_36 | ecosystem: Environmental > Terrestrial > Soil > Tropical forest > Bulk soil | place: Panama | collected 2016-02-17 | reverse complement strand
GTGGCGGCGCCAATCCGAAACTGCTGGCTTGCGCCAGTGCCGTTCGGAACGAATGGATGTCGGGCTTCATGCTCATAGCTCGGTGGGTGGCCGGGACCCGCGCGCGGGTCCCAGATGCCACGGTGTGGTGGCGCCCTCTTTAGAAGGACGACCGGTCAAGCTGCTCGTAGAAACTCTTGGCATCGAAGGCGCTCGCCGTCGACACAACGCCCGTCAGCAGCGACAGGGCAACAACAACAGATGCGATCATTTTCATGGTGGTCTCCGTGGTGTTTGGGTCTGGCGAGCGCTCGCAGGCATCGCCAACAGGTTTGATGTAGGGTGTGGCCTTCCATGCGTCCAATGCAAATGCTAGATACTCAAAATGCACCTGACGCATATTCGCAAATCCGACCTCAACCTGCTGCCGGCGCTCGCGGTGTTGCTGGAAGAGCGGAGCATCTCCAAGGCCGCAGCCCGCCACCATCTGAGCCAGCCCGCCATGAGTCGCGTGCTGCAGCGACTGCGCGAGACATTCGGCGACGAGCTGCTGATCCGGACCGCGAACGGCTACGAGCTCACCGCGCGCGCCCGGCGGCTTGAGCAGGAGCTCAAACAATTGCTCCCCGAGCTCGACCGGATGCTGCGCGGCGAGGTCTTCAACCCGCTTACGGCAGAGGACAATTTTCGCGTCTGCGGCACCGATTCCGCCTCCATGCTGATTGCCTCCCGGCTGCCCGCCCGGCTCAAGACCATCGCGCCACAGGCACAGTTGGAACTGGTCGCTTGGCACGACAAGGCGTTCGAAGATTTAAGCCACGGGCGGGTCGATGTTGTGCTGTGGGCCAATCAGGTCCCGGCTCCGTTCCTATTCCGGGAGCTGTTCGAGGATGACATCATCTGCGTGCTCTGCGAGCGCCACCCGATCGGCAACCGGCCGCTGACAAAAGAGGCCTATCTGCGCTATCCGCATGTGCAGCTGACCCTCTTCAACCCATGGGGGTCAACGGTGGACAGGGTGCTTGCCACCAGCCGCCAACAGCGTCGCATCGGTTTGCGCGTGCCCTATTTTGGCGCAGCGGTGCTGGCGGTCGGCGGCACCGACTTGATTGCGACCCTACCACGCCGGCCGGCTGAGATTTACGCGCGGTCGACCCGCGTCCGAATTACCCCATTCCCGTTCAAGGTGGCGCGCGCTCGCTACCTGATCGCCTGGCACCCGTCCACCAACGACGAGCCGGCGCTGGTTTGGTTTCGGGAGCAACTTTTCAAGGTGTTCACCGAGTTCCAGCTGTCCGCAGGCCGCTGACAACGCGGGAGGAGGCCGTCGGGCACCGGCCGCGGCGGACAGCGGCCGTGCGTGCCCCGCAGGCATAAGAACATCTGTGCGGTCGGTTCCTTGCTCGGAAGGCCGGTGCGGACGCAATCGCCGGTGCCGCGGCTCGGCCCACATCTGCCCGAGGGCCCGCGCCGCAGCCCGCCATGTCAGGTCGTGTCGGTCGGCGACTAGGCGGCGACGAGCGCCACGCGACGCATCCTCTCGAGCGCGTGCAATCGGTCGGCCTCTTCGATTTCCGCCGCCGCGATGGCCTTGTTGAGCGCGCTGCTTAGCGCCTTGGCCGCATCGAGGGTCAACTCGACGGCGGCGCGCGCACCCGGTTCCAGGCCACAGTTGACGAAATCAATGGTGATGGCGTCCTCAAGTAGCGCGTGGCGCGCGTGGTCGTAGGACACCACCGAGTGCGTGAGGGAAAACCAGCCGTCTTCGCCAGCTTTTGCCATACCGCTGGCGGGGGCAATCTCGACGATTGATGTACACATGTCTGCCTACCCTGCTAGATGCTTGCCGAAGAATGCGAAGACCTTGTTCCAGCCGTCGAGCGCCTGCTCCACCCGGTACATGGGACGGTGATAATAGAAAATGCCGTGGCCGGCGCCATCGTAGCGATGGAACTCGTAGGCCTTGCCGTGCTTCTTGAGTTCGGCCTCGTGCTGGTCCACCTGCTCCGGGCTTGGTGCGCGATCCTCATTGCCGAAAATGCCAAGCAGGGGACAGGAGAGATCCTTGGTGAGTTCAATGGGCGAGGTTGGGGTCTTGGCGTTGAGCTCCTCCTTGGCCATCACCACGCGGCCGCCCCACAGGTCGGCGCATGCGTCGACGTCGCGTTTGTGGCAGGCATAGAGGAAGGCGTGGCGGCCGCCCGAGCACGAGCCGAACACACCAACCTTGCCGTTGTGGCCAGGTTGCGCGCGCATCCACTTTACCGCCGCCTCGGTGTCGCCGATGACCTGGGCGTCGGGAACGCCCCCCTCGGCGCGCACCTTGGCGGCGACATCATCGGGGTTGCCTTGGCCGGAGCGTTCATAAAGGTTGTGGCAGATGGCGAGATAGCCATGGTGGGCGAATTTTCGCGTCATCTCACAATAGATTTCGCTCCAGCCGGGAAGATGATGCACCAATACGATGCCGGGCAAGGTCTTCGACCCCGATGGGCGCGCCACATAGGCTGAGATCGGATCGCCCTTATCGCCATTGATCTTTATGGTCTCCACGGTCATGCCGCGGTATGTCATCTGTTTGCTCCTTGATAGTTGACAGCTCGGTCGCGTGGGCTGGACCGCACCATCGGGCGGTCGATCCTTGCAACTTAGTCCGCCGGCGCAAGCGACGCCAGGCGCACAATGCCCCGATCAGGCGGCTAGGCGAGCTCGCGCCATCGTGCCCGCGTGTCTAGCCGATGTGGGTTTTCAGCTCGCAACCGCCAGGTTTGCTGCCTCGACGCGGGAAGGAGACGGCAACGCCGGTGGATTCGCCCTTGCCGGGCGGAGGCGATGCCGGCGGGCCCGAGCGATGGAGCGCCATCTCCGCCGGGCCTGTGCCCAGGACGCTGCTCCCGCGCCGATCGGCGCTAGCTGTCGCCCAGGTGCCCCTCGATCCGGCAGTCAGGCGTCGCGGCCCGTCATCTGTCTGAAGAAATGTTCTGCATGCTGATAACAGTTCTGGGCCTCGACGTCATCGCCATTTAAGACCGCCGCATGCGCCAGTGCCAAGTAGCGCTCGTATTGCTGTCTGGCGTCGGCAATGACATTGCCACCGCGCTTGGGCGGCGCCGTGGAACGTGCCGGACGCCGATTCGACACAAAATGACGGCTATCGGATCGCTGTCTCGGGTTCTTGAAGCCTCGTTTCGGCATGTCGATCCTTTTCGACATCTTGAGCAAAACTCACTCCCTGTCCCAGTGCGCATCTCGCCAACCATCGGTTCGTTGGACAACGGCACGGCGGCGGCACACGATTGGGGGAACTCACTAGGCAACGCCGCAGTCCCGGCATTGGTTGCCAGTAGCCATGCCCTGACACGGGACCGGCGAAGATGCGAGCCACTTGAACTCGCGCGCACTGGACGGCTCGTTAGGTCTTGGTGACGAGTTTGGCGTCCGCCAGCGTCGCCAATCGCTCGTAGGCGTCGGCAATAGCTACCAACGTCTTCTTCGAAATTGGATCAACTGCTTCATCGGCGGCACGGCGCGCGTCATCCGCGCATCGCCGCCAATGGCTGGCCTCATCGTCGTTTGGCGCAGGCGTTATATTCATGAGGGGCAAACATCCGACACGCGCACGAAGTTCCCCTCCGCGAACGCTGTGTTCTCGGGGTCTGCCACCACGTTACTTTTTGTGAGTGTCGCGCAACTCGGCGCGCTCGGCAAGAATCTTATAGCCTTCGGCGATAAAAAGCATGACCCGCCGTCGTTCTGCGTCGGTCATGGTCAAGGCAATGAGGCGTGCGTCCGCTTCCAGCCGCCGCCAGTGTTCGGCATTTCGCTCAACGTCGGTCGCATCTGCCGGCATCACGCGCTTGTCCCTCCCACCCGTCGGCCGAACGCGCAGGTCGGGATTGGGTTCCATGGAAAAAGCATTGCCGAGCGATACGACGCCGCCTCACCGTGGCGCGGAAGCCCTGCAAGATCTGGAAGAAATTTGCCGGCCAATCGTTAGCGCTGGCGGCTTAGGGCGGGTTGGCTGCGCGGGTGGACCCACGTGGCAGCCATGCCCAGGACACGAGGTGCGCCCGCCGATTGCCGAGGCCTTCCCGCCACCTTCAGCGGAGCTGTAGGCGGCTTTTTGTGGCCGCTACGGCGGACGCCGTCCCGCAACGGATTTTCCGAACCGGTACAGAGACGACATCGCGACCGAAACCCCGCCCGATGAGCCCCGCGATAACTTGTTCGGAGACGGAGCAAAACTTCCCGCGCGGCGTTTCCGTCGGAAGGTGCTCGGCGATGCCTCGCTATTTTTTTCATACTAAGCGCGGTCAAGTGACCGTGTTGGATCAAGATGGCGTCGATCTCATCAATAGCGCGCAAGCCGAAGAAGAGGCTGCGCGCCGTGCGCAGGAGATCGTGGCCCGAGAGGGAGCAACGGCGGCCAAGGATCGCGCCATCGTGGTGGCCGACGAGAATTGGCAGACGCTGTTTGAATTTCTATTTTAGCCAACGTCGGGCGACCTTGGGATCGGCCGCTCATGACGGTGAGCGGCGTTGATGCGGCAACCCACCGAAGGCGCGGTCATGTTTGGCCGCGCCTCCGCGTCTGTTGAGCGAGAGGCTGGCCTCGGGCGCAAGTGGGGAGGGGCAATAATCTGGCCCGGCGCTGTGGTCGGGTGGTGCTCCCGCGCGTGTGGCAGCCAGGACAACGATTGTATGTGCACAAATATTTTTTGCGACTTGGCGGGAACGCGGGCGCCGGCCGTACGTTTAAGGGTGATCCAGGCGCCTCGCGTGCGTCTGGACGCGTCCACACCGTGAAGCGTCTGCCGAAGTGAAGCGTAAGTGCGCGTTTCGCAGCAGCCCGCTCAATGACGCAAAGCCTCATTGCCTTTGCCGCCGTCCACGTCGCGAGCCTGGTGATCATCTTGGTGTTCACCGCCCTCGAGACGACGCGCTCGCGCGGCAGATCCGGGTGCCAAAGCCAAGCGGCAGCCGAGGCCGGTATTGCCCTGGATGCGGCGCCGGTCATGCGGGGAGGCCACGCGCCGCAGCTATTGATCGCACTCGACGGCGGAGCCGCAGCGTCGTCGCTGCCCGCGGCGAGGGCTGGCGGGCGCAGTCCGCCGACGAGAAAAAGGGTCCCCAGCAATGCTCGAGACAGCCAGCGAGGGCCACGCGCATCGCGTGGAAACGGACTTTTGGTCCGGCGTCTATAAGGGCAGATCGATCGCCATCCTCAATCACTACGGTCGCCTGCACGTCTATCTCGACCACATTCTGCAACATAACGTGGTGTTCGCCGATCGCCCGCACGCGCTGGCCTGGCTCATCCAGCGCGTCGACCAGGCAATGCCCCTCGAAAGCGCGGGCCGCTGCAACTGACGGGTTTGCCGATGCAATCAGCGCCATCGCCCGGACCGGTAATGGCGGGCGCAAGGCGAGCTCGGCGCTGGCGCTTGCCGATCAGCCCGGATTACCGAGCCGGTTCTCGCGCCGCATTTGGTCGCGCCACTGCATCGTCCCAAACGGCAATTTGTTGGCGTCGTGAACGTAGTAGCCCTCATCGCCGGGGCCGCCGCGCGATCGATGGGAGCAATAGAGTTGCCCGTGGCGCCGCCAGCACTGCTGGGCAACCAGCGTGCGTCCGGTTGCCACGGAGGGCCCCCCGGTGGCCTTGACGGCCTCGAACGGCCCGGCCGCGGCGGCATTGACAAAGGTCAGCGATGCCAAAATCAGCGCTGCGTGGGGAGCGAGTGTTGGCGCCATGGGGATGTTCCGAGGTTTGGCCCCGACCGGGAACGCAATCGCCAACTCGCGTCGTGCCGGCCGTGGCGCGTCGTGCCTGCCGGCTTAGGTGGGGTCGGCTCTCCGTTCTGTCGAGCGTTTTGCGGCCAATCACGGCAAAGTGCAGGGGGCGTGACGTCGGGTACGGTGCTGGCACCCTCGGGCTCGGGCCCGCGCGCACAGGCACAGCGCCGAAGCCAATGCGTCAGTGGTGCAGCTTATACTTGACTCTAAAAGTCAGGAATACGTAGTCTGCCCGCAGTGCGTAGCCAGGCGTTGATCGATCCCAGCCATCGCGCGTAGCAGCGCTTGCCGCCCGTCAGTGTGACCACCCAGGTCTTGTGCGGCAGGTCTTGTTTCAGTTGCGTTGCGTAGGGGGTCTTATGAGTAGTTCGGTCCGCATGCCTGGATCGTTGCGTCGGCCATTGGGGTCGATGGTCGATCCGCAGGAAGGTTCTCGCCCGGGGCAGCCTCGAGCCGATAGCGCCAGAGCAAGATTGGTGACGGCGGCCTGCCTGTTGGCCGCCAGTCCGACAAGCCTGGCGCTGGCACAAAGTTCCTCAAGCAACAGTCAGCTGCCGCCGTTGAGCGTCGAGGCGAAAGCGGCCAACAAACCCGCCGCAACCGGTCCCGCTTCTGCCGGCAGCGCCGCACCTGCGCCCGCAGCCGAACCGACGCCGGAGCAAAAGAGCGCCAGTCCCTATGTCGATCCGGCGGCGCCCTATAAGGTCGAACAATCGGGTTCGGGCAAGATCACCGAGCCGCTGGCCAATACCCCCAAGACCATCACGGCGATCTCCAAGCAGGTGCTCGAGGACAAGGGCGCCACCACCGTACGTGAGTTGGCGCGGCAAACTCCGGGGGTGACCATCGGCTTCGCAGAGGGCGGCAACGCCTTCGGCGATTCGATCTATATTCGCGGCTTCAATGCCCGCGGCGACATTTTCGTCGACGGCATGCGCGATCCTGGCAACGCCTCGCGCGAGACCTTCGCCGTCGAGCAGGTCGAGATCTATAAGGGGCCGGGCGGCACCATCGCCGGTCGTGGCGTCACCGGCGGCGCCATCAACCTGATTACCAAGTCCCCCAACGAGGCGTTCAATTTTGTCGACGTGTCGACCACGTTCGGCACCGACAAGACCGTGCGCACGACCGTCGATCTCAACCAGGTGATCAGTCCCGGGCTGGCGGTGCGCGGCAACGTGCTGTTCCACGATCAGCACGTCGCCGGCCGCGACGATGACGTAGAGGATCGGCGCTGGGGCGGCTGGCTGGCGGCGACGCTGAAGCCCACGGACGCCTTCAAGTTTACCGTCGATTACTACCGTTACCGCACCGATGGGATCCCGGACTTCGGCGTGCCGTTCGATCCCAGGACCTTGCTGCCCGTGACCGAGACCGCCGGCGTGCCCCGCTCCACCTGGTACGGCGATGCCCGACCCGGCCGCGACTTCATGAAGAACGAGGCCGACATCGTGACCGGCACCGCGGAATGGAAGGTGACGGACGCCGTCAAGCTGACAAGCAAGACGCGGGTCGGCCGAACCAGCGTTGATTACCTGGCCTCGAGCACCGAGGAGACATCGATCTCAACTGCCACGCCGCCTTCGACCTGGACGGCAACCGCACACAACGCCAATCGCTTGCAGCAGACGGACCTGATCGCCAACCAGACGGATGTCACCCTCAAGTTCGCAACCGCCGGCTTCAAGCACACGCTGGTTGCCGGCCTGGAGGTGAGCCGGGAGGACGTGACCCAGCAGAGCTACCAAAAGAACGGCGCCAATTTGCCGAACCAACTCGTCAACCTCCTGGATCCGGAACCGTTGTCCGCGGCCGCCCAGCTTGCCGCTACTCCCAACACTCTCACGCCACCAATCAATCGCGTGCTCGACACGACCGCGGCCTATGTGCTCGACACCATCAAGCTCAACCCGCAGTGGACCCTCAACGCTGGGATCCGGATCGATCATTTCGACCGTTCCGACACCGGCCCACACCCGGCGGTACCCAACCCCAACAACGATCCCAATGGATCGCGGCAAGACACCTTCTTCAACTGGAACGTCGGTCTCGTCTATAAGCCGATTCCGATTGCCGCCTTCTACGTCGCCTACGCGACATCGACCAATCCGGTTGGCCAGGAGTTGGATGCGACGCAGGTCGACTATGGCGGCCTGACGGCTTCGCTTGCCGGCCTCAAGCCCGAGCAGAACACGGCAATCGAGCTCGGCACCAAATGGGAGGTGTTCGGGCGGCACCTGCTGGCAACCGCCGCCTTGTTCCAGACCACCAAGGAAAATGCGCGCGAGCCCAGTCCGCTCGGCAATCCCAATCCACCGACCGCCACCGGCGAGTTCCGCGTGCGCGGCGTGGAACTCGGTGCCCAAGGCAAGCTGACGGAGCGCTGGAGTGTCTACGGCGGATTGGTGGTGATGGAGACGGAAGTCACCGACTCCTCGACGCCCCGATACATCGGGCGGCGGCTAGCAAACATCCCGGAGACGCAATTCAACCTGTTGAGCAAGTACCAGCTGACCGAACACCTCTCGATTGGCGGTCAGGCCGTCTACGCCGGCGAGGTGTTCGGCGGCCTGTTCGCGGCCGGCCAGACCGCAGCCAACCTAACCGACCCGACGGTCGACAGGTTCAATCGCATTCCCGCGCATTGGCGCTTTGATTTGCTGTCGGAATACAAGTTCAGCGAGCATTTCTCGGCGCAGTTGAACGTGATCAACGTCACCAACGAACTCTACTACGACTCGCTCTACCGCGCCTCGACGCCGTTCGCGTTCGTTGCGCCGGGTCGGGCTGGTTATCTGACCTTGAACTGGAAATACTAGAGCGACCTCGGTCACCCCGCCAAGACGGGGATCCCGCTCTTATGCGTTTTCCGGCCGGAGGTGTGCCCCGGTCGGCCATCGGCCACCGCGCAGGCTCCGCCGCTCGGGGGCGTCGCTGCGTGAGGATCGACGGTGCTGATTTCAATTCCACAAGTGCTGAGCAAGGATGAGGTCGGGCGTTGCCGCGAGGTGATGGATGTGGCCGAGTGGGTGGACGGGCGCGGCACCGCCGGACCGCAGTCGGGCTCGGTCAAACGCAACATGCAATTGCCGGAGGGCTCGGCCGCGGCCCAGCAACTTGGCGAAATGGTGCTGGCGGCATTGTCGCGTTCGGCGCTGTTCATTTCTGCCGCAATTCCGTTGAAGATATTCCCGCCCCTGTTCAATCGCTACGGCGTTGGCCAGCATTTCGGCACTCACGTCGACGGGGCGATCCGCGCCGTGCCGGGTACCCCGGTGCGCATCCGCACGGATCTGTCGGTCACCCTGTTCCTGGCGGAACCCGAGGAGTACGATGGCGGCGAGCTCACGGTTGAGGACAGGTACGGGACGCACGAGGTGAAGCTGCCGGCTGGCGACATGGTGCTCTATCCCGCAACCAGCTTGCATCATGTGAAGCCGGTGACCCGGGGTGTGCGCGTCGCCTCGTTTTTCTGGTTGCAGAGCATGGTTCGCGACGACGGCGCGCGCGCATTGTTGTTCGATCTTGATGAGACCATTCAGGAGCTTTCGGCCGAGCGCGGCGTGGAGGACGCCGCCTGCGTGCGGCTGACGGGCATTTACCACAATTTGATCAGGGCCTGGGCGGACGTTTAACGCGCGTGCGGTAGGCCAGGGTCAAGCCTGCGCTCGGCGGCGGCAAGTGTTGCGAACTTGGAGTGGGCGTGTGAAGAGTGGGCCAAGCGCCAGCCAGGCGGCAAGCGACCGCGGGCGGGCGCCATGAGGGCAGGGAAAACACCTTGAAGATGCCAGTGATGCGAGCGAGCCCTATTATGGACTGCCATCGGCGGTGCCGGTCACGCTCGCTGGCGGCGCCTGTCACGCTGGCCATGACGCTGCTGGTGGCGGCGCCGAGCTATGGCGAGACGCCATCTGAGGTGCCGGTCATCGGCAGCGCGCACCTACCCCGCGATCTGTCGCCGTGGTCGATGTTCGTTTCGGCCGATATCGTCGTGCAGTCGGTGATCATCGGTCTCGTTTTGGCCTCGCTCGTGACCTGGACGGTATGGTTGGCCAAGAATATCGAACTGGCGCTGGCGAGGCGCCGGCTGCGCCGCGCATTGGAGGTTCTGGCGCAAGCCCGCAGCTTTGCCGACGCGCTTGCCGAGGTCGGGCGGGGGCGGGGCGTTGCACCGGCGCTGGTCAAGGCCGCGCGACTGGAGCTGGCGATGTCCGCCGACCTCACCAGTCAGGCCCAGGCCGGAATCAAAGAAAGGATCGCCACGCGCCTCGCCCGCCTCGAAGCCGCTGCCGGCCGCCACATCAACCGCGGCACCGGCGTGCTCGCTACCATCGGCGCCACGGCGCCGTTCGTCGGCCTGTTCGGGACGGTGTGGGGCATCATGAACAGCTTCATCGGCATTTCCAAGGCGCAAACCACCAACCTTGCCGTGGTCGCGCCCGGCATCGCCGAAGCCCTGCTGGCGACCGCGATCGGCCTGTTCGCCGCCATTCCGGCGGTCATTATCTACAACCAGTTTGCCCGCTCGCTCGGCCGCTACCGCGCCTTGGTGGGCGATGGCTCGGCCGAGGTGATGCGGCTGGTCTCGCGCGATCTCGATCGCGGCCAGGCGCACGTGGGGCTGGCCAGGGCGGCGGAGTGAGCCTATGTCGGCCGGTCTCGAGGATGGCGAGGACGAGGGTGAGCTGCACGAGATCAACGTTACGCCGTTCATCGATGTCATGTTGGTGCTGCTGATCATCTTTATGGTGGCAGCCCCGTTATCGACGGTTGACGTTGCCGTCGATCTGCCAGTGTCGACCGCCAAGCCGCAGCCGCGCCCGGAAAAGCCGCTGTTTTTGAGCATCAAGGCCGACAATTCGCTGACCTTGGGTAATGATCCGATCGCCGCCGGACAATTGGCCGCGGCACTCGATAGCGCCACCTCGCAGGACCGCGACAAGCGGATCTTTCTGCGCGCCGACAAGTCGGTGCCCTACGGCGAGCTGACACGGGTGATGAACCTGTTGCGCGCCGCCGGCTACTTGAAGGTGGCGCTGGTGGGCCTTGAGGGTATCGAACCGCCGCCGGCACTGGCCGCGCCGAGCCCGGCACCGGGCGACGGCGACCGGCCATGAGGGCGCGCGCCGACCGCTTCGAGTTTGCTGGCACGAGTGACCTGTTCGAATCGAGCCGGGTCGCGGCCGCGCGTTGGGTGAGCGCGGCCATTTTCATCCTCGCAGCGCACGTTCTATTGACGACAATGGCGCTCCTCAATTGGAGCGAGGTTGAGGTCGCCGACGCGGCCGCCGGTGCCACCATCGTGGACATGTTGCCGGCACCGGCCGCCCCGGTCGATTCGCCCGATGTCGCGCATGGGCCGCAGGTGGAAGAGGCGATGCTGGCGCCGCCACCGACGCTCGAAACCAAGCCAGCCGTGGTCGAGGAGCAGCCGAAGCTGGAGCCAGCACCGTTGGCGCCGGAGCCGGAGGTGGCGCTGCCGATCGCGACGCCGGTCGAGGAACAAAAACCGAAAGAGGAAGAAGCCAAGCAGGAGGTGAAGGAGAAGGTCGAGACGCAGGAATCGGCCGCGCCGTTGACGATGGCGCCGCCGAAAGTCGAGCCGACCCCCGAGCCGCCGGTTGCAGCCAAGGCTGCGGCCGGCGCCCGCGCCGAGCAGGTCAAACGCATCGAACTCAGCTGGCAAAAGACGCTGGTGTCGCATCTCAATCGTTTCAAGCGCTATCCGACCGCCGCCCGCGCGCGCGGCGCGCAGGGCTATGTGCTGGTCGAGTTCACCATCGATCGCTCCGGCAATGTGGTGGCCTCACGCGTGCTGCAGCACTCCGGCTCGGCATTCCTCGACGACGAGGCGATGGCCGTGCTGCAGCGCGCCAGCCCGCTGCCGCGCCCGCCGGCCGAATTGACCGGTGAGCTGTTTCCGCTGACCTTGCCCATTCAATTCCGCATGAAGTAGCCGACCGCCGGCGGGCGGCCGTGCGCGGAAACTTCAGGCCTGGCGGCGCTTGCCGCCGAACCAGCGCTTGAACCAGCCGGGCTTGGTGGCGGCGGGCTCAGCGGCTGCCGGCGCCGGCGGCGAGGGTGCCGCCGCCGTCTCGGCCGCAACCGGCGCCGGTCCGCCGACCAGAACCGAGAACTTTTCGAAGAATTCGTCGGCCAGCCGCTTGGCGGTGGAATCGATCAGGCGACCGCCGAGCTGCGCCAGCTTGCCGCCGACGTCGGCCCTGACGTCGTAGCGCATGCGCGTGCCGCGACCCTCGTCGCTGAGCGCCACGGTCGCACCACCCTTGGCATACCCCGCGACGCCACCACTGCCCTCGCCGGCAATGCGGTAGCCATTGGGCGGATCGAGATCCGACAGCTTGACCTTGCCGTTGAAGGTGGCGCGCACGGGACCGACCTGCAGCTTCACGCGCGCCGTCATGTCGGTCGGCGATTGCATTTCCAGCAGCTCGCAGCCCGGAATGCATTGCCGCAGGATGGCCGGGTCGTTAAGCGCTGCCCAAACGGTCTTGCGGTCGGCCGCAATATGGCGCTCACCGTTCATGTTCATGGGGCGTCTCCTCC
>Ga0126384_10001980_pt1 | contig 12343 bp, 13 predicted proteins | sample PanSoiMetPlot_36_FD_92543 | JGI IMG/M metagenome (GOLD analysis project Ga0126384, IMG submission 92543) | Tropical forest soil microbial communities from Panama - MetaG Plot_36 | ecosystem: Environmental > Terrestrial > Soil > Tropical forest > Bulk soil | place: Panama | collected 2016-02-17 | reverse complement strand
TCGCGCACCTTAAGCGCATTCTGCGGCTCGCTAGATTGCGCCTGCGAGGACCGAGCGGTGCGCAGTTCGAGTTCACGCTGGCAGCAATCGCACAGAATTTGAAGCGGCTCGCCAAACTTGTGCCTCGCCCACCACCGGTCACGTCCATGGTGTGCCTGGCGTAAGTTGTGGTGCGTTCCATCGCCGCCACGCCGACGCTCCGCCCGGAGTGCACGGCGAAAGGATCGATGCGCCTTCGCCTCAAAAAGCTCCCGCACCAATCAACGCGACATCAAATCCGACTTCTGCAACAATATCGGCCCGCTACTGCCTACTTGGAGCAGCGCGCAGGGGCGTCGGCTCATTGGGGTACGCCGGCCCTTTCTCACCGCGAAGACCGTCTGTGAAACAAACCTGACTCTCGCTCAAAGCACGGCGCCCCAGCCGCGGCTGTCGAATATCGTGAGGTAGATGTCGCGGACTACGGCCTCCTTGTTTCGGTTGTAATCCCGGACATTGGTGACGCCGATCCTCGCCTCGTCCTTCACACGCGTATATCGGGCGCAATCCTCCGGGTGGGTCCGAAGCCAATCCCGGAAAAGGATGTGACGGGCGTGCTCGGGGCAGTTGCGACCAAAAACGTGTAGGTTGATACGAGGCCGGTCATGCCGCAGCATCCGGTGCTCGTACCAAGTCCGCTCGCGGATGGTCAGCACGTAGCCGAGAGCTACCAACGCAGGCATGTAAGCCTCTTCCCGGGTCGGATCATCGACGATCAGGTCCATGTCGATGATGGGCTTTGCGGCCAAGTTCGGTACGGCCGTGGAGCCGACATGCTCGATGTTCAGGGCGACGCCTGGAAGCGCCTGCGCGATCAATTCCTTGCTGGCCTCAAAAAGAACGGGCCATTCGGGCGAATAGGCCGCGATCTCGATCACCTCGACTGGAGGAGCGCCGGACACCCATCCATTTTCGGCAGGGTCGCCATCGGCAAAAGTCGTGATGGCCGCCGGGGGCGGCCAATCTTCCATACTGTCGGCCATCGATCGAGCCTGAGCGGCTGCTTTTGGCCGCCATGACCGCTGTCTGGAGCGAACCGGCCACGTCATCCATTTGCTCCAACCGAGGCGCATGACCCCAACCGGACCCTGACACGTTGCAGCGACAGCACGCCCATTCGCGCACCAGCACGAATGGTGCCCAGTATGCGAGGGGCCGCAGTTTGCGTGCGGCCTAACCCTTCGTACGGCTCGGGCAATCAGCCGGATCGGCTCAGTGGCTAGGCGCGTTCTTCACCCAACGGCGGAAATTGACTTCGCTGGGGCCGCCTTTGGTGAAGTTGAGCGTGTTGGTGTAACCGCCATAGATGTTGCCTGCATCGTCGGCAGCAACGCCTTCGAGTGCGCTGAGTTCCTTGGTCTCCGGAATGTAGGCGGTGACCTTGCCGTCCTTGGCGCTGCCGATCCGGATGCCCTGTCCAAAGCCCGGATTGGTCTTCTCGGTCGAGGTCGAATCGGACACGTACATGTTGTCGTTCTTGTCGATATATACGCCGCTCGGCCGCCCGAACTGCTTCCATTCAGTCAGATAGCGCCCTTCCTGGTCGAAAATCTGGATGCGGCTGTTGCCGCGGTCGGCCACGAACAGCCGACCCTGGGAATCCATGGCCAGCATGTGCGGCGTCTCGAACTCGCCCGGCCCGGTTCCCATGTGGCCCAAGCCTTGATGAACTTGCCGTCCTTGCTGAAATGCACGATTCGCGCATTGCTGGGCTTGCCGTCGATCATGCCGTGGCCGTCGCCGATGAAAATGCTTTCGTCGGGAGCGATCAACACGCTTGAGGGCGCGTTGAACAGATCCTGGCTGTTATTGTCGCCGGCCACGCCTTCCTTCCCGAGCGTCATCAGCAATTTCCCGTCCGGGCTGAACTTCTTGACGGTAAAGCCCTTGCCATTCCTGTTCTGGAAATCGGTCACCCAGACATTCCCGGACCGGTCGGCGAACAGGCCGTGCGGGGCGGCAAACATGTCGGCGCCGAAATTGGCAATGACCTTGCCGGTGGAATCGAAATGAAAGATTGGCGGCAGGTGCGAGTCCGCGCAGAACGTCTGCTGCTCGCAGCGGTCGAAGGCCCACATGCTTTTCCCGTCGCTGCGATCGACCGATGCGCCGAACGTCGCGCCCCATTTGCGGCCGGGGGGCAGCTTCGCCCAGCCCTCGTCCAGGCGGTAAGGATTGGGCGCTGCATTGGGGCCCGGGAGGCCCTGCGGAAAGGTTGGCGTTGCCGAAAGCACGAACGCCGCCGCGACCACGGCGATCAGCGCGCCGCCCGCTTGTTGCCCGTATCGCATGCTGCTCCTCCGTTTTGGTGGTCTCAGTTCTTAGCATACTTCATCAGCCGCTTGGGGCCGACTTCGGCATAGCGCTGAACCGCGCTTGCCAGCTCCGGCCGCCTTGGGCGGCCAGGGAGGCGCGTTCGGTCTTGAGGGCGGCTAAACCGTCGGTGCCAATGTCCCGCCGCTTCTCTCGAATCCCGGCCAGGAGCCGTTTAGGTTTAGGGCCCCGCCCGTGCGTTTTCCGCGCCGGAGGCTCACCTCCCGGACGGGCTCGGCGCGCACTACGGCTCGGAGGCCGAACCTCATTTCGCGCTTCATCGGGCGGACCAAAAGGCCCGGACCCAGCACCCATCCTACAGGCCGCGCAGACGGAGCGGCAGCACCGCGTTCTTCAACGGGATTTCAACGGCCCCCTTCCGATGACCGCTTCGATCCGCTTCAGCAATCGATTTGCCAACTCGTCCGGGGTCTCCCAGTCGATGCAGTTGTATTGGCGCGTGTCGAAATGAATATTGGGCATATCGTCTTTTCGGCAGGTCCAAATCACGGGCAAAGCAAGGCCCATGGCAAATCCCGCCTCGAAGTAAACGCCCCCGCGTTGGCCTGTGAAATCGGCGACCAAGAACTTGGAGCGTCGAATCTCGGCGATTATTTCGTCGCAGATCTTGTTCACGTGCTCCTTGGAATCGATGCGCATTGGAAGATAGCCAGCGTCAACAATGGCCTTTTGCAGACCGTTGGTCCACGCATCTTTCATGCTGTCGTTGAACCACATTGCGACGAAGCCCTGCATAGACGCCGAAGCCGTCCGCTTCCATTCGTCCGCCCGGATCATGCCCACACCCGTGAGCTCCAGGTTGCCCTTAACCCATGTTTGGCCTCTCAAGAAGTCAGCGATGAAAGCTACCTCTCCGGGGTCGGTCGCTTGCAACCTCACCTCAACCTTGGGATCGGAAAGGTCAATGCTTTGGCCCAGCCGATGCGTTCGGTCGGACATCAGAATCAGAAGCCGCTTTGCTCGTTCCATGAGCGGGAGCGTTGGCAGCGATCTTAGTCCAGGCAGCGTGTCACTCGTGATTGTCGGCCGCTCGCCGTTGGAGTTCTGACTATCAACCCACTCGGAGAGGACGGCACGAAAACGGCTCGGTCCGGGCTCTGAGTCCAGCGTGCGGACCACCGAATCGGCGATCACGTAGTTGCCGCAGCGCGGACATTCGACATCGTAAGAATTGATGTGCCGGACGCGCTCAACAGATGCGTTCATGCGATCGCAGATAAAACAACGACGGTCCAATGTACGAACTCCCAGTGCAGGGACAGAAAAAATCGAACGCTACCAGACTAAATATGGCTTTAGACAGTGGGATCGCCGGCGCCGAAGCCGCGGCTCAATGCGATGGCGAGCGGGTCGTAGCACAGAGCCCATGCGCGTCGCTGCTGTTCGGCCGCTACGGCAGCAGCGGCCGTCAACGCGATGGCGAGCGGGTCGCAGCACAGAATCGTGAGCGCTGGATGGCCTCAAATGCCGGCCAGGAGCCGTTAAGGGCCCCGTCCGTCCGCTAATTCTACACCTGCCGGGCAGCGGCCGCGCGCCCATCGATGCCAGTTTTTATGAAAGCTATCGGCGTTGCTGTCTACATGGACAGCCGGCGCGTCGCGCTGACGCCGCAGCCGGCCAAGTTTGTGCCCCCGGCCCCGTAGAGCGCGTCCGGGCCCGCCGGCGCCGTGCCGACGAAGCCAGTGGCGTGGGCTCATTTTTTGGCCCTTAACGTCAGTTTGATCCGCCGTAGCAATCTTTTCGGAGTCCGCGGTAGGGCTTGTCCCGGACCTCGCGATCACGGCGCTCATGACGAGCTTCTCAGCGAGATCGCCCGGGATGTCTACCCGCAATTCCACATGTTTCCGATGGGGGTCTGGGTCCAGCAAGGGCCGAAGCCGCCGCCATTCCATCGCCCTTTGTAAAAGCCGGGGTAGCCATACCAGTACCCATGGGGTCGCGCCCGCAGCGGGTCGAATTGCTCCGGCGGAGCGTATCCGGGCAGGAAACCATAGCCGTGCCAGTGGCTCGCGCGCCGCTTGCCCTGCGCATCCGCAGCGCATGCAAGCGTCGGCACCGTCAACGCTGCCGCAACCGCGAGGACGAGTGCCGTTCGCCTCAGAGCCGGATTCGGCGGTGCCACAGAGCTGTTGTTACGCATCGTCTGCTCCTCCGTATGCAGTCGGTCCTCCCCTCATGATGGCCACTAGCTGATCAAAGGATAGGCCCTATGTCAGCCATGCTGCCGCCCCGAGCCCAGCCACGAACTCCCGCCGCCTCATATGTGAGACCCCTCGGATAGATCAGGGAGCTTACTGCGGTCCCTATCGAGATGGACACCGGGTCACCCGGGGCCTTGACCATGACACCACGCCAAGTTCTCAGCTGTTGCTCGACTGGCTACGCGAGATCACGAGCAAGGTGCGGCCGCGACGACGCGGCGATTGCGAGCCTGAATGGGGCTACTTGGTTGTGTTCCAGCACGGCACGGGGAGGGTGTTGGGATGAGAGGGCGACACCGATTGGCGCCGGGGTGGGGATTTGACGAAGCCGGACGGTTACTCGCATTATTACCTGCACCAGCGCTGATCAAGCCCGATCAACAAAGCTGTGATGGTGTAATAGGCAGCGGTGGGCCAGTTACAGGTGTAACCCGTAACTTTCGTGTAACCGAAGGAAAAATTAACCCGGATATGACGAACGGGTCCCTGACGAAGGGGGTGCCGGGTATGGGGGCGGGTGTCCAATAGGGGGTGGGGGTCCGATCCCCCCCGACCCTTAGTTGAGGCGCCACATCTCGGCCGCCACGCTGTGCACGTAAGTCCGCGTGGCGCCTCATCTACCCCACCATTCCGAACGCATTCGCATTCGCCTGCATGTGCAGGATCAGGAGTACCCTTATGACCGCCACCAACGTCCTCCCAATGGAGGTCGCGCGTAAGCCACCACGCGCCAAGTCGCAAAAGACGCCACGGCCAGCTGCAGCGCGAGCTGAGAAGCGCGCTATAGCTAAAGCCAGCGCTAAGGAAATCCAAGCCCAGATGTGGAGCGCGGGCGCTCTCGGCGGCATCGCTGCCGTCATCGCCGGGTTGAGTCTAAGCCATCTCGCGCACGGCATTACTATCGTCAGCGGCACGGATGGGTGGCAATCGTGGGCCATGGCTGTCGGCATCGATCTGGGGATGATCGTCACCGAGATCGCCACCCTCACTGCGGGCGAGCGGGTGCGGCGGGAAACGCGCTGGTACGCCATGGCCATGATCGCCGGCACGCTCACCCTGTCGGCGGCCATGAACGCCTTCGGCTTCGCCTCGCAGGCCAGCATGCTGCCTTTCCAAATCGCCGGCGTGGTTTTTGGCCTCGCAGTGCCGGCAGCGATCTATGTGCTGATGCGCCAAGCGGCAGCACACTACCTGGACGCCCACAAGCGCTCCTGATCCCCCCGACCCTGATGTGGAGCGGCGACTGCTGCCGCTCCGCCCTCAACGTAAACCTATGAGGCTTGGTATGGAGATTGATGCATCAGGGCCTGAGCTTGTCGTCAGCTTCGTGCGCAATGGCGAGGTTTTAAATGAGTTCTATTGCACAGACGGCACGGCGGTGACCACGCTGGCGCGCGGCCTCTTAGCCCTGCGCACCGTGCTGCAGCCTGGCGACGTGCTCAGTGTGGAGTGGCGCCGACAGCCGAACCTGATCGAGCAAGGGCTGGGTTGACAATGACGCTTGCGGACCTGATCAGCTGGCACAGAACCGAAGGCGTGAGATCGCCCGGAAGAAATACGAGCATGCCTTGGCGCATGGTCTTAAGTCCGCGGCCCGGTTTCGCAGAGCCTTCATCGTCCACCGCGAAACGGTCGAAGCGTTGGTGGAATTGGATTGCAGGCAACAAAGGCAGCGGGAAGCGACCGGATCGCCACGCCAGCCCCATGGCGGGGAGGACGAGCAATGCAGATCATCAGGGGCGTGACGCACGTTTCCGCGGTCATCACCATGGTCTTGGCGCCGCTTGTCGCCGACTACTGGACAGCCCTGGCGTTCACTGGCCTGGCGGCCTCCACATTCTGAAAGGAGCGATAAATGACGAACCCGGCAGCGACCTTGCTACCGGGTGTCTTATTCATGGAGCAGCCGGGACGTCACCTGCATCAGTACGGAGCCGATGGTCGTGCCACCATCTCAAGGACGGCCGCTCGCCGCGCGCAAAAATGAGTGCGCCAGGGTCACCGATCGGTCACCGTCCAGCAGGCAAACCATGAAGCTTGTTCCAACCTTCGTCGTGGTTGTGTTCAACGCACCCAACGGCTGCACGGAATACCTACACGCCAAGGGCAAACGCGGCGCGCGCTGGGAGCACGCGCACAAATTCATTTCACGCGAGGCGGCAGAAGAGTTTGTCGTCAAGCCCAATGGGCGCGTGCTCGAATACGCGGCAAGGGCTGTCGAGGAATGATGTCGGCGCGTGAGTGGCCGCCAATCCATCCCGGGTGGTCGCCGATCGGTCACCATCCGAGCTGGCGTGCTGCGATCATGTCATGGTCGGCAAGACTTCGAGCGGCCCCATACGGCGCAACGTTGGAACTTCCTTGGAACCTCTTGCAGCCAAAAACCAAACGTCGTCTTGCCAGCGTCAGGAAATTCCTATGTGAATGTAGAGGCTTACTTGGTGGGCGCACAAGGACTCGAACCTTGGACCCGCTGATTAAGAGTCAGCAGCTCTAACCAATAGCCCTAATCGACCGATTTGAACCCCGATTTTTCTTTCCAAGCGTCGGCTGGGGCGCCCCGCGTTGGGACGACAGTTTCTAACAGCCATCAACAAAACCAATCACTTGGTACAGACTGTGGATCAGGAGGTCGGTGGTTCGAGTCCACCCAGCTGTACCAATGACTTAGCCAGCCGTGCTGGAAACGTGTTGGGAATTTTGTTGGAAATCCAGCTTTCATGCTTTGTTCTGTTTTTGCCGGTGTGCGACCGGCGCCCGCGCAACCCGTCGTGAGGTCTCAACCGACGGCACGATATAGTGCTGATTGGTCGTATTGAGGTCACGATGCTGGGCGTGCTTGCCGATGTCGACCAGATCAGCGACTGACTCATGGGCCTCGGTCACGCCCCCATGGCGTGCAAACATGTTCCAAACGTTACGCGGTACTCCTGCCGCGTTGGCGACATCGCGATAGAGATCCTGATATGTCGGCGTCGCAGCGGCACACCCTCGTCGTCAACAACCAGCGGTCCGACGCGCTCCGTCGCCGGCACCGCTCGTACCGCCTGCATGAACAGCGGATACGCGGTAACGTCGAATACAGCCGCAGTGTCGGTCTTGGAGGTGGTCAAATCGAGTGTGCCCTCGGCGACCTGTTCAAACTGCAAACCCGGCCGCCATATCTGTCGGAGACTGACGATCGCGCCGCAGCGTCGTTCGTTGACGCGGTCAAGCTGCTGTCACTCGCCGATAACGTTCGATCTGGCGCAGCGTGAACTCGAATTGGGCGGCCACGCCGAGTGCGATTGAGCGATGGCGACGCGTGCCACGGCCCAATCGACCCAGCTACGATGGGCAGCGGCCTGCTGGTAGGACATCGCGACTTTGGGCGGTCGCTTTGCCTTCCAGATCGCCAGCCGCACGCGCGGAGAATGACGGTTGCGGACCCGGCGTTGTGACGTTCGATCGCGCGGCCCATCTCGCGTTCGTAGCAATAGTCCGAGGCGAGGAAGTCCGACTCACCAGAAGCAGAACCATATCGGCGGGCTCGGGATTGGCGCTGATCGCCCAGTCGACGCCTTCGGTGATGCGACGGTCATGCCAAGCCTCGACGAACCCGCTTGAGCATCGCGAGGTGCTTCTCAAGCGGATCCCGGAGGGGCTTCGTCGTGGTGGCTGTAGGCGACGAACAGGGTGCCCATGCGATATCCAGGTTGAATGAGCCACAACTTATACGGCGCATTGGCGGCCCGAAACCACGAATTGCAGGTGGTTCCGTACCGTCCAGGGGAACGATATGCGGAGATTAAGGTGGCCAATCTCCGCTCTATATGCGGAGATTGGCATTGCATTTGCGGAGAACAAATGGCATAATCTACGCATGAGGTGCGGAGATTATGCCGACCTACATCCATGAACTCAAGGACTGGCCCCAGTTTAAATGGGATCAGTCGGGCTTGGCGCAGCAACTCGCCACCGCGCGCCACCGACAGGGGCGGCTCCTCGGCCGGATGGAGGGGCTCGGCTTTAGGCTGCGTGCCGAGGCGACCCTGCGCACCCTGACCGAAGAGGTGGTCAAGTCGAGCGAGATTGAGGGGGAGAATCTCGACCGCGACCAAGTGCGCTCCTCACTCGCCCGACGCCTCGGCATGGACGTGGCCGGGCTTCCTCCGGCCGATCGCCACGTCGAGGGCATCGTCGAGATGATCCTCGACGCCACCGAGAAATATGCCGACCCGCTAACGGACGAGCGCCTGTTCGGCTGGCATGCCGCCCTTTTTCCGACCGGACGCAGCGGCATCCGCAGGATCACCGTGGGGGCGTGGCGCACGGGCGCCGCCGGACCTATGCAAGTCGTGTCCGGCCCGGAGGGACGGCAGCGTGTGCATTTTGAAGCGCCCGACGCCTCACGGCTCGATCACGAGATGCGAGCTTTTCTCGACTGGTTCAACAGCAACATCCAAGCACTCGACCCGGTCTTAAAATCGGGAATCGCTCACCTGTGGTTTGTCACCATTCACCCGTTCGAGGACGGCAACGGTCGCATAGCGCGTGCCATTGCTGATCAGCAACTCGCGCGATCGGAGAACAGCGAGCAACGCTTCTACAGCATGTCCGCGCAAATCCATCAGGAACGCAACGCCTACTACGACATCCTCGAGGCGACGCAGAAGGGCGGCCTCGACATCACGCCCTGGCTTGAATGGTGTCTTGGCTGCCTCGAACGCGCTTTTGGCGGTGCCGAGACGATTTTGGGCTCCGTCCTCATCAAAGCGAAGTTCTGGGAGTTGCATGCGGGCGAGGCGTTCAACGACCGGCAGCGCAAGCTTCTCAATCGCCTCATGGATGGATTCGAAGGCAAGCTCAATTCGTCCAAATGGGCGAAGATCGCCAAGACTTCGCAGGACACGGCCGGCCGTGACATCGATGATCTCGTCAAGCGCGGTATTCTTGTCAAAGACGCCGCCGGCGGCAGGAGCACCAGCTATTCGCTGGCGAAGATGGATTGACCGCGCGAGGAACCCAACGGTTGCCGGGCCGGGAGAGGAAACCCGTTTGGCTCTGCAAGCCGCGGCACTGGGCTGGTTCGGATTTTCCCGCGCTCGAACACGCTCACTGATCCTGGTCTTGGCGTTTCGTCACCGAGCGCTTGAGCGCGCCCAGATTGCGCTCAGCTCCGCCACGCCCTGCCTCCATCTGGCAGCTGGTGGAATCGGGTCAACTCCGTTCAAAGGCAAATGTCTCATTGGCGCGTCGCAGCCCTGGGATCGGCCACCCTCGTTGCGCTGCTAGGTCTGACTTTTGCAGTACCGGTGGTTCGCGCGAATGTCACACTTCACTCCGTTGCGACAGCTCCCCCTGACGGGCCCCCTTGCCGTCCTCCCAAAGATTGAAGTCGCGGCGCCGTCGGATGCGGAGATCTCATTCGTTCTGGGGGGTTCGTCGCGAACGTCAGGTCGCTATCTGTCGATCCAGTCACTGTGCGCGCGAATTGGATCGATGCGCTCGATCATGTGACTGCCCGCGGAGCGCAATGCTCAATGCCTATGCCCGCAATGAAAGTCCCTTCACCAAGATCGGACAGCGCACCGTCACAGTCGTGGTGACCAAGGTTGCACGAGCGGCCGAAGATGCCTTCGCGATTTACTGGGAAGAGCTGATCCTCGAAACCGGCGCGCGCGTGAGGCGCGAGCGCTTCACGGGTGTTGTCTCGATTCTGTTCACCTCTCCAAGCACGGCCAGGCTGATCAGCAAAAATCCGCTCGGGCTCTATGTCGACGCCTTCACATGGGGAGCCGGATTCGATCGAGGGCGCTAGCCGCTGATCGCACTCGTCGCCTCAGCGATCCGCCGCCACTCAGTCAACCCTGAGCGCTGTTAGCGTTAGCCCCGTCGTTTGCAGAGTGATAGTCACTTCCGGAAGCCCCGTTCGCATCTTGCATACGGCGTGCGGATGAAGATGGATCGAGGCCGCTATACGTGGCCCAAGGCTGCCGAGTTGGGCGACTCGATAGGTCGGCAGCTATCTGGGATACACCGGACGTGCTGCCAACGCCGTGGCAAGGGCAGCCATTGATCGATGCTGTCGAAAAAAGATTTTGGGGGACTCTCTGAGCAATATTGAATCAAAATGAGCGTCGAAAGCGCAAGTTCGATTCGAAAAGTCGACTGATGATTCGATTGTTGCTTATCAGCGGGATTCCGCGGACTTTTTCGACAAGCATAGACCCGCTCCGGACAGTGATTGTGTGCCGCAGTCACAGTGTTGCGGGGGCAAGGAGTGATCCTCGGCCCCCGCGACATGCCTCAGTCGCCGATGGCGCCATTTGCGATGACGTTGGGCTTATTTACAGCGCGAACACATGCAGCACGAGTGCGTTGCGCTGCTCCCGGAGCTCCGGCGTGTTGACGAGCCTCCCTCTGGCTCCCGGGCTCGGTCCCGAGATGATGGCGATATATTGCTTGCCGTTGACTTCGAACGTCATCGGCGGCGCGGAAAAGCCGGAGCCGACATTGACCTTCCACAATTGGTCGAGCGTGGTGTCATCGAACGCCGCAACCGTGCCGTCCAGGAGCGCGAGAAACACGAGCCCGCCGCCCGTCGCGAGCGTGCCGCTGTAATTCGGGTAGCTCAGGTGCACGCTCTTCTTGATCTCGCCGGTCAGCGGGTCGGCGGCCTTGAGATCGCTTTCCCACCGGTCGGCGGTGGAAGGGAGGCCGCCATTCCAGCCTCTCTCCTTGCTGTGCTTTTCCCGGTCGATCGCGATCGTCGAGCAGTTCGACAAAGCCGGGATGTACATGAGCCTGGTTTTCGAGCTGTAGGAGCTCGGCCAATAGTTGTTGCCGCCCACCCATGAGGGACAGACCTTCTTGAGCGGCTCATTCGGATTGAGGTTGCCGACGCCCGCATAGGTCTGGATGTCCTTGGCAGGATCATACTCGAGCGGCTTGCCGGTCTTCTGGTCGATGCCTTTGGTCCAGTTGACCTCCATGTAGGGCTTGGCGAGAACCATCGCGCCATTGGCGCGTTCCATCGTGTAGAGAAAGCCGTTGCGCGCCGAATGCGTGATCAGCTTGCGGGCTTGCCCGCCGACCTGCCCGTCGATCAGGATATGGGTGCCGACCTCGTCGTAGTCCCATTGGTCGCCCGGCGTGAACTGGAAATACCAGTTCATCTTGCCGGTGTCGGGATCGTATGAAATTACGCTGTTGGTGTAGAGGTTGTCCCCCGGCCGATAGAACGGATCGAACATCGGCACCGGATTGCCGGTTCCCCACAGGGTCTGGTTGGTGGCGGGATCATAGGTGCCCGTCACCCACACCGCGCCGCCGCCAGTGCGCCACGCATTGGTGTTGCCTTTCCAGGTTTCGCTGCCGGGCTCGCCCGGCGCCGGGATGATGAATTGCTGCCACAGGCGCTTGCCGGTCGCGGCATCGAGCCCGGCGATCCAGTCGCGCACGCCGGTGTCGCCATTGGCCGCACCGACGATGATCTTGTCCTTGATGGCAAGCGGCGCTGCCGTGAAGGTCACGTCCGGCGTGTCCGAGAACGAGGTTTCCCAGACCACCTTGCCGGTTTCCTTGTCGGTGGCGACGATGCGCGGCGAGTTGCCGAAACCGCCGGCACCGGTGATGACGAGGTTGCCCCACAGCGCCGCGCCGCGGCTGCGCATCTGGCGATCTTGCTTGGGGTCCATGCGCCACACGATGCGACCGAGGTCGCCGGAGCGGGCGTCGATCTTGTAGAGGACGTTCCAGGAATCCGTGACGTAGAGGAAACCGTCTTC
>Ga0126384_10001977_pt1 | contig 12356 bp, 10 predicted proteins | sample PanSoiMetPlot_36_FD_92543 | JGI IMG/M metagenome (GOLD analysis project Ga0126384, IMG submission 92543) | Tropical forest soil microbial communities from Panama - MetaG Plot_36 | ecosystem: Environmental > Terrestrial > Soil > Tropical forest > Bulk soil | place: Panama | collected 2016-02-17 | reverse complement strand
GTCCGAGCGAAGAGCTTGAGAAAAGTGTAGCCGTTTCCGGCCGTCCCATGACAGAAGCTGGCGCCCTTGCGCAGCGGGCCGGCCTTCCACACCAGCTCGCCCGCTGCGAGCAGCACTTCGTCGATGCGCGAATCCGGCAATGCGGCAAGACTCGTCACAAAGCCCGGCGCTCCGTGACACCACTGAACGAGAAAGCGCTCGTCGCGTGCGCTCTCGAGCAATGCAGGCCAGTTGGCAAGCGAACCCTCGCGCCGTGCGGTCGCGAGCGTTGTTTTCACGATCCGCTCGATCCATTTTGCGCGTTCGCCTAACGCAAACAGGTCGAGCCCGCGCACGAGCACGCCGGCGTTGCCGGCAAAGCCGTGCCCTGCGCCGAGATACCTCGTTCGGCGCCCGTAGAGATCCTGGCTCCAGAGGCTATTGCCTTGCGGCCCGTCGATGAGTGCTTCCTCGAGCGCTCTTGCCGACGAATGAAACAGTTCCCGCCAGAGCTCGTCCCCTGTCCATTCGTGCATTGCGAGCGCCGCATGCATCGTTCCAGGCGAGCCCCAGAGCAATTCCCAGGTCGGGTTTCTCATGTTCGCCGCGATCGATCGGGCCAGTCGCTCCGCGATGTCCGGTGAACGCGCCACCCGATAGCGGGTCAGCAAGACCCCCGAGCGGCCGATCAGATACGACTCGACCCCGTGACGCTCGTGTGCGACTTCGCGAAGATTCAGCGATTCGAGCTCGTCGAGCGGGACTGCAAACCGCTCGAGCGGCGACGCCAAACCTCTGGCCCCCGCATCCGCCCAGATCGTTCCGGCGGCGCCGCAGTACAGCATCGTGTACGCGACTGGCGGCTCGGCGCCTTCCGCGTCGAGCGGATGCGGGGGCCAGAGTCGATCGGGCGAGAAGCGTTCCTCGCAATCGCGAACGATCGTTTCGATCGCGTGGCGTGCATGGCTTTCGTCCCAGCGCTTAGCCGACAGCTTTTCGTGACGATCAGGCTCGAAGAGTCGCACTGTTTCAGAACTCGTTTGGCGTCAGGCCGCCGCTGGCGATGCTTGTTCAAGTATATGGGGCGGCGCTCAGCCTTTCACGCCTCCGGCGGTCAGTCCGCCGACGACGCGCTCCTGGAAGAGTGCGATCAGGATCGAGATCGGGACGATGGCGACGATGAGCGCGGCTGAGATGAGCGGCCACGGGAATGCGTATTCGCCCTGGTAGAGCGTGATGCCGACCGAGAGCGTGCGCATGCTGACGCGATTCATCATCGTCAACGCCAGCAGGAATTCGTCCCAGGCATTGACGAAGGCGAGAATCGCCGCGGTGAAGACGCCCGGCGCCGACAGCGGGACGACGATGCGGAAGAGCGCGCCAACGCGAGAACAGCCGTCGACCATCGCAGCCGACTCGAGGTCTTCCGGAATGTCCTGGAAGAAGCTCGCCATCACCAGCGTGCACACCGGCATCGACAGCACCGCGTAGGGGAGGATCAGCGCGAGATAGGTGTTGAGCAGCCCCAGGTCGCGCATCACCTTGAAAAGCGGCACCATCAGTGAAATGAGCGGGAACATGGCCACCGCCATCAAGCCGGCCATGATGAGGTCCCGCCGCGGGACGCGCAGCCGTGTCAGAGCGTAGGCCGCGCAGGCCGAGACGAGTACGCACAGCGCAGTCGAAAGCGACGCAACGACGAAGCTGTTCCACAGGAAGCGCAACAGCGGTTGTTCGGTGAAGGCTTGCACATAATTGGCGAGTGTAGGCGCGGCAGGGAGATAGCTGATCGGGTAAGCCATCAGCTCCGTCTCGGTCTTGAGCGAGGTGGCGAGAATCCACAGCGCGGGGAAGAAGCCGTTTACAGCGACAATCAGGCCGGCCAACCAGACCATCGCTCTACGTTTCGGTAGCCGCATGCGTCGACCCCCTCAGCCACCTGTGCCCCGGCCGGCGCTGCGTCGCGTGTAGCGAAGGTAACTGCTGGTCGCGATCATGCTCACCACGAACATGATGGTCGCCAGCGCCGACCCATAGCCGAAATCGAGGAAGTCGAGCGTGGTCTTCTGGATGTACATCGCCAGTGTCTCGGTCGAGTCCCCCGGTCCTCCGCCCGTCATAGCGTAGGGAATGTCGAAGGTCTGGATCGCGGTGATCGTGCGGAAGATCAGCGCGACGAAGATCGCCGGCCGCAGCATCGGCAACGTGATCGAGACGAATTTCTGCCAGCGAGTCGCGCCATCGACCTCCGCCGCCTCGTAGAGCTCCCGCGGAATGGTCTGCAGGCCTGCGAGCAGCATCAAGGCCATGAACGACGAGGATTTCCAGACGATTGCGAAGCAGATCGCGGCGATCGCGAGATGGGGTTCCGTCAGCCACGCGAGGGGCTCGACACCGAGGCGCACGAGCACGTCATTGACGATTCCCTGCCTGTATTCGAAGAACCAGCGAAAGATCAGGCCCGAGAACACGAGCGGCAACGCCCACGGCAGCAGCAGGCCGAGCCGCACCGGCCACTTGTGTCGGAAGGGCATGTTGGCCAACAGCGCCAGCCCGAGGCCCACCAGCAGGGCGCCCGGAACGGTGACGACCGTGTAGACAACCGTGGTACCGAGCGAGGACCAGAAGCGGGCGTCTTCGAACGCCCGGCGGTAATTCTCGATGCCGACGAAGGGTTCGCCCCTCCATGGCTCCGCGAGATGGATGTCGAAGAAACTGTTCCAGACGAGCGCCGTGATCGGATAGACGACGATCAACAGCAGGAGGAGCGCCGCCGGTGCGAGCAGCACGAAGCCGAGGCCGCGCTCGGAGAGACTCCTGCGAGACAGCGTAGGGGACACTTCGAGCAACGTCGTTCCCGCGAAAGCGGGACCCGGGGGCGGCGCGCCGGATGCCCGCTTGCGCGGAAACAGCTAGGTCAGCGATAGATTGGCGTCAGCCGTGCTTTCATGTCGCCCAACGCGGTATCGGTCGTCTTGCTGCCGGCGAGGTAGGCATTCATGTTCGAGCGGATGGCGTCGGAAACCTCCGTGTAGCGCGGCGTCACCGGCCGCGATCTGGCGCCTTCGACGACCGGCAGCGCGTCGGCAAACCAGGGATTGGCTTTCAGCACTTCCGGCTCCTTGTATACCTGCGGGAATACCGGAAGATTCGATGCGAGGACCGCCATCATCTTCGAGACTTCGGGCGACGACAACCAGCGCACGAGCTTCGCTGCCTCGGCCTTGTTCTTGGAGAACGCGGAGACTGCGAGCTGCCAGCCTCCGATGCACGTCGCGCTCTTGCCACCCTGATCGTGCGGCAGCATCGTCACCCCGACTTTCCCCTTCACCTTCGAGTCTGCATCGCTTTCGAGCCGGTTCCAGACGTACGCCCAGGTTTGCGCGAAGATCACGTTGCCGGCCTGGAAGTCGACGCGGATGCGATCGGTGGGAATTTCGCCGATGTTCTTTGGCAGCACGCCCGCTTGCTTCATACGACCGTAGAGCTGGAACGGCTGGCGCGCCTGGGGCGCGTCGAGATTTAGCTTGCCGTCCTTGACGAGCTCGCCACCCATGCCCCAGAGCGGAACGAGATAAGTGCACACCGTGCCCTCGATCGGCGCGCCCGCGGTCGAGAATCCCTGCAGCTGGGAATTGTTCTCGCCCTTCATGATGATCTGCGCGGTTTCCATCATCTCGTCCCAGGTCTTCGGGACCGGACGTTTGTACTTTTCGAGCAAGTCCTTCCGGTAATAAAGGAACTGCGAGTCCGCGAAATACGGGAGCGCGATCACCTTCCCGTTGACCTGATCCGCGTCGGCGTAGGCCTTCAGGTACTGCGACATCACCTTGGCCTTGTCGGCGCCGAGATAGCTGTCGAGCGGCTCGGCCCAACCGGCAGCGGCCCACTGCGCGGGACGGATCACGTCGATCAGCATCACGTCGAGCGTGGAGTCCTTTGCGGCGAGCACGGTATTCAGGTATTGCTGCTGCGCTTCGGAGGTCGCGCCCCCGACCTCGATCTCGACCTTCACGCCTGGGGTCTTCTTCTGATACTCGTCGAGGACCTTGCGCATGACGTCGGGTCGTTGCTGGCCACCGGTGAAGATGCGCAGCGTCGTGTCGGCAATCGCAGGCGTCGCCATTGCAGCGAGCGCAGCCATCGCTGCGCTCAGGATCGCAACGCGCACAGCTCCAAGAGCATTCATCGCATCCTCCTCGTCTAGCTTCAGATTGTCAGGTCGACGCGCTCGTCTGCGCGAGTCCCGCGTCGATGATCAGATTATGGCCCGTAATGCCTCGCGAGTCGTCGGCCGCGAGGAACAGCACTCCGCGGGCGACATCGTCCGCGTCGAGCCGGAACTTGAGGCACTGCTGGGCGAGGAATTCACGCTCCATCTCCGGAGAGATCCACAGAGAGCGCTGGCGCGGAGTGTCGATCGCTCCGGGTACGATCGAATTCACGCGAATGTTCCGAGGCCCGAGCTCGCGCGCGAGCGTGCGCGTGAGACCGTTGATCGCCGCCTTGGAAGCTACATACGCGGGCATCCCCGGGGTGCCGCGCATCCAGGACACGGAGCCCAAGTTGATGATCGAGCCGCTTCCCGCCTGGGCCATGCCCGGCGCCACGGCCTGGGCAGCGAAGAAGTGGTGGCGGAGATTGACGGCGAGTGCGTTGTCCCAATATTCCGGTGTCACGTCTTCGACCTTGTGCCGATCATCGCGCGCGGCATTGTTGACCAGCACTCTGATCGGACCCCATTCGCTCGCAACCGCCGCGAGCACCCTGCGTAGCGCGGCCACGTCGCGTACGTCGCACGCGTGATAGCGCACCTGCGCCGGGGCGAGGCTCGACGCGAGCGCCTTCGAAGGCTCGTCTGCTATATCGCAGAAAGCAACCTTGCAGCTCTGTTGGGCGAGGCGCGTCACGATAACCGCGCCGATGCCGGACCCGCCTCCTGAAACGAACGCCGTGCGACCGGCAAGGCTCGGATACGACGCAGTAGTAAAAGGCAGGGCCATGCGTCGCCATCCTAGCAGCCGCGGCGCCGATTTTGTAACCCATTACAATAGACGATCCGACGCGAAGCGCGGGTCCGGCCCGCGGCCAGCATCCGGGAGCGTCCCGCCTCTTGAGGAGATCATCGCAATGGACCTGCCCGTCAATCATTTCAAGCGCGCCATCGCTTCCGGCAAGACGCCGATCGGATGCTGGCTCATGAGCGGAGCGCCATCCACGGCAGAAGCACTCGGCTGCACGGGCTTCGACTTTCTCGTGGTCGATACGGAGCACACGCCCATCGACACGACGCAGATGATCGATATCCTGCGCACGATCGCCGGCACGCCTGCCGCTGCGATCGTGCGTCCGCCGTGGAATGACATGGTGATGGTCAAGCGGGTGCTCGACGCCGGAGCACAGTCGTTGATGTTGCCATTCGTGCAGAATGCCGACGAAGCCCGGCGTGCTGTCGCGCATACGCGCTACCCGCCGGCAGGCGTACGCGGGGTGGCCGGCACGCATCGCGGCAGCCGGTACGGCACAGTGCCCAACTACTTCAAGCGCGCGCACGAGGAGATCTGCGTCATCGTGCAGATCGAGACGGTCTCCGCGTTCGAACAGCTCGAGGCGATCGCATCGGTGCCCGGAGTGGATTCGATATTCATCGGCCCGTCGGATCTCTCCGCGTCGATGGGACTCCTCGGCGACATGGGCAACGCTGCAGTGCAGGAGAAGCTCGCCGCCGCCGCGCAGACTTGCAAGAAGCTCGGGAAGCCCTGCGGCATCATCGGCTCCAACCCGGAGATGGCGAAGAAATTCGTCGGTTACGGGTTTTCCTGGATCGCAGTCGGATCCGACATGTCGCTCATGGTCAGCCGGGGGCAGGAATATCTCGCCGCCATGCGCGGGTGATCGAGCTTCGCTCCGGTCCGCTGCGGTTCGTGCTGGCGCCGGAAGTCGGCGGCGGCGTCGCGGCATTCGAGCTCGATGGATTGCCGCTGTTTCGTCGCACTCACGCCGATGCACTTGCGGCGCATGACGTTCGCGGTTTCGCCTCGTATCCGCTGGTACCGTTCTCAAACCGCATCGCCGACGCGACCTTGCGCTGGGACGGAGCGTCGTATTCGCTGCCGAAGTACCTGCCGGGTCATCCGCACGCGATCCACGGCAACGGCTGGCAGCGCCCCTGGAAAGTCGTCGCCAGCGAACCCGCGCGGGCCACGCTCGAGCTAGAGCACGATGCTGCAGGCGACCGGGCCGGAGAATGGCCGTTCCCCTATCGAGCGCGACAGGATTTTATCGTCACCCGGAACGCGGTGACGATGAGCATCGCGCTCACCAACACCGGCGCGCAGCGATTTCCATGCGGGCTCGGCTGGCATCCGTTCTTTCCTCGCTCGCCAGCGACCGAGCTTTGCTTTGCGGCCGATGCCATGTGGGAAACCGATGCCGGCATGCTTCCCACCCGTCTTGCACCGCTCGGCCCACGAGATTTTTCGACGCCGCGCTGCCTCGGGGACATCGCGCTCGACAACTGCTTCGCCGGCTGGCGTCCGCCCGCGCTCGTTCGCTGGCCCGAGCATGGAATCGCGCTCGAGATCGATGCCGACCCGCCCTGCCGCCACCTCGTCGTCTATGTTCCTTCGGGTGCCGATTATTTCGCGCTCGAGCCTGTCAGCCATATGACGGATGCATTCAATCGCCATGACTCGGGCGCGACCGACACCGGGACGCTCGCGCTCACGCCGGGCGAGACGTTTTCTTGTACGATGCGCGTTTCGGTGCAGCACACCTGATGCAGCTCCCACTCGAATGCGTGCTCGACGCCAAGGCGAGCCTCGGCGAAGGCCCCGTCTGGTCGGTCGACGAGCAGGTGCTCTACTGGGTTGACATCAATGCCCCCTCGCTGAACCGCTTCGATCCGCTCTCCGGGGCCAACCGATCATGGCCGCAGCCTCAATCGATCGGGTCATTCGCGTTGCGCGCGACCGGCGGTTTCCTCGCGGCGCTGCGCGACGGGATCTGGTTCCTCGATGGCGAAGGCAAGTCACAGCGAAAGGTTGCGCCAGCGCCATATGATCCTGCGCACCATCGCTTCAACGATGGACGCACCGATCCTCAGGGCCGTTTCTGGGTGGGCAGCATGAACGAGAAGCGAGACGCGAGCACCGGCTGCCTGTACCGCTTCGATACGGATTTCAAGCTCACGGCGATGGTGCCAGGAATCATGATCTCAAACGGTCTGGCCTGGAGTCCTGATTCGCGCACGATGTATCACAGCGACACTCCTGCCGGAAAGATCCATGCGTGGGATTTCGAGCCCCGGAGTGGGGCGATCTCCAATCAGCGCCTGTTCGTTGAAAGCAACCGGCCCGACGGAGCCGCCGTCGATCGCGAAGGCTGCTACTGGAGCGCGGTTTACGGCGGCGGCAAAGTGGTTCGTTTCTCTCCGCGCGGCAAGCTCATCGCCGAGTACGCGCTGCCTGCGCTGTGCCCGACGATGTGCGCGTTCGGCGGCCCGGATCTCAAGACCCTCTATGTAACGAGCGCGCGGCAGCGGCGCGATGCGGAAGAGCTCGCGCGGCTGCCTCAATCCGGAGGCATCTTCGCGATGCGCGTGGAAGTTCCTGGCCTGCCGGAGCCGAAGTTCGCAGGCTAAATCGAGCCACTTGAGCGCGATGCAACTCGACAGTACCGCGTACATCCGGCTCAACGCGCCGAACAGTCTTGGCGCGTCTGCGTCTGGTGCTGCGTTCGCCACTACGACGGGCGATGTGCTCGAGGTCGCGTGCTACGGTCCCGGCACGTTCCGTCTTCGCATCGGCCCCAACACACGGCCGGACTACGGACTGATTGTCGGGCGCGCACAGCGTTGCGACATCGCGCAACCGGATCCGGGTGTGTGGTCGTTCGCAACCGGCGGCGTCCGTCTCGAGCTGACCGGGGAGCCACTGAAGATCCGCCTGATGCACGACGAGCAGGTTCTGCTCGGGTCGATCACCGACGAGCATTTCCGCGGCTTCCCGCGTCTACCCGTGATCGGCCGCACCCGTAACGGCGAGCAGTGGATATGCAGCTTCGCACTCGGATCCGGCGAGCCGGTCTATGGACTGGGCGAGAAGTTCGGCCCACTCAATCGACGCGGACAGCTCGTCGAATCGCGCGTCGACGATGCGCTCGGAGTCAATACCGGCCTCTCGTACAAGAGCGCCCCGTTCTGTTGGAGTCCAGGCAGCGGTCATTCGAGCAAGGGCGGCGCATGGGGCGTCTTCGTCAACACGCCGGGCTGCGTGACGCACGGCGTTGGAAACCCGGAATGGTCTCACCGCTCCTATACGATCGTCGTCGACGACGAGGCGCTCGACGTGTTCGTGTTCGCTGGGCGCGACCCGGCAGAGATCCTCGAGCGCTACACGGCACTCACCGGACGCGCGCCCGATGTGCCGCTGTGGAGCCTCGGCCTCTGGATGTCGCGCGCGTACTACCGGACGGCCGACGAAGCGATGGCTGTCGCTGAGAAGCTCCGCTCGCACCGCATTCCCTGTGACGTGCTCACGCTTGACGGGCGAGCGATATGGGACGTACAGACCCGCTTCGACTTCCGTTGGGACGAGAAACGATATCCCGACCCTGCCGGCACGCTCGCTCGGCTGAAGCGCAACGCGCTGAGAGTGTGCGTGTGGGAGTATCCGTACGTATCGGTCCGGTCGCCGCTGTTCGAGGAGCTCGCGGCGAAGGGCTTCTTGCTCAAGACCGCTGAGGGGCTGCCGTACGTGTTCGGCTGGGACACGGCACCCGCCACGTCGCCCTTCGGCGGCGTGCTTACCCCGCTCCCCGACTCCGGGATTGTCGACTTCACGAACCCGACGGCCTACGCCTGGTGGCGCGACGCGCACGAACCGTTGTTCAAAGCGGGTGTCGATGTCATCAAGAGTGATTTCGGCGAACAGGTGCCCGACGACGCAGTCGCGGCGAACGGAGACCGCGGCGCACGGGTGCACAACGTGTATCCGCTGCTGTACAACCGCTGCGTGTTCGATGCCACGAAGAAGTTCACGTCTGCGTCGGGACACCTGCCGATCGTGTGGAGCCGCGCGGGATGGGCAGGCAGCCAGCGCTACCCCGTTCATTGGGGCGGCGATCCGCAGAGCGACTGGGAAGGTCTCGCTGCGAGCATCCGCGGCGCGCTCTCGTGGGGGATGAGCGGCGCGCCTTATCACGCGACCGACATCGGCGGTTTTTACGGCTCTGAGCAGCCGTCCGCCGAGCTGTATCTGCGCTGGCTGCAGATGAGCGTGTTCAGCTCGCACATGCGTGCGCACGGCCTGGGCGCACGAGAACCGTGGGCTTTCGGCGAACAGGCGGAAGCGATCGCTCGACAGTGGATCGAGTTTCGCTACCGACTGCTGCCTTACCTCAAGAGCGTGATCGCGCAGGCGACGACGACGGGCTTGCCCGTGATGCGCGCAATGCCGCTCGCCTTCCCCAACAATGCGCTGACGCGTGGCTACGAGACGCAGTTCATGTGCGGCGACGCGCTGCTCGTCGCGCCGATCATCGCGCCGGGAGGCGAAGTCGAAGTCGCGCTGCCGCCGGGCGGGTGGTTCGATCTCGCCAGCCGTCAGCGCCTCTCCGGCAGGCAAGTCATCCGCTATCGCGCCACGCTCGAAAAGTTCCCGGTGTTCGGCCGCGAGGGCTACGCGCTTCCGCTCGGTCCCGTCGTTCAACACACCGGCGAGATCGACTCGGCGAAGCCGCTCGCAGCGCTGTATCTCTTTGGCAAACCCGAACACCCGCTCGATCGGTTCGCGCAGGCCAACATCACTATTACGGATGGCCGCCCAAGCGTTGCTGCCATATCCTCGGTCAAGGTCGAGGCCTATGGCGAGGCAAGCACGCTGGGCATCCAACCACTGGCGTAGCGGCGATGACCGCACTACCGACGATCGCCGTCACGGCGGGCGAGCCCGCCGGCATCGGTCCCGACCTCTGCGTACGGCTGGCGGAGCGTAAGTGGCAAGCGAGATTGGTGCTCATCGGCGACATCGAGTTGCTTCGTGAGCGCGCTCGTCGGCTGGGCGCGGGCGTTCGCTTCGGGCCTTTTGTGGCGCGCACGGCGCCCGCCGCGGGCGTGGCGGAGGTCGTCCATCTGCCGCTGGCCACTCGGGCAAGGCCGGGCGAGCCCGATCCCGCAAACGCGAGATGCGTGCTCGCCACACTCGAGGCCGCTGTAGGGGGCTGCCTTTCCGGCGAATTCGCGGCGATGGTCACGGCGCCGGTGCAGAAGAGCAGCATCAACGACGCCGGCATTCCGTTTAGCGGCCACACCGAGTTCCTCGCTGCACGCACGAACGCGCCTCACGTCGTGATGATGCTGGTCGGCGGACCACCGGCGCGCACCTTGCGGGTGGCGCTGGCGACCACGCATCTTCCGCTCGCTGCTGTGCCCGCGGCGATTACCCAGGAATCGCTGACGGCCACGCTGCGTGTCGTCGCGGCTGATCTGACGGCCAAGTTCGGAATTGCGCGACCGCGCATTGCCGTGTGCGGCTTGAATCCGCACGCCGGTGAAGCAGGACATCTTGGTCGCGAGGAGATCGAGATCATCGAGCCTGCAATCGCCGCAGCGCGGGCGGCAGGCATGGACGTAAGCGGTCCGCTGCCGGCGGACACGGTGTTCGTTCCCGCCAAGCTCGCTGCTTTCGATTGCGTCATCGCGATGTATCACGACCAGGGCCTGCCGGTGCTTAAGCACGCGAGCTTCGGTCACGGCGTCAACGTCACGCTGGGCCTGCCGATCGTGCGAACCTCGGTCGATCACGGCACAGCGCTCGACCTTGCCGCGGAAGGCTCGAGCGCGCGCGCCGCCGATCCCGGGAGCATGTTCGCTGCGCTCGAGCTGGCGATTCAACTGGCAGGAGCATCACATCATGCATGACGCCTACCTCGGTCACATCCGCGAAATCATCGGCAAGATTCGCGCCGACGGTTTCTTCAAGAGCGAGCGGGTGATCCGCAGCCCGCAGGCGTCGGAGATTCGGCTCGCCGACGGCAAAGAAGTGCTGAATTTCTGCGCCAACAACTATCTGGGCCTCGCTGATGATCCGCGGCTCGTCAAGGCTGCCCAGCAGGGGCTCGAGGCGCACGGCTTCGGCATGGCCTCGGTGCGCTTCATCTGCGGCACACAGGACGTGCACAAAGAACTCGAGGGCGCGCTCTCCGCGTTCCTCAAGGCCGATGACGCGATCCTCTACTCGAGCTGCTTCGACGCCAACGGCGGACTGTTCGAGACGCTGCTCGAAGAACAAGACGCCGTGATCAGCGACGAGCTCAATCATGCGAGCATCGTCGACGGCATCCGGCTGTGCAAGGCGAAGCGGTACCGCTATCGCAACAATGATATGACCGATCTCGAAGCGAAACTCGCGGAGGCCGAGCGCAACGGAGCGCGCTTCAAGCTCATCGCCACCGACGGCGTGTTTTCGATGGACGGCATCGTCGCCAACCTCGGGGCAATCTGCGACCTTGCCGACCAACACGGAGCGCTGGTGATGGTCGACGACTCCCACGCGGTCGGCTTCGTCGGCGCAGGTGGACGCGGAACGCCGGAGATGCGCGGTGTCGAAGGAAGGATCGATATCCTCACCGGCACGCTGGGCAAGGCACTCGGCGGCGCCTCGGGAGGCTATACCGCCGGAAGAAAGGACATCGTGGCGCTGCTTCGCCAGCGTTCGCGTCCGTATCTTTTCTCGAACACGCTCGCGCCCTCGATTGCGGCCGCGTCGCTCGCCGTGCTGCAGCTTCTTTCGGGCGCTGAAGGCGCGACGCTGCGGCGCCGAGTGCGGGAAAACGGCGAACGCTTCCGCCGTGCGATGACTGCGCTCGGATTCAACCTCGTACCGGGCGAGCATCCGATCATTCCGGTGATGCTGGGCGACGCCGCGCTCGCCACTCGCATGGCTGACGCCCTGCTTGCGGAAGGCGTATACGTGATCGGCTTTTCTTACCCGGTGGTTCCGAAAGGCAAGGCGCGCATCCGCACGCAGATGAGCGCCGCGCATACGCCCGAGCAGATCGATCGCGCCGTGGCCGCCTTCGCCAAGGTCGGCAAGGCGCTCGCCGTGATCTAGAAAGAATCCTCGCCCATCCCCATAATCCATCTCATGAAAGCACTGGCAAAGCTCGAACGCGCACCCGGCTTGACGCTCACCCGCGTCAAGAAGCCCGAGGTCGGGCACAACGACGTGATGATCCGCATCCGCAAGACGGCGATCTGCGGCACCGACCTGCACATCTGGAACTGGGACGAATGGGCGCAGAAGACGATTCCCGTGCCGATGCAGGTCGGGCACGAATACGTCGGCGAGATAGTCGAGATCGGACAAGAGGTGCGC
>Ga0126384_10001975_pt1 | contig 12359 bp, 11 predicted proteins | sample PanSoiMetPlot_36_FD_92543 | JGI IMG/M metagenome (GOLD analysis project Ga0126384, IMG submission 92543) | Tropical forest soil microbial communities from Panama - MetaG Plot_36 | ecosystem: Environmental > Terrestrial > Soil > Tropical forest > Bulk soil | place: Panama | collected 2016-02-17 | reverse complement strand
TGACACGAATCCTGCGATCATTCTTAAAAGGGTAGTCTTGCCGCAGCCGCTCGGTCCCAAAAAGGTAAAAAATTCTCCGCGCTCGATGCGCAAGCTTACCTGGTAAACGGCCCACTGAGTGGCGTAACGTTTGCTGACTCCCTCCAATCTGACCTCGGCAGCTTGCATGCTTAAACCTTAAAGGCGCGGCCGGCGCTCGCGGAAAAAATCCGATGGGTTAAATAAGTTCCGATGGAGACCAGAATTATGGCAACCACGCCGAGAGCGGCGCCAGCGCCGCGTCCCAGTGGGCTCTGCATGTAAAGGTAGATCCCATAAGAAATAGGCCCAAGCTCGATCCGGGGGACGAGCATGATCGTAGAGGCGAGCTCGACACATGAGGTAACGAACGCGATCAGGCCACCGGCCACCAATCCCCCCGCAACCAGAGGCAGCGTGATTTTCGCGAACGTGTGAAGACGATTGGCGCCGAGGTTTTGCGCTGACTCTTCCAAGCTCACATGAACCTGCTGGAGCGCGGCATAGCAGGCGCGCACGGTATACGGCAGGCGACGCACTGTATAGGCGATGACGAGTATAAACCAGGAAGAAGTCAGGGGCGCGCCCAACCCGGGGAGATCCCAACCATGGAAGACACGCAGGTACCCCACAGCAAGCACGACACCCGGAATTGCTAACGGCATCGTCGCGATAGCATCGAGTAAATTCCTTCCCGGGACGCGGCTGCGCAAAAGCAAAAACGCAATAGCCGCGCCGAGAACTATATCGAGTCCGGCCGCCAATAGCGTGTAAATCAACGTGTTGATCACGAAATGCGGCGCTCGGAAAAGAATCTCGACGTAGTTACCGGCCGTATAGGTGGTGGGGAGCAGGGTAAAGCTCCAGACCTTGGAAAACGAGAGCAGGAAAATACCGATATGCGGCAACAGACTAATACCCAGAATCAGTCCGATCATGAGCCAGATGAGTGCCAAATTTTTGCCGTGAGGTTTTCGTAGGATCGCAGCGGACCGCGGCACCGAGGCATATTCCGCGAGACTCAAATATTTTCGCGCTCCGAGCAAAGCCATAAGAGACAAAATCACCAGCATCACGCAGACAACGTAGCCATCGACGTCGTCCATGCCGATGGTCGTGATTCTCAGGTAAGCTTGGGGAGCGAGCAGGTTTTTGTAATTCAGCATGAGCGGCGTTCCGAGATCATCGATGGCCCGGATAAAAGTTAGCAAGGAACCGGCGATGAAGCCGGGAAGCACGAGGGGAAGCGTAATGCGGCGCAGGAGCCGGAAACCGTGACAGCCAAGATTCTCCGCTGCTTCTTCCAGCGAAACGTCGATGGCGGAAAGGGATACCGCGGTGTTGAGGAGAACAAAGGGAAAAAAATGTAGCGTCTGGACCAGTACCACCCCGGTTAGCCCTTCCATGAAAGGTATGGTGGTATCGAACCAGTCCATCAACATGAGATTAACCATGCCGCTTCGTCCGAGAATCAGTTGGAGCGCCACGGCGCCAACAAACGGCGGAATTACCAATGGCAGGGTAGCAGCGGTTTGCAGGAGCATTTTGCCGCGGAACTCGTAGCGCGCGATTATGTAGGCGAGTGGCAGCGCCATGCCCGCGCTAAAAAAATACCACGAGGAAGCCGCCCTGAAGCGTATTCCACAACGACTCGCGGAACAGAGGACGGCGGAAGAAATTCAGAAAATGTAGCAGCGTAAGATTCCCGGCATCGTTGGAAAGTGAGATCCAAAGAACCCGCAGGATAGGATAGAGAATGAAGGCAACCAAGAGAACAAGCAGAACCGCTACGATTCCGCCCTGCCGCCAGTCCAGGCGATCTCGTGTTCGGATGAAAGTCGGTGCGAAACTAACCGCCATCGCCGCTGTGCTGAAATATCGATCCGACGGTTAAGTGTAGGAGTGCGAGCCTGGATTATTCACAAAGGGACGGCCGAGCAGCAAATCTCGATGGTCGCGGGCAATGGGCCTGAACGTTAGAGGGTTCAAGGTTCAAAGGTTCCATGTTCAAAGCTTGTCCTGAACGAAGTGAAGGATCTCGCTGCCCGGCGAAAGATCCTTCGAAATGAGGACGGGCGAAACACCCGCCTTGAACTTTGAACGACTTCTTCTTCCCCGGCTCCCTTCGAGGCTCACTCCTCCGTTTACACTGTGTCGCCACTTTTTCCTCCGTGCAGCATTATCTGAGCTAGGAGATGAATTTGTGATCGTTTAATTGGCTAGACCGACAGCCTTGTCGGCTAATTCTTTTGCTCTTGCGTAATTGGCGCGGGCGAAATTCTCCCATGCGGTTTCCAACTGCGCTTTCACACCAGATTTCGACTTGAACGGTAATTTCTTTGTCGCTCGCTTTCTTGTCGTTGATCGGAACCTGCGAAGCCAGATTTCTCGCCTCGGCGACCAAGTTTTTACCCTGGGCCACACCGGCGCTCTTGCTTTTGGCAAGCGCATCTTCGGCCTTATAAATACTGTGCCACGCGTCTCGTAGCTCTTTGTGGCGAAACGTGATGACATGGTCATAGAGCGAATTGACTACATCCCGCCGTCCCGAAGACAGCGTATCATTGAAGTTTACTCCGCCGAGCTTCTTTTTAAATGGATTGGGATAATCTTTCGGAGCTTTGGTATACAGTTCAGGAATCACCGGGAGCCTAGCAATCTCCGGCGAAAACAGCACCATTTGTCCGGCTTCACTAAGCAGGTAATTGACAAACGCTTTTGCTTCTTGCGGATTCGGACCGCCCTTCACGATGCCCACGCTTGCGGGCACGACTGAAGTCAAAGACGGATAGGCAAACTCAACAGGTTGGCCGCTGGCGATGGCTGAAAGGCCGAAGAAGTCGATGACGACACCTATGCCGTACTGGCCGCTGATAACCGCTTCGGGGACGCCAAAGCTCCGATCCGTGATGCTGCCCATGTTGCCGCCGGCGTTTAGCAAGAGGGCCCAGCCTTTTTCCCAGCCGTAGGCTTGAAGGATAGTTTCTACGGTCAAATGAGTTGTGCCGCTGCGCGACGGAGCGCTGATGACGAGATGATTGAAATACTTAGGATTAGTGAGATCGGTCCATTCCTTGGGGACGGGCAGTTTGTGCGCCTTGAGGTAGTTCTTGTTCCACATCAAACCATAGCCGCTGATGGCGAAACCAAAATAGTTCCCATCCGGATCGTGAATCGGAAAATTTCCGATCTTCGCAGGAATGCGGCTCATGATTTCTTTGGGCGGAGCGTATTTTTCCAGCAAGCCATCGGATTCTAACGTCTGAAAAGCATCTGGCGCGCTAACCCAAAAGATATCTGCATCGGGCTTCGCTTTTGTTTCGCGCAGATAAGTGATGCCTTCATTGGTCTGTTTGCTGTTGATCACCACCGAAATGCCGGAGTTTTTCGCCTCGAAGCTTTTTTTGTAGGTCTCGAACAGTTCCTTCGGAAAAGAAGTGACGATGACCACGTCTTTCGCAAACAGCGTCGGGGCCGTAAGAAATAACCATAAGAACAGAAGTGCGCCGAGCAATGAACCGCGTCGCATAAGATCTCCCATTACCTAATCCATGAGTAAGTCATCACGAACCGACCGAGGGGCGAGTCATGGAGAGCGCTAGCACCAGAGCGTGAAGGTCTCTTTCAGCCCCAGACTGAAGGAGTTACCACTCCTAGGGAAGATGAGGTGGGGCCTACAAGGCACAGACGCATTGATCGCTCGGGACGGCTCGAGCCTCGGTCGCACAAACATCCAACTCCATATACTAATAATAATTAGTGGCGCACAAAGACGCTGCCGTCCATTAGCAATCTTGCCGTCCGGGCGAGGGCTGCCTTGGTGAGCTCAAGTTGGCCGTTGATCTTTTCGATCTCAATTTCAACTTGCAGCGTGCCGGTCGGATGCCCGATTCTCACCGCCGGCGGGTTATCCGGCTGTACTTTATGATAGATTTCATGAACGATGCTGCCATCGATTTTGGCCGCTGTTCCGAGGCAGACGGCGCCGGTGACCGCATATGCCTTATGCAATTTTTGCAGCGCGGTCATGCGCGCGACGACATCGACCTGTGACGCTTCGACCTGGCCCTTCGGAGTCGAATAGGCCGCCGCGGGGGCAACAACCGCGATTTTAGGAACACCCGGACTTTTGACGGTCGCCTCTTCGCGCTTCGCAATGCCCATGATTTCGGCGACAACCGAACGGATCTCCTCGCACTTCTTAAGGGTTGTCTCGTTGTTGCCGAATTCGTCCATGTTCTCATTGCCCTTGAGTCCCAGGTCTTTGGCCCGGACAAAGACGAATGGATTAGCGGCATCCACCATCGACACTTCCAAGGTGCCGAGCGTCGGAAACTTTACTTCTTCCTTCACTTTTCCTGTGGGTAAGAGTTTTCCGGTCACCGAGCCGCCGGAGCCGATAAAGTCGAGCAGAATCTTTGAGCCAGTTCCGGGTGCACCGTCGATTCTAAAATTCCCCTCGCTCATGAATTCACCGTCTTTGACTTCAAATTCGGCAAGGATGACTTTCTTGGTATTGGTGTTGTAGATGCGCACTTTGGTAAGGGGCTCCACGGGTTTTATCAGTCCCCGGAGAAGCGCGAAGGGGCCAACGGCGGCAGACGTGTTGCCGCAGTTTCCAGTGTAGTCGATAACCGGGTTGGCGATGCCGACGTAACCAAAGGTGTAATTTATATCGGTGCCGGGGACGGTCGGCGCGCCGATGTAGGCGACCTTACTGGTGAGCGGGTCGGCGCCGCCGAGGCCGTCAATTTGACGAACATCTGGGGTACCGAACGCCTCGAGCACAATACTATCTCTTTTTTTCGCGTCTTTGGGTAGATCGTTTTCCAAAAAGAAAACCGGTTTACTCGTGCCACCGCGGTATATTGCGCACGGAATTTTCATCATTGTTCCTCCCGACGTTGCTTGCTCGTATCATAGTTCGTGGACATTCGTTGTTCAAACGGTGCACCAAATTTATTACTATGAGGTGCAGCCGAAGAGCCCAGGGCCTTCACTTTGCGTTTCGGGGTAACAACCGTTTTTTTGCATCGGCGAAGGAATTTGCTGGCAGTCCGTGTCAGTCCGATCGAAAATAAATTGCGACCGGATTGTCACCTGGTGACGATGACTTCGTCTTTTCCATCTACCTCTTTGAGCTTTAGCCTGACTTCCCCCTCTTTCGGCAAGCTGATCTTTTTCCCGGTAAAATTAGCGGCGATGGGAAATTCGCGTCCGCCGCGATCGATGAGTACGGCGAGGTGAATCGCCTTTGGGCGTCCCAAATCAATAAGATGATCCACCGCTGCGCGCACGGTGCGGCCGGTATGCAGGACGTCGTCGAACAGAATAATCGTCTTGTTGGTGATATCGAATGGAATCCGGGTGTGATCCACCTTGCCCTCAGGCAGTAAGGCGTTCAAATCGTCGCGGTAAAGCGTGATATCCATCTCGCCAAGAGGGATTTCTTTGCCTTGTGACTTGCCGATCATGGCGCATAGTCGTTTCGCCAAGAAGAGTCCGCGCGTCCGAATGCCGATGAACGCGAGGGAATCCGAACTCTTATTTTGCCGGAGGATGTCGCGAGCCATGCGCTGGAGATTCTTTTTGACCTCCTGAGCGGTTAGAATTTTCAAGCTCTTAGATTTTTTCATTTGCGACCCGGACGATTGAATCTAAAAGAAGTTGCGTTCCCAGACAAATATCTTCGGGATCGGACCATTCCAGTGGGCTGTGGCTGATGCCCCGGCGGCTGGGAATGAACAGCATTCCGGACGGTGTTATCTTGGCCATCTGCATGGCGTCGTGCCCGGCTCCCGAAGGCATGACTTCGTAAGCGATACCTTTCGCCTCGCAGCATTCTTTTAACAGATGGACCAATCGTTTATCCAGAGGCACGGGGTTCTCTTCGCGAATCGGTAGAATCTCAATCCGTACGTGTCTTCGGCGGGCGATCTCGCGAATCTTCGCCTGCACGAGGCGAACGACCCTGTTTTTGGCGGACGCGGTGATACTGCGAATATCCACCGACAACTCTGCCTTACCGGGAATGGCGTTGATAACACCAGGCTCGATCTTCATGGCACCGACGGTGCCAACGACCCGTCCCTTTTCCATGCGGGAATAACGGCGGGAAATTTTTTCCACCGCTACGACCAGCTCAGAGGCGGCGACCAGCGCGTCCTTGCGCATTTCCATCGGTGTCGTGCCGGAGTGATCCGCTTGGCCCGTGAAAACGACTCTGAACCGTGTGGGGGCTGCGATGGAGGTGACGACGCCGATGGGTTTTTTCTTTGCCTCCAAGATCGGTCCCTGCTCGATATGGAGCTCGAGGTAAGCTTTGACACTCGCCGGATCGCGTCTCATGGAGCGGAGATTGCTACGGTAGATTCCCAGACTGGAGAGAATGTCCTCCAGTCTGGTTCCCTGCGCGTCAGCGGCGTTCGATAGATCGGCGCCGTGGACTTCTCCCGCTACCAGGCTGCTGCCCAAAGTTGAATAGCCGAATCGGCTGGATTCCTCGCCGACAAAACAGACGACCTCCACGGGAGACCGGAGCATGACTTTCTGCTCCTTTAACGCGCGTACTGCCTCCAAAGCACCGATGACGCCCATGGTGCCGTCGAATTTTCCGCCGTGTAGAACCGTATCCAAGTGCGACCCTACCAAAACTGCCGGCGCTTTGGGATTTGAGCCGTCGAGTCGGCCGAAGATGTTTCCGATGCGGTCAATGTGAACCTGCAGGCCCGCCTGGCGCATCAGGTGAATGAGAAATTGCCGGCCGCGCAGCTCTTTAATAGAAAAAACCAGTCGTGTCACCGAGCCATGATCGCCGATGCCGATGCGGGACACGGCATTAAGGTCCCGCAACAGGCGGCGCTTGTTGATAGTGACGGCGGTTGTTGGTAGGACCATGGCTAAACCTTGATTGCGATACGGGTAATAATGGTATCAATTTTCCTTGTCCGCGAAAACCGTAATGAGCTAGTGGAAGGAAATTGATCGCGCTTCCCGGAACACCCCGGCTCACGTCGTGCTTGGACGGATTGAGTTAAGCGAAATTCAATACAAAGGAACGCACGCGGAAGGCGCTACTAAGAAACCGAGTTATTTTCTCAGAGAAAGGTTAAAATCATGAGCGAAGTTTCCAGGAAAATTGCCGAGATGCTGCTTCAAACCGAAGCCATTCAAGTCTACACGGATAAACCTTTCGTTTTTGTCTCCGGCCGCATCTCGCCGGTCTATATCGATTGCCGCAAAATTCTCTCTTTTTCCGAAGAGCGCGAATACATCGTCACTCAGCTTGCCAGGAAAGCCGAGACGGACATCGGAGTGGATAACATTGACATCGTTGCGGGAGGAGAGACTGCGGGCATTCCGTACGCGTCGTTCGTTTCGCATCTCATCAAAAAACCGATGATCTACATTCGCAAACAGCCCAAAGGTTACGGCGGCACGAAACAAATCGAAGGGATTCTGGAAGCCGGAAAAAGAGTCCTGCTGGTGGAAGATCTCATCACCGATGGCTTGAGCAAACTTCGTTTCAACATCGGCATTCGCGGAGCAGGGGCGAAAATGACGCACTGCCTTTGTGTCTTCGACTATGCGTCTGACCGCCTCAATCAGCACGAGGGAAGAGACAATCTAGCCAAGAATGATATTAGCCTGCACGTGCTCGCAAATTGGGACGATGTGCTCGATACGGGTTTGAGCAAAAGCTACTTTACCAAAGACGCCAGCGAGCAGATCATAGATTTCCTCAAAGATCCCGAGAACTGGGGACGGAAGATGGGCTTTGTGTAACGCCTTCGGCGCGGTTCAAGAGTTCAACAGTTCAAGGTTCTACCGCTTTCCCTCAACCTTGAACGCTTTTACGAACCTTGAACTCTTGAACGTTGAACCTTGGACGGATTTATTGCCACTATGAAGCTATTGATACGGAACGCGTTGATCGTCACGATGAACGAGCAGAATGATGTTATCGAAAAGGGTTCGATTGTTATCGACGGTAATCAGCTCGCATATGTTGGACCGGTGGAGTGGACACCGCCAGGACCGTTTGGACAAACTATCGATGGCGATCGAATGATCGCCGTGCCGGGGATGGTTAACTCTCATTGCCACTCGCCCGCGAACCTGGTGCGCGGGATGATGCCAAGCAAGCCTTTAGAAATCTGGCGAGCCTATTATCGAGCGTCTCTCAGAGGCATGCACGACGAGGACTTTTACGCTAGCGCGCTGCTCGGCGGTATGGAGATGCTTAAGTCAGGCGCAACCACGGTGCTTGACCACTTCGCCGGAAGCGCTTCGTGCCGTTTTATGGGCGCCGGCGCCGCGATACAAGCGATGCGTGATCTGGGTGTGCGCCACGTGGCGGCATTGACCGTAACCGACAAAAACTACGAGGAGACAATTCCGCTGGGCGAGACCGCGGCAGAACTAAACGCCGAGATCAAGCGCATGAGCGCGAGCGAGGCAAAAAGCACACAAGCGTGGCTCGACGAGTGCGAATCGTTCATTGAAACTTTTCACGCGCCGGAAAAGCTCACGACGGCTTGTCCCGGCCCCTCGGCGGTCCAACGTTGTTCGGATGAACTTCTCCAGGGCTGCTCGGAAATCGCCCGCCGGCGCGGCCTGCCTGTGCATATTCACCTCGCCGAAACCAAGGCACAGCAGGTGCAAGGCGATAAGATATACGGCCATTCTTTGCTGCAACATCTCGACTCTCTGGGTCTCGTTGGGAGGAGCCTGTCATGCGCTCATTCGATCTGGATCGAAGACAACGACGTCGAGCTTTTTGCCAAGAGCGGAGCGACGCCGGTCCATAATCCGGCAAGTAATTTGCGCATCGGCAGCGGCTTGGCGCGGGTAAAGGAATTTTTGTTCGCAGGAGTAAACGTCGCTTTGGGTACGGACGGCGCAGCATCCAACGACGGTCAAAATATGTTCGACGCCCTGGGGCTGGTGGCCTTGATCCATAACCAGGCCGGGACTGATTTCAATCAATGGGTTACGCCGGCTCAAGCCTTAGCCATGGCGACGCGCAACGGCGCACGAGCTTTTGGCCTCAATGCGGGGATATTAGCTCCGGGTAAACTGGCCGATGTGGTACTGTTGCGCCGGGATACATTCGCCTTTACCCCGCTGAACGACGTGATCGGCCAGTTGGTCTTTTGCGAGAACGGCAGCTCCGTGGATACAGTCATCGTGAACGGAGAGATCGTTGTTCATGAAGGACGGGTAACGAAAATCGATGAAAAGGAAGCGTTGCACTTGGCCGCGCGTGCACGCGAGCGGCTCGATCCTTCAATTCAACGAGAAATGGCCGCCGCAAAGTCCATGGAACCCGCGCTGGCGGAGATGTATTTTCGGGTATTCAAAGAAGGGAATTTATGAATAAATTGGTAAAAAGCTTGATCGCGGTCCTGGCTTCCACTCTCCTCGAACCCCTGATCCTAACTACACAAGCACACGATCAAATATCGAAAACCCTGGCGCACCGCCGTGAGGCGGCAGCGACCGGTGCAGCCCTGGCTACGGCAGCCGAGGGTGAGACGGCCACCGACTCGTCGAATTTCCAACGCGCATCGCGGTGAGAGAGGCGGGGGCGGCGGATCCTGTGGGCAGTTCGGGTCCGGTCGGCATTGGCAATCGAACGTCATCGCTCCCTCGGCACCAAAACCGGACTCTCACTCTAAAGATCTCGCAGGGATTCTGTATGCACATCGGTTGGCCAATAAAGTCTCCGTCGGGGATAGGATAGAATTCCAGAGCCACACCGCACCGTATTTGGGTACGCCCTTACCGGTGGGAATGCGGGAGGTCAATTGCTTCCACTGGCTGGCCGTGACGTGCACTAGTGTTCCCGGAGTTAACCGCTTGCCTATATCGAGGATATTTTTGATACGTGGTGTCTCCACGAGGCCTCGACTTCGCGTCTTGAGCGTTTCTTGTTCATGAGAACTCTTTGCTCATTTCGTGCCTCATATTTCCGACATCTTGTATGATTCGCTGGGAGGGCTTATATGTTGGGGCGTCGCTTGTGCCACTCCGTGGCTTGTTCAAATGCGTATGCAACGCGCAAAGCTACGGATTCTTCAAACGGCTGCGCCACGATCTGAAGGCCTACCGGGAGTTCCCCCTGAGTAAATCCACACGGAACTGAAATCGCCGGAAGTCCCGTAAGATTGAAGGGATTGGTAAAACTAGGGCGGAGATTTTGTTCGTTGGGGTCCATGCTCTCAAAGGCTTCCGGAGGGCGTGGAGCGGTTGGGGTTGTGAATACATCGACCCGTGAAAAATTTGCGCGAATTTGTTCGTTTAACTCTGACCGGGCACGTTGCGCGGTGATGTAATCCGCCGCGCTGAGAAACGCGCCTTCGAGCATTCGTCTCCTAACGGAGCTGCCGAATTTTTCCGGCGTGCTTTGAAGAGTTTTTTCATGGTAGGCATAGGCTTCAGCGATTAAGATTGTTTGATTGGCTTTGCGCGCGATGGAAAACGGTAGCCCGTCGATTTCTACGACGACCGCGCCCAGATTTTCAAGAACTTGGAGTGCTTCGTTAAAGACAGTTTCCGTTTGTGGGTCGGTTCCCTTGTTTTCGTCGAACCAGTGAGCGCGCGGCACGCCAACTCGGATGCCTTTGATCCCATCCTTCAGGCCGGCGCGGAAGTCGGGTACAGCCACATTTGCCGATGCCGGATCTTTGGCATCGTAGCATGCTATGGCTTGCAAAAGGATTGCGCAGTCTTCCACCGATCTCGCCATTGGGCCGGCATGATCGAGGGACCAACTGAGAGGAATGACGCCGTACCGGCTAACGCGTCCATAGGTAGGCTTCAGCCCCACCACGCCGCAGTGGGATGATGGGGTTCGAATGGAACCACCGGTGTCGGAGCCGAGCGCGCCATAGCACAGGCCCGCTGCGAGCGCCGCGCCGGAGCCGCTGCTGGAGCCGCCGGGAATGTGGGCTGTATTCCAAGGATTGTTTACGGCGGGGAAAGGCGCATCGACTGATGGTCCGCCGAAGGCAAACTCGTGCATGCCTAGTTTGCCGAGTAGTATCGTACCGGCATCGCGCAGCTTTGTCACGGTTGTGGCGTCGTGATCCGGCATCCAATGCTCAAGGACCGCGGAGTGGCAGGTCGTCCGGATTGCTTTGGTCGCGTAAAGATCTTTGAGAGCGATGGGCACACCGTGCAGGGAGCCCCGATCTTTCCCTGATCGCAACTCTAGGTCAGCCTGCTCTGCCTGCTGAAGCGCAAGATCGGCTGTTACGGTGATGAAGCTGTGGAGCTTAGCATCGATTGCGTTGATTTGTTCCAGGCATGCCTTGGTGAGTTCGACTGAGGAAAAATCCTTTTGCCGGATGCCCGCGGCAACTTCGGTGATGCTGAGGTAACGAAGATCGTTCAACGTCATCGGGATTGTGCTTTCTGTGCCGAGAAGACACCGGCAGGTTCCTGATCTTCTTTCATGAGGTCGCGCAGTTGAGCAACTTGAATTCGAGAGCGATTCACGCCGGGAAGCAAGCGCTGTAATTCATCCTGGGTTAACTTCAAACCTGCCTGAAGCGCCAAGACAGACAATTCTTCCAGTGTCATTTCTTTAGCCATGTTTCTCCTCTAAGTGCGTAAATGTCGGTGCGAACGGAACGATGCCACTTCTATCGAAAGGATCGATGCAAAGTCAACGATGGTTCTCGAAATGAAAGGATTGCGAGCTTGCAGCGCACGCGTACTCTCGATTTTACTGGAGTAAGTCCTTCTTTCGGGTTATCATTTCACTCATTCTCATGTTTGACGAATGTCTCACAAGTTGTCGCGAGGATGAGCAGAGGGCACACAGATTGCTCCCGTTGTCTCAAACCGAACGCATGACCCGGCTCCGTTAAATTCGAGCACCATTGTTTTTCCTCTACGCCATAACTCTATTCGTTAACGCAGGCCTGCTATTTTTAGTGGAGCCGATGGTTGCGAAAATGATCCTGCCCTTATTGGGGGGAACTCCCAATGTATGGAATACGAGCCTTTTTTTCTTCCAGGCGCTGCTGCTTGCCGGTTACGCCTACGCTCATTTCGCCAGTTCATGGTTGGGAGTAAAACGTCACGCCATTCTACACCTGTTGATCGTCGCTTCTTGTGTTTTGGCGTTGCCGATAGAAGTTAGTCACCATGCTGTTCCCGCGGCAAACCAAGATCCAGCCGTATGGGTCATTCGAATGTTGCTTGGCGCGGTAGGCTTCCCCTTTTTTGTTCTCGCAGCCGGCGCGCCGTTGTTTCAGCTCTGGTTTGCGCGGAGCCGACCGTCTGTGGACCCCTATATTCTTTATGCGGCGAGCAATCTGGGAAGCATGGTC
>Ga0126384_10001974_pt1 | contig 12359 bp, 8 predicted proteins | sample PanSoiMetPlot_36_FD_92543 | JGI IMG/M metagenome (GOLD analysis project Ga0126384, IMG submission 92543) | Tropical forest soil microbial communities from Panama - MetaG Plot_36 | ecosystem: Environmental > Terrestrial > Soil > Tropical forest > Bulk soil | place: Panama | collected 2016-02-17 | reverse complement strand
GTAGACGACGCCGTTGCGGACCCGGTTTCGCCTCACTGTCTCGTGCAGGACAACACTCAGAGCCGACAGCGGCATCGCCAGGCCGATGCGCAACTCCGCGAGCGATCGCATCAAGCGTGCCATATGCCGGCGCTCGTCAACGAGGCGGCCCTCCCTCACCTCGCACACCTCGTAAACGCCGTCGGCAAATTGAAAGCCGCGATCCTCCACGCTGACGAGAGCGTCGCGATGGGGCCGGTAACGGCCATTCACATAGGCAATCCGGGACATGGCAAATCCTTTGTCGAAGGTCGCGTCGGTCCCCCGTCGGTGGCGGCTCCCGTTGTCCCGGCGCCCACCTCATTATTATGCCCGGGTCCTACCGTGGGGGCAGGTCGGATGGCGTGGGCAAAGGCGCATGACGTTCTGTGCCTAGCAACTCCGCTCTAGTCTATGCGCCTTTGCCCTCCTTACCTAATCCATCCCCAGCGCCTTGAGTTTGCGATGCAGCGCCGAGCGCTCCATGCCGACGAATTCGGCGGTTCGGGAGATGTTGCCGCTGAAGCGGCTGATCTGGGCGCGCAGGTATTCGCGCTCGAAGGCTTCGCGGGCGTCACGCAACGGCATGCCCATCAGGTGCTCGCCACCTGAACCGTTTGGCATCGACGGCACCATGGAGCCCACCTCCGGCGGCAACATGTCGGCGGTGATCACCGCATCGGGGTCGCCGCCGGCAAGGATCATCAACCGTTCGACGTTGTTGCGCAGCTGGCGCACGTTTCCGGGCCAGTCGTGGGTTTGGAGCACCGCCATGGCGTCGTCGCCGATTCGCCGCTTGGGCAGGCCGGTCGCCTGGGAAATCTGCTCCATGAAGTGCTCGACGAGCGCCGCCACGTCCTCGCGCCGTTCGGTGAGCGGGGGCACGCGAATCGGCACCACCGAAAGCCGGTGAAACAGATCCTCGCGGAAGCGGCCCACAGCGATTTCCTCTTCGAGATTACGCGCCGTCGAAGTGATGATCCGCGTGTCCACCTCGACCCTCATCGTGCCGCCGGCGCGCAAGAAAGTCTGCTCAACCAGTACCCGGAGAATCTTGTTCTGGGTCTCGCGCGGCATGTCGCTGATTTCGTCGATGAAGAGCGTGCCACCGTGGGCCTCCTCCAGGGCCCCTATCTTGCGCCCGCGTCCGTCGAGTTGCTCAGTCCCGAACAGCTCGATTTCCATCCGCTCCGGCGTGATTGCCGCCGCGTTGATGACGACGAACGGGCCTGCAGCGCGCGACGACAGAGCATGAATGGTCCGCGCGGTCAGTTCCTTGCCGGCGCCCGAGGGCCCGACGATGAGGATTCGGCTGTTGGTGGGCGCGACCTTGTCGATGGTCTGACGGAGATGCTGCATGACGCCCGAGCTGCCGATGAGCTTCGCCGGATGTGGCGCGAGCTGCTTGAGCTCCTTGACCTCGCGCTTCAGCCGCGAGGTTTCAAGCGCCCGATCGGCAACGAGAACGAGCCGGTCGACCTTGAACGGTTTCTCGATGAAGTCGTAGGCGCCCTGCTTGATCGCCGCCACTGCGGTTTCGATATTGCCGTGGCCGGAAATCATGACCACCGGCAGGTCGGGGTGCTCCGCCTTGATGTTGGCAAGCATCTGCAAGCCGTCGAGTCGACTGCCCTGCAGCCAGATGTCAAGGAAGATCAGATTGGGCCGGCGCGCCGCGATCGCCGCAGCTGCGTCGTCGCTGTCGCGGGCAGTGCGTGTGGTGTAACCCTCGTCTTCGAGAATTCCCGCGACCAGCTCGCGGATGTCAGCTTCGTCGTCGATAATCAGGATATCCGACGCCATGCTCGTGCCCGCTTGCTCTAGTTTTTGGCTTCACTGACGGATGTTTCTGCCGGTTCCGCGGCGAACCGCAGCCGCATCCAGGCGCCGCGTTGACCAGGGAATTTTTCCGACGCGTCGCGCAGCTCGATCCGCCCACCGTGTTCTTCAAGAATTCTTCCGACGATTGCGAGGCCCAGGCCGGTGCCCTTTTCCCGGGTCGTCACATACGGCTCGAGGAGGCGGCTGCGGTTTTCCTTCGGCAGGCCAATTCCGTTGTCGATGACATCGATGACGATGTGCGAATCGATACGCGCCGCCGAAACCACGATCCGACCCCGACCAAGCTGGTCGGTCGGCACCGCCGCGACGGCTTCGCCGGCGTTCTTGATGATGTTGGTCAATCCTTGTGAAATCAGCCGGCGATCGAAGCGCGCCGGCATCGGGTCTTCGGCAATCTCAACCTCGATATCGATATCGGCGTTGCCTACCCGTTGCATGAACGCCACCTGGCGCACGGTGTCGCTGACGTCGTCGACCGTCATCACGGGCTTCGGCATCCGCGCAAAGCGTGAGAACTCGTCGACCATGCGTCTGATATCGTCGACCTGGCGCACGATCGTATCGGTGCACTGTTCGAATACGCCACGATCCTCGGCGATCGAATTGCCATACTTGCGGCGCAGGCGCTCGGCCGAAAGCTGAATGGGAGTCAGCGGGTTTTTGATCTCATGGGCTATGCGGCGGGCGATATCGGCCCACGCTGCGGTGCGCTGCGCCGTCACCAATTCGGTGATGTCGTCAAGCGTGAGGACGTAGCCGTGATCGGGATTTGCCGACTGCTCGGAGGTGACCCGCACCGAGACGGTGCGGTCGCGGCCGTCGCGGTGGATCGTGGTCTGTCCCTGGACGAGGCGCTGGCCGCCCCGGCGCGCCGGTTCGATCAAGTGCTTGAGCTCGGGCACGATCTCCTCGAGGGGGTGTCCGAGGGCTTCGGCTTCGCCCGAGCCGATCAGCTTCTCGGCGGACCGGTTGAGGATGCTGACATGGCCGTTGCCGTCGACGCCGATGACGCCGGCGCTGGCGCCGGCCAGCACCGCCTCGGTGAAACGACGGCGGCTGTCGACGAGATCGCGCGCGCGTACGATGTCGTTGCGCTGGGTGTGCAATTCCTGGGTCATCTTGTTGAAGGTCGCGCCGAGTTGGGCCAAGTCGCCTTCCGAACGGCGCACCGGGACCTGGACGTGGAGATTGCCGGTGGACACAAGCTTCGCGGCGCCGATGAGCCGACGGATCGGCGCCACCAGCCGGTTGGTGAACGCAAAACCGATCCACACTGCCGATAGCAGGACGGTGAGCGCAATCACGGTGTACATCAGCGCGAAAGCGAGTTGCACGTCGCCGCGCCTTGCTTCGAGACCGGCGTATTCCTGGATGCTGTTGTCGGTCTGCTTGATCTGCTCCAGCACGCCCGGATCGGTGTAGCGAGCGACGAACAGGTAGGCGTCGTCGTAGCCCCTGAGCTTAATAAGCGCGCCGACGTAACTCGTGTCACCCAACCAGCCGGCAACCGCCTCGGCATCGCCGATCTGGGCCAGCCGGTCGGCAGGCGGCAGCGGCGGCTCCTGCACCTCGGGCGGAAGCCGAAAGTCGGACTTGAGGATGACTGATCGATCGGACCGGAGTATCATCGCAACGGGAATTTTGTGCAGCAATGCTTGCACGGTGAAGACTTGGCGATACCGGTCAATGTCCTGGTCGAACATGGGCTTCGAGTTCGCGACGTCGCCCGCCATAAAGTAGGTCTCGACCTGGATCGAGCGCTCGTGTTCCCTCAGATAGGCCTGCGAAACGATCACCGAGTTTTGCATAACGGCGTGGGTGCGGATCACAAACTGGCGGTCAAGCCCCCGATCGAGGTTGACGCTGGCAACCACCGCAACGAGCATGGCAGGCGCGACCGCGATCACGGAGCACAGGGCGGCGATCTGGACGTGAAGACGCGCCCCCGCGCTGCCCTGCCGCCGCGCTTGAATGATATGCCAAACTTCGCGGCCGATGATCGCAAGCAGCACGAGCACCGTGACGAAATTCACCGCCAGCAGGGTGACGACGACATTATGGGTCGGGCTGACGAACGTCAGGTTCGCCAGCACTAGGAACGTCGCCAGTGCTGAAAGCAGCGCAGCGACGACGGCGATTGGGCCGATCATGCCGGTCGCGAGGCGAGTCGCCTCCGTTGGCCCCCGGGCGGCTTCGGCGGCTGAAACCTCCTCGACCGTCGTCATTGCTCACCCGGGATTGGGGCCATCAGCTCAACCCAGCCTCTAGCGATGCTCACACGTCATCGGGCTCCAACCGCCCCAAAAGATCTTGAGAAACGTCAATGTACGACATTACATGTGATGCGCAAATACAACAATGTTGCCCAAATGCGTCATTTCCACGGCGGGTAGTGCCGACTCAAAGCAGTTGACTATTTCTTGGGCACCTACCCGGTTTGCGTTTTGCTAGAACTATTCTTCCCCGTGCAGCTTCCTGACTCACAATCAAAACGCTGCGGCTCGAGCACAAATAATGCAAATCGGCTCTGCCTGCCGTGTGTATTACTTGCGACGCATTAAAAATCTAGGTCGGGACAGTGGGGGAGACGAAACAGCGATGCGAAACGGAGCCCCGTTATCGCCTGAATACATTTGAGAGCTTGCGACAGCGTTTCGAACACCGTCAACCGAGCATCGATTAATAACGCGGGCCGGCACTCTTCGGCTGCAGCCTGCAATATTGCGAACCATTTTGTGATCGCATGGCCGCCCAATGGGCCCCCTGCCCTCACCCGCTGGTACGGATCACCTGGATTTCCAAGTCCCGGATTTTCTTGCGTAGCGTGTTGCGATTGACGCCGAGCAGATCGGCGGCGCGGATTTGGTTGCCGCGGGTCGCGGCAAGTGCGGCCGACAGCAACGGATGTTCGATCTCCCGCAGGATACGATGATAGAGCCCGGGCGGCGGCAGAGCATCGCCGAAGCCGCCGAAATATTTGTTGAGATAACGCTCCACCGCGGCCGACAGGTCCTCTTCGGGGTGGCTTTCCTCACCGGCCGGCGTTGTCGCGGGCGGCGCAAGCTCGTTGTCGATGACTGCGGTAGTAATGGTCTCCTGCGGATAGAGGGCGGCGAGGCGGCGCGCGAGATTTTCGAGTTCCCGCACATTACCTGGCCAGCGATAGCGCTTGAGACGCTCGATTGCGGCGGTTTCGATCTGCTTGTTCGGCAGGCCTTCGCGCTCGGCGAGCTTGAAGAAATGGCGGATCAGGTCGGGGATGTCCTCGGCGCGCTCGCGCAAGGGCGGCAGCCGCAGCGGCACCACATTGAGCCGGAAATACAGATCTTCGCGGAACAAGCCCTGTTGGATCAGGATGCGCAGATCCTTGTTGGTGGCGGCAACAATTCGCACGTCGGTTTTAATCGGCGTGCGGCCGCCCACGGTCGTGTATTCGCCTTGCTGGAGCACGCGCAGCAATCGCGTTTGCGCCTCCATCGGCATGTCGCCGATCTCGTCGAGGAACAGGGTGCCGCCTTCGGCCTGCTCGAACCGCCCGGCATTGCGCGTGTTGGCGCCCGTGAAGGCGCCTTTCTCGTGGCCAAACAGCTCGGACTCGATGAGTTCGCGCGGGATCGCCGCCATGTTGATCGCAACAAACGGCCCGGACCGTCTCTTCCCGTAGTCATGCAGCGCGTGGGCCACCAATTCCTTGCCGGTGCCCGATTCCCCGGAGATCAGCACGGTGAGGTCAGTCTGCATCAACCGCGCCAACAGACGATAGATTTCCTGCATCGCGGGCGACCGGCCGATCAAAGGGATGTCAAGCTCCTCCGGCTTGCTTGCTGCTACGGCGGGGCGGTCCTTAGGTTCGGACAGCGCGCGACCGACGATGGCAGTGAGCTCCTTGAGGTCGAATGGCTTCGGCAGATACTCATAGGCACCCCGCTCGGAGGCGCGGATCGCCGTCATGAAGGTGTTCTGGGCGCTCATAACGATGATCGGCAGATCGGGCCGCAGCTTCTTGATGCGCGGCAGGAGATCGAAGGCATTCTCGTCGGGCATGACCACGTCGGTGATGATAAGGTCGCCCTCGCCTTGACTGATCCATCGCCACAAGGTGGCGGCGTTTCCGGTCGAACGCACCTCGTATCCGGCGCGCGACAGGGCCTGGTTCAACACGGTTCGGATCGCAGCGTCGTCATCCGCGATCAAAATACTACCAGCGGGCATTGTTATCACCTTCAGGTTTCTCCGCCCGGCTCGGCGTCGTCGCCTGTGAACTTGGGCATAAGCACGCGAAAGATCGTCCGTCGCGGTTGCGACTCGCATTCGATGATGCCGCCATGATCGCCAATGATCTTGGCGGCGAGCGCAAGACCAAGACCGCTGCCGCTTGGCTTGGTGGTCACGAAAGGATCAAAGAGGTTGGGCATCAGGTCATCGGATACGCCCGGGCCGTTATCCTTCACGCAGAATTCGAGCGGCAGCGACACCTTCGATTTGCTTCCCGGCAGCGACAGCCGCACGCCGGGCCTGAATGCGGTGGAGAGCTGGATTTCTCCGTCAGCCGCCCCGTCTCCGATGGCCTCTGCGGCATTCTTGACGAGGTTGAGGAACACCTGGACGAGCTGGTCGCGATTGGCGAACACGGGCGGAAGCGAGGGATCATACTCCTCGACAAACCGGATGTTGCGCGCAAAGCCCGATTGGGCTAAGCGCCGCACGTGGTCGAAAACCATGTGAATGTTGACCTGCTCACGCTGCACCGGACGCTTGTCGCCGAACACTTCCATGCGGTCGACCAGTTTGACGATGCGGTCGGCCTCATCGCAGATAAGCCTGGTCAGGACGCGGTCGTCGTCGTTCGCCTGTTGCTCCAAGAGCTGGGCTGCGCCGCGAATTCCCGACAGCGGGTTCTTGATCTCGTGGGCCAGCATGGCGGCCAGCGCGGTCACGGACCGCGCCGCGCCGCGATGGGTGAGCTGGCGGTTCATCTTATCGGCCATGGTGCGTTGCTGGAGCATCACCACCACCTCGCCGGGCCGCTCCGGCACCGGAGCCACGTGAAGATCGACAAGACGTTCAGGCGGCGTCCGCGGCGTGCCGAGATCGACTTTGTATTCATTGACGGCGCCGCCGCGTTGGCGGACCTGCTCGATCAGCGCCAGCAATGGGCTGCCGAACGGCACCAGATCGCGCAAGGCATGCCGGCGCAGCAGCGCGACCGACATGTCGAAAAAATCCTCCGCCGCCACATTGGCATCCTTGATCATGCCGCTGGGGGCGATCACGATCACGGCAAGCGGCAACGCATTGAGGACGGCTTCCGCCGGGCTGTTGGCGGCGGCGGGGTTGCGGCTTCCGACCATGCTCATGCGGCCGCCCTCTCATCGACTCCATCCGAAGACAAAGCATCAAATGCCTCGGCGAGCCGGCACAAGGTTTCATGCGGGCTTGGCGCTGTGAGCACACGCGCGCGCGCAGCTTTCAAGGTTTCGAGAGGTGCGCCGGCGGTAGCGGCGGCGGTGTCGAGGGCCCAGCCGACGTGCTTGCGGGCATGCTTCACGCCGATCCGCTCGCCATGATGGCTCAGCATTTCATCGTAAAGCGCGATGATGAGCTCAAGCTGCACGGCGAGTGTCGGCGGCGCCTCCGTCCGCCCGCCGGAAAGGTAGCGCGCCACTTGCCCCGGAAACCACGGCCGGCCTTCGGCGCCACGACCGATCATGACGGCATCGGCGCCAGAGCGCGCGAGGGCCGTCTCGACGTCGTCGCAGGTGATGATGTCGCCGTTGACCACGATCGGGATCGACACCGCTTGCTTGATGGCGCGCACCGCCGTCCAGTCGGCGCTCCCCTTGTAGAACTGGCAGCGCGTGCGACCGTGAACCGTGATGAGCTTTACGCCCGACGCCTCGGCGCGACGCGCCAGTTCCGGCGCATTGATGGAACGATCGTCCCAACCGAGTCGCATCTTAAGGGTAACGGGCAGCGGCACCGCCGCCACTGTCGCGTCCACAAGTGTGATCGCGTGCTCGAGATCGCGCATCAGCGCCGATCCCGACCAGCCGGTGGTGACGTGCCGCGCCGGGCAGCCCATGTTGATGTCAATGATGGCGGCGCCGCGGTCGGCCGCGACGCGAGCCCCTTCCGCCATCCACCTTGCCTCACAGCCGGCGAGTTGCACGACGTGGTAACCGACGCCTGGCGCTTCCGCCCGCAGCCTCGCGTCGCGCTCACCCACCGCGAGTGCGGCGCACGCCGTCATCTCGGAAACGACCAGCCCGGCGCCCAGGCGGGCCGCCAGCCGACGAAACGGGGCATCAGTGACCCCGGACATCGGCGCGAGGAAAGCCCGGTTCGGGATGGTCAGCCCGCCGACCTCAAGCGGACCGATAAACCGCGGAAATTTCGACGCACGCATCTTCCTGCCTATATTCTAGGCGTGATCATTGTTTGCTTAGAGTTTAGCCAGCAAAATGGAATGACGCAAGTGCTGCAGTGCAATATGTAGCGCAGCATCGTGAAATTCTAGTTACCTGAGTTAGGGATGCAGAAGCGAATGCTTGGGACTGATAGGGTGGGCAAAGCGCATCGGATGGAGCGGGTTGCCGGTAACCGACCGATGTGCGCCTTTGCCCACGCTAGACGACTTCGCCGCTTGACCGCGTGGGCCGAGTCGCGCGAGGTCGGTGCGCCACGTCACAGAGTTGCGGCAGGCGACTTGTCCACCTTGTACGGCCACGGCTCATGGAGAAAGACACATGAATGCGATGCCGGGAGGGGTTGCGGCCGTCGTGGTGGCGGCCGGACGTGGCGTCCGCGCGGGGCACGCCACTCCCAAACAATATCGCAATGTGCGAGGCGCGCCGGTGATCCGCCACGCCCTCTCGCTGTTCATTGACCATCCCCAGGTCACGCTCATTCAACCCGTCATCCATCGCGATGATGCGGCGGCCTTTGCGGAGGCGACGGCGGGGTTGAAGGTGCGCGCTCATGCCTTCGGCGGAGCGACGCGCCAGATTTCTGTGCTGGCTGGGCTTGAAGCGCTGGAGACGGAACACCCGCGGATTGTGCTGGTGCACGACGCTGCTCGGCCGTTCGCGTCCCCTGCCCTCATTTCCCGCGCCATCGCGGCGGGCGCCGGCGGCGCCGCCATCCCCGGTGTGGCTCTGACCGACACCATCAAAGAAGCCGACGCCGACGGGCGCGTCGCCCGCACCCTCGATCGCGGCCGGCTGCGAGCGATCCAAACACCGCAGGCGTTTCTCTATGATGGGCTTCTGGCGGCCCATCGCCGCGCAAGCGCCGGCGGGCGCGACGATTTCACCGACGACGCCGCATTGGCCGAGTGGGCCGGCATGGCGGTGACGGTTTTCGAGGGCGAAGCGGGCAACGTGAAGCTGACAACCGAGGAAGATTTCACGCGCATTGCAGCGGCCGATTGGGGCGCCCTCGGGGACGTCCGCACCGGGACTGGCTACGACGTGCATTCTTTTGCGGAAGGCGACCACGTCTGGCTCGGCGGCGTGTGCATGCCCCATTCTCAATCGCTGTCCGGACATTCGGACGCCGATGCTCCGCTCCATGCCCTGGTGGATGCAATCTTAGGCGCGCTTGCCGATGGCGATATCGGCGCACATTTTCCGCCGACCGATCCGCAATGGCGCGGCGCCCGGTCTGACCAGTTTCTCGCATTTGCCGTCGATCGCGTGCGCCAGCGCGGGGGACGCATCGCCCACCTTGACATCACTATCATGTGTGAAGCGCCGCGCGTGGGACCGTACCGCGATGCCATGCGCACCCGTATCGCCGAGATTGCCGGCATCGCCGTCGATCGCGTCGCCGTCAAGGCGACCACCAATGAGAAACTCGGCTTCATCGGTCGCCGCGAAGGCATTGCCGCCATCGCGACCGCAACGATCCGGCTGCCGGTAGGGGCGCCATGACGGAGGACGTGATCCGAGATACGGCCGCACGCGTTCTCGACACCTGCCGGACCCGCGGCCTCAAAATCGCGACCGCGGAATCTTGTACTGGGGGGCTGGTGGCCGGGGCGCTGACAGAGATTCCCGGCTCCTCGGACGTGTTCGATCGGGGCTTTGTCACCTACTCCAACGCTGCGAAGCAACAGATCCTCAGTGTTGCGGCCGCAATTCTTGAGCTGCACGGCGCCGTGAGCCGGGAGACCGCCGACGCCATGGCGGCCGGGGCGCTGGCGATGTCGGACGCGGACCTCGCCGTCGCCATCACGGGAATCGCAGGGCCTGCTGGCGGCAGCGCCGAGAAGCCGGTGGGACTGGTGCATTTCGCCGCCGCCTCCCGTGATGGCTGCCGTGTCCATCGTGAAAGACGGTATGGCGACGCCGGCCGCAGCGCGGTGCGCCAGCAAGCCGTCGCCGAGGCGCTGGCGATGCTCGAACTGCTTGCCGCCGGCGAGCGGATTTGAAATTGGCGCGTGTTCCACCGAATGGCCGAAGTAACGCCAGGCAGGCTACTTCATTTCATTGCTTCATGAAGCATTAGAGCGCGAGCGCCTCGCGATCTATCGATCGTTCCTGGTCATCTTCAACAGGAGAGTGCCGGTGGCTGACCGATTCCATACCTACGACGGGCTTAAAATGATCGCATCAGCCAGACGAATGTAGCGGGCATTCTCGCCCTGCTTTTCTGCCTGCAGTCGGTAGCAGCCATGGTCTGCTTGAAGCTTCCGGCCGCCGTGCGTCATCAGCGCGAATGAGGCCACGGACTAAGCGTGCTGGCACTCTGCCGGTTCTCCTGCCATCGCAGAAATTCTTCGAACAGCGCCTCGCGCTCCTCCTGAGTCAGCGGCAGGGACACACGCTTTACCGGATGCGCCTCGCCAACGGTCTTCTGATCGCCTCGGCTCCCATTGTCACTCTTGTTGTCGTTCTTGCTTGCGTTTGCGGCATTGCCGTCGCGCTTGCGCGGCACACTCGCAGGACTGATTTGCGCGGGGTCTCCCTGCGGAGTGTTGGCCTGCTGGGTGTTGGCCTGCGGCACTGCGTTTGCCGTCGCTCCTGTAAGGCCGAGCAACGAAGTGATCTGTGCCAAAGGTGAAAGTGAAGATGCAGGCGCAGGCGTCGGCGCTGCGCTCGGCTGTATCTGCGATGCCGTAACGTCATGCCCATTTGCATCCACCAGAAACCAACATTTCCGGCCTTTGGCACGATTGTAGCGCGCACTCCAATGCGTGCCTTCCGCGGCCGGCTGGCTGGGTTGCTCGATGCACGCGGTTTCGGCCCGAACAGGGCTGCAGAGATGGACCGCGATCGTGGCAACGAAAACAAAAGCGAGGCTCGGAATTATCGGGGCGAATGAATTGCCGCGCTTTGGCATCGGGTTCTCCCTGGCTGACGAATCAAGTTGGCGGAGCAAGATTGGGCGCGTACCTGACGGAAGCCAATACCCAACTTTTGTGCATTAATGGGCAGCAAGTCTGGCGATACAAGGCGCAATTACGGCGAGTGGGCCTCAAGGTCGAACGCCGCACGTAAACCAGCCCGTCCCCCACCCGTGTCCATCCCATCGAACTTGACGGGCGCTAACAGAGAACGATTCTTCATGGCTCCCTAGTTGCTGATAGTCACTGTAGCGGCAAAACCTACGACCAATTGTCAGATTTCGGAAACACGTTTTCGCTCATATTGGAAGGAATTGCTAGCCATAGTTGCTGGTGACAGCACGGTGACAATTTTTTTTCTGTCGCCACACAATCGTCGCAGCTGCGTCGCATTATCCTGTAAATCCTTTTGCTTAGCATTCAATCCACAGGTGAATCTGCGCCAATGTGCCGGCAACCCGACTTTGGGTTTAACGGCACCGCTGGAAGGGGGGATCGTGACAATGTTGCGACATCTTTTGGTTGTGCCTCTGACTGGGATCGCCTCGTCAGCTTCGGCCCGTAAATTAGTTGCGGCCTCAGCTCTGGCACTATTCGCCGCATCGGGTCCGGCTGGCGCAGTCTCTGAATTCGGCACCCGGGAGGAAGCCGTTGCGATGGTGCATCGCGTGCAGGAGATGTACAAGAAGCTCGGCGCCGAGGGCGTGTTTGCAGCAATCAAACGCAAGGCGCCCGGAACAATCGATCGCGACCTTTATGCCTATATCGTCGACACGAAAGACTTTACAAATTGGGTCGTGATGGCCAACGGGGCGATTCCCACGATGACGACCGGCACCAGTCTGTGGAATTTTCGCGACCAGAACGGCCTATACTTGGGACGGGTAGAGGCCGAGGTCTGCAAAGGCGGGCGGGGCTGGGTCGATTTCCGATGGCTCAATCCCGTCACCCAGCAGATCGATGACAAATCGGCCTATATCGAGCGAATCGGCGATACGAATTATTGCATCGGCGTCGGCATCTACCTAAACGAGCAGGTCAACGACAATACGGTCGCGATCGTTTCCGGCAGCCCCAGCGCCGACGACACCTACCTGCAGATTGCAAATGACATGGCGTCCGTTCTCAACGACACGGACAAGCTCAGAATTCT
>Ga0126384_10001973_pt1 | contig 12365 bp, 14 predicted proteins | sample PanSoiMetPlot_36_FD_92543 | JGI IMG/M metagenome (GOLD analysis project Ga0126384, IMG submission 92543) | Tropical forest soil microbial communities from Panama - MetaG Plot_36 | ecosystem: Environmental > Terrestrial > Soil > Tropical forest > Bulk soil | place: Panama | collected 2016-02-17 | reverse complement strand
GCGACGCGCTGGGTGCCGGCGGCGGGCGAGAACCGCATCACCGGCATGATCGAGAGCCGGCCCGACTGGGTGATCTCGCGCCAGCGCGCCTGGGGCGTGCCGATCGCCGTGTTCGTGCGCGAGAAGGGCGACGGCTCGGTCGACATCCTCAAGGACGAGCGCGTCAACACGCGCATCGCCGATGCCTTCGCGCAGGAGGGCGCCGACGCCTGGTACCGGCCGGGCGCGCGCGAGCGCTTCCTCGGCGAGCTCGGCAACGAGAACTGGCAGAAGGTCGACGACATTCTCGACGTCTGGTTCGACTCGGGATCGACGCATGCCTTCGTGCTCGAGGATCCCAAGGCGTTTCCGAGCCTCGCCGGCATCCGTCGAAAGAAGGACGGCGGGCCCGATACGGTGATGTATCTCGAAGGCTCGGACCAGCATCGCGGCTGGTTTCATTCCTCGCTGCTCGAATCCTGCGGCACGCGCGGCGTCGCGCCCTACGACGTCGTGCTCACCCACGGTTTCGTGCTCGACGAGAACGGCCGCAAGATGTCGAAATTGCTCGGCAACGTGGTCGCGCCCCGGGACGTGATGAAGCAGTCCGGCGCCGACATCCTGCGCCTGTGGGTGTGCGCCTCCGACTATGCCGACGACCTGCGCATCGGTCCCGAGATCCTCAAGACCACGGTCGAGACCTATCGCAAGCTGCGCAACACGCTGCGCTGGATGCTCGGCAACCTCGCGCATTTCCGGCCCGAGGACGCCGTCGTGCCAGCCCAGATGCCGGAGCTCGAGCGGCTCATGCTCGATCGTCTGGCGGAGGTCGACGCGCTGGTGCGGCAGGCCTACGGCAATTTCGACTACAAGCGCATCTTCGCCGCGCTCAACCAGCTCATGACGGTCGACCTCTCGGCCTTCTACTTCGACATCCGCAAGGATGCGCTCTACTGCGACCCGATCTCGTCGCTCACCCGCAAGGCCTGTCTGACCGTGCTCGATCATCTCTTCCGTGCGACGGTCGCCTGGCTCGCCCCGATGCTGCCGTTCACGACCGAGGAAGCCTGGCTCGCCCGCTATCCCGGCGCCGAGGGCTCGGTGCATCTGGAGCCGTTTCCCGCGATCCCTGCGGCGTGGCGCGACGAGGCACTGGCCGAGAAGTGGCGCAAGGTGCGTCAGGTGCGCCGGGTCGTCACCGGCGCGCTCGAGCTCGCGCGCGCCGACAAGAAGATCGGTTCCTCGCTCGAGGCCGATCCGCTGATCCATGTCGCCGATCCGGCGCTCATGGCGGCACTCGACGGCATCGACATGGCCGAGGTCGCGATCACGTCCGCTGCGACGGTGGTGCGCGGCGAGGGGCCGGCCGAGGCGTTCCGTCTCGATGAGGTCGCCGGCGTGGCGGTCGAGTTCCGCCCGGCACAGGGCCGCAAGTGCGCGCGCTCGTGGAAGATCCTCGCAACCGTCGGCGCCGATCCGGACTACCCCGACGTCAGTCCGCGCGACGCCAAGGCCCTGCGGGAATGGGACGCGCTTCGCCGCGCCGCCGAGTAGATGCCCACAGACACCTTATCTGAATACCTTCACGGACCGCTGACCACCTTCGGGCTAATGGTCGCGGTCCTGACCACCGTGGTCGATCAGGCGGCGAAGATTTGGCTCCTGTTCGTCTTCGATCTGCCCGCCAAGGTTCCGGTCCATGTCGGCCCGTTCATCGATCTGGTGCTCGCGTGGAACACCGGGATCAGCTTCAGCCTGCTGCCCCAGCTCGGCCCACTCGGCCAGTGGGCGTTGCTCGCCGTCAAGGCGGTGGCGGTGGTACTGCTGTGGATCTGGCTCGCGCGCGCCGGCTCGCGCCTCACCGCGCTCGCGCTCGGACTGATCATCGGCGGCGCGATCGGCAACGGGATCGACCGCGTCGCCCACGGGGCCGTGGTTGACTTCGTGCTGTTCCACATCACGACGGAAACGTGGACGTTCCGCTGGTACGTCTTTAACCTTGCCGACGTCGGTATTGTTGCGGGCGTGATCGGGCTGCTTTACGAGTCGCTCCTTGGGCGGGATGCCGCAAAAGCGCCCTGATCCGTGATAATAGATGCGAGCGGGGCCGAATATCCAAAGTGCCGCAAGGTTTTTCGCGTCGATGGCGAGACGGGGAACGGCCATGACCCATTGGCAAATCCGCACCGACTGGCGCCACGCCATGCGGCGTCGCGCGCTCGCAAGCTCATTCGCCGCGATGCTGATCATCGCGGGCGGGATCGGCCACGCGCTGGCCCAGGAAAGCGACGACGACGACGATCTGCCCGACGCCAAGTTCTTCAAGGGCGTGCTGCACGGATTGGGACTGAAGAAGGACGGCGAGCGATCGGGCATCAATTATCAGGAGCGCGCGCCCCTCGTGGTGCCGCCGACCCGCGATCTCCCGCCGCCGAAGGCGGTCGATCCGGCCACCAAAAATGCGCTCTGGCCGATGGACCAGGACGAGAAGCGGCGCAAGGAAGAAGCCGCTCGGCGCAAGAAGGAGGCCCGCACCTTCACGTGGGAGAGCCTCAGCCGCCAGATGAGCCCCCAGGAGCTGCGCAAGGGCGCGACCACCGCCAAGGACGAAGCGCTCAGCAAGCGCTCAGCCGACAATCCGGAAGCCTACCAGCAGCAGTCGACGCCGTCCCAGCTCGGCTATACGGGCGGCCTGTTCGGCAGCATGAAGAATTTCTTCAGCGGCAACAATCAACCTGAATCCACGACGTTCGAGGTCGAGCCGCCGCGCGTCAGCCTGACCGACCCGCCGTCCGGCTATCGGTCGCCGTCGCCGACGCAGCCCTATGGGGTGGGCCCCGAAGATAAAAATCCGAAGGCTATGACCCAGGAAGACCGGGTCAATATGGGCACCGGCAGCCAGACGAAATGAGCGCGGCGAGGTCGCGATCTTGCATCGTGGGTTGAGGATCGCGCGATCCCGCAGTGCGTGCGTTGCGACTGCGGGCGTGCGGTGGCCGAGCTGGCAGGGCGGCCCTCGGAAGTGAGGGTATTTCCCGATGCGGCGGTCAACCGGTCGGTAACCGTGTCCCTGCACGATGCGTGCGTTTGTGCACGAACTTGCATAACGACCCGCGAAACCGTCGGAACGGAATCCGGACGGGCTGACGTTAGGTAAACAGGATCTAGAATGACGATGACGACTACCAAGACCGCCGCCCGTTCGGCGCCCATGCTGGCGGCCTTCGCCGGCTTCCTGGCCTTTGTGACACTCGCATCGAGCGCGTGCGCGGCGGCGGGGCCCGACGTCTCCCATTTCACGCTCGCGAACGGCCTCGAAATGGTGGTCGTGCCGGATCATCGCACGCCGGTCGTCACCCACATGACCTGGTACAAGGTCGGTTCGGCCGACGAGACCCCCGGCAAGTCCGGTCTCGCGCATTTCCTCGAGCATTTGATGTTCAAGGGCACGGCGAAGAATCCCGAGGGCAAGTTCTCGCAGACCGTGGCGACGCTCGGCGGCCAGGAGAACGCCTTCACGACCCTCGACTACACCGGTTACTTCCAGCGCATCGCGCGCGAGCATCTCGAGACCATGATGGGGTTCGAGGCCGATCGCATGACCGGCCTGGTGCTCAGCGAAGACAACGTCCGGCCCGAGCTCAAGGTGGTGCTCGAGGAATACAACATGCGGGTCGCCAACAGCCCCGACGCGCGGCTCGGCGAGCAGATCGCGGCGGCGCTCTACCTCAACAACCCGTACGGCAGGCCGGTGATCGGCTGGCGGCACGAGATCGAGGCGCTGACGCGCGATGACGCGCTCGCCTTCTACCGGCGCTTCTACACGCCCAACAATGCCGTGGTGGTGATCGCGGGCGACGTCACGGTCGACGAGGTCAAGGCGCTCGCCGAGAAGACCTACGCCAAGGTCCCGCGCGTCGTCGAGGTCGCGCCGCGCGTGCGACCGCAGGAGCCGACGCCGGTGGCGCCGCGCACTGTGATGCTCGCCGATCCGCGCGTCGCGCAGCCGAGCATGCAGCGCAGCTATCTGGTGCCCTCCTATACACGGTCGCGGAAGGACGCCTCGGCGCTCGAGGTGCTCGCCCATATCCTCGGCTCCGGCGCCACCAGCCGGCTCTATCGCGCGCTCGTGGTCGATCAGCGCGTGGCGACCAATGCGGGCGGCTTCTATCAGGGCTCGGCGCTCGATGACACCCGATTCGGCGTCTACGCGGTCCCGCAGCCGGGCATCCCATTCGCGACCGTCGAGGCGGCGATCGACGACGTCATCGCCACCGTCATCGAGAAGGGCGTTGACGCCGAGGAGCTCGATCGGGCCAAGACCCGCATGATCGCCGACGCGGTGTACGCGCAGGACAATCAGGCGGCGCTCGCCCGCTGGTACGGCGTCGCCCTCACGACCGGCTCGACCGTCGAGGACGTGAAGGCATGGCCGGAGCGTATCCGCGCCGTCTCGGCCGACGCGGTCCGTGAGGCCGCCCGCACTTGGCTCGACCGTCGCCGGTCGGTCACCGGATATCTGGTCAAGGAACTTCCTCAGGAGAAACATTCGTGATGGCTCCCATGGCGAAAATGATCGCGCAGGCGTTCGCCGGCGCAGCGCTGCTGGCTCTGACGGCCGCACCCGCATCCGCCACCAAGATCGAGCAGGTGACGAGCCCGGGTGGCATCGAGATCTGGCTCGTGCGCGATCCGAGCGTGCCGTTGATCGCCATGGACTTCTCGTTCCGTGGCGGCAGCAGCCAGGATCCCGCCGACAAGCCTGGCCTCGCCAGCATGGTCGCCGGCCTGATCGACGAAGGGGCGGGCGATCTTCCTTCCCGGACGTTCCACGAGCGGCTGGAGTCGAAGGCGATCGAGCTCAGCTTCACGGCGACGCGTGACTATTTCTCCGGCACGCTGCGCACCCTGGCCGAAAACAAGGGCGAAGCCTTCGACCTGTTGCGGCAATCGATCAACGTGCCCCGCTTGGACGCCGCCGACGTGGAGCGCATCCGCGGCGAGGTCATGGGCATCCTGCGGCGCGAAACCACCAACCCCGATGACATGGCGAGCAAGCGCTGGTGGGAGACCGCATTCGCCGGGCATCCCTACGGCCGTCCGGTGCGTGGCACGCTCGAAAGCGTGCCGACGATCGCCGTCGGCGACCTGCGGGGCTACATGAAGGATGTGTTCGCGCGCGACAATCTCAAGATCGGCATCGTCGGCAATATCGACGGCGCGACCGCCGGCGCACTGGTCGACAAGGTGTTCGGCGCCCTGCCGGCCCATGCGGAGCTGCGCCCGGTACCGAAGGCCGACCCGCAAGGTCTCGGGCGGGTCGTCGCGGTCGACCTCGACGTGCCGCAGTCGGTCGTGGTGCTCGGCGGCGTCGGGATCCCCCGCAAGGACCCGGATTTCATGGCCGCCTTCCTGGTCAACCACATCCTCGGCGGCGGCGCGATGTCCTCGCGGCTCTACCGCGAGGTGCGCGAGCAGCGCGGGCTTGCCTATTCGATCTACTCGACGCTGGTGCCGCTCGATTCCGCCGCCCTGTTCATGACTGCGACGGCGACGCGCGGCGAGGCCGCCCATCAGACGCTCGATCTCGTCGAGGCGGAGATCCGCCGCCTCGCCGAGAGCGGCCCGACCGAGGAGGAGCTCGCCAAGGCGAAGTCCTATCAGAAGGGCTCGTTCCCGCTGCGCTTCGACACCTCGACCAAGATCGCGGGGCAGCTCGTCCTGATGCAGGTCGAGGACCTCGGAATCGACTACATCGACAAGCGCAACTCCCTCGTCGACGCGGTGACTCTCGCCGACGTGCAGCGGGTGGCGAAGCGCCTGCTCGAGGGCGGCATGCTCACCACCATGGTGGGCCGGCCGCAGCCCGCGCTCGCCAAAGGCGGCTGGGGGGCGGGAACCAACGCGGATCCGCACCCTTCAGAACGGGCGGAGTAGTTCTTCAGACGCGTCAGCAGGGTGCTGGCGAAGAAATATCTGGCCGGCGGGGCGTAACCTCGTCATCCGTGATGCCCGCGCTCGTCGCGGGCATCGACGTCTTGCGGACGTTTCCACAGGGAAGGCGTGGATGGCCGGGACGAGCCCGGCCATGACAAGTAGACTCCCTGCCGCATGATCCGCATCACCGACCACATCGCGATCGAGGAGAGCGAGCTCGTCGAGAGCTTCATCCGCGCCTCCGGTCCGGGCGGGCAGAACGTCAACAAGCTCGCGACCGCGGTGCAGCTGCGATTCGACGTGCGCCATTCGCCGTCGCTCACCGACGAGGTGCGGGCGCGGCTCGAGCGGCTTGCAGGCCGACGGCTGACCCGCGACGGCGTGCTCGTCATCACGGCGCAGAGCCACCGCACCCAGGAACGCAACCGTGCCGACGCGATCGAGCGCCTCACCGAGCTGATCCGCCAGGCGGCCGTGCGCCCGGTGCCGCGCCGGCCGACGCGGCCCACCAAGGCGTCGCGCAAGCGCCGCCTCGACGCCAAGAAACGGCGCGGCGGCATCAAGGCTCTGCGCGGGAGCCTCCGGCGCGACGATTGATGCAGGTCAGTCGTCGGCGCGGCCGACCAGCTGGCCAACCTCGATCAGATGCCCGTCGGGATCGCGCATGTAGCAGCGGATCTCGCCCCCACGATCGATCGGCGGGGTCAGAAACTCCGCACCGCGGGCGCGCCACTGCGCGTAGACGGCGCCGATGTCGGCAACGCGGATATTCAGGAAGCTTGAGACGCGACTCTGGTCCGCGGGTGGTACGAGCGTCACGGATGGCTTGTCATCCGTAGGTCCGCCGCCGAGGCCAATCGTGATCCAGCCGTTCGCCAGGGCGACGATCGACAATTCACCCTCGAGGACCGCCTCGCCGCCGAGCACCTCGGTGTAGAACCGTCGGGAGCGCTCGACGTTGTTGGAGACGATGAAGTGCGTGAGCGCGATCCCTTTGGTCGGTGCCGGGAATTCTGCCATGCGAACCTCCTCTAGATTCGTTGTTTGGCGCATATTCCTGTCGGCGAACCGGTACCCACCCGGATCAAGTCCGGGGCTGGCTTTCGCCGGAATATGCGCCAGCGGGTGACGCGCGGCCCTTGCGGTGCGCCCCGGTTGGCGCGCGATCAGGCGTCGCGGCGCGCGAGCGGGTGCGCGCCGTCGGGCGCTTCCGACAACGGCTCGTTTCTCCTGAGCACGAGCTGTCCGACGATCAGCGCGAGTGAGATCCACAACGCCGGAACGTAGAACGTCAGAATCATCCAGGTGACCCCGGAGGCGGTTTCGAACAGGCGCTCGCCCGCGCCCGCAAGGGTGCTGTGCACCAGGTCGTAGAGCGTCTCGGCGGCGAGCAGCCAACTCAAACCGATCGACAGGGAGGCGCGGTATCGCAACGCGAGGAGCGCGGCGACGGCCAGCATCATGCCGACGACGTCGCCGGCCGCGATCTGGTCGCGTACGCCGTCGGAAACCGCCAGCCCGAACTTTTGCGCGGAATAGATTTGCAGGGCGATGTGCCGAAAGGCCTGCACCCATATCAGCGCGATCAGCGCGTCAGCTCGCGCGAGCGTCTTGAGCGCGGGCGCGACGTACCATGCGGCGATCAGGCCGAACGTGACGAAGCTGAGCAGGCTCGCGAGCCCGGCCGCCAAGGGGAGGGTCATCGGCTGCTCCCCGCGTTTCCGGCGAGCCAGCCCAACGCATTCTCGCGCACCGAAAACCACGCGGTCGGGAATATCGCGGGGCCGTCGATCGCTTCCTTGCCGCCCGACTCAATGGTGCCGGGAAAGTCGGCGGGCACGTGGAACGCGAATTTCTTCACTCCCGCGCCGCCATAGCGCGGAATGATCGCATCGTTGCGCCACTCCATCACGCCGGGTCCGAATTTGTGACGAAACTCGGTCGCGTCGATGAGGAGGGACGACGGTCGGATCTTCTCGGCTTCCGCGACGTAGAGCGCCAGCGTGGCCTTGAAGGCGTTGTCCGTCATCGTGGTCGGCAGCCAGCGCAGTTCGAGGATGTCGTCGTTCGCGTGGTGGAGAATCATGCCCCAGGCATTACGCGCGACTTCGGTCACCATGGCCTGCTCCCTCCTGTACGGCTTGATCGTGCGCCCCCTGCTTGCGATCATCCGGATTATTGCGTAAGAATAATCTAACGTAAATACTATCTAACGAAGATTCGCATGACGATCCTGGCGACGATCCAAGCAATGGGCGACCCGACGCGCTTCGCGATTCTGCATCTCGTTCGCACCCGCGAGCGGGCCGCCGGAGAGATCGCGCGAAAATTCGACGTAACCCGACCGGCCATTTCGCAGCACCTGCGCATTCTGCGCCGGGCCGGCCTTCTGACCGAGCGGCGTGAGGGCACCAAGCGGCTCTATTCGCTCCGGCCCGAAGGCCTCGATCAATTGCGGAGCTTCATCGAGGAGTTCTGGGACGTGCGACTGCTGCGGCTCAAGCGCGCGGCCGAAGCGGCCGAGCGCAGAAGGAAGGGCGGATGAGCGAGGACGACCGACAGCGCGAGGTGCGGCGTGAGATTCGCATCGACGCATCGCCCGCCACCGTGTTCGCGCTCCTCACCGATGCGAAGAAGATGGTTCGCTGGCTGGCGGACACCGTCTCAGCGAAGCCCGCGCCTGGCGGTATCTTCCGCATCGCCGAGCCGGGCGGGACGGCGATCGAGGGCCGATACGTCGAGATCGTGCCCGACCGCAAGGTCGTGTTCACATGGGGCGGCGTCGAGGGGCTCGAGCCGGGGCAGTCGACCGTGGAGATCATTCTCGAACCCGACGGCGCCGGCACGCTGCTCAGGCTGCGCCACTATGGCCTCCCGCCGTCCGCCTACGAGCCGCACGACGTCGGCTGGCTGCGATCGGGGCTGCCGAAGCTCAAGGCAGTCGCGGAGGGCAGGGATCCGGGCGGATTCTGTCTGAGCGACCTTGCGCGGGCTCGTCGGTAGCTCGGAGCACGGGAGGACGGAGACATGAACGGCTGGATCGCGGCAAGCGGAATTCTCGCAGCGGCGAGCGCCGCCGGGCACGCAATCGCGGGTCGGACGATGTTCCTGCAGCCGATCCGGACCCGATTGGCCGATCCCGTGCACGACAGCGTGGTTCTCGGCATGTGGCATTTCATCACCGCGCAATTTGCGCTGTCGTCGCTTGCGCTGTTGTGTTGCGCGTATGGGAACCGGACGGATCTCGCAGTCGGGCTGATCGCGGCGCAATTCGCCGCCTACGCGGCGATCAATCTGATCCTCTCGCTGAGACTCGGGAACGTCGTGAAATTTGCCCAGTGGATTCTGTTCACCGCAGTCGCGGCGCTGGCGGCGCTCGGCCTGATACTGGGCTAGTCGCGGCCGTCGGATCGGGGCGGCGGGTCCTGCTCGGCATCCCAGAATGCGCCAAGGGCCAGGAGAAAGACGATGGCACCGCAGGCGAGCGTCCAGGTCGCCGCAATGGCGACAGGTGCCGGGCCAGACGGGTAGGGGAAGCCCACTGCATTACCGATCAGCCCCGCGATGACCGCTGCGGAGGCGAACGTGATCGCGACCCAGCGTCGTGCCGGCAATGTGTCCTTCACGATCGCGCGCCGTCGCCTCGGATAGGTCACGCCATAGGCGATCAGCACCAGTGCGATCGCGGCGCTCGAGATGCGCCAGACCGTAACCGCGGGCACATCGCAAAGCGCAAGAAGCGGCGGAAACATGCTGAAGGCCGCCGCCCAGAATCCGGACTCGATATAGAGCCGTGTAACGAGCAGATGAAACGGCGACAATCGCTGGCCGACCGTCTGACGCAGCACGATGACGATCGCTGAGAAGCCGGCGAATGTCATCGACAGGGTCGCCAGTGCGTAGAAATAGCCCGATCCCGGCAGCTCCATGCGTCACCTTCCCGGTCGCCTGCATATCGCGACCTTAATCGTAAGTTGACTCTTACGTAAGGATAAAGTTACGATCATTCCGCGTCCGGTATTGGAGACATGCACGTGCAAAACGTACCATCGAAACGGCCCGTAGATCTTTGCGATGGGAGGCGATTGCATCATGGTGACACGGACAAGGAATTCGATCGTCCAGCTTCTGCTGCCGTGTTCGCTGGCGGTCGGGGCCGCGGCGATCGGCGCCGGTGTTCTCGCCGCCGCGGAGGAGCGAACGCCGCTGGATCGGTTGCCACGCGACCTCGAGGTGGAGCTTGCGCTGAGCGCGCTGCCCCCGCATCTGCGAGCCGAGGCGACGATTTTCGCGCTCGATCCCGCCAAGGGATACGTCGTCGAGCGGCAGAGCAGCAACGGGTTCACCTGCTTCGTCGAGCGCACAGACTACGTGCGTGCGCAGTATCGTGACGACCTCCTGGTGCCGATCTGTTTCGATCCGGAGGGCACCCGGACGATCGAGCCGGTCTCGTTCGACGTGGCGCGCATCAGAGCCGAGGGCAAGCTCAGTGCTCAGGAGCTGAAGGATCTGATCGTGAAGCGGTTCAAGGACGGGGTGTATCAATCGCCGGCGTGCCCCGGAATTTCCTACATGATCGCGCCGGTGATGCGGTTGTATATGGGCCCCGATTCCAAGGACATCGCCACGATGAACATGCCGCACTACATGTTCTATGCGCCGAACCTGACCAATACCGATTTCGGCGGCGGCCGGACATTCGGCCCCTACCCGTATCTCGCCAATCCGGGTCCGCACGCCTACATGATTCTGCACGTCGGCGCTGCGGAGAGGGCCGAGATCAACCGCGAGAACCAGGATCTGCTGAAGGAGATTTGCGCTTACCGCGCCTACTACTGCCTCGATGAGAAATCAATGATACCCCACGATCCGCGCAGCATGTCGATGCCTGGTCAGGCCAATAAATAGTCGCGGTCGCATGGCCAAGGCTGGTAACGTGGTTGAGCGCGAGGTGTTCATCGCGGCTGCGCCTGCGAGCGTGTTCGAATTCTTCCGTGATCCCGCGCTGATGGCTCTTTGGATCGGCCGCGGTCATGTCTTGGACGCGCGTCCGGGTGGTCAGCTGCGGATCGAGATCAGCCCCGGAAATATCGCGAGCGGCTCCTATACCGTCGTCGATCCCCCGCGTCGTATCGCTTTCACCTGGGGGTGGGAGTCGCAGAACTTTGTTCAAGGCGATCTGCCGCCCGGGACGTCGCTGGTTGAAATCGAGCTCGAGCCCCGAGATGGCGGAACGCTGGTCCGGTTGCGCCACAGCAGCCTGCCGGATCCGATGCTGGAGATGCATCGCGAGCGCTGGGAACGGTACCTCTCGCAGCTCAAGTCCGCCGCCGGTCAGTGATCCCGCACGGCTCCCGCTGGCGCGCCGAAACGACTAGATTAGACGCCGGAACCCCGAGTCGCCCAATGCCCGTCCGCCAGCTCGATCCCGCACTGATCAACCGCATCGCCGCCGGCGAGGTGGTCGAGCGGCCGGCGAGCGTCGTCAAGGAACTGGTCGAGAACGCGCTCGATGCCGGGGCGCGCCGGATCGACGTCATGAGCGACGGCGGCGGCCGCCGGCTGATCCGCGTCACCGACGACGGCGACGGCATGACGCGCGCGGACCTCGCGCTTGCGGTCGAGCGCCACGCTACCTCCAAGCTCGCCGATGGCGACGATCTCCTCGCCATCCGCACCCTCGGCTTCCGCGGCGAGGCGCTGCCGTCGATCGGCGCGGTGGCGCGGCTCGCGCTCACCAGCCGCCATGCCGGCGAGCCGCATGCCTGGTCCGTCTCGGTCGAGGCCGGCGCGAAATCGCCGGTCAAGCCGGCGGCGCTCGGCGCGGGCACGCTGGTCGAGGTGCGCGACCTCTTCTTCGCGACGCCGGCGCGCCTCAAGTTCCTCAAGACCGACCGCACCGAGGCGGAGGCGATCCGCGACGTGGCCCGCCGGCTCGCCATGAGCCGGCCCGACGTCGCCTTCACGCTTGCCGGCGAGGAGCGGGCGCCGGTGACGTGGGGACCGGCGCTGCCCGGCGCGTCCGGCCGCCTCGCGCGGCTCGGCGACGTGCTCGGCACGGATTTCCGCGCCAACGCGGTCGAGGTCGCGGGCGGGCGCGAGGGGCTCGCGATCGAGGGTTTCGCCGGCCTGCCGACCTTCAGCCGCGCCAACGCGCTCGGCCAGTATCTGTTCGTCAACGGGCGGCCGGTGCGCGACAAGTTGATGCTCGGCGCGGTGCGCGGCGCCTACGCGGACCATCTGCCGCGCGATCGCCATCCCGTGGTGGCGCTGTTCGTGACGCTCGATCCGCGCGAGGTCGACGTCAACGTGCATCCGGCCAAGACCGAGGTGCGCTTCCGCGATCCCGGCCTGGTGCGCGCCTCGATCGTGCGGGTGCTGCACGAGGCGCTGGCGCGCGAGACGCAGCGCGCCGCGACGACCGGCGGCGCCGCGACCGTCGAGGCGCT
>Ga0126384_10001972_pt1 | contig 12366 bp, 11 predicted proteins | sample PanSoiMetPlot_36_FD_92543 | JGI IMG/M metagenome (GOLD analysis project Ga0126384, IMG submission 92543) | Tropical forest soil microbial communities from Panama - MetaG Plot_36 | ecosystem: Environmental > Terrestrial > Soil > Tropical forest > Bulk soil | place: Panama | collected 2016-02-17 | reverse complement strand
GCGAACTCCGCGGTTACCATTCTCCAGCTTTTTACCTGCAGAGTACCCACAGGTCTCCGCACACAAACGCAGAGACCGCAGAATAGGCGCCCAGCTTGTAGATTACTTGTTCCCGTTCACGCGTGCCGGCAAATTCGACGAGTTCCGTTCGTCTCTGTTGCATCGTGCGCGGTTACTTCTATAATCGTAACCTTCGTCAGATTCGCATCACCAATTAAGCGGAGTTTGAATCATGATGACCACTCTTCAGTCCCTCATCCGCATAACGCTGGCAGGCGTCATTCTTTCAGTTGCAACCATTGCTGCGGCCCAACATGACATCGCCGTGGGCGGCGGCTCTACCAGAGATGTCGCTACTGGCGAATCGACGAGTCGCGCGCCGGTAAAGCGCTCAACCCCCCGCACCACGACGACGACTCCACGCCGCACCCGCACACCCGCTCCGGTTTCAAGAGGCACCACGGCCGATCAATATAACCGTCAGGGTGACTCGTTCTTCGAGGCCAAACAGTACGACGAGGCGCTCGAAGCTTACGAAAAAGCGGTGCAGTTGAAACCCATCGCGAGCGCCTACTATCACATTGGCTGGATTCACAACGATCGGGACGAATTTGATGAGGCGGTTACCGCTCTTCAGCAAGCGGTGAAATACGACGCGAGCGATTCTGCTGCGTATTACGAGATGGGTTATGCGTATCGAAATCTCAAACGTTACGACGAAGCCTTGAACGCCTACCGCCGCAGCCTCGCCATCAAACCGGACCGCGCTACGGCACACTATGAGATTGGGTGGATTTACAACGAACAGGGACAATATTCGCAAGCGGTGCAATCGCTGCGGCAGGCGGCCACTCTGCGCGATAACTATCCGGACGCTTACGAAGAACTGGGGTACGCCTATTACAAACTTGGTCAGTCACAGGACGCCATTAATTCATATCAGCAGGCGGTGCGTCTGAAACCGGATTACGGTCTTGCTTATCTGGGTCTTGGAGATGTCTATTTCTATCAAACAAAACAATATCAGCAGGCGGCGGAAGCTTATCGCCGCGGGGTCGCGCTGAAGAACGACAATGCAACTGCTTTTTACAACCTGGCGTGGTCCGACAACGAACTGAGCAATTATGGCGAAGCAGCCGGCGCGGCGCGTCGCGCAGTCGCGCTGAAGACGGACTATGCCGAAGCTCATAATGAACTCGGTTATGCCAACCGCAAACTGGCGGAAGCACAGCCGAAAGGTTCGGCCGAGGCCACGCGTCTTTACAATGAAGCAATCGCAAACTACCGCGAAGCGATTCGGCTGAAGCCTGGTTATGGGTTGGCTTACACCGGGCTGGGCGATGCTTACGACAGTCTGGGGAATTGCCCACAGGCGATTCCGGCGTACGAACAAGCGGCACGCATCTCTCCTAACAACATGCGGGTGCATTACCGTTTGGGCTGGTGCTACAACGATGCGAATCGTTATGCGGAGGCGGTGCCGCATTTGGTTGACGCTACGCGACTCAAACCTGAATCGTATGAAGCCCACACCGAACTTGGTTACGCTTACTACAAGCTGGGTCGCTTGCCCATGGCCGTTGAATCACTAAGAAATGCTGTTCGGGTGAAGCCGGATTATGCGCTGGCCCATTACTATCTCGGCCTCGTCTTCATTCAGCAGGGGGATAAAGCTGAAGCGCAGAGGCAATACGGAATCCTACGGCGGCTCGATCCTCAAAAGGCGCAGCAACTATTAAACGCGGCGCCGCCGAACATGCGCTAATAAATCTGAGTAGGTTTCAAGTTTCAGGTTTCAAGTTTCAAGTTTAGTAAGCTCGTTTGCGTTTGAAAGTGAAATCTTAAACTTGAAACCTGAAACCTGAAACCTGAAACTTATGTTTTAGATGACGACCGCCATCGTTCACCATCCAGTTTTCGAACAGCACGACACAGGGCCACATCATCCTGAAAGACCTGAGCGCTACACCACCGTGATGAACGCGCTGCGCGCGGACCCAGCCCTGTGGGCGGAGGTGCTGGAAGTCGAGGCCGAGGAAGCGCGTCGCGGTTACATTCAAGCCTGTCACTCGCCGCAACTCGTCAAACATGTCGAAGCCGCAGTGCAGGAGGGTATCGGGTATCTTGATGCCGATACAATGGTTTCGATGCATTCGCTCGAGGCCGCTTTGCGCGGGGCCGGCGCCGCATGTCAGGCAATCGATCTGATCGTCGAAGGCGCCGCGAAAAATGCTTTCGTGCCGGTTCGTCCACCCGGCCACCACGCCACGCGTGAGCGCGCGATGGGATTTTGTCTTTTTAATAATGTCGCGGTCGCTGCGCGTTATGCCCAGTCACGGCACAAGGAAATCGAGCGCGTCGCAATCATCGACTGGGACGTTCATCACGGCAATGGGACGCAGGGGATCTTTTACGACGATCCGTCCGTATTCTATTTTTCGATGCATCAGTATCCGTGGTACCCGGGCACTGGAGCGCGCGCCGAAACCGGACAAGGACGGGGCCGCGGTTTCACGTTGAATATCCCGCTCCGCGCGCTGACGCCGACGAATGAACAGCGGCGAGCCTTCGATGCGGCGATAGGTGACATCGCCTCGAGATTCCGGCCGGACCTTGTGCTAATCTCGGCTGGTTTTGACGCACATGCCGGTGATCCTTTGGGCCAACTACTTCTTACGGACGAGGATTTCGTCCAAATGACAGAAGTGCTACAGCAATGGGCCAGCGAAACCTGCGCGGGCCGCATCGTGTCATGCATGGAAGGTGGCTATAACCTGGAGACCCTCGGCGAAACCGTGCGCGCACATGTGCGAGCGCTGCAAACCCGCTAAGAAGGCACGAATATTCTGTACAGCAGCAGGTCCACAGGAGTAAACTCTGTTCACCGGCTTCACCAGAATGTGACGAGAGTTCCAGGAGACAGCAATGCCAGATCTAGAGATTACGTGCGCCGAGTGCGGAACGGCCTTCCCATTTACCGAAAGGGAACAGGATTATTATCGGGAGCGCGGGCTTAGCCATCCCAAACGTTGTAAACCCTGTCGGGATGCACGACGAGCTAACTTTGGCGGCGGCTCGCGGCAAGCAGGCGGCGAGCGCGAAAGATTCGAGATTACCTGCGATCAGTGTGGAAAGACCGACAGTGTTCCCTTCAAACCTCAACCCGGGCGGCCGGTGCTTTGCGGTGAATGTTTCAGTGCCAGCCGCGCCCAGAGCCGGCAAGCGTGACGCATCGCGAGCAACCTGCATTAAGCCGAAGCCGTAATAATCACCGACTGAATTCCCAATAATTCAGAAAAGTCTTTTGTGTAAATCGCGTCAATCGCGCGCGCACTCTCGACACATTCGATCAATTCCTCGGTCGAAAGAAATCCGTCGCTCACACCTTCGATGGCCCACACCGGTAAATGGGCGGCGGTAGTTAACAAGTCCTCAATCAGGCGTAAATATTGTTCCTTGGTCTCAACGTAACCGTCCAGCTTCGCGCCTCGTTGGCCGGCATCGCCATTCGAAGGAAGTTTCCCCTGTCGCAGCCACTCTTCGCGCCAGATCGCGACCCGAGCGTTTCGCGAATCGCTTACGCGGCCGGGCCGTGGCAGACGCAGGAAAAGTAAGTCGGTGTTTTGAATGTCGGCGAGAAAACCCTTAACAGATTTGTTGGAGCTGCTGTTCTTCCTGAGGTTATTGATCGGCTGCGGCAAAGAGTGCCAGACGCGGCGAAACACATTCGAGAGCGAAAGTGGCTGTCGCAAGTCCCTCGTGTCCAAATTAAACGAGAAGACATAGTCCGCCACCGACATGCCGACGGTTAGCGCCAGGGCGCGCTTGAAGGAAGAAGTCAGACGATCGGCATTCGTGCGGACATTGTCAAACCACCATGAATCGGCCTCGTTGAACCAGCTCAGCAGATTTGGGTTTTGGAAGTAATTCCTCGGCACGTAAGCGTCGTGGAGTATCGTATCGAGATCCTCCTCCGACAGCGACTCGCAGTTGTTCTCAACCAGTGCCAGCGCCTTCGTGTACGCCCATTGCGCCGGATCGTTTGCCATCACCCGGGCTTTTAAGTGCTTCAGGTGGATCGCAAGATTTGCGTCCCCGGACAATGGCAACGCGACTGATTCAAACTTCAATCGCTGCAACACGCTCAGCTCGAAGGCGAGCCACCCGATGCTGGTGATATTTGAACCATTCTGCGTCATTGTGCGAAACCGTGGGCGAAAGCTCGCCTTGTCAAGCTACTTCTTTTGTGAGTTCCTGCGTTCGAATCATGTTTTCGCTGGCGATCGGCGTGACCTCGGGTGGCGCCTCAGCTGTGGCGAAACTTTTCAGTTCAGCAAAAGGCTCCAGCTCCAGCAGGGCGTGCACAACCTGCGGGTCAAACTCAAGTCCGGTCCATTCAATCATGTATTCGCGCGCCTGCGGTTCTGAATAGGCTTTGCGCCATGGTCGCGCGTCAGTCATGGAAGCATAGGAATCTGCCACGCGGAGGATTCGTGCGCCCAGCGGAATCTGTTCAAACCGAAGGCCGTCTGGATATCCGTTGCCGTTCCACCATTCATGGTGCCATCGGATCAGCAATTGTGCGCCGCGCGTCGCCCCGGCCGTGGTTGCCTCGCGTTCTCCGAGCAGCGGGTGTCTTGCAAGATCCAAACGCTCATCGGGAGTCAACGGACCAATGCGCTGAATATATTCGCGGCCCATTGCCTCTTCTCCGAGATCGTGACCAAGAGCTGCGACTTTCAACGCGAGCCGATCGCGCGCACCAAGATTGAACGATTTGGCAAGGTGTTCTGCGATGGCCGCGATTCGCGCCGCATGGCCATGGGGATAACGTTCGAACTCGTCAACTTTAGCCGCGAGGTTCCGAAAAACCTCAACGCTCACCAGCTGATCCGACTCGAAGCTTTCGAAGAATGGCATCAATATGAGAGAGGAAATCTATTTTTTCAGCTTTGCCAGCAAAGCCCGCGCATTCGCATTGCCGGGTTCTATCGTAAGAGCTCGTTCGAGTTCACCGACAGCACGTCGCCACAAACCATTTTGCTGGTAAAGCTCGGCGAGTATTACGCGGTACTGTGCATTTCCCGGTTCAAGTTTGATTGCGGCTTGTAATTCAGACTCGGCGAGACGGCGGCTATTTGGTTCGCCAATTAGCGCGTGGCCGTATTCCGCATGATATTTTGCCTTGCCCGGCTCATGCATCGCTGCTTCAGAAAAAAATCGCATTGCTTCAGTTCGGCGGCCCGCTTGCATGGCAGCCTGCCCTTTTTGAAACGCCAATTCGCCCCTGACCTTCGCGCTGGTGATCTTGCCAGGGTCTTTGTTGGGCCGCTTATCGTAAGCTGCGCGCAAGGTCTGATCGTTCAGTGTTTCGTAAGCCTCGGCGATTTGTGCAAATGCCGCGCCGAGACGCGACCGCAATTCTTTGTCCCTCTTATGAAATCGATCAGGATGATATTTCCGGGCAAGCGCATGATAAGCGCTTTTGATCTCGTCTGCGCTGGCCATGCGAGCAACATCCAAAACTTCGTAATGGTCGCGGGCTGCGTCCAATCGAGCAAACAACCTTTTCAGATCGTTCTCGTCGTCCGTATCCGCTGCCGCCGCAACTGGCGGGGAGGTTTGGGAGCGGGTCGCGCGCGGTTGATCAGACAACAGGTTGCGGCGCCCATTGTCTCTGACATAGCCGGCCAGCGATAAACCATAAAGCACGCGCTGCGTGCGGTCGTCGCTTAGCCCGCTGATCGCTTGAACGTCAGCCAGAGTGGTTGGAGTTTCGCCAAGACGGGATAGCACAAATGCTTCTTCAGGCAGCAGATCCTGTGTGCCGTTGCCGGCGACCGTGGCGAATCCCCCAGAATGATTGCGAAAGCGGGTGGCGATAAACTCCGCCGGCAGATGGCGCGAAGCTTCGATTAGCAGGCGGTTCAGCTCGACTTGAACGCGCACCGTCTCTGCAAGTCTAACGCGTGGATCGAAGTTCCAGGCGCCGTTGGTCCAAAGCATAATGACCCGCAGAATTTCGGAAACCTGATCGCGGCGAATGGCTTCCAGGGCCGCCATAGTGACCAGTCCGCGCTCAACTACGATCTTCGCCAACTGATCATCGTCGGCGGCGCCAGGTAGTTGAGAATCGAGCCCACCGTTGGATTGCAAATATTTCCCGACAAAGTTCGCGAGCCGATGCGCACGCAGATTCGAAGAAGCGTAGACAAAACGGCCTTTGTCAAAGTAGACCGCGGCCTTAATGGGATCGCGTTGCAATCGCACAACACCCGACAATTCGCAATCGGTAATTTCGGCGATGAGTTCGGTTAATGACCGTTCGGAGAGCTGACCTTCCATGCCAGGTGGAGTCCACGGGGGATTCCGTTTTGCATCATAACTCAGTCAACAGTGCGGGAAAAGTGATTGATTAATTGCGCAGCCAGGCGTTCAAGCTTTTGGGTGAGCCTTGTCATAGACCTCAATGAGTTTTTCCATAGAAACGTGAGTATAGATCTGGGTCGTCGAGAGCCGCGCATGACCCAACAATTCCTGGATGTCGCGCAAATCGGCGCCGCTGTCGAGCAAGTGCGTCGCGAATGAGTGCCGCAGAGCGTGTGGGCTGATATCGTGAATCCCCGCGCACATCCGAATATATTTTTCTACCAGGCGACCTACCGAACGCGTGGTCATCCGCGTGCCCTGATAATTCAAAATAAGCGGCTGCGCATCGCGCGCGGCTGCGGGTGCGTTCAGCAAAAATTGATTGCGCACCGAAAGATATTCGCCTAAAGCACGCGCCGCAGGGTCGCCAAACGGAACGATGCGTTCTTTCGCGCGCTTCCCGAAAACCCGCAGCAATTTGTTCTTGAAGTCGACGTCGCGAAGATTAAGTTGAACCAGCTCCGAAACCCGGACGCCCGTCGCATAAAGCAATTCGAGAATTGCACGATCACGTTTTCCGAAATCTGTATTCGTATCCGGCGTTTCAATAAAACGGATCGCGTCTTCAATCGAAAGGTGGATCGGCAGTTTCTTTTCTTTGCGAGGAGTTGCCACCAGCTTTGCCGGATTTGATTCCAGGAGACCTTCACGCACCAAGAATTGAAAGAAAGTGCGCAGGGCGGCGAGCTTTCTGGCAATGGAAGTTTTTTTCTTATGGTCAGAGTGAAGCGTCGAAAGCCACTCGCGAATAGTGATGTGATCGATTTGCCGGAAGTTGGGTTCTTCGCGTCGGCCCTTTTGATCAGCTGGCGCCAGGTGGTCCAGGAACTGCTGGAGGTCGCTTTCGTAATTCCGGAGGGTATGAATACTGACGTTGCGCTCATAGCGCAGGTGATCGAGGAATTGAGCGAGAAGGTCATCCAGCACGCCGTAAGGTTAGCATGCTTTAAGAGTCGAGGGAGCGCATTATCGTTCGCCTCAAAAGTGAAGCTCAAGACCTTGAGCGGCCTTCGTTTCATTCACACCTGGCTTCAGCCAGGGGTCACGAGGCGCGAAATGAGCGAAAACCGTTAAACTTTTTCAGGCGCAGAGCTAACGCGTGGTCACCTGGCTGAAGCCAGGTGTTAATAAGATAGGAAAGTTCATTTTCGCCGACTGGACTAAGCGCGGTTCTTAACCACAAATCCTCTTCGTGCACGCACGCGCGCGTTAGGCTTCTTCACATTGACGGCGATCACGTGGTAGCGCCCATCGCGTTTGTCAACAGCAGGGTAGTAACTCAAAACGTATTGTTGGGCGAGATCGGCGGAGATTTGCGCAAAGGCAACATCAAGATCACCGACTGTCTTTGGAACGTAAGCGGCGCCACCAGTCTCCGCGGCAAACTGCTGCATGCGCCGTTCGGCGGCGAGATCGTGAACGTTTGCGTTGTCGTAGACACCTGTCTGCACGACATAAATTTGTGCTTCGTCAGAAAGCAATCGTTGTAACGTCGAATCAAAATCGTGGTCGTAACGGCTCACCGTATCGCGGCCGTCGGACACTATGATGATGACACGCCGGCCGTTATACGGCTTTAGATAATTCAACGCATCATAGATCGCATCATAGAGCGACGTTGCCCCTTCCGGTTTCGCGAACCGCTCGATTGTCTGTTCGAGCCTGGCCACGTCGCTGGTCATCGTTTGAGCGAGTTCCACGTTCGTCGAAACTGAGTAGATTGCAGCTTGATCTGCCGGCCGCATGACGTTGCGGAAAAATCGGATGGCCGCGCGCTTCTCGAATTCACGCGACTCGCTCAGGCTGCCGCTGTTGTCGAACAACATTGCCAGTCGCACAGGCGTCTCAGCGCGGCTGATGTCGCTGATTTGCATGGGCTGCCCATCAACCCGTAATTCGAAATCTTCAACTTTGAGGTTCTTGATGGCGACCCCACGGCTGTCAATGACCGTCGTGGGGACTGGAACCAGATTGGAAGTTACGCGAACAATATCATCCGTTTCGGGTGTAGATGGCTCGCTTGTTTGCGGAGGGGAGGAACTTGTTGACGCAGGTCGCGTGCTGGAACGCTTCGTGGCCTCGCGCGGGCGAGTGTCGGTGTTCGAGTTCGCTCCTGGTAGTTTCTGGCGCCCGGATTGAGAGGTGGCATGCGGTGACGTCGCAATCAGCAAAGTTGATCCAACGAACATCAACAGAATCACGCGACTGATCACTCTGTCGAACATCCCAGCTGAGTGTTGGGGGGACTCTGTGGCCCTCTGCGTGTGAATTCCTCTGCGTCCTCTGCGGTTAATCGCTTTGTCGGCTTTCTTTACCGGGGAGGACGCAGAGGTTTTCGCAGAGGGCCGCAGAGAAAATTGGGTCAGCGCTTCACCCGATGAGATTTCGTTAGTAATTCTCATCTTGCCGCCACCAGACTTTCGGAGCGGTCACTTGATGCTTGTCGCAGCCATGCGTCCCAATGCTCCAGCGCGATGCTAACCTGAAGCGCGTGCCGATCGCGTTTGCGCTTTACGATCCCGGCTTGTTCTCGCGGCAGGGGTTCCAGTAATGCAAAGGTGATATTCACGGGTTGATAGTTTTTTGTTTCAGCACTTGAAACATATCGAGCCAGTGCACCGATCGCATTACGCGGCGGTGCGACAAGTAGTTCCAGACCGTTGATCAGTCGCACCGCATTCCTTCCGGCCAGCCAACCCATCGCGACCGATTCAACATAACCTTCCACGCCGGTTATCTGTCCGGCAAAGAAAATGTTTGGATGCGCGCGCATCTGCATGGTTGCCGCCAGCGTCCGCGGGGCGTCGATGTAGGTATTGCGATGGATTTGACCGAACTGGAGGAACTCGGCACGCTCGAGCCCTGGAATCATGCGCAGCACGAGCGCCTGTTCGCCATAACGCAGATGATTTTGAAACCCGACCAGACTGTAGGCATCGGCCATCAGGTTTTCCTGTCGTAATTGCACGACCGCATAGGGCTGCACACCTGTTCGCGGATCAATCAGACCGACCGGTTTCATGGGACCGTAACGAAGGGTTTCAAACCCGCGACGCGCGAGTTCTTCAATCGGCAGGCATGCTTCAAACCAACGTGTTTCTTCAAAGCGTTGCAACGGGACGCTGTTCGCTTCGATGAGCGCATGAAAGAAACGCGCATACTGCTCTTCATTAAGCGGGCAGTTCAGATAATCATCGCCGCCTTTGTCGTAGCGTGCGGCGCGGAAGGCGATCGACCGATCGACTGAGTCGGCGGCAACGATTGGCGCAATGGCATCATAGAAATAGAGCTGGTCGTCGCCGGTCAATTTCATAATTTCCGAAGTCAGCCGTTCGGACGTCAGCGGCCCGGTGGCGATAATCGTCGCTTGGTGCGGCGGAATGCTGGTAATCTCTTCACGGACGATTTGAATCCGCGGATGCGAATCAATTTTTGTCGTTATGTATTCAGCAAACTTCGCGCGATCGACGGCGAGCGCCGCGCCGGCAGGTACTCGAGTGGCCGCGGCCGCTTCCATCACCAGTGAGCCACCGCGGCGCAATTCTTCTTTCAGCAGGTAAGAGGCCGTGCCTGGCTCGTCTGACTTGAGCGAGTTTGAACAAACGATCTCGGCGAGCTTATCTGTGCGATGCGCGGGCGTCTGCTTGATCGGTCGCATTTCACACAAGCGCACCCGGGCGCCGGCCTTTGCCGCTTGCCACGCAGCTTCAACGCCCGCCAGGCCACCCCCAATGACCGTGATTTCGTGCATGTAACGCAAACTGTTAGTTTGCGACGAAACGCCCAGTGGTTAGCTTGCGCGACTAACGCCTCTTCTTCTTCCGCCGCAGAACTTTTTCATGCGCCTCTTTCGTGAGTCGCGCAACTCTCTCGGCTGTTGTCTCTTGTTTATGAGAAGTATCGTGACTAGTCTCACCGTGACGTTCATGCATTTGGCCTTGATGCTTATGAAAATCGAACGCGCTGACTCGTTTAGCTCCCACTTTGAACGTTTCAATATTGCGTGTTTGATCTTTCATCGCTGAGGCTTTGGCTCCTCACCTTACTTTGCGAGAGACACTGAATTCAATTTAGTGACACGTGAGAGCACAATCTTCCACTCGCCGTCACGTTGCATAAATACATCAGAGAACCTGTAGCGCAATGTGAAAGCATGCCCTTCACCCCGAAATGTAACAATGGTTTGCCCGCTGACTATACCTTTATCTTCTTCGATCCGGACATTGAGGCCAATGTCTCGATAGTTAGTGTAAGTAATACGGCGGCCTTCCATCGTTGATAGAGTCGAAGCTTTGTTGCCAAGTCGGTTGTCATTAGGGCCGAGCACGATGTAGTCGTCGGCTGTTAAGCGTTCGACGGTTTTAACGTCATTCCGCAGAGTAGCGTCGGTCAGTTTTCGATAAGATTCCATAACCTGCTGTTGCTTCGCACGATCTTCTGGTGAAACTGGCTGACGACGCGTCTGGCCTGCAACAGGAACAACGATCAGGGTGCCGATAAGGACTGACACGATGGTTTTGTGAGTCATGAGATTCATCCGGGAGTCTGTTCGTTTCGTTGGAGAGATTACCGCAAACAATCATTACGGGCTAACTGTGGCGCAAGGGCAAATTTGCGCTTGTAATGCACGTCATGCCAGGTTGGGCTACTGCTTGACACTCAAAAGAGCGCGTCCGTATAGTGGCGATTGCTCAATCGGGCCGGCTTAGCTCAGTTGGTAGAGCGTCTGATTCGTAATTAGAAGGTCATCGGTTCAAGTCCGATAGCCGGCTCCAGAAGTATCAATAAGTTAGCGGCAGCCGTGAATGACTGCCGCTATTGTTTTGTGTGCGAATAGTGTGCGAGTGGTCTAGCCGTAGAGCGTTTTGGCGAGTTTTTCGCTGGCAGCTTTCTGCTGTTCAGCATCGCCATCAACGTACGTTTGCAGGGTAAAGGCAACATCAGCATGTCCCAACCTATCTGCCACAGTGCGAGGGCTCTCACCTTGGGCGATCATAAGGCTGGCGCACGAGTGCCGCATGTCATAGATGCGTGTTGTGATTGGCAGTTCAGCGCGTTCGAGGATCGGTTTGAAGTGTCTCCGGTCAAGCGTGCGGTGCAACACCGGGCGACCGTCGCCCATTGCGAAAACGAGGCCGTTATCTGTGTAAGCCGTAGCCTTCAGATGCTCTTCGAGTTGTTTCCGTCGATGCTCGATAAGCAACATTCGCAACGGTTCAGATAAGATGATCGGCCGATTGCTGCGCTCGGTTTTGGGCGTCGAGAAGTACCACTCGCCACCTTTGCGCCATACAAGGGTGCGTTGGACGCTTATTTCGCCTCTGTCTAGGTTAACGTCCTGCCAAGTTAAGCCCAGATACTCTTCGGGCCTCAAGCCGGTTTCCAGCGCAAAGGCGAAGATAACGTGCCACTTGTCTGCTTTGGCAGCCTTTAGGAACCGCAAGAGTTGCTCTGGATGTAACGCGCGGCGCTTCTTACCTTGCGGCAGTGGTGGAAGCGTTACAAGCGAGCACGGGTTATTAGAAACGAGCCTCTGTTTCATTCCCCAATTGAAAGCGCCCGATAACAGGGCATTTATGGCCCGGATGGTCCTGGCTGAGACAATCAGCTTTCGCTCAGATTTCTTTTTGCGGTGATCCGTTCGCTTGATCTGACCACGGCGCAGTTTTGAGTAGTGCTCCTCGATCGACGTGTGTGAGAGAAACTGGACGGGCGTGCGGCCGAGCTCGGGCCGGATGTATTGATTCATCATCCAGACATAGTAATTTTGGGTCCGCTCGCGCCTGAATTCCTTGACGTGCTCGTCCAGCCATCTATCAAGCAACTCGCCTACAGTCATTCGAGAGGGCTTTACTGAGGGACTGGCGCCCAATTTTACGTCTAGCAGATCCTCCAGCACTTGGTCTGCCGCTTTCGCAGAAGTCTTAACAGTTCGGT
>Ga0126384_10001971_pt1 | contig 12367 bp, 15 predicted proteins | sample PanSoiMetPlot_36_FD_92543 | JGI IMG/M metagenome (GOLD analysis project Ga0126384, IMG submission 92543) | Tropical forest soil microbial communities from Panama - MetaG Plot_36 | ecosystem: Environmental > Terrestrial > Soil > Tropical forest > Bulk soil | place: Panama | collected 2016-02-17 | reverse complement strand
CGGGACCACCAGCCGAACCGGCATCACCGCTTTCCCCGTAGAGTATTGGATATGAGCCTGCTCGAGGGCCTGGATCAACTCTTCAATGTTCAAAAGCTTTTGAACATCTTTCTCTGATAGGACCAGCATGGCTTTTTGATAACACAAACGCTGAGGAAAATGATAGCATCCACATCTAGTGCCATTTTTAGAGGTTTTACTGGAGCGGCAAAGCCGCAACCAAATGAAAGATGGATCTCACCACGAAGTGATTCATGAGCTTATGCTCGCATACAAAGGATGAAAAGCCAGAGTTCGTCATGCCGGAAATGGATAGCCGGCATCCAGATTCGCAAGGACGCTTCCGGAGACATCCATGTCGACCTGGATTCCAGCCTTCCATGCTGGAATGACGGAATTGCTGGCCTGTGCTTTAACTAGAGCGAAAACCATTTAGCGATATTTTCGAAGAAGCACACGAAGGCCGCGAAGAGTTGGGATATTTGGACTATAAACTCCGTGCTCTTCGGTGTTTCGTGGTGAGAATGTCCTTCATCAAGCGCCGCATCCGTGATGAGTAACGGTCAGAAACACGTGAAAAATTTTTAACTATACCAATAGGAGAAATTATGGCCAAGCACAAACACGTCGTCCATCTTTCAGAGATTCCGCTGGACAAGGTCGGTGCGCCGGAGGGATCCGTTTTCGCTGGTATGCGCCAGCGTGTGGGCGCCCAGATCGGCGCGCAAAAGCTCGGGTACAGTTTTTTTAATGTGCCGTCAGGCAAAGCGGCGTTTCCGTACCATACGCACAGCGGCAACGAGGAGATGATCTATATCATCGACGGCGAGGCGATTTTGCGGTTAGGAAAAGAAGAGCTTCCCGTTGCAGCCGGAACAGTCATCGCCTGCCCGCCGGGAGCCGAGTACCCGCATCAATTGGTCAATACCGGCAATAAAGAGCTGCGCTACCTGGTGGTGAGCACGATGGAATTTCCCGATATATGCGAGTACCCAGACTCCAATAAAATTGGCGCCTATGCAACTGCCGCGGTGGGCGCTCAAGTCGGGCTGCGCGCTCTATATGTGAAAGACCGAAATGTAAATTATTATGAAGGTGAAGACGGAAAGGAGGTGGAGCGCATCAGAAAGTCGAAGAGCAAATCCTAGTGGACCTGCACGACGCGTTATCACTTCAGTTCTTTGTCGACCTGTTCCAGCTGTAATTTTTGCTTTTCCTCGCTTTGCTTAAGCGAGTCTTTGGCGCCTTGGTGAAGCTTGAAGTCTTGCGTCACGACATCTTTGACGGTTTCTTTCACAGCGGTTGTTGGCGTTCTCTTCGGACCTTCCTCGTTTCGGCTGCAGCTCAACGAAACAAAGACGAAGCAGAGGATGGAAAACCGGACTAATCGTTTCATCTTTGAAATATTTTTGCCCCGACCACGCTTCGAAGTTCGGAGGTGGAGATGTCGCCCTCGCGAATTATTTTGATCGCCGCCCCTATCACTTCGACAACAGTAGAGCCGCTCTTAGAAGTCAGCCTGCCGCCGTCCAAAAAAAAGTCGACCTTGCCGGCGAAATAACTCTTTGCTTCCTGAAGAGTGCGGGCCGGTTCTTCGCCGGAAGGATTGGCACTTGTGGCCGTCAATGGCCGCCCCAAAGTTTTGAGCACTTGAGTCGCGATGGGTTGGCTGGAAATTCGCACCGCAATACCGCCAGAAGCATTCAGCAGCGGCTTGGGAAGATCCTGCCGCGCCGGCAGCACCAACGTTAGCGGGCCGGGCCAGAAGCGATCCATCAGTCCCTGCGCGAGCGGCGAAATCTCGCTAATAAGATTGCGGAGCATCTCCGGGCCGGCCACGAGCACCGGGATAGGATTCCGAAAATCCCGACCTTTGAGCTGAAAGACTTTTTCTACCGCTTCGCTATTGAGAGCGTCCGCGCCAAGACCGTAAAGGGTCTCAGTGGGAAAAACAATGACGTCGCCGCGGCGGAGCGCGTCGATGGCTGCTTCGAAGTCTCTAGCCGGGTTTGGCGCTTTGGAGTTTTCGATCTTTGTCTTCGACACCCGCAGCCATCTCCTTTTTGAACTGGGTCAACTTGGCGGCAACCTGAGCGTCCTTGCGCGCGACGATCTGCGCTGCGAAGATTCCCGCGTTTGCAGCGCCGGCCTTGCCGATGGCCATAGTGGCAACAGGAATGCCCGCAGGCATCTGCACGGTGGCGAGCAGAGCATCCAAGCCCTTGAGGCTCGATGAATCGATCGGAATGCCGATGACGGGCAATGTTGTGCTCGCCGCTATGGCGCCGGCGAGGTGCGCGGCAGCGCCCGCACCCGCGATAATAACTTCCAACCCGCGGTCTTGAGCGGTGGAAGCATAGGCGGCGGCCTTATCGGGAGTGCGATGGGCCGACATGATTCGAATTTCATAGGCGATGCCAAAGTAATCGAGCCGGTTCGCAGCCTCGCGCATAACATCGAGATCGGAATCGCTGCCCATCAAAATTCCCACTTTAGGTTGCTCTGGTTTGTTTGCCACGTTGGATTCCTCCTGCCAACTTTTCAGTTTCGAGTTTGGAGTCTCGGGTCTCGGGTTTAACGCGAGACACGAGACTACTTCAGTGCGCGGCGGGCGATGTCTTTGCGATAGTGCATGCCATTCCAGGAAATTTTGCCCACAGCGTCGTAAGCTTCTTTCACGGCGTTCTCGATGGTATCACCGCGAGCCGTGACTCCGAGCACGCGGCCTCCGGACGTTACCCAGCGGCCGTTGTCCTTGGCCGTACCTGCGTGAAAGACGAACCCCTTTTCCCAGTTTTTCAGTCTATCCAGCCCGTGAATTTCGGCGCCCTTGCCATAGGATCCGGGATAACCGCTCGCGCATAAGACAACGCAGACGGCCATATCGTCGTGCCATTGCGGCTGAATTAGATGGAGTTTGTCGTCGATGGTGGCTTCTAAGAGTGGCACGAGGTCGCTTTTGAGCCGCATCATAATTGGCTGGCATTCGGGATCGCCGAAACGCACGTTGAATTCCAGAACCATCGGCCCATCTTTAGTAATCATCAAACCGATATAAAGCACGCCCCGGTAACGAACCCCTTTCCGTTTCAGGCCTACCAGAAGAGGGCTTAGAATCTCGTCTAGGATACGCTGATAGATCTTCGGCGTCACCACTGGCGCCGGCGAATAGGCTCCCATGCCACCCGTATTAGGACCCTCGTCATTGTCAAAGACGCGCTTGTGATCCTGCGACGATGCCAGCGGAAGCATATGTTCACCGTCGGTTAAGACCATGAATGAAGCTTCTTCGCCGGCCAGGAATTCTTCGATGACAAGTCTATTGCCGGCCGGACCGAAGGCTTTACGAACAAGAATTTCGTCGATTGCGGCTTCCGCTTCTCTAGGAGTCGCGCAAATGAGAACGCCCTTGCCTGCAGCAAGGCCGTCGGCTTTGATCACGTATGGAACCGGATGTTGAGCGATGTACTGTTTGGCCAAGCCGGTGTCGGTAAACGTACCGAAGGACGCCGTCGGAATGCCGTTCTCTTGCAGAATCTTTTTTGCGAAGGCTTTGCTGCCTTCCAATTGCGCGGCGTCCTTGTTCGGCCCGAAAATTCTTAGACCGCGGGATTCAAAAAGATCGGTTATACCGAGGGTCAGCGGCAGCTCGGGACCGACGACGGTGAGATCGATTTTTTTATTCTCGGCGAACTCCGCCAGTTTCTCAATCTGCTCCGGACCGATGGCGACGAGTTCGGCCAACTCCCCGATGCCGGCGCTTCCAGGCGCGCAGTAGACCTTGCCTGCTTTGGGACTCTGGCCGATTTTCCAGACCAGGGCGTGCTCGCGACCGCCGCTGCCGATAACTAGGACTTTCATGAGAATGGACGCTGAAGCTCAGTAACGAAATTTGCGCTTAAACAGGATTTCCAGCCTCGTTGCGCTCCTGGAGTACTGGAGTGATGGAATAATGGATTCAGACCCAATACTCCAATACTCCATCACTCCATTCTTGCCGCTAGTGCCGGAAATGTCGCATCCCGGTGAAGATCATCGCTACGCCGTGCTCGTTGGCCGCCGCGATGACCTCGTCATCCTTAATGGAACCGCCGGGCTGAATCACTGTCTTTGCACCAGCATTGGCAGCTTCGTCCAGCCCGTCGCGAAAAGGGTAGAACGCGTCGGACGCCACGGCGGAACCTTTCAGATTTAGTCCATGTGTCGCGGCGCGCAGAACAGCGATCTTCGTCGAATCGATGCGACTCATCTGGCCCGCGCCAACGCCCAGAATTTGGTCGGGAGAGGCGAAAACGATGGTATTCGATTTTACATGCCGGCAGACCCGCCACGCAAAATCGAGTGCCTGATACTCTTCTTCGCTAGGTTTGCGCTGAGTCACTACTTTGCACGCGCGCACGTCCACTGAACCGGTGTCCCAGTCTTGCATCAACATGCCGCCCCGCACGCGGCGCAGATCGTAACCGCCGCGTTGTGGCTGGCCTATGTCGAGTTCAAGGAGCCTGATGTTCAACAATCGTTTCGCGGAGGAGAGAACCGCTTTGGCCTCCGGCGTGAAGCTCGGCGCGATGACGATTTCTAGAAAGATTTCTTTGAGCTCTTTCGCGGTTTCTTCATCCACCGGACGATTGAACGCGATAACGCCGCCGAAAATTGAAACCGGGTCACACGCCTTGGCTTTGCGGAACGAATCCGCGAGAGATTTCTTCGATAACGCAACGCCACACGGATTGTTGTGCTTGATGGCGACGGTGGCGGTCTCCGAAAATTCCAGCACGGTACTGAGAGCGGCGTCCGCGTCCAATATATTATTAAAGGACAGTTCCTTCCCTTGAAACTGCTTGGCCCGGGCTATCGTGGGTCCAGTGTCGCCTTGGGTTGAATAGAAAGCGGCGCTCTGGTGCGGATTCTCGCCGTAGCGCATATCCTGGATCTTGGCGATTTGGATGTTGACGGTGTTGCCCCAGTGAACCGGTTTTTTCCCCTGGTCGAGGGACGAAAAATAATTTGAGATCGCGCCGTCGTAACGCGCGGTGTGTTCGAAAGCTTTGCAAAACAAGCGGAAGTGAGTTTCCGGGGAGAGGGCGCCGCTGTTTTGTTTGAGCTCTGCAAGGATCGGGTTATAGTCCGCCGCATCAACGACCACGCCGACATGCTGGTGATTTTTTGCCGCTGCACGAACCATGCTCGGTCCGCCGATGTCGATGTTCTCGACAATCTCTTCAAAGGACGCGCCGCGGGCGACGGTCGCCTCGAAGGGATAGAGATTCACGACCACCAAATCGATGGGAGCGATGCCATGCTCTTTCATCTTGGCAACGTGCTCTGGATTGTCGCGCAGCGCAAGAATCCCGCCGTGGATTTTGGGATGGAGAGTTTTTACCCGGCCATCCATCATTTCGGGAAAGCCCGTAACCTCGGAAACGTCCTTCACGGTAATTTTGTTATCACGCAGCAACGCAGCGGTGCCGCCGGTGGAGATGATTTCGACGCCAAGTTCTGAAAGCACCCGGGAAAACTCCACGATCCCGTTCTTGTCTGAAACGCTGATAAGGGCCCTTTGAATCCTGGCCACTGCTCTTAATCCTCCTAAGAATGGTTATGGATGCGGGGAACTCGAGCGCCGATGGAGGTGAGAATCTCGTACGAGATGGTGTTTGCCCATGAGGCCATCTCGTCGGCGGAAATCGTCACGTCGCCCTGACGGCCGAGGAGAGTAACTTCATCTCCCTGCTGTACTTCGTCTATATCGGTAACATCGATGGTAGTCAAATCCATGCTGATTCGTCCCGCCACCGGCGCTCGTCGACCGCGGACTAACACCGCTGCGCGATCGGAAAAAATTCTCTGGTAGCCATCCGCGTAACCAACGGGCAACGTGGCGATCAAACTTTTTCTTTTTGTTACGAATGTTCGTCCATAACCGAGACTGGTTCCCGAAGGGACTCGTTTCAACTGGAGAATGCGTGTATTCCAGCTGAGCACCGGTTTGAGAGAGATCTCTTTTGCCAATTGCGGCGATGGATAAACGCCGTATAGAGCTAATCCCGGCCGGACCATACTAAAATGAGAACCAGGTATCGTCAGCAGAGCAGCGCTTTTAGCCATGTGAACGTGGGATGGAGTTACACCGGCGTTGCGCAGAGAGGCGATGACCGATTCAAAGTTGCGCAATTGATTCTCGCTGTACGCTTCGTTGGCGGTCTCGGCATCAGAGAAGTGTGAGAAGACGCCCTCGATTCGGAGAGCTTTCAGTTTTCGCAGCTCCGCCGTCCAATGATTCACTTCCGCTGCGAGAAAGCCGGTGCGACCCATTCCGGTGTCGATTTCCAGATGTATGGCGAGGGTTGCAGACTGGCGTTTCACGGCTGCTTCGAAACTTTTCAGTGTTTTTAGGTCGTGTATGACGGGAGTCAGGCCATACTCCAGAAATTGGCGGCATTGTTCCACATAGGCTCCCGCGACCACGATGATCGGTTGGCGGATCGTCGCTTGCCGCAACTCCACGGCTTCTTCTACGGTCGCAACGCCGAAGGCATCCGAGCCTTCATTGGCTAAGGTTTGTGCGACGGCAAGTGCACCGTGGCCGTAAGCGTTCGCTTTGACCATCGACAGAACTCTTACCTGCGGTCCTACTTTTTGTTTTATCTGGCGAAAGTTCCAGCGCAGAGCTTCAAGATCGATGGAGCAGAATGTGGGACGTCCTGGGGGAACGGTTAACATCGTAGAGGTTTCTCGTCTGCGGGCAAATTATTTTAGCACGTTGCTAAGAATCCTGCGTTCAACCTTTCGAGAACCCCAGAGACTTTTCTGAGTTCGTCGAAGGAGCAACGGAGAGGGAGCTAATGATTAAGACTTATCCGTTCATGCTAAGCTTGCCGAAACATTCCATATTCTTTTCGGCAAGCTGCTAAGAAACTTTGGCGCCCGGTTGCACAGCTTTTTCCGGCGACAAGATCACCACTCGGCCCTCGTCCGAAGCAGCCAGAAGCATGCCTTGACTTTCAAGGCCGCGCAGCGTGGCAGTCTCGAGATTGGCAACGACAACGATTTGCCTGCCTACGAGCTCTTCAGGCGTGTAGTGATTTCTTATCCCCGCGCAGATCTGGCGCTGTTCCGTGCCGAGGTCAACTTGAAGCAACATCAACTTATCGGCGTTAGGGTGCGGCTCGGCGGATTTGATCGTCGCTACTTTGAGTTCCACTTTTCTGAATTCATCAATGGAGATCATCTCGAACCTTTCTTTGCCCCGCGTTTGCTTCAGGAAGATAGCAGAACGGTCTTGTCAAAGAAAGTTTTTCAAAAGAGGCGCGACCGTCGTGTTTCCGAAGGCAAAAACTTCCTGGTATTTCCCAGATTTGACAAATTGCGGGCGACTTGAGTTTACACATGGTTATAGTACTAGTAATTATTACCATTAATGAAAAAGGAGGTTTATGGCAAAAAGTCTTAAGGGCACGAAGAGTTTTGAAAATTTGAAAGCGGCATTCTCTGCAGAGTCCCAGGCGAACCGGCGCTACCTCTATTTCGCACGCGTTGCGGATATCGAGGGCTATCCAGACGTAGGCGGGCTTTTCAGAGACACATCGGAAGCGGAAACCGGACATGCCTTCGGCCACCTGGATTTCTTGAAGGAAGTCGGAGATCCAGTGACCGGGGTTCCCATCGGTACGACGGAAAAGAACCTCAAGTCTGCCGTCGAAGGCGAAACCTATGAATACACGGAAATGTACCCTGGGTTTGCCAAGGCGGCGCGTGACGAGGGCTTAGCGGAATTGGCGGAGTGGTTCGAGACTCTCGCCAAAGCAGAAAAGTCTCATGCGGGTCGTTTCACCAAGGGGCTTGAAAGAATTGCAGGGAAAGAGCCCGCCGATGCTGCGAGCTAATTGTGATTTGTGTGGGTTAGGACCGGTTAATTCCAGTCCTAACCCATGCATGAATGCATTTTGCGAATGGGTGAAAATTCCCGGATGGGGAGCATTGGTTTGTGACTGAAAGAAATGCCAAGCAATTTTTGCATGCGAGGCGGGGCATATGAATAAGGTTTCTTTGGACGACATCATGGGCATTTCTGCTTATGAAAAGATTCGGGAAAATTTCCGCCGTGGGATCATCGACCTGAAGCAAAAAAGACGCGTTTCGGTCGGTGACAGAGTCTCTCTGGTGTTCGAGAACCGGGATACGGTGATTTTTCAAATTCAAGAAATGGTCCGGGCGGAGCGCATTGTGGACCTTGATAAGATTCGGGAAGAGATTGAAGTGTACAACGGTCTCATTCCTGATCCAGGAGAACTAAGCGCTACGCTCTTTTTGGAAATCGAGGATCAGGCTCATCTGCGGGAAGAGTTGCTGCAGTTTCTCGGTATCGATGAGGCGCTCTCTTTGCGCGTTGGGAATCACACTATCCATGCTCGTTTCGAAGAAGGCCGAAGCCAAGAAGACAAAATCAGCGCCGTGCAGTACGTCAAGTTTCCGTTTGACGCGCAGGCGGTTTCCGCTTTCGCCGGCGCAGAGGACGCCGAGTTGCAAATCGATCATCCAAACTATCACGCTCGCGCGCGTCTGAATGTCGAAACCAGAAAATCCTTGCTTGCCGACCTTACCTCTTGAGATGCCCGGCCGTGGATAAGAAGCGAAGAAACACAAAACAGTTGGAGGTCGTTTGGGATGCCATCAAGAACGAGGCTTCCCATCACACCGCTGATCAGATCTACGATAAGGTTCGAAGAGAGCTTCCCCATATCAGCTTGGGGACCGTGTACCGAAATCTGCAGAAGCTTGTTAGTGATGGCAAGCTCCAAGTGCTCACTTTAGGTCGCTCGCAGCACTTCGACCCGTTGGTGGCGCAGCACCAGCACTTTATTTGCGAACAATGCCACCAGGTTTATGATGTCCTGCTTGACTCCGACGAGCGTTTCTTTCCCGCCAAGCTGCGTCATGAGGGATTTACGGTTACTTCCCATCGAACGGCATTCTACGGGCGCTGCAAACGATGCGCTGAATAACGCCAGGATCACTCGCCTTGTAAAACGCCTCACACCAACGCTATAGTGCGCTCTATGTGGAGGGACGGAAATGGACGATGTTTTTCTTCCTCCCGATTCCCAGAGGCGACTGCTGCAACTCGCGCGGCAGACCTTGGAAGATTTTGTCCGCGGCGAAGAGCGGCATGTGGAAGGGATCAGCGATCCCCATCTACAGAGCCGCGATTATGGCGCCTTCGTCAGCCTGCATAAGCAACAAACCTTGCGGGGCTGCATCGGCAGTTGCGCTCCGAATGCCCGGCTGTATGAGGTTGTCATCGAGATGACTGAAGCGGCGGCCTCGCGCGACAGCCGGATGGTGCCGATTTCCGCAGATGAGCTCGATGATATTCGAATCGATATTACCGTGCTATCGCCTTTGGTAAGAATAGATGACCCCCTGGCGCTACAAGTCGGCAAGCATGGGCTTCACGTTGCTCAGGGGGCAAAGCGCGGCGTTTTGCTGCCTCAAGTCGCAGCCCAGCATGAATGGGACATGAAAACATTTGTCGAACAAACATGTATCAAAGCGGGTTTGCGCAAGAACGCGTGGAAAGATTCGCGCACAGAAATATCGACCTTCACGGGTTTGATTATAGAGGAGCAACCATGAAACGGCGTGGTTTTATCGGGCTACTAGCAGGAGGGCTTTTGTTGTCGCTGCGCAACATGGCACAGGCGTTCTGTAACCCCGCTCTTGTTAAGTTGTTCGAGCAGGGCCGGCAGCTGATTCAGGCTCGTCCGGGCAAAGCGCCGGCGCTGGGCAACTACTTCATACAATGGTATGGCCATTCGAGTTTTCTGATTCATTCCGGCAGCCAGACCAAAGTGGTGGCCGATCCCAACTTCAACGTTACGCCAGGGATACAAGCAGACGCGGTAACGGTGAGCAACGATCATTTCACCCACAATAATACCGGCGCGGTCACCGGCAACCCCGTAATCCTACGAGGGATCACTTTTCGTCAGACCTGGAATCCCATACGAACCACGGTAAAAGACATTGTCATTGTAAACATTCCGAGCCAGAGGGGAGCCGCGTGGGGCGCGGTTGCCAATTCCATTTTCATCTATGAAATGGGAAGTCTTTGTCTCGCTCACCTGGGAAATATCGGTCACCTTCTCAGCCCAGAGCAGGAGCGCGTGATGCAGCGGGTGGATATCATGATGATACCGATCGATGCCATGACCAACCTCGGGTTCGAGGATATCATGAAGGTTATTGAACAAGTGAAACCGCCGATCGTAATTCCGATGCACTATGATGTGAAGCGACAAGGCGAGTTGTTTGCAGCTTTTGCCAAGGAGCATTATCCGGTGCGAAGGATACAAGGTTCCCAGCTAGTTTTGAGTCGGGCCATGCTTCCCAAATCGACTGAAATATATGTTCTCACCCATCCTCATCCCGATTCCTTTAGTGATTGAGATCCTGCGTGACGGTAGCGCGGAGCCGATTTTACATCAACGTCTGTTAATGTTATACAAGCTCAATGAACAGTGGCAGGAAGTATCCCGGTGAATACGAAAGACATTGAATTCTTCCGTACCCTCCTTAACCAACGGGTTCTGGAGCTCCGAGCTGAGGCCGGTAAAACCGTGGAAGATATGGATGAACACGGAAATTTCCCGGACCCCACCGACCGCGCTTCGATGGAGTCGAATCGCAATTCCGTGCTGCGCATTCGCGACCGAGAACGAAAACTCATCTTTAAGATCCAAGAAGCATTAGCCAGGATAGAGGAAGGCACCTTCGGCATCTGCGAGGAATGCGGCGAGGAGATCGGGATCGAACGTCTTAAGGCACGCCCGGTGACGACTCTTTGCATTGAGTGCAAGTCCAGCCAAGAGGTCGAGGAAAAAAAGGCGCGAAGAGCCGTTTAATCTCGACCTTGTTTATTCAATGAAAGTTAAGAAAGCAGTGATTCCCGTAGCGGGTTTGGGCACCCGTTTTTTGCCGGCGACCAAAGCCGTGCCAAAAGAGCTGTTGCCCATCGTGGACATTCCATCGATCCAATACGTGGTGCAAGAAGCGGTAGATTCGGGGATTCAGGAGATCATTTTCGTCACCGGCCGGGGAAAGGACGCCATCGAGGATCACTTCGACGAGGCGCCCGAGCTGGAGCAAATTCTTGGGGAACGGGGGCAACGCGAAACCGTGCAAATGCTGCGACGAATCGCCGAGATGACCGAGGTCGTTTCCGTTCGTCAAAAGCGGCCTTTGGGTTTGGGACATGCTGTCCTGTGTGCGCGCGACCTGGTTGGAGACGAGCCTTTTGCCGTGCTGCTCGCGGATGATCTCATCGATAGCGACACGCCGGGTGTCCAACAATTGTTGGAAATTTTCGAAGAAAAAAAAGAATCGGTGATCGCCCTTATGGAGGTTCCCCAAGAAGAAGTCCACCGCTATGGTGTCATCAAAGGGAAAGCATTGAAACCGCGGCTATACCAAGTTGATGCGACGGTGGAAAAACCCCCGACGAAGGAAGCACCGTCGCGGATGGCGATCATTGGCCGTTATATCCTGCGTCCCGAGATTTTCGGGATCCTGGAGAAAATGCCACCTGGAAAAGGCGGCGAGATCCAATTAACCGATGGGCTCGCACAGCTCGTGCGCGAACGCAAAGTTTACGGCTGCCAGTTTCGCGGCGAACGATACGACATCGGGGACAAATTTGGCTTCGTCCGGGCCACCGTCGCCTACGCGTTGAAAAGACCCGATCTAAAAGATAGGGTGCTGGAGTATCTTAAGGCCACTGCAAGCCAATCATGATTTTTGGGGCCGTAGCTCAGTTGGGAGAGCGCTAGAATCGCACTCTAGAGGCCGTGGGTTCGACTCCCATCGGCTCCACCAATCTTTTCAAGGGGTTGGACACCATTCGACCCCTTGAAACCTGTCCAGGACTTCCCATTGTCCGAATTTTTGTCCGAATGTTTTCAATTCCCGGCGCTCATCGGGGTGACGGTTGTTGATTCCTGTTTCTGCTTTGCCAGATAAGTCTGGTGGCGCTCTGAGGCTTCTTGAAGGTCTGCATCACTGACGATGTTATAGCGGTCAAAGACGTTTCTGGTCTTGTGTCCGGTAAGCTCCATCGCCAACTTTTCCCCAACGCCTGCTTGGATTAAGTGCCGGACGCATGACCGCCGCAGATCATGAACGATGATGCCCTCGTACTTTTTCTTGCCCTTCTCGTCTTTGATGAATCTCCCGAGCCCCACGGCGACGCAGGCCGACTTCCATGCTTTTCGAAAACTCCCGATTGGCTTTCCGTTGTGATGAAAGATAGAGGGACAATCGAGACGCCGCCGGCCTTTTGCCCGCTTGATGATTGCGCCGAGTTCGCCGG
>Ga0126384_10001969_pt1 | contig 12373 bp, 8 predicted proteins | sample PanSoiMetPlot_36_FD_92543 | JGI IMG/M metagenome (GOLD analysis project Ga0126384, IMG submission 92543) | Tropical forest soil microbial communities from Panama - MetaG Plot_36 | ecosystem: Environmental > Terrestrial > Soil > Tropical forest > Bulk soil | place: Panama | collected 2016-02-17 | reverse complement strand
TCCCTCTTGGTCCACCGCAAGGGCGAGCGATCCATTCCCTCGATCTTTGAGCCGGCGGCACAGGTCAACTACCGATTTCGGCTCGCCGATATTGCGCCCAAAAAAAATCGCTCCGAAGATCCCCGCGTCCAGCAGCTGTCCAAGCTCCGGGTCTACGTCTCGGCCTGAGAAGCCGACCATGAACATCCGGGCGCATTGGCGATGGAGCGGGCTGGGCATCGCGGCTACTTTCGCAGCAAAACACCTTCGAAGAAAAACGCCACCGCCGCGGCCGCGATCAACCAGCTCCAAAACGGGAGGCGGCGATGCGTGCCTTCCAACCCCGAGTCCTTAACCGCGTCCTCGCCGAAGAAGGCAGCCAGCTCCTCGGGCTTGATGCGAGTCAAATCGCTCTCCGACGGATCGAGCACCGCCGCAAAGGTGAGCTCCGGCAGCGGGCGCCCCGACGAATCCTGCACTTGATGGACGCCGGGCTCTTCCGTCGGTCCGGCGATGACGTGGCCATCCTCCTGCGGACGAACCGGCAGCATTGCTCCGGAGGGCGCGCGCACGCTGCCAATCGTCTCATGCGCCGGCGACAAAAGGGAGATCGAATCGCCCACGCGCGCTTTGACTTCCTCGCGCTCCTCCAGCGAGCCGCTGAGAAAAGCGGAAAAGCGCTGCATCGACGGAAGAAAACCAGTGCGGATCGGAAAGTCGCTCCAGTCGCGATCTACCGTCGAGGTGTAGAGCAACACGCGGCCTTGCCCGCGCCGCGTCACCGCGACCGCCGGCGCTCCGTCCTCAAAGGTAGCAAGCACCTCGGTGTTGTGGGCGGCGCTCCCGCCCGGACCCGGTTCGAGCAGCATGTATTTGTAGAACCGCGCGCTCATCAGCCCCTCGCGAGCGCGGCCGGTGAAGAGCGAGAAGATGGGGTGTTCGGTAGCGATCTTTCCCAGCTTGGCTGCCTTTTTTTCGGTATCGGCCTCTTCTGGGTCTACCGCCGTTTTCACCATCCGCAGGGGCATCGGCAGGATCTCGACCAGTCGCTGATTGTAGAGGTCCGGCTCCACATGGTCGCCCAGTGAAATCAGCAAGCCACCTCCCCGGTTAACAAATTCCACCAAGCGGCGCGACACCTCCGGCGTTGGCGCGCTCGCGTTGAGAAGGAGAATCAGCTCGTACTGGTCGAAAGAATCGTGGAACGCCGCTTCCGCATCCTTGGTTGTGGCCCGCACCGGTGAGCCGGGCGCGCTGAGCGCCGCCTCGACGAAGAAGGCCTCGTCTCGATAGCGAACCGTGCTCGGCTCGCCGTTGACAATCAGCGCGCGCAGCTCCTTCGGCACGGCAACGACGAAAGGCCGCCGGTCATCCGCGGTCAGGTTGTCCGCGGAGATCGCCACCTCTCCGGGAAAGACTCCTCCTGAGCTGAAGCGGTAGCTGAGCGTCTTCTGGGAGGCTCCGTTGGCCGGAATGTCTAGGAAACCCTTGGCCACCACTTGCCCGCCGAGCTTGAGCGAAGCTTCCAGGTCCCGCACCGGCTCCGGCGAGAAGTTGCGCACGGTGAAGGTGAACTGGAACGCTCGGGGTCCGAGCTGCAGCGCCGGCTCGATCTTGAGATCGACGACGGCGCGATTGGGAAGCCACTGTTTTCCTCCGGCCGCATCCCGAACCACCACCTCTGGGCGGATGCGTTCCCCTTTCGGTCCCTGGAGAGTAGGCGGCGCGATGTTCAAGCGAAATGCGTTGGCGGTTAGCGCGGAGATCAACACCAGCCGCTTTCCCGGCATCGGGTTCTCCTCGAGCGAATGCCCCGCGAGGTCAAGACACCGATTCATGTCCGAGCTGCCGAACGTCGGCCGCGCCGAGTCGATGTTGGACCGGATCTGCCCGCGGTCGAACGAAGGAGCGGAGGGCGCAATCGCACCCGGGCCGCAGATCAAAAGATTCGCGGGCTCGTCGGGAAGGAGATCTCGAAGGGCGTCGCGCGCCAGCTGGCGCCCTCGCTCGAAGAGCGTCGTTCCTCCGTCGGCGTAGCGCATCGACAGCGAGGCGTCGAGGATGATCGACGTCGCGGCGGGTCCCCGCGTCACCGTGGCCGCTTGCGCGTTTCGCTTCAACTCCGGCCTCGCGAGCGCCACCGGGAGCGCGATCAGGATGGTGGTGCGCAGAAGGTACAGCAGCAGACGCTTGAGCCGCAGCCGGGACGCCGTTCGCCGTTGGCTTCGCAGGACGAAGGAAATGGCTCCAAATGGGTGCGGACGCGGGCGGCGGCGGTCGAACAAGTGGATCAGCAAAGGAATCAGCGCGGCGAGCGCGCCGAGGAGCATCCATGGATGGGCGAAGGTCATCTTCGCCGCTCCTGCCGACGAGCGAGGAACCGCAGCAACACCGCGTCGAGGCTCTCGTCGGTTCGGACTAGCTCGTAATCCACATCGGCCTCGGCGCAGGTAGCGCGAACGCTCTTCAGAAATGAATTGAATTCTTCCAGATAGCTTTGCTTTATCTCCCGAGGGTTCACCTCGATTCGCCGCTCGTCCTCCATGGACAGAAAGAGGGTCGGATCGTCGAAGGGGAACGAGAGCTCAGCCGGATCGATGATGTGAAACACCGCGAGGTCGTTCTTGCGCGCTCGAAGATGAATGATTCGCTTCAGCGCCTCCGGCCGATCGTCGAACAGGTCGGAAAACACCGCCACCAGCGAACGGCGGGAGATTTTCTCCGCCAGGTGATCCGCGGCGCGGAAAAGGTCCGTCGTCCCGTGCGCGCCGACGCCCTCCAGCTCGTCGAGGACGATTCGCAGGTGACCCGCGGCTGCGCGCGCCGGGAGATCCTGAAAACGCTCTCCGGTCACCACCGCGAGGCCCGCGGCATCCTGCTGCCGAACGAGCAGATAAGCGAGCGCGCCGGCGAGGACCTTGGCGACGTCCAGCTTGGAAAGCGCGGCGCTCTGGTACCCCATCGACGCCGAGCCGTCGAGGACGAGAATGGCGTGCAGGTTCGTCTCGTGCTCGAATCGCTTGATGTAATACTTGTCGAACTTGCCGAACGCCTTCCAGTCCAGGTGGCGGATCTCGTCGCCGGGCGCGTATTCTTTGTGCTCGGCGAACTCGACGCTCTGGCCCTGATGCGGGCTCTTGTGCAGCCCCGACAGAACGCCGTCCACCACCGCGCGGGCGCGAAGCTTAACGCCGGCCAGCTTCGCAAGGGTCTGTGCGTTGAGAAGTTCCACTGAAGTCCGTCCCTACTGAGGGCCGGCCGACTCTACGACTTGACGACCGTCAACAGGCGGTCGATCAGCTTGGTCGAGGTGATCCCCTCCGACTCGGCATGGAAGTTCGGCAGCACGCGATGCCGAAGCACGGGTTTGGCGAAAGCCTTCACGTCGTCCACGGTTGCGACGTAACGGCCGTTGAGGATGGCGCGCGCCTTGGCCGCGATCACCAGGTATTGGCTCGCGCGGGGCCCCGCCCCCCAGGCCACGTTCTTCTGGATGAAGTCGGGCACGCCCGTTTCCTTGGGACGGGTGTGCCGGACCAGATCAACCGCGTAGTGCACCACGTGATCCGGCACCGGCACCCGGCGAACCAGCTCCTGCAAGGAAACGATCTGCTCCGGGGAGAGGACTTTGCTCAGCAAGGGCCGACTCGCCCCGGTGGTGCTCTTGACGATTTCGATCTCCTCCTCCGCGCTTGGATAACCCACGTCCACCAGGAACATGAAGCGGTCCAGCTGCGCTTCCGGCAGCGGATACGTGCCTTCCTGCTCGATCGGATTCTGGGTTGCAAAGACCAGAAAGGGAAGGTCGAGGGGAAAAGTTTGCCCCCCTGCAGTGACCCGGTACTCCTGCATCGCCTGGAGCAGCGCCGCTTGGGTTTTGGGAGGCGTGCGGTTCACTTCGTCCGCCAGCACGATGTTCGCGAAGAGCGGGCCGCGGACGAAGCGGAACTCGCGCCGTCCGGTGCTTCGGTCCTCCTCGAGGATCTCGGTGCCGGTGATGTCCGAGGGCATCAAGTCCGGGGTGAACTGGATTCGATTGAAGCTCAGGTTGAGGACGTCCGCCAAGGTCGAGATGAGCAGCGTCTTGGCCAGCCCAGGCACGCCGACGAACAGGCAGTGGCCCCGGGCGAAAAGAGACACCAGCAGGTGCTCGATGACTTCCTGCAGACCGACGATTCGCTTTTCGACTTGGTTGAGGATCTGCTGCCGAGCGATGGACAGCTCCTGAACGGCTCTCAGGTCGTCCGAAGCCTCCCCGTCCTCCACCGCCTCGATCGCTCTTATCGCCACATCATTCATCCAGTCCCTCTTAGCCTGTTCGCAGCCATTGCCAAAGTTGCCCGAGCTTAGGCGTCGTCCCTGTGGCAAGCAGGGCCACCCGGAAAATCCGGGCGCAGAAGCGGATCACCAGGCCTGAGCTGATCGTAAGGACAAGCACTGAAATGACAAATTCCCACCAGGGAAGCGCGTCGGCTCCAAATCGTAAAAGCCCGGTGATCGGCGCGGTAAACGGAATGTAGGTTAGCGTACGCGCCAGGGCGCCTCGTGGTTGCGACAGCAAAGGCGTTAACACCATCATCGGCAAGACGCCGGTAAGTGTGCAAACCGCGCTGAGCTGCTGAGTGTACTTTTGTGTGTTTCCGATCGCTCCAACGGTAAGCAGCACCGCTCCGAAAAAGAAGAATCCGAGTACGAAGTAGCAAATTCCCACCATCGCTTGGGCGATGTTCAACCCCAAGGCCGCGAAAGCGAACGCCGCGGGCACCGCGACCAGGCCCAGGTAAAAGACGAACTGCAACAGTGCGGCGGCCCACAGGCCCAGCAGCTTTCCCCAGAACAATTGATCCGCAGTCAATGACGTGAGCAGCAGCTCGAGCGCACGGTTCTGTTTCTCCTCGGCGAGCGCGGTGGCCAGGTATGAGGCGCTGGTGAAGACGGACAACAGCAGTAGCATCGCGAATCCGATGGGAACGATCAATGGCCGTACCTCGCGGATCAGGTCCGCAGGAGCAACCGCGCCCGTCGGGTCGATGACCAGGCGCTCGATTTTGGCGGGTTCGGCGGCCCGATCCCCGGTCTCCGCATCTACCCGACCTTTCAGCAGGCCGCGGACCAGCCATGGCCTGAGCAGCGAACCCGCTGATATCTGGCCCGACGCGAGCTCGAATTCGCGCTTTGGGCCAACGTACTCCTGCAGCTTGCCCGAGGTGAGGTAGTCCGTCGGAATGCGAATGATGCTCGCCACTTCGCCCCTCTGAAGGGCGAGATGAGCTTCCTTGAGCGAGCCGAATCGCCGGAGCTCCGTCCGGCGCACGCGCAGTGCGATGTCTGCGGACCGAATTCTTCCGAGGTCGGGCATCAGCTCGGTCTCAATGCTGTCGGGGGCGGAGGCGAATAGCCCGCTCTCGTCGACGATTCCGATGCTTCTCTTCTTCGCCAGGCTCTCCGTCGCAGAGCGAACCGTAGCCAACGAGGTCACCGCTATCAGGCACCCGACGAACAGCGGCATGCCGATCAAGGTCAACAGGTAACCCAGTCGGGTGATTGCGCCGATGAACTCATACCTCGCAACCGCGAGAATTTTACGCACGCGCCCTCTCCACTGCCCGCACGAAGATTTCCTCCAGCGTGGGAACGTGAGGAGCAAACGAGCGCAATGACAGCCTTCGCTCGACCACCTGTTGCAGGATCGCGTCCGGGGTCACGCCCGATCGAAGGAAGAGGCGGATCGGCGCTTGTCCGTTCCCTTGAGCCGCCGCAGTCCAGCGCTCCACTCCGGGCAGCGAGCCGAAATCGCCGGTTCCGCTCACGAGGATGCTTCCGTCCGCGTGGCTTCGTCGAACCGCATCCACCTCTCCTTCAAGCAGGACGCGGCCGCGATTGAGCAGGAGCAAGCGATGACAAAGCTGCTCCACGTGCTGCAGCTGATGCGTGGAGATGAGGACGGCCTTGCCTGCCGCCACGCGTTCCTTGAGCAGCTCGATGGCGAGGCTTCGATTCACGGGATCGAGCCCGTTGAAGGGTTCGTCGATGAGAAGGACCTGCGGATTGCCCATCAGCGCCGAGGCGAGCTGAACTTTCTGCTGGTTTCCCTTGGACAGCTCTCCGACTCTCGAGCGCTCGCGGACGTCCAGCTCCATCCGCCGCAGCAAAGAGCGCGCCTGCTGGCGAGAGTCTTCCCGCGTCATTCCTTTGAGCTCGCCCAAATAAGTGAGCAGGTTCAATACCCGCGCTCGCGTCGGCAGGCCGCGCTCCTCGGGAAGGTAGCCGATTCGCTCCAGCGCCTCCCCGCATGGGGCTCCTCCCAACAGCAGGACTTCCCCCGAGTCAGGTCGAAGCAGGTCCACGCTCATTCGAAGCAAGGTCGTCTTCCCAGCCCCATTGGGCCCGAGCAGACCGAAGATCTCGCCTGGCTGAAGCGCTAAGGATAGCTCTTCGACTGCCACGAGCGAGCCGAAGCGCTTCGAAACCCGGCGAAGCTCGAGCAGCGGAGCCCTTGCGCTTGGTTCCGGTGTGAGGGCAGGTTTCAAGGGCCGGCGTCGCGCGATTGGCCTGCGTCCGGCTTTGACCGGCGAGGATCCTCGTCGGGAACCGCAGCCTCCGCGAGCGGCCGATTCTCCTTGCCCAACGCAGCAGCGACGCGGTCCACTCTCTCTGGCGGCATGCCGGTCAAGATCACGGACGCGTCGCGAGCTCGCTGCGCCAGCGCCTTGGCTCCCATCGCGGTGTGGATCCGAAGCAGCGAAAGATGGATTTCCTCGTCGAACGGGTCCGATGCGAGGGCCTCGAGATAAGCGCCCTTCGCTCTCGGCATGTCCTTTCGCCACATGTAGATGCGTCCCAGGTGCACGTTCGTCGCCGGCGAGCCGGGGTGAACGGCGAGAAGGCTTTGCAAAACCTGCTCGGCCTCGTCCAGCCGGCGAAGCTCGAGCAAAGACAGCGCATACTTATTCGAGATTGACTCGTACTTGTCGCCGACCAGCCCGCGCGCCTTGGCGAATTCCTGTGCGGCGGCACCGGCGCGCCCTCGCTCGCGCATCAGCTCGCCCAAATGGGCGAACTTGCGCGCCGGCGCTTCGGAGACCTCGGCGAAGTCGATAAAGCTGATCTCCTTGCCTTTCTTGTCGCTCTCTTTCTTCGCGGCCGGCGCCTGATCCTTGAGAACGACTTTCTCCTCGGACATCGGGATCAGGCCTTTGGGAAACGGCTGGGCTTTGACGTGCGCGAGCCAGGACTTTTCAAACGCCGCGAAGGACTTGTGGGTGACGGCCTCGACGGCTTTCTTGTCGTCCTTGCCGCGCGACAGCTCGTCGATGACGCTTCTCAGCGCCGCCGGTCCGTGCTCGCGGTAGATGAAGTCGACCGCGAAGAAAACTTCGGCGAACGCGGTGGCGGCATCCTCCGGGGATGGAAGCAGAGCAATCGATGGATGCATTCGCTCGAAAGGAATCAGCTTGTCCTTCTTCACCCGATCGCCCAGCAGCGCCAGCGTGGACGGCGACATCGAAAGGCCGGGGGCGCCGCGCCACCGCGATTCAAGGTATTTCGCCAACCCCTCGTGCAGCCAGATCGGCACCGTATTGTGACTCTTCTGCGAGACGACCAGATGTACGAACTCGTGCGCCAGGGTGTCGCGCCAGTCGTAACCATGCAACACGGCCTTTGGGCTGGTGATCATCAGCTTGTTGAATTTGCAGATCGCGATTGTGCCGGTGGTGAGGATTTGCTTGTAAGTGAGGGTGGAAACCTTGGACAGCTCCCGGGCGTCGTTGACGACCTCCACCCGGACCTTGCCCGCCGGCGCGAAGCCAAGATCTTCGGAAAGGGCTTGCCGGATCGATTCGAGCGTCTCGAGCGCATACGGCGCGAGGATCTCGTCCTTGCCCTTCGGGTAGAAAAACACGAAGTGCTCGCTCTCCGACTTTCGATGGTCCTGCATGAGCTTCTGCGTGTCTTTGGCAAGTCGCAGGTACGAGCCGGGTTTCTCATCCAGGCCGGCCGAAGTGAACAGCTCAATCGCCTCGCTATACCGTCCTTCTTCGAAGGCGATGCGACCCCGGAAATACTGGAGGGGTTCGACGTTCTCCGAGCCGATCTTCTCCAGCTCGGCCAGCTCCTTCTTCGCGGCGGCGAGGTCCCAGTCGTTGATCGCTTGGTCCACGCTCTGCAGACGAGAGCGCAGCTCGGAGCGCAGCTCGTCCGCGGCCGCCCACGGCGGAGCGGTCGCGAACCCGAGAGCAGCCAGAACCAACACCCGGCCGCGAAGCGCGCGCCGGATGAGGCGCCGATTCAGACTCACTTCACCAGCTCCTCGTAATAGCGCTTCACCTGGTCCTTGTATTTCTCCGGAGCTCCCTGCTTCATCGCATCCAACAAGTCCTTGCGAAACTCCTTCGGCGCCTGGTCGGGACCAGGAATGGGGACCGGCTCCTGGGACGTGCTCGGGCCCATCTCACCACTGCGATTGCCGGCGTACATCGGCAGGGGCAGACCCCGACTGCCTTTGCCTTTGCTCTGGGCCTCTTTCATCCGCTGCTGGAATTGCTGCAGCTCTTCCAGCGCGGCCTTTTGCTCGTTGTACCCGCGGTTCGGATCTTTCGATTCCAGGCGCTGGGATGCTTCCCCCATCCGGCGGGCGATCTGGCCCATCTGATCCGAAGAGTCATCTCCGAACACCGGCGCCATTTGGGACATCTCGTCCATTCGCTGCTGCAGGCCCTGCGCTTTCCTTTGCAACTGCCGCTCTTCGCCGGACTGTTGACCTAGCTGTTCCCGGTCCGCCTCGCTCAGCATCGAGCCGGGCGGTGGAAAGAGCTGCTGGAGCTTTTGGTTGATCTCCTGGATCTTCTGCGCGTTCTTGGTCATCCGCTCCGCCAGCTGCTTGGATTGCCCCGCTTCGCTGGGATTCCCGTAACGCTGATCCAGCTGTTTTTTCATCTCCGCCTGTGCCGATACCTCCGCGGACGAGCGCTCGGCCCTGGCTGCCGCTTCCGCCGCGAGATCGTAGTCTTCCACCTTGAGCGCATTGCGCAGATTCTCGAGCTGGCTCTGCGTCTCCTCCAGCTGCTTTTCGGCCCGAGTGATTTGATCCGGCCCCACTTGGCGGTAGTCCCGAGCCAGCTCCTCCGCCTCCTTCATCAGCTGATCTCTCAGCGCGCGACCCTTCTGGGCCAGGCGCTGCTTCGTCTCCGATCTGTAGCGGTCTCGAACTTCCTTGGTCTGCTCGGCCAGGCGCTTTTGCTCCTGAGTCGTCTGCCGCAGCTCGTCCATGAACTGCTGGAACTTCGCCGCCAGCTCTGGATATTGCTGCTCGCCGAACTGGCTGTCGGAACGCTCGAGGCTCTTGAGCAACTGATCCATCTGCTGAGCCATCTCTTGCAGCTTGGACAGTGCTTCGTCGGCTTTCCCCTCCCTCATCAGGCGTTCGATATCATCGAGCTCCGACTGGAGGTCCTTTTCCGGCATCATGTGGCTGAGCGCCTCCGCGTTGAGGTGCTCGTCGCGAATGCCCTTTGCCAGCTCGGCCATGCGCCGCATCGCCTCGTTGATTCGAGCCCTCAGTGCCTGCACCTGGCGCAGAATGCTCTCCTGCAGCTTCGGATCGTGCGACTGCTTGTATTGCTCGACGAGGGATGCCAGCTCGCGCCGGTCGTTGGCGAGCTGTTTGGCCATCTCCTTCAGCTCCTGAAGCTTCTGCCGATCCAGAAGGGACTCGAGGTAGAGCACGTCCTTTTCCGCCTCCGCGATCTCGTCTTCCACCGCTTTTGATAGGCGCTTGCCCGGATCGCCGTCGACCAGGTGCACCAGCTGGCCGCGCAGGAAGATGCGGCGATAGGTGGCGGTGTTGCGGACCCGCCTCTGGAATCCGTGGGCGATATTGGTGAGCGCGGTCCACAGCTCCTCAGGGCTGTCGCGCTGCCGAGACAGCTCGCGCGCTGCCTGGAGCATCTCCGAAGCCAGCTCGCCGCCGGTTTGATCCAAGCTGCTTTGCGCGGCGATCTTCTCGGGCTCCCTGTCGGCATCGCGGTCGGGTCCCTCCAGCCTGCCCGCGAGATGGGCGACGAGCCTCTCCCAAAGCGCCTCCGCCTTTTTCACCGCTTCCCTGCGATGCTCGGAAGCGCTGTAGATTTTGATGGACTGGGTTCGCGACACTCCGAGCTTGTGACCGGAAACTTCATCGTTATCCCGCGCTGCCAGGTAGTACGAGACGCGCTCGCCCGCAGCCAGCTTGAGCGGGCCGAGATCCCAGCGAAACTCTCCCTTGGAGCGCCGTTCGTCGTCCACCTGTAGGGGTATGCGGCTATCTTCCCGATCGCGCGGCGTTCGATACACGAGCTCGAGCGAGGTCAAGCCGTAGTCGTCGGATGCGGAGTACTTGAGGAGGACCCTCTGCCCAGGGTCGATCTCCAAATCGTCGGCGGGGGACAAAAGAGAAACCTTGGGCGGCTCGTCCGGCTCGACGACGATGGGAATGGCTGGCCCCTCTGCGATGCGACGGCCCGCTGGCCGGAAAAAAACGAAGTGATATGAGCCCGGCTTGTCGACGACGAAACCCCCGGCGAGATCGCGGCTGCCCGTCACCTGAAGCGGCAGGCGGCTGCCGTTGACGACCAACTCTGCCTGGGCGACATCCCGGTCCGCCCTGGTTTTGATCTGTACCTCGGTGCCCGCGACCGCCGAGACGTCGCCCGCGGTACTCGGCACCGTCTTCAGCGCCAGTCCGGTGTACGCCGGATAGCGATAGGTCAGCTCAACTTCTCCGGTGATCGGCTCGCGCCGGGGCTCAGCGGGTTGGACGCGCGCCTGGAAGACGCCGCTGATCGCCGCGAACCAATTGTCGGATGCGGCAAAAATGAGCAGTGCGCTCGCCAACACTGCGGCGGCGAACACTGCGCCGGCGATCCGCGTCTGGCGCCGGTCGATCGCGTGCGCCGCATCTTGTCGGGACGCTCGATCGTCCATCTGCCGAAGAAAAGCTTGGGCGAGATCGAGCGAGAAGCCGTTCTCCCGACCCATGGCTCGCTTGAGCTCGACCGCCGCAAGCAGATCGAGCGAGACTTCCGGCAGGCGTTCGCTGAGCAGGCGAGCGGTGCGAAGGTCATCGCCCGCCCTTCGCCGCGCGAGATAAAGCCCAAAGACCGCGGCGATGGCGCCGCCCAGAACTACCGACGCGATTAGCAGCAAGCGACCAAGGCCCGGTGCCCGCGCCGCAATCAGTCCTGCGCTCGCGACGGCGACCAGCAGGGCCGCCCCGCCGTACAGAGCGCCCTGGATCCACAGCTGGTGGCGCATCGCCGCTCGGGTGGAAGCGATCAAGCGCTCGTAACCGAAGTGTTGCGTGGATTTCTCCGAGGGCTCCTGCGGCAGCAGCGGCGGAGGCGTTGCCGGCTTCGATGCGGCGGAACCTGGGTATTCAGAACTCACGAGCGCGCTACGACGAACCCAAGCCGGGAGCGTCTATTCCTATGATACACAATGAGGTCAGCGGACGCAGAGGCGCGCATCGGCGCGTGTACGTTCGCTGGCGTTGTCGTACGTCGAGCGCGGGTTGTTCGCGGCGGTGCCGCCGGCTGCAGCCTCCGGCAGATCAACCGGAGGATGCAGCGCGACCGAGGGTCAAGGCTTTTTCAGCTTCTTTTGTCCGACGTTAACCGCCTTGCGGACCAGCTTCTCGGCCAACCTGATGCTGGAATCGCCGCGGACGCTGAGGAAGGGCTTCACCCGGTGGTAGCGCTTGCGGCTGAAACCTTTCACATTGACCAGCTCCTCCGGTCGGGTGAACGGGTGCTGCGCCCGATGAGCGATGATTGCGTCGACTGCCTTTTGGTTGACTCCGGGTAGCATCTTCAGTTGCTCAGGCGTTGCGGTGTTGAGGTTCACCACGCCGCTGACGCGCGGCGGAGCAGAACCATTCGCCGCGGGTGCTGGAGATGAAGCGAGCAGCAAGCCCGCGAAAAGAAGGCCCATCCAAACGGAGCGACTCATGGTTGGGCTCCCGCGGAGGGCGCTTCGGAGGAAGCATCGCCGTTCTTTTTTGCCGCTGTTGCTCCCTCCTTCTTCTCTCCCGCCTCGCGGACGTGAAGCTTGCCGTCCAACGGGAGAACGTCGAGCAGCAGATTCAACGAACCGTCCTTGTTGACAAAGGCGCTGCCGGCGCGCACCCAGACGCTGCCGCCTTTGTTTTCCTTAATGGAGAACACCGCCAACCTTTTACCTGCGACCAACACAACCCCTCCTTCACCTTCCGCGCCGGAATTGGCGCGGCCACCCGAATTTCGCGGGCAATCGTTGCTCAGCACGAGCCGTGCCGAGCTTAACTGCCGAGACTTACGGCTGAGCACAGCGACCATCGCGCCGAAGATCGCGAGCCTCGTCCCGAACATTGGATGGGCAG
>Ga0126384_10001967_pt1 | contig 12377 bp, 11 predicted proteins | sample PanSoiMetPlot_36_FD_92543 | JGI IMG/M metagenome (GOLD analysis project Ga0126384, IMG submission 92543) | Tropical forest soil microbial communities from Panama - MetaG Plot_36 | ecosystem: Environmental > Terrestrial > Soil > Tropical forest > Bulk soil | place: Panama | collected 2016-02-17 | reverse complement strand
GTTCCAGTTGCTCGAAGTCAACGTTGAATGTTGGATCGTCAACAACTACCCGATCGTAGATATCGATCGCAGTTCCGACAGAAGTACCGTCCGCTTGGCTAAACATCAACTCAGAAGGCCGCATGGCTGGATAGTCTGTGGGTTTGATGCTCTTGTCGATAAGGTTGACGCTGGTAACTCCATATAGGGCGTGAAACACAAATGTCACCCACATTCGATCGATATTGTTAATCCATGTTATCCAATTGGTGTCGGTAGCCTCTGAGATTGTCATGGTGCTAATCCCGACAGCAACGGCCGCCTCAAGGGCTTTTTGGGTGAAGCCAGAGCTTGACACGGCAACGACTTTGCCAGACTTCCGGATATACTTGCCGATTAGCTGATCGATCCATGTCACGTCGGCTGGCCTTGCATGATCACGACACTCAACGAATACCGTGACAGGGACACCAGCCACCTCGTAGGCTATTGTCACGTCAGCCTCTCTCGGATCCCCAGTGAGAGCACTACTTATCATCTGCGATTCAGTAACAGTGGCACCGGCAGGCGCCAACTGTTTATGTATCAGAGCAATGAGTTGCTGAAAGTCGTTGGTCCTTTGAGGCATCGGAACTAAACCGGAATGATACCTCCACTCACTCCACAGCCCGCTCTACGCGGGCTCCTTCTCTACCCTCCTACAACCTCTCATCAACCATAACGCTCATGCTCAAGGTACCTACCAATACCCACCGTTACCTAACCAACCGACCATGCCCGTTACCAAATACCCCCCTACCCTGCCTACCTCGGCCGCCGGCCTCCCCCTCCAAGCGCCCTCCGTGCCGGCGCAGAAAGGTAGCCGCCCTCTCACTGGTGGTGGTTGACGGGCAGCGTTCTGCAGCGTTTGGCCACAACTCAATTCCACCCCACGAAATCTGGTGATTTCGTGGGGACCGCGGACTCGGCCCGGCGGAGCCGGGCCTACCCGCCACGCATCAGCAACCAGACCTGATCGTGAACCTGCAGTTCGGCTACTGGAGCCAACAGGCGATCAGAGAGGGCGCTCAGCGCAGACCCTGTACGTGTTCTGCCATGGCTTCACTCGTTCAAAGGCCGCACTGGCGGCCAGAACGTCCTGGTCGGCTCCCCGGCGCCCGATGATCTGGAGGCCCACGGGCAGGCCGCCGTGCAGGCCGGCCGGGATGGAAGCGGCTGGGTGGCCCGAGAAGTTGATGAAGTAGGTCAGGCACCACCCGATCAGCGGATCAACCTCGACGCCATTGACCTCCCGAGGCCCCACGGTATTACCGTCGTCGGCGTTCTTCACCGGCATGCAGGCAAGGGTGGGCGTCACGAGCAGCTCGTATCTGGCGAGGACGGATTCGATTGCGTCGTAGACCTCGCTGCGGGCGATCTGGTCTGCCCACACGTCCGTCACGCTGAGCCCATAACCCACATTCACCCACTGCCGGTACTGGGGTGGCAGGTCGTCTGGATGATCTTTCAAGAGGTCTACCCCTGCCGCCTTCAGACTCTCGAGTCCACCGATGTTCAACGGCATGATGAGCCGGGTCCAGACGTCGCTCAGCTCTCGTTGATGCCGCGTGATGCCGACTCTTACTTCCTCCACGGAGGCCCCCGCCTCCTCGAACGCCGGAAGAGCGCCGCGCACCGTCGAGGCGACAGCCTGCTCGACCGGAAAGACGTCGAAGTCAGCGCTGTAGGCGATCTTCCAGCCCTTGATGGAGCGTGCCAGCGCGGGTGCGAAGTCAGGCTTGTCGAGGAGGCAGAGGGGATCTCGCGGATCCGGACCGGCCAGGACGTCCAGGCTGACTGCCGCGTCCTCCACGGTGCGGGTGATTGATCCCTCGAATATGTACGGGGTGATGCTCTGGAATGCGTTGGGCCGGCCGGTCTGGGGCACCCGTCCAAACGAGGCCTTGTAACCGTAGACACCGCACCAGGCGGCCGGGATCCGGATCGAGCCTCCTCCGTCGGTACCCTCCGCGAGCGGAACGAGGCCGTCCGCGACCGCGGCGGCGCTGCCGCCGGAGGAGCCGCCGGTGTTGCGTGAGGTGTCGAAGGGATTGCGCGAAGGACCGAAGAGGTAGTTGTCGCAGGTCCCGCGTAGGCCCATGGTCGGCGAATTCGTCTTCCCCACCAGCACCGCGCCGGCACGCTCCATGCGCTCCGCGAACAGGCAGTGGAAGTCCAGCACGTTGTTCGCCAGCGCTCGAATGCCTCCAAAGGTGGACGGCCAGCCCGGCTTGAAGTCGAACAGGTCCTTGATCGCGATGGGCACACCGTGCAGCGCTCCCACCTCACGACCCGAGCGGACGGCCTCGTCGGCGGCCGCGGCAGCCTTTCGGGCGTCGTCGAAGCCCTTGTAGACGAAGGCGTTGATGGAGGGATTGCGCTTCTCGATGCGCTCGATGGTGGCCTCGAGGACCTCCAACGCCGAGAGCTCTCGACGACGGATGCGGCGGCCCAACTCGGCGGCGGACATCCATGCGATCTCTTCGCCAGAAGCCTGGTTTGTTGTCACGATTTAGCCCTCCTTCACACGTGCAGGGTCGTCAGACCGTGCCCGACGATCGCATCGCTGCTATCGAATCCGCTGAGTAGCCGAGCTCGCCCAGCACCTGGTCGGTGTGCTCCCCGACGCGAGGCGGCAGGTGGCGCAGCCGGGGCTCACCCACGCCATAACGCACGGGGTGCTTCAGCACTCTTACCCGCCCTGCCTCCGGGTGATCGAACTCCAGGACCGGGTTCAGGTACCGCACCGCGGGATCAGCCAGGGCAGTTTCCAGGTCATTGACGGGTGCACACCAGACCGCCTCGGCGCGGAGCCGCTCGACAACTTCCCTGGTGGGTATCCCCTGTAGGAGCCGCCCTAGGGCGGTACTGATGTCGTCGCGGCGCTCGAACGCGATCGCTGGATCCTCGAACGGCTCCAGCTCGGGGGGATCGCCGAGGGCGTGACGGACCTGCGCAACCGGAGACATTGAGATGGCGACGGCGCCGTCGCTGGTCGGGTAGATCCCATATGGCGCCGCGTGGAACGTGTCGGTGACCCAGGACCGAGGACGTTCGAGCTGCGCTCCGCTCATGTGGTAGACGACCGGCTCGGTCGCCAGGTCGAGGGCCGCATCCAGCATCACGACCTCGACGTGCTGCCCCTCCCCTGTGCGATCGCGGTGCAGGACCGCGGCCAGAGTCGCCATTGCCAGCAGCGCCGCGCCATGCTGATCGACCATCGCGGCCCCCAACGGGACAGGGTGCTCGCCGGCGCGCCCGGAGATCGACGCCAGCCCTGAGACCGCCTGGATCAGCAAATCCTGGCCTGGGAGGTCCCGATACGGGCCCCTCGAGCCGTATCCGGAAGCCGAGACGTAGACGATCTCGGGCCGAAGCTGTTTCGCAGATTGGTAGCCGAGCCCGAGCCGGTCCATGACCCCCGGGCGGAAGTTCTCGACCACAATCTCCGAGGACTCGATCAACTTGCGGGCGGCCTCGAGGCCAGGGTCCGACTTCAGGTTGAGGGTAACGCTCCTGACGTTCCGGTTCGCCAGCATGAAGAAGGCGCTCACGCCGCCGGGGAAGCTCTCCGCGCCGGACCAGTGGCGTTCCCAGGCGCCCTGGTGCGGCGCTTCCACCTTGACGACGTCGGCACCGAGGTCGGCAAGGAGCTGGACGCCGGCCGGTCCCAGGAGAAACTGCGTGAACGCGGCGATGCGTACTCCTTCCAGGCTCCTTATCGGCATCAATCGACCAGCTGCATCAGGTGCGTGGCGACCATGACCAGCTCCCCCCTCTGGTTCGACACCTCGACCTTGCTGAGCAGCCTCTCTTTCTCGGGCACGACCTGGGTGATCTCGTAGTCGACCGTGATGGTGTCCCCAAAGTAGACGGGCTTGAGAAAGCGCACCCGGTCATAGCCGACAGACACCATGGGGCGGTCGAACGCGTGCAGGATCTGGGTGGAAGCCGCCGAGGTGTAGCCGAGGATCAGCGCGCCGTGGGCGATCCGATGTCCGAAGCTGGTCCGCTTGCAGAACTCCTCGTCAACGTGGTTCTGATCGAAGTCGCCGGTGATGCCGGCAAAGAGGTAGACGTCCGATTCGCTCACCGTCTTGCTGACGCGGGTCTTCAGCCCGAGCGGGATGTCCGCGACCGTACGGCCGCGGACGCCACCAGATTCGTTCATTGCAGTTCCTCTGCCCCTCTACCACCAGTCGCTGCCTGCGGTCATGCCGCCGTCCACGACCAGTGTCTGCCCGGTGACGTACCGCGCCGCGTCTGAAGCGAAGAAGAGGACGACGTCGGCGACGTCTTCAGGCTCTCCCAGCCGGCGCAGTGGAGTGTGGACGATGCCGGCCGCGACCTTGTCCGGGTTGGCGTCCGCATAGGCTTGTATCAGGGGAGTGCGAGTGATGCCGGGCGCGACCGCGTTGACGGTGGCTCCTCGAGGCCCCCATTCCACCGCCAGCGCGCGTACCAGGGCCGACACCGCGCCCTTGGTCCCGCAGTAGGCGGCCCTCAGCTTCTGGCCGTGGATCGCGCTGATGGAGCTGGTAATGACGACACGACCGCCAGGCGACCTCAGCAACAGGGGCCCGAAGACCTGGCAAGTAATGAACACGCCGTAATAGTTGGTGTCGATCATGGCGTGAAGGGCGTCTGCATCGAGATCGAGGGCCTCGGCCCGCGTCGCCACGCCCGCGTTGGGGACCAGGATTTGGAGCTCGTCGAGGCTGTCGCGAACGCGTTCCAGCGACGCGCGGTCACGGACGTCAGCGATCTCGACTCGGAAACGATCATCGCCCCCGAACTCCTGGCGCACCGCTGCCGCCTGTTCATCGCGCCGTGTGACGGCGACCACCGACGCGCCCTCACGGTGGAAGGCTCGACTGATGGCAAAACCGATGCCCCGAGCGCCGCCCGTCACCAGAGCGGTCTTGCCCTCGAACCGCCTCATGCCACGGCTGGACGCTTGTCAGGTCGGGCGTTCTTGAACGGCTGCAGCAAGTGCCTGGCGAAGAGCTCTAGCTGACCGAGGTCGGCCGTGATCGTGTGCAGGAACATGTGCTCGACGCCGGCGTTGATCCGCTCCTGGATCCGGTGTTGAACCTCGTCGATGGTTCCGGTGAGATAGACCGCCTCGATATACTCCCAGGGCCGTTCGTCGGAGACCACACCGAGCATGTACTGCTTCTGTTCGGCCAGAGCGTCGTCGTGCCGTGCCTTCTCGCTGAGCCAGCAGAAGTTCTCGTGCGCGACTACGAACCCCTTGTGCGATCGAGATGTGCCCTGTCGCTCGAGCTCCGCGTCGATCTCCGCAAGGTCGAGCACGAACTGGTCCGGGGACGACGTCGGGCGAGCGATCCAGCCGTCCCAGCGGCAGATTCTCTTCAGGACGTTTGGATCCATCCGGTCCTGATCGGGCGAGGCCTCGTGAGCGTACTGGCGGCCTCCCGCCACCCAGACGGGCGGCGCCTGGCCGAGCGGCTCGACCGTGATGTTCTCAAACCTGTAGTACTTCCCGTGGAAGGTCTGATTAGGCGCCTTCAGGAGCTGCATCGAGGCGTCGAGCACCTCATCTGTGCGGCGGCCCCGCTGCGGTCTGGTGCCGCCGGTCGACTCGAACTCGGGCCCGTTCCAGCCCGTCCCAACGCCGTAGACGTAGCGGCCGCCGCTGAGGTGCTGAAGGGTGGCGATCTCCTTGGCCAGTATCACGGGATTGTGGGTCGGCAGAACCAGGATGGACGTTCCGAGCTGTATCCGGCTGGTGACGGCGGCAACGTGGCTGAGCGTCATCAAGGGCTCCGTCCAGCCCACGCGGTAGAAGCGGGGGGCCGAGAGCAGGTGGTCGGTGATCCACAATGAGTCGAAGCCGAGCTCCTCGGCGCGCGCGGCGAAGCCTCTCATCTGATCGCCGTGCCTGGCCTCGTCTCCAGGCAGCAGGTAGGACGGTACGAAAACGCCGAGCTTCATTGATGAGTTGCCAGTGTTCTCAGCAGTGGATGACTTCGGGGTGGACGCCTAGGAGCTTTGATGGACTCGGATGGGAACCGTCAACTGTAAGGGAATCGTCTTCCAATGACGAGCCGATGGTATTTTCGGCTCAGCGGGATGTCAATGCAGTCTGCGCTCGCCTGGAGCCTCCGCTCCCGCCCTACCTGCTGCTCGACCGGAGGATGCTGAATGCCCGAAACGCTGCGGCTGCCGACTGCTGACGGCAGCCTGACCGACTACCGCGTGGGGGAGGGCTTCAGGTACGCGGACAGAGGCCGGCCGCCGGTCAGCCGGATTCCATATGCCGCGGTTCACGTCGTCGCCGACCCCCTGGCTGACACCACTCCGGTGTCACCCGCGGTCATCGACTGGGAGACGACGCTGGCGTTCCGCCGGCACATCTGGTCCTACGGGCTGGGAGTTGCCGAAGCGATGGACACCGCCCAACGGGGGATGGGTCTGGACTGGGCCGCCGCCAGAGAGCTGATACGCAGGTCGGTCGCAGAAGCGAAGGCCGTGGGTGGCCGAATCGTCTGCGGCGTCCAGACGGATCACCTTCCGCCGGGCAGCGTCCGCTCACTGCGTGAGGTCGAGGCGGCCTATGAAGAGCAGTGCGAGTTCGTCGAGGCACAGGGCGGTCAGGTAGTGCTGATGGCGAGCCGTGAGATGGCGCGAATCGCCAAGTCTGCCGACGACTACCACCGCGTGTACGGCACCGTCCTCTCACGCCTGTCGAGCCCAGCCCTCATCCACTGGCTGGGCGAAGTCTTCGACCCGCAGCTTCGCGGGTACTGGGGCTCGAACGATCTCGATGTGGCCATGGCGACCCTGCTTGCCATCATCGACGGCAACCGGCCGAAGGTCGAGGGCCTCAAGCTCTCACTGCTCGACCAGCGGCGCGAAGTCGAGATGCGACGCCGGCTGCCCGCAGGCGTCCACATGTTCACCGGCGACGACTTCGACTACCCGACCACGATCCTCGGAGACGACGGCCACCACAGCGATGCCTTGCTGGGCGCCTTCGACGCGATCGCGCCGGCGGCCTCGGCGGCCCTCCTCGCGCTGGATGCGGGGGACCGGGAGGGGTTTGGTTCGATCCTGGAGCCGACCGTCCTCCTCTCTCGGCACATCTTCAAAGCGCCGACCTACTTCTACAAGACGGGCATCGTCTTTCTCGCCTATCTGAACGGCCACCAGAACCACTTCCGGATGGTGGGAGGGCTCGAGAGCGGTCGCTCGACGGTGCATCTGGCCCAGCTCTTCATGCTGGCTGATCGAGCCGGGCTGCTGCGGGACGCCGAGATAGCAGTCGACCGGATGCGGAGGGTGATGTCGGTCTTCGGGGTGGAGCAGCCATGAACCCGGCTTGAGCTGTCGTGGCTGGCGTCCTTGAACTAATATAGCGTCACCCTACGATAAATTCGATCAAGGAAGAGGAGATGGGAGAACCGGGCGGCCGCTGGCAGGCGCCACCGATCCGTGACTACGGGATGATCGGCGACACTAGGACCGCGGGCTTGACCTCCCGGTTGGGGTCCATCGACTGGATGTGCTGGCCGCGCTTCGACTCCGAGCCGGTGTTCGGGCGCCTGATCGACGGCGAGCGGGGCGGCTGCTTCGAGATCGCCGTCGAGGGTGTGACGCGCACCGAGCGCCGGTACCGCGACCGGTCGACGGTGCTGGAGACCACGTGGGAGAGCGGCACGGGCCGAGCGACACTGATCGACGCGATGGCCATGGGGACCGACTCGCCGACCGTCGTGAGACAGCTCTCGTGTGACGCTGGGTCGGTCGGCGTACGGGTGCTCTACGATCCGCGGCCTGGCCTGCCGGGAACGCAGGACGAAGCTCCGATCGACATCTCGGTCAGACCCTCCATTCCCGTTCGGCCAGGGGTGCCCGTCAACCTCCGGCTTCGCCAGGGCGAGTCGCTGTCGGCGGTGCTCGCCGACCGGGACCATCCGGTCCCCGCCGATCGGGCCACGGGGTTCATAGACGCAACCGACCGCTGGTGGCGCCGGTGGAGCCGGGATATCCGATCAGGTGAACACTACGGCGAGGTGCTCGTCCGCAGCCTGATGAACCTGCGCATGCTCACGTACACGCCCAGCGGTGCTCCGGTCGCCGCTCCGACCACCTCTCTCCCGGAGGAGGTCGGGGGCGTCCGCAACTGGGACTACCGCTTCTCCTGGCCACGCGACGCCAGCGTGGGCGTGGCTGCGTTCCTGGCGGTCGGCAAGAACGCGGAGGCGTGCGCGTTCGTCGACTGGTTGGTCAGATGCGCCAGCCGGGAGGAGGCTCCGATCAGAGTGCTCTACGACCTCGACGGGGAGAGGTCGATGCCAGAGCGCGAGGTCGCCGGCGTGTCCGGCTACCACGGCAGCCTGCCGGTCCGGGTCGGCAACCTGGCCGAGGAGCAGCACCAGCTCGACGTCTACGGGTGGGTCATAGACGCGCTGTGGAACCTGGTCCAGGCCGACGAGAAGCTGAGCCGCGAGGGGCGGCGCACGCTGGCCGAGTACGCGGACTTCGTGGTCGACAACTGGCGGCGGCCGGATGCGGGGCTCTGGGAGGTTCGGGCCGAACCCGCCCACTGCGTGCATTCCAAGGTGTGGGCCTGGATCGCGCTCGACCGGGCTGCCCGGACAGCCGCCGCGCTGGGGATGAGCCGCAGGCGCGCCGCGCGATGGGAGCGACAACGCGATCTCCTGGCCGAAGACGTCCGGCGCCAGGGATTCAGCGCGGATCGAGGCTGCTACGTCCGCGCCTACGGATCCGACGAGCTGGACAGCGCGCTCCTGCTGCTTCCGCTGACCGGCTTCGACATGGACGGTGGGAGAGAGCGCGTGGCCCAGACCATCGACTCGATCTGGAAGGAGCTCGGCGCCGGTGGCCCGCTACTGTACCGGTACCCGGTCGGGCACGACGGTCTGCCGGGACGGGAGGGCGCTTTCCTGCCCTGCTCGTTCTGGCTGCTCGAGGGTCTCCTCCGCCTGGGTCAGCGGGAGGAGGGACTGCGGCTCTTTGAAGAGGTTCTCGGGATCGCCAACGAGCTGCTCCTGCTGCCCGAGGAGATCGATCCCTCGACCGGCGCCTATCTTGGCAACTACCCTCTCGCGCTGAGCCAGGCAGGTCTGGTCCACGCCGTGACTGAGGTGCAGAGGGTGCTAGGAGGCTGACTGCCGGGCGCCGCGGCGCCTTCGGAACTGGAGAGGGAGGTCCGCATTCGTACAAAGGCGTAGCTCCGAAGCCTTGAGAGGCCCGCATTTGTACAACGGCGTAGCTCCGGAGCCTTGATGATGGCTTGGTCCTAGATGACGTACTGCTTGAGGTCGACGCCATTCATCTTCTCGTACGTGCGAAGGCGCATCTTGAACCGGCCCTCCAGGCCCCAACCGGACCCCCAGCTGTTGGCGTACGTGATCGTGCTGCTGAACGCGTCGTTCACATCGAGCTGGACACCGACCGCCTCCACCTCATGCCCACCCGCGATGCCGCTCGACGGCCAGCCGGGATCAGCGTCGATGTACCCATCGGCGTCCGGATGGAAAAAGGCGTTGTACCAGGGCATTCCTTGAAGAACCGGGCCGCGCTGAAGGAGGCGCAGCAGACCATAGGCTGAGCGCGCCCATCGGTAGCCCTTGATGGTGGCCCTCGCCCTCAGAACCTTGCAGATGGCGAGCCCGGAGGAGCCGGTGTCGTCCGGTGGGTACTGACCCGGATAGGCGTCGACTTTTGTGGCGTCCGAGTAGAGCTGGACGGCGAAGTTCTCAGCAGCCGTTTCGTCGTTTGCTGCGGGGAGAACGTCCTTGCCGACAGCGTCATAGAAAGGCTGCGTGCCCAGAGAGCCGGTGCCCGCATTCCCCGTGCACGAGCCCAACGGCCCCTGGTCGAGGATGACCAGCACGCGTTCCCAATCCTGGTCCTGCAGTGGTTGGCCCATCTCCCTGACATCGTTCTCGACCATGTAGGCCAGGCTCCGGGCGTCGAGCCACAGGTTGCGGCCCAGACGCATCCCCTCGTGAACGTCTTCCTCAAATCGGTGGTACAGCTGGCCGATTTCCAGGAGTCCACTGAATAGTGACATCGCTCAAACCCTCCTTTCGGCCTGCACGGCAAGACGGGGTCGCCGGGCCGAAAAAACCTTCCCGCAGCTCGCGGCATTGAGCCGCCGTTTGCGTTCGCCAATTATTGGCCGCTCCAGGTGGCCTGTCAACACTCTCCCCCGCAGAGTCGGGGGAGTACCCGGCGAAGCCGGGGGAGGGGGGCATTGGGACGGTCGTAATTCCCCCCGGAGCACTCACTGAGGATTGTGTCAGCACGTCGTCGAGCCTGTGAAGACCGTCGTCTCCGGAGAATCGGAGCAGGCGGAACAGCAGCGCCCCAGATAGGCGTCGCTGAGGGCATCCTGTCGCATGGACGCCTGGTGCGCTGAGGCGTCGACCTCAACGACCAGCCGGGAGGCACAGCAAGCGAAGTCGACGACAAGGGGGCAGGGGCGGCGGCCGTCGGCGAGCCTGGGCCGCCGAGCTGGTGAGCGCGGCGTCGCGACAGGGCAATAGTTCGGTCCCCGTACTGTTCTTTCGCGGCTGTCTTGCTGCCTGTAGGCCCGCCGCGAGCTATGGAGCATTCGTCTTGCGTGCATATCGACCTTGGGCGACAATGCGTCATAACCAGTGACTGAGCCGCGCCCGGCGCAGCACCCCCCAGCGGCGCGACGGGGGCCAAAACCCTCGCACGCCACTCCGCCCTTGTCCTTCGTCCGTGGCCTTGACTTCGACTTCGAGGTGGGAGAGGCCGAGCGGCATCGTGTCCGTTTCCACTGGAACCAGTTCTGGGGCACTTCGCAGATCAACGTTGACGGCAGAAAGTGATTCGCAAAGTACGTCCATTCGAGGTCGCCATCACAAGACGATTCCGATTAACTGTGGGTGAGAGAGAGCGTCACGAGGTCTTGATCGAAAAGAGGAGGCCGTTGTTGTACGGCGGGTTCCGCCCGCAGGTCGTCCGATCTTGCCCCAGACGAGACAAAACAAAAGCCACGGCCGCAGCGATAGCGGCTGCAACCGCCAGCAGGGACGCGAATCACGGCTGGCTGGGAAGCCGCGCGCTCACCTGGTAGCCTCGGTCAACCGGTCCGGCTTGGAGCTCGATGCCCAGAATGTGGACTCGTTCGCGCTCCAGGTCAAACCCTTGCCACCACTCCAGCTCGGGTGCAGCTGACGCCGAGGCCCTGCCGTCGTCGCGCACCTCGACCACCGGCTCTCTCCCTGAGTAGGTGTAGCAGACCCGAACCATGCTCGGGGACGAGATCGGCGTGCGGACTGGCGACCTACGGCACCGTAATGAAACCCTGCTTTCGAAAGTCCTCGTCGAAGGCGAACGCTTCTCGCATGCCTTCAGCTCGCATGATCTCGAAACTGGTCCAGTCGACCAGAGACACTTTCATCGACCCGGCCAGGAGCGAAGAGACTGCGGCTTGCCTCTCCCGCTCGCTCACGTGTCTGACGCTCATACGCGGCAGCAGGTCCAGGAAGAGAGCGCGAAGACCCTGCCGTCCGAGGCGGCTTTGGACCAGAGCGGCAGCCTCCACCATGACGTATTCGTGAATGGCCAGATCCTCATCCGGACCGAGGCTGCGAAAGAACCCAGCCGCCGCCGCGTGATCCTCCTGCCCTGCGTCCAAAAGCGCATAAAGACCCGACGTGTCGACCAGGATGCTCAGCGGCGATACGCCTCGGCCAGGTGGCGATCGTGGTCCCTCGCGACACTCCTGTCAGTCGACCTGAACCTGCCGACCACAGCCAGTGCGCGCTGATGCCTTTCGATCTTCGCAGACTCGTCGGCCAGACCGTCGACGGCTTGCCGGATCAGTTCCGCCATGGAGGTACCGCGGCGCTGAGCGAGGGCGCGCAGTCTCGCCGCCTGCTCTTCGGTCAACTGGACCTGCGTCCTGATCATGATGGCATGTTAGCACAATAAGGCATCATGCTAACAAGCGACCCTTTGGACCTGGCGGCCGCCCGAGGGTCGGGAGGTACGAGCCAGCTCTGCCGAAGAGCTGAGCGATCCTCCGAAAACTGGATCATTGCGACGTCTATCCCGCCGCGCTGAGATCTTTAACCCCCGGGTGGAATCACAATCCCCGCCGGCGAAGCCGGGGAAGGGGGGACACGCGCCGTCGGCGCTCCCGAGCATGGCTGGGGTTAGCCTGTGTTCAAGAGAGCCTGCATGCTGGACGATGTCGGGAGGCGGCGCGATTAGCCAGGTGTTGCTCGGCCCACGAGACCGGGGATCCTCTGTCGACGTGCGCGAGGGGGATGCCGTCGTGGTCGAGCTGCCGGAGAACCCGACCACCGGATATCGCTGGGCTGTTCACC
>Ga0126384_10001966_pt1 | contig 12381 bp, 15 predicted proteins | sample PanSoiMetPlot_36_FD_92543 | JGI IMG/M metagenome (GOLD analysis project Ga0126384, IMG submission 92543) | Tropical forest soil microbial communities from Panama - MetaG Plot_36 | ecosystem: Environmental > Terrestrial > Soil > Tropical forest > Bulk soil | place: Panama | collected 2016-02-17 | reverse complement strand
TCGCAGATAGCCCTTTTGGTTTTGGCACGCGCCAGCCGACAGGCCGTCTTGACAAGGACGTAAGTCATGACTTACGGTAAGTGATGGCTTACGGAACTGCATTGGCGGTCTTGGCCGATCCGACGCGGCGTCAGGTGTTCGAACGGCTGCGCAACGGAGCGCAGTTCATCACCGCCGAGACCGTCATCTCCGGTCCAGGCCTCGAGCGCATCTACCGCGCGCTCAATCCGCTCGGCATTCCGCTCGAGGCGAGGACGATCGTCGCTCAGGCGCGCGCGGGGGCCGCCGAGGCGCGCGCCGCGATCGACATGTTCGTGCGCCTGCTCGGCCGTTTCGCGGGGGACGTCGCACTCACCCTGAAGGCGACCGGCGGGGTCTATATCGCGGGCGGCGTCGCGCTCAGGCTCGGGCCGCTGCTCGATCAGGCGGTCTTCCGCGCCGCCTTCGAGAACCATCCGCCCTACCGCGATCTGCTCGTCGCGATCCCGACCTGGCTCATCACCTGCGCGGAGCCGGGCCTGATCGGCTGCGCCGCGGTGGCGGAGCGAATCGCCGGGCATCGTATCGTCGGAGTGAGCCGGGCCGGCTGAGGGGGCCATGCCGGTCGAACGCGTCATTTTTCGCCGCATGTTCGGCCAGCCGACCGGCCTGCTCGGCCGTCTGGGCGGCGTCATCATGGCCCGCCTCAACCGCGATGCGGCCGCGCAGGTGATCGAGCTTCTCGATCTCACGCCGGGCGACAGCGTCCTGGAGATCGGGTTCGGCCCCGGCATCGGCATCGAGCTTCTGGCGCAGCGCATGTCGGTCCGCTTCGCCGCCGGGATCGACCCTTCGCGCGAGATGCTGGCGCAGGCGACCGCGCGCAACGCGGCTGCCATCGCGGCGGGCTGGGTCGAGCTGCGGCAGGGCTCGGCGGATCAGATTCCGTTCGCAAGCGGCACATTCGACCGGGTCATGTCGATCAACTCCGTGCAGGCCTGGCCCGACGCGATTGCCGGGATGCGCGAAGTACGCCGGGTGCTCAAGGCCGACGGCCAGGTCGTGCTCGGCTTCACGCCCTATGCGGGGCAGTCGAACGACGCCGTGATCGGAGCGCTTGCGGGCGCGGGGCTCGGGGAACCGCGCGTGGTCGATGAGCCGGATGTCCTGTGCGTGATCGCGGCGCGGTCGTGACCGGTGCGGGCGCCGGCCGGCGGCCGGCAGTTGCCAAGCCGGCTTCCGGTGTGACATTGACGCGAGCGCCAGAGCACGTTCCGTTCCTGCGGAATCGGAACGTGCTCTAGATTGTTGTTCGGCGCATATTCTTATCGGCGAACCGGTACCCACCCCGGATCAAGTCCGGGGCAGGCTTTCGCCTGAATATGCGCCAGCCCTTCGTTTCGCGTCAGAGACCGTCATGCCCAAACCGGCATCCCAGCAATTCCTGTCGACGCTCGGCCGGACCATCGAGGAGGGCGTTGCCCTGCAGCGGCAGGGCAGGCTGGCGGAAGCGGAAAAGATCTACACGCGGATCCTCAAGACGCTGCCGGACCAGTTCGAGACGCTGCAGCTGCTCGCCGAGCTCAAGGTGCAGCGCGGAAAGGCCGGGGAGGCGTTCCGCCACATGGCGGCCGCCGTCGAGGCGCGTCCGGCGTCGGCGGACGCGCGCATTCATCTCGGCCATGTGCTGCGCGCACTCAAGCGCGACGCCGATGCGCTCGCGAGCTTCGACAAGGCGCTTGCGCTCGATCCGCACAATGTCGACGCGCTCGGCAACCGCGGCGACATCCTGCTGACGCTGCGGCGGCCGGCCGAGGCGCTCGCCTGTTTCGATGCGATCCTGGCGGCGGTGCCCGGCCACGGCGAGGCCAGGTCCAGTCGCGGCGTCGCCCTCGCGGCGCTCCACTGCTACGAGGAGGCGCTGGCCGATTTCGACGCGGTGCTCGCCGCCGCGCCGCACCCGATCGTGTCCTTCAACCGCGGCAACGCGCTCGCGCAGCTCGGCCGCCACGCCGATGCGGTCGCGGCCTACGATCGCACGCTCGCGGCGATCCCCGGACATGTCGCGGCCTGGAGCAGCCGCGGCGTGTCGCTGCAGGCGCTCAACCGCCACGCCGACGCGATCGCGAGCTTCGACCGGGCGCTTGCGCTCGCGCCCGACTATGCGGATGCGCATTTCAACAAGTCGCTGGCCCTGCTCGCGATCGGTGACTACCCGGGCGGCCAGGCCGAATACGAGTGGCGCTGGAAGCGGTCCGGCACCGAAGGCATCCGACACAATTTCGGCCGGCCGCTGTGGCTCGGCGAGCATCCGCTGCGAGGCAAGACCATCCTGCTGCACGCCGAGCAGGGGCTCGGGGATACGATCCAGTTCGTCCGCTATGTCGCTCCGCTCGCACGTGCCGGCGCGAGCGTGGTGCTGGAGGTGCATGCCGAGCTCAAGCCACTGATGTCCCGCCTTGATGGCTGCCGCGCCGTGATCGGCCGCGGCGAGGCGCGGCCCACGTTCGACGTGCATTGCCCGCTCGGCAGCCTGCCGCTCGCCTGCAAGACCGAGCTTGCGTCGGTGCCGGCCGACATCCCGTATCTCGCGGCCGACCCGGCGCGCGTCGAACGCTGGCGGCCGCGCCTGGAGGCGCTCGGCGCGCCGCGCGTGGCGTTGGCATGGGCGGGCAATGCGGCGCACGCCAATGATCGCAACCGCTCGGTGCCGCTTGCGACCCTTGCTGCGCTCTGGTCGACGGATCGCGCCCGCTTCGTCAGCCTGCAGCGCGATTTGCGCGCCGGCGACGCGGAGCGGCTCGCCGGCGCGCCGGTGCTGCATCTCGGTCGGGAGCTGGCGGATTTTGACGACACCGCGGCGGTGCTTGCGGCCTGCAGCCTGCTGATCACGGTGGACACGTCGGTCGCCCATCTCGCGGGTGCGCTCGGGCGTCCGGTCTGGCTGCTGCTGCCATTCGCATCCGATTGGCGCTGGACGATCGATGCCGATCGCAGCCCGTGGTATCCGTCGGTGCGACTTTTTCGCCAGAAGCGGCCGGGCGACTGGGACGAGGTGGTCGGAAGGGTCGCGGGCGATCTGCCGGCGGCGCTGTGAACGTCGGCGGCGTGCTGACGCCCGGTCGCGCGAACTCGCGGGCGGGGCCTCACGGCTCCGATTTCAGAGAAGGCCGAGCTCCGCGAACGTGTCCTGGTAAGGCAGCGCGGCCTCGTGGCTAAAGCAGCAGAACACGACGCGCTTCATCGCTGGCGCGCCCGCCGAAAGCTCCGAGACGACCGTGCCGACGGCGATCCGCGCCGCCAGCGCCGCCGGAAAGCGATAGACCCCGGTCGAGATCGCAGGGAACGCGATCGACTCGAGCCGGTGCGCCGCGGCAAGCCCGAGTGCCGCACGGTAGCACGAGGCGAGCAGTTCCTCCTCGTTGGATTTTCCGCCGTGCCACACCGGGCCGACCGCGTGGATGACGTGGCGCGCCGGCAGCCGGTAGCCCTTGGTGATCTTCGCCGAGCCGGTCTTGCAGCCGTTCAGCGTGCGGCACTCTGCGAGCAGGTCGCGCCCGGCCGCGCGGTGAATCGCGCCGTCGACCCCGCCGCCGCCCAGGAGGGAGCTGTTCGCCGCATTGACGATGGCATCAAGCGCGAGCGTCGTGATGTCGCCGACCACGACGTCGAGACGCGCGGGCGCGATTTCGGCGGAGAGGACCGGCTGCGGTGACATCACGCCTCCGTCATTGCGAGGAGCGCGCAGCGCGACGAAGCAATCCCTTACGCACACTCCTGCGGCAGAGATTGCGTCGCTTCGCTCGCAATGACAACTGAAATGACGACAATCACGCCCATTCGGCCTGCGCTTCGGCGCGCAGGTCGAACGTGCTGCGCCGCCCGATATCGTCGAAATGGGCGTCGAGAAAGCGCCGCGCCGCACGCTTGCCGCTGAGCCGCAGCATCTCGAAGAAGTCGTAGTCGGTCGACAGCTTGGTTTCGCCGGTGAGCTGCTTGCCCAGCCGGTCGAGCACGATGCGGTGGGCCTTGACGCGCCGATACTTCCCGCGCGAGGTGCCGCGCTCGAGCTTGCCCTGGTCGATCAGCCGGCCGATGAAGTCGATTGCGCGCAACTCCGCCATCAGCGAGGCATTGAACGTGATCTCGTTGATGCGATTCATGATGTCCTTCGACGAGGTGGGGACGGCATGGCGCGCCAGCGGGTTGATCTGGACGATCAGCACGTCCTCGCTCTCGGTCTGGGAGAAGAACGGGAAGATCGGCGGATTGGCGAGATAGCCGCCGTCCCAGTAGGGCTCGCCGTCGATCTCGACGGCGCGAAACAGGAACGGCAGGCAGGCCGACGCCATCACGACGTCGGCCGTGATCTTCTCGCGCGGAAAGATGCGGAGCCGGCCGGTATGCACGTTGGTCGCCGAGACGAACAGCGCCACGTCCGATTTTCGCAACGTCTCGAAATCGACGAAGCGTTCGACCAGCTCCCTGAGCGGATTGATGTTGAGCGGGTTCAGATCGTAGGGCGAGAGATAGCGCGACAGCGCGCTCACCCAGGCCTGCATGGGCGAGCCTTCCATCGGAAGGAACGAGAACAGCCGCTCGACCGCGGCGCGCTGGAGCGGCGGGAGATCACCGCCAAGGCTCGCCGCGCGCCAGAATTCGGCGAGCCGCTTCTTGGCTTCCTCGGGGCCGCCGCGCGCAAGGCCGTCCGCCAGCATGACGGCGTTGACGGCGCCGGCCGAGGCGCCGGAGATCCCCTCGATCGTCAGGCGGCCGTCATCGAGGATCTGGTCGAGCACGCCCCAGGTGAACGCCCCATGCGCCCCGCCGCCCTGCAGCGCAAGGTTGATCTTCTTGGTCGAGCGCGCGCCACGACGGCCGAGGACGCGGCGCGGGTCGAGCAGATGATGAAGCTTCACTCTGCCGTCCAGCCGCCGTCGATCGAGATGTTGGTGCCGGTGATCTGCGCGGCAGCGTCCGAGCAAAGGTAGAGCGCGAGCGCGGCGACCTGTTCGACGGTGACGAACTCCTTGGTCGGCTGCGCGGCGAGCAGCACGTCGCGTTTGACCTGTTCGGCGGTCATCCCGCGCGCCTTCATGGTGTCGGGGATCTGCTTCTCGACCAGCGGCGTCCAGACGTAGCCGGGACTGATGCAGTTCGCCGTGATGCCGAAGGTCGCGACTTCAAGCGCGACCGTCTTGGTGAGCCCGGTGAGGCCGTGCTTGGCCGTCACATAGGCGGACTTGAACGGCGAGGCGACCAGCGAATGGGCCGAGGCGGTGTTGACGATGCGCCCCCACTTGCGCGCCTTCATGCCCGGCACCGCGGCGCGGATCGCGTGAAAGGCGGCGGAGAGATTGATCCCGATGATCTGGTCCCATTTCTCGATCGGGAACTCCTCGATCGGGGCGACATGCTGGATGCCTGCATTGTTGACCAGGATGTCGACCGAACCGAACGTCGTCTCGGCGGTCTTGATCATCTCGGCGATCTCGGCCGGCTTGGTCATGTCGGCGGCCGAGTACGCGGCCTTGACCTTGTAGTTCTTCTCGAGACCGGCGCGTTCCGCCTCGATGGCGGCCTTCTCGCCGAACCCGTTGATCGTCACGTTGGCGCCGGCCTCCGCCAGCGCCTTGGCGATGCTGAGCCCGATGCCTGAGGTGGACCCGGTGACGACGGCTGATTTTCCCTTGAGCATGGTGAATGTCCTGCGGCTGAAGGGGATTTGGGGGGCAACGCCAGATGCTGCACCGCAATATAGTCGGCGCTACGGAATTTGCGAGCCCTAATTCGTTACCTAAGGCGGCCGCGCTTCGGTTTTGAAAAGGTCACCGTGCGAGAGTACAACCCTTGTCGATGGCAAGCGTCTTTCCGGCTCCCGATCACGACCACGCCCGCTGCAGCGCGGACGCCGTGGCGCATGCCGAAACGCTGTGCGCCGAGCGCGGCGAACGGCTGACGCCGATGCGCCGCCGGGTGCTCGCGATCCTGGCGGCGAGCCACAAACCGCTGGGCGCCTACGAGATCATCGACGTGGCGGCCGCGCAGGGGCCGCGCCCGGCGCCCATCACGGTCTATCGGGCGCTGGATTTCCTGCGCCACAACGGCCTCGTGCATCGGATCGAGAGCCGCAACGCCTTCGTGGCGTGCGGGCGCAACCATCATGCGGATGCACTGGTTGCGTTCCTGATCTGCGAACGCTGCGGGGCCGTTGGCGAGGCCCCGGCCGCCGCCGCCGGCCAGTCGCTCGCGGCGGCTGCCCGCAGCGCCGGTTTTGCCCCCAATCTGTCGGTGATCGAGATCACCGGAACCTGCTCGAATTGCCGGAAAGGTTAACTCATGCCGATCCGGGACTGTCCGAGCCCGCTCCCCGTCACCAAATTGACGTCTAGGGCCTTGTCTGGGTATCCCATGGGTGCGTGTTCCATGGCGGTGTGTTCCATGGTCACGTGTTCCATGTCTGGGTATCTCATGTCTGGCGCCGCCGTGCGGTGCCGAGGAGACCGTCATGCTTGATGCCGCCGCGCCCCTGCCGCGCCGCAAATCCGTCGCCGTGAATGTCGGCCAGGTGAAGGTCGGCGGCGGCGCCCCGATCGTCGTCCAGTCGATGACCAATACGGATACGGCCGACGCCGAGGCCACAGCCCAGCAGGTCGCCGCACTCGCGCGCACCGGCTCCGAGCTCGTGCGCATCACGGTCGACCGCGACGAGGCGGCGGCCGCGGTGCCGCACATCAAGGATCGCCTCCTCAGGATGAACGTCGACGTGCCGATCGTCGGCGACTTCCACTACATCGGCCACAAGCTCCTCGCCGACCATCCGGCCTGCGCCGAGGCACTCGACAAGTACCGCATCAATCCGGGCAATGTCGGCTTCAGGGAGAAGAAGGATCGTCAATTCGGCGCGATCGTCGAGACCGCGATGCGCCACGGCAAGCCGGTGCGCATCGGCGCCAATTGGGGCTCGCTCGACCAGGAGCTGCTCACTCATCTGATGGATGAGAATGCCAAGAAGCCGAACCCCGCCGACATGCGCAGCGTGACCCGCGAGGCCATGGTGCAATCGGCGCTGATGTCGGCGAAGCGCGCCGAGGAGATCGGCCTGCCGCGCAACCGCATCATCCTGTCCGCCAAGGTTTCGGCCGTGCAGGATCTGATCGCGGTCTATACGGACCTCGCCAGGCGTTCCGACTATGCGATCCATCTCGGCCTCACCGAGGCCGGCATGGGGTCGAAGGGCATCGTCGCCTCCTCGGCGGCGCTCGGCATCCTGCTGCAGCAGGGGATCGGCGACACCATCCGGGTCTCGCTCACGCCGGAGCCCGGCGGCGACCGCACGCTCGAGGTCAAGGTCGCGCAGGAGATCCTGCAGACCATGGGGTTCCGCGTGTTTGTTCCACTTGTCGCGGCCTGTCCGGGCTGCGGGCGCACCACCTCGACGACGTTCCAGGAGCTCGCCGGCGACATCCAGAAGTTCATCCGCGACTCGATGCCGGAATGGAAGACGCGCTATCCGGGCGTCGAGGCGCTCAACGTCGCCGTGATGGGCTGCATCGTCAACGGCCCGGGCGAGAGCAAGCATGCCGATATCGGCATCTCGCTTCCCGGCACCGGGGAGCAGCCGACCGCGCCGGTGTTCATCGACGGCAAGAAGGCCGCGACCCTGCGCGGCCCGACGCTCGCGGCCGATTTCAAGACCATGGTGATCGACTACATCGAGCGCCGCTACGGCAACGGCGGCGCCGGACGCACGGCGGCGGAGTAGAATCTACTTATACGTGCGTATATATGAAATACAACCACGGGAAAATTTTGGCAGAACGAAGCTAGCGCGAAAACCCCGCCGATCTCAGACCATTACCCGGACAGCGCGCTCGCCGCGATGTTGACCGTCAGCGCCAGCAGCGTGGCATTGAACGCGAACGACACAACGCCATGGGCCAGGACGGTGCGGCGGATCGCCTTCGAGGTCACGGCGACGTCGGAAACCTGCGACGTCATGCCGACGACGAGCGAGAAGTAGAGAAAATCCCAGTAGTCCGGCTTCTCGTTGCCGGGGAACGCCAACCCGCCGTTCTCGTGGCGCGCCTCGATGTAGAACTCGTGGGCGTAGTGCAGCGCGAAGATCGTGTGCGTGAACGTCCACGACAGCACGATGGTCGCAATCGCGAGCAGGAGATGCGCGGGGTTGTGGGCGGTCGCCTTGTCGCCCAGCTCGGCCACGATCGCGGCGAGGCTCGCGAGCGCAGCGGCCGCCGTCAGCGCGAGGAAGACCATGCGATCCTCGTCGAGCTGCACGGCGCGTCGGCGGATGCGCGCCGTATCGGCGTTGGCCATGGCGGCGAAGGCGAGCACGAGATAGATCACGGCGGCTGCGTCCCAGCCGACCAGCATGCGTGTCACCAGCCGCCATTCGGGCGGCAGCACCAGGCCGAGCGCGGCGCCGAGCGCCGCGGAAATGAACAGGCGCGGCCGTGCGCGGACGATCCGCACCACCCGCGGCAAGCGGCGGCGTGCGACCTGCGACGGCGTGCCTTGCGTGCTCATTTGTCGCGCTGCCAGGTGACGATGACGCGCACGACCCGGCCGGCGAGGTTGGGGTGTGGCATCGGCGGGCTCTCGATGTAGAGAAGGTCGCCGTCGAACCGGATGAAGCGGGTCTGCTCGCCGCCGACCCAAGCCTCGTTCCATGCCACCTCGACCTTGGTGATCACCTTGCCGCCCTCGACGCGGTAGCGGCCCGAATAGGAGATCATGGTGCGCAGCGCCTGGGCGCGGTCCTCGTCGGTCTGCGGCACCTTGCGGCCCTCGGCGGTGACGAGGGCGAGCCAGCGCCCCTCGGGCGTCGCGATCTGATAGCCTTTGGGATGCTCGCCGTAGACTGGCGTGCGCGCTTTGGTCTCCTGGTCCTCGTAGACGACCGAGACGAGTTTCCAGGTGCCGATGATTTTCTCGCGGTCGGCCGCGTCGTCGGCGTGCGCCGGCAGGACGACCCCGAGCAAGAGCCAACCGCCGATCAAGATTCCTCGCATGAAGCAGCTCCTGATTTTCGTCGCCGGCATATCCCGCCATATGATGGGCGCGGGCCGAGGCCTTGGGCAAGCCCGGGCATGGCGGAGATCTGATCCCTTGGAAGGTGGATACGGGCCCGGCGGCGAGCTTGCGCCGACCCTGCGGCGGATCGCCCGTATCGCCGGCCTTGTCGTGCTTGTCGTGATCGCGATCCCCTATCTGATTGCGCCGCTCTATCGCTTCATCGATCCGATCTCGACCCTGATGCTGTGGCGCTGGGCGCACGGTGCGCGCGTCGAACGCATCTGGATGCCGATCGATCGTGTCGCGCCGGCGCTGCCGCTCGCCGTCATCTCGGCGGAGGACACCCGATTTTGCAGCCACCACGGCGTCGATTTCGCGGAACTGCGCAACGTGGTGGAGGACATCGACGACATCGACGACCTTGCGGAGGTCCGCGGGGGCTCGACGATCACGCAGCAGGCCGCCAAGAACCTCTTTCTGTGGCAGGCCCACAGCTATGTGCGCAAGGCGCTCGAATTCCCGCTCGCGCTGTGGATCGACCTGGTGCTGCCGAAGCGCCGACTGCTCGAGATCTACCTCAACATCGCCGAGTGGGGGCCGAACGGCGAGTTCGGCGCCGAAGCGGCGGCCCGGCGCGCCTTCAACAAGTCGGCGCGCGACCTCGCGCCGCGCGAGGCGGCGCTGCTCGCCGCCGTCCTGCCGAACCCGCGCCGCCGTGATCCGCGGGCGCCGGCGCCCGCCCTGCAGCGGCTTGCCGGCATCTATCAGGGCCGGATGGCCAGGTCGGCCGTACTGCCGCTCGATCCCTGCATCCATCGGAAGCGGCCCCCTAGCGTCGCTCGCCGCGTTCCTCTATAAGCCCGGCTTCCGAACCGAAACCGCCGTTCCGCAGGCTTCCGCCGCCTGACAAATAATTCAAGGAAAACAACGCCATGGCCGTGCCACGGAAAAAGACCTCGCCGTCGCGGCGGGGCATGCGTCGCTCCGCCGACGCCCTCAAGGCCCCGACCTATGTCGAAGACAAGGATTCGGGCGAGCTGCGCCGTCCGCACCACATCGATCTCAAGACCGGCATGTATCGTGGCCGGCAGGTGCTGAAGCCGAAAACCGACGTCTGACACGCGAGGCCTGCCGATCCAGGCCCGATCGCCGAGGTTCCAGGGGGGGTGCCCGGCTCGATATCCGTTGTGCGCGACGACCCGTAAATCCGAGCACATCCCGATTGCCGGAACGCGATGTGCTCTGACAGATTAGTATCCCGGCGCGTTGCCGGTTCGCGGACGGGCGGACGGGCGAGGCCGCCTTAAACAGCACGTCTCGTCCCTGCAGGGAGGCTCCCCGTGTTCCTGATCGGTTTTCCGCTGCTCATCATTCCGTTCGCGATCTACAACATGATCGCGTTCCTGCTGCCTGGCGTCTCCTGGACGCACGACATCACGACGGTCCACATGGTATCGGGGGCCGAATGGTCGCTCACCCCGGGCGAGCTCGTGATCGCGGTCGGGGTCGTCGTGCTGTTCTTCGAGATGCTCAAGGCGACGCGGCTCAGCACCCGCACGATCGTCGATCACGTGCTCTCGACGTTGCTGTTCATCGGCATGATCGTCGAGTTCCTGCTGGTCAAGCAGGCCGCCACCGGCACCTTCTTCCTGCTCCTGGTCATCAGCTTCGTCGACGTCGCGGGCGGTTTCACGATCACGATCCGCACGGCGCAGCGCGACATCTCGGTCGAAAGCGGCGGCGAGGGGGTGCACGCCACGTGAGCGGCGCCTCGCTGGTCGTATGACGCGGGATTTCCATCTCCCCGGCCGCTCGCCGGTTTTCGCGACCGAAGGGATGGTGGCGACGTCCCATCCGCTCGCGAGCGTGGCCGCGCTCGAGACGCTGCGCGCCGGCGGCACCGCGGCCGATGCCGCGGTCACGGCGGTCGCGGCGCTTGGCGTGCTCGAGCCGCAGATGACCGGGATCGGCGGCGATTGCTTCTGCCTCATCGCCAAGCCCGGCGCGCCGCTCTGGGGCTACAACGGGTCGGGGCGTGCCGGCGCCGCGGCGCGGCCCGAGGCGTTGCTCGCGCAGGGCCTGACGGCGATCGACGACGATTCGGTCCACGCCGTCACGGTACCGGGCGCGGTCGAAGCCTGGGGTGTCATCCTCCGCTCGCACGGCCGCTTCGGCCTCGACCGCGCGCTCGCGCCGGCCATCCGCTTCGCCGAGACCGGCGCCCCGGTCGCGCCGCGCGTCGCCCTCGACTGGGCACTCACCACCGACCGGCTCAAGCGCGATCCCGGGGCCGCGCGTCACTTCCTGGTCGACGGCCGCGCGCCCGCCGCCGGCGATGTCATGAAACTGCCGACGCTCGCGCCCGTGCTGCGCGCGATCGCGGCCGACGGGCCGAAGGCGTTCTATGCGGGTGCGGCCGCCGAGGACATCGTCGCGACGCTTGCGCCGCGCGGATCGTTCCTCACGGGCGAGGACTTCGCGCGCCACAGCGGCGAAGTCGTGACGCCGATTTCCTCGAACTATCGCGGGCTCGACGTGGTCGAGCTGCCGCCGAACGGGCAAGGGCTCGCGGCGCTCGTCCTGCTCAACATCCTCGAGCGCTTCGATCTCGCGGGGCTCGATCCGGGCGGGGCCGAGCGGCTGCATATCCAGCTCGAGGCCGCGCGTCTCGCTTATGCGGTGCGCGATACCCACATCGCCGATCCGGCCTTCATGCGCATGTCGGTGCCGGCGCTGCTCGACAAGGCATTCGCGCGCGGCCTGGCGGATCGCATCGACCGCAGCAAGCGCGTGCCGCTGCCGGAGGCGCCGACGCCCGGCAGCCACACCGTGCTGGTGACCGTGGTCGACCGCGACCGCACGGCCGTCACCATGATCAACTCGCTGTTTTCCACCTTCGGCACCGCCATCGCGTCGGAGCGGGCCGGCATCATGCTGCACAATCGCGGCTCCGGCTTCGTGCTCGATCCGGCGCACCCGAACGCCATCGGTCCATCGAAACGGCCCATGCACACGCTCATTCCGGCGCTGGGCATGCGCGGGGACCGCTGCGAGCTTGCCTTCGGGGTGATGGGCGGCAGCTATCAGGCGATGGGGCACGCCCATGTGGTCGTCAACATGATCGACTACGGAATGGACCCGCAGGCGGCGATCTCGGATCCACGCGTTTTCTTCGCCGGCGAGGTCACCGAGGTCGAGCGCGGCGTCGCGCAGTCGGCGATCGATGGTCTCACGGCGCGCGGCCACGATGTCAGGCCGCGGGCCCTGCCGTTCGGCGGCGGCCAGGCGATCCGCATCGACTGGGAGCGCGGCGTGCTGATCGGCGCCTCCGATCATCGCAAGGACGGCTGCGCGCTCGGCTATTAG
>Ga0126384_10001963_pt1 | contig 12386 bp, 7 predicted proteins | sample PanSoiMetPlot_36_FD_92543 | JGI IMG/M metagenome (GOLD analysis project Ga0126384, IMG submission 92543) | Tropical forest soil microbial communities from Panama - MetaG Plot_36 | ecosystem: Environmental > Terrestrial > Soil > Tropical forest > Bulk soil | place: Panama | collected 2016-02-17 | reverse complement strand
CGGATCTAACCGCCGATGCGATGCGCGCAGCCACCCGCGGGCCACGCAATCGCGCGCCATGCCGCTAAATCCAGGAAATACGACCTCTCGCCCATTTGCGTCGAGCTTATGCACGGTTGCGAATATATCGGCGTCGTCTGCATCGTCGGTGGAAATCCAAAGACGCAGCCGCATGGGGCCTGTGATCTCTGTGTCGGTTTCGAATCGGTACGCGCAACTTACCTTGGCTCTGCCGCCTGTATCATAGCTCGCGCTGCTCGCTTCCGCTGGAAGCGCCTTGCAAAGGATCTGTTTCGCCGATGAAAGGAACGATGTTACTCCGTCCCCAGGCGGCGGCGAGCGGCTCTCGTGGCGCACCTCATACTGACCACCTCCGGTGCGCACTTCGAGCCGAATCGGCGGCGTACGCGAGAAGCCGTTGTCCACGCCTTTCAAGAAACAGTCGAAAAATTCTTGCTGAATCTTTGTCGCCTTGTCCCCATAGAACACCTCCCACTTGCGCCGACCGTGGGTGTAAAGCCACTTGGACGGCGAGTGTATCCGGCGGAATCCCTCGAGCGAGCCCCTCGTGTGCAGGCACTGATCCGACCAGTTCACGCAAACCAGCGCCGGCACATCGATGTTTTCAAGATGAGGGCGCTTGGCTGCCCAATAGTCGTCATCGAAGGGATGTTGCTCTCTCAGCGTGAGGTAGGGCTCCGGCGAAGGCGAACCTCTGTGACGCCCCGCAACGATTCGTCGTTTGAACCACAGCGCGTTGAAGGTTGTCTCGGGAATGCCGCCGTGAAAGGCGAGCTCGCGATAGGGATCCGTCACCCCTTCCCAGGGAGCAATCGCCGCGAGGCCCCTTGGCCTCAACGCTGCGACATGCCATTGCGTCATTGCCAGAAAGGACACGCCGAGGAGGCCGACTTTGCCCGAGCTCCAGGGCTGCTCCGCCATCCATGCGATCACCTCCGCGTAGTCTTCGGCGTCACGGGCGGTCAGGACTTCGGCGGCGCCCTCGGACCTGTGCATGCCGCGCGCATCGTAAATTGCGACAGCGTATCCGCGCGCAGTCCAGTGCAGCGGGTCGGGCGCCTCAAACCCGGTCCACCGGGAATATCGCAGTTTGCCGAAGCGAACCCCAAACAGGCGCATGAAGAACATCGCCTTGGTGTCGGGTGTGATGTCCTTGCCATACAGCGTCGCGGAGAGGATTACCGGAAATGGTCCCTCTCCCGGTGGGCGGAATATATTCGCCCGCAGCGCCACGCCATCCCGCATCGTGATCGGCGCGTCGCGTTCAAGGACCATCTGCTTGCCAATGTACTCCAGGTTACGCATCCCCATGGCGACCCTTTGGCTGGTTCCAGGTTGCGGGCTTCGAGCAAAAAACTTTTATTGACTCTAAAATTATAGTTACTATAGTCAACTGGAAACGAAGCAGATGACGAAAAAACTTGCCAACGAGGTGCCGCTGCGTGTCCGAAAGAAGATGCACACACGCCAGCAAATCGCGGACGCGGCGAGGATCTTGTTTGCAGCCAGAGGTTATGACGCCGTGACCGTGGCCGATATCGCGCGCCTGGCCGACGTCTCCGAGCAGACGGTCTACAATTTCTTTGCCAGCAAGGAGCAGCTTGTTATCGACGAAGACGTTGCCTTTGAGGCACGCCTTGTAGGTATGATTCGTGGACGACCTGCCGGAGCAAGGATCGCGGAAGCTGTGCGGGCAGGCGCTCATGCGTTCTTGATCGAGGCCGCAGCCAGGCCGAAAGGCCAGAAAGGGCGGGGCGGTTTGCCTTATCTCGTCAACGTCAGCCCGGCGCTGCGCCGCGCCTGGCTTGCCGCCATCGAGCGATACGCGAATGCCATCGCTGAGGTCCTGATCGAGGAAAGCCGAGGCAGGCTCCCGCCGCTGTCCGCGAAGGCGCTCGGCTTTTCCGTCACAGCCATCTTTGCCGCGATCATCGACGAGATCGGCCAGGCAACAAGGCAAAACGCAAACACGGGCGCCCTCGTTGAAAAGCTTCGGACGCAGATCGACGACGCTGTCGATCGAATGGCGCACGGCCTGAACTCAGCGGGAACCTGAGCCAGCAAGGGAGGGTGCAGCCGAGATTGTGACGGCAGAGGCGAGAGCAGTTATTCTTGCTCAGATGCGCGACTGGAGTCCGGACTTGCGCCGTCTGGTTGAGCGCGCCGAAATGTCGTCGTTGTCAAGTTTCGCATCAAGTCGGCGGTGCCGATTGCACAGTGGCCCACGGGCCGGGTCGCGCTGCTGGGCGATGCCCCCACAACATGACTCCTTTTCGCGGAATTGGGCGCCCACACCGCCTTGCGCGATGCGGCTTTGCTTCGGGACGTCTTGAGCAGCGTCAGCCGCGGCGAACCGGGGCTCCTCGCCGCGCTGGCGGCGTACGAGCGAGAGATGATCGACTACGGGTTCGCGGCGTGCGCGCGTCGCTCACGCAAACGAAGCGCCTTCATGCGTCGTTACCGATCGGCCGGATTGTCGCGATGTCCGTTTATCGGCTCATCGATCCGTTTCCGTTTTGCTAAGGCGAGTGCTGGATGTGGGCGGCTGACCCGACTATGCGAGTGGCCTGCTAAAGAACACCCTCCACGATAACTGCTACTTGGCCCGGCGAACTGGCACCGTAGCTGGTTGCGTGAGTTCAGGCGCTGGCGTAGCGCCTAGGCGGTTGCCTTGGCATGTTGCTTGCAATGGCTTATTGGACATACTCGCAAAGCCGCGCCGCGATTAATCGATATACTCACACTCACACAACGGAATCAGTTCATTCGACCCTGGAATGGCGAGTTCGATGTCGCGCATGGTGACGGGCCATCAAGAAGGTTATTCCTATGCCTGTGTCTCGCCCGGCAAGCATGACTGACGTCGAACAACCGAATGCTTTTTCTTTCGGACGGTTTCGCGTCCTTGTTCGAACCCGCGAACTGCTCGCGGATGGTGCCCCGGTGGCGCTTGGCTCACGCGCATTCGAAGTTCTGATGGTTTTGATGGAGGCGCGGGGTGCCCTTGTGACCAAAGACGAACTCATGAACCGAGTGTGGTCAAACACCATTGTCGAAGAAAACACGCTTCAAAGTCAGATCCTTGCTCTGCGGAAGGCGTTGGGTGAGGACCGCGGCCTGGTCTTGACGGTAACTGGCCGCGGTTATCGTTTCACGGGTGAAATTCGGGTCCTGGATGAAGGCCGAGAGGCAACGGCCGAAGCGAGCGGTGTTGATGACCTTTCCGGACCTTCTTCGAAGCGCAAATTCACGAACCTTCCGACGCTGCTGTCACCACTGATTGGCAGAGCACGAGAACTCGACGAGTTGTCCGCTCTAACCGCCAGCCACAGGCTGATGACCCTGACAGGAGCGGGCGGCATCGGAAAGACCCGACTGGCCATCGAAACCGCGCGCCGTCTGTTGCCGCAATTCATCGATGGTGTGTGGCTGATCGAGCTCGCGCCACTGTCAGATGCGGATCTGATCGGTGGTGCAATCGTGGCCGCAGTCGGGCTGCGGCTGAGCGCTGGCGAGCTATCTCCAGCTCGACTAGCTGCGGCCTTTGGCGCCAAGTGCACGTTGCTTGTCTTCGACAACTGCGAACACATCGTCGATGCTCTTTCGCACTTTGTCGAAGGCTTGTTGCATGTAGCGCCGACATTGCGAATCCTCGCAACCAGTCGAGAGCCGCTTGGGGTCGAAGGGGAGCGCGTCTATCAAGTTCCGCCGCTTGCTATCCCGCCGGAGCATGCTCGCGGGACTACGGAAGTGCTCGACTACAGTGCCGTGGATCTGTTTTGCCTAAGAGCAAAGGCAGCAGATCGCAATTTCTCGCTTGACGACGACGGTGCCTCAGCGGTGGCAGCCATTTGCCGGCGCCTCGATGGAATTCCGCTTGCGATCGAGTTCGCGGCGGCGGGTACTGCGGCGTTGGGCTTGTCCGCCCTGGCTGCGCATTTGGGGCAGGCTTTCGACTTGCTGTCCGCTGGCCGCCGCACGTCATTGGCACGACATCGCACTCTGCGAGCGACACTTGACTGGAGCTATAACCTGCTCCCCGAGAGTGAGCGCCTGCTATTGCGCCGGCTTTCAGTGTTTTCTGGCGGGTTCACGCTCGATGCCGCGGGTGCGGTCGGGGGTGGCGACCAGGCGGACGGAACGACGATTATTGGACGCGTGGCGGCGCTCGTTACGAAGTCATTGATCGCAACTCAAGACGACGGGCACCGCAGGCGATATCGGTTGTTGGAGACAACGCGGGTCTATGCGTTCGAACTGCTCGCGGAAAGCGGAGAGATGGAAGCGGTGCGGCGGCGTCACGCCGACTACTATGGGGATCTGCTTCAGGCTGCGGTGCAGAACGAAACTGTGACAAGCGACCCATTCGCCGCTCATGCGGCGGAAATCGATAACATCAGGGCCGCATTGACCTGGGCCTTCTCGCAGGAAGGTGATGTCTCGATTGGAATTGCGCTGGCGGCAAGCTCATCGTCCCTGTGGCTGGAATTGTCGCTGTTGAGCGAGTGCCGGAATTGGATGGAGAAGGCCATTGCCAGTCTCGACGCGGCGCACGCGCGCGGGACCCGCAACGAGATGCTTCTGCAAATGGGATACGGCACAGCACTATGGTCGACGGGAGGCACACACGATGAAGTTCGCCAGGCGTCCTCCAGGGCACTGGAGCTCGCCGAATTGCTGGGCGGCGCGGATTATCAGCTGAGGGCCCTCAATAGCCTATGGCTGGTTCACCGTCGCAGCAGCGACCTGCGAACTGCGCTTGAGCTTGCGAACAAGTCCGCCGCCGTGGCCAAAGACATGACAAGCCTGGCTGGAGCGATAACCGCGGAGCGTTTGATCGGCAACTCGCTATGGCTCATCGGAGATCAACCGAGTGCCCGCCGGCATCTCGAACGAGCGGTGGAGCGAGTGCCATCCGGTTCGCGGCTTGCCGATGCTGCTCGCTTTATGTTCGATCAGCGAACCAGTGCGCTGAGCGTTCTCGCAAACGTGCTGTGGACGCAGGGCTTGCCGGATCGAGCTGTCCGCACGGCGCGGCTCGGAATAAGCGAGGCGCGAACGATCGATCATCCGCTCTCGCTCTGCAACGCCCTGCTCATGGGCGGCGCAATGGTCTGTTTCAGGGTCGGCGATCTGGCAGCGACGGAGGAATATGTCACTACACTGATAACGCAAGCAGACGAGCTCTCCGCGGATGTGTATCGCAGGTACGGAGTTGTGATGAGAGGGATGGTGTGGGTCAAACGGGGCAGTGCCGATTCCGGATTGCAGCAGCTCCGTGTCGGACTGGACATGCTTCAGAAATTGCACTCGTGGGTGTTCTGCACACTTTTCGGCGCCGACCTCGCGGAGGCCTTTGCCGCAGCCGGCGCGGCCGACGAAGGCCGCACCGTGATTGATCAGGCGCTCCTTGAGGCTGAAGGCGGGGCATGCTGGCACATGGCGGAACTGCTGCGCGTGAAAGGCGAGCTTGAATTGATGAGAAGCGGTGAGGACGCGGCGGCAGTTGAGCACACGTTCCTGCGGTCAATCGATTGGGCGCGCCGACAGGGCGCGCTGTCATGGGAGTTGCGTACCGCCACCAGCCTCGCTCGCTTGATGCAGCGTCAAGGCCGAAGCGACGAAGCGTTTGGGGCATTGGCTCCGGTCTACTCGCGGTTCGAGGAGGGCTTCGATACCGCGGATCTCAAAAGCGCACGAGCGCTTCTGCACGAGCTCCGCGAGTAAGTATCGTCTCAGCGTCGCTCTTCCAAGTTTTGGCGTTGCTGTCCACAAAGTTAAGAAAAAAACGATATTTCCGTGCAGCGCGGCCGGTCCGGAAGTCTGCCGCCGGCCCATCATAAGATTTCAGAAATTTCCAGGACTTCGCCAAAGACCAGTCGTTCGTTGCGGCCCACTCTTATGGCGTAGGGCGGTCCCTACACTTGCAATCAGCGCCTATGCTGGAGTGAGCGATGGGAGCCAATAACCGAGCCGAGCACGCCATTGCCAGGATCGAGTTTCGCGAGGATTTGGCTAAACTCTATCACGAGGCATTCCGCAGGCCGCAGTCCATAACGGCGCCCTGGAGAATTCCCGGTCTGGCGAGGGAAGCGGCGTCGATTAGATCACGCAAACGAGCATGCGGAGTGAGACCGACGGCGCAGCGCTCTGGTCCGGCCGGGCGGCATTGCATTGCTGCACGCGGGCTGAAGCGACCGGCTCGCCGCAATCGACATGAAGAACCGACGAATCGTGTGTGGGCCTTTGTCCGCACGCCTATACCTGCGCGGCCCACCTCAAACTTGAAGGGAGCTTGTCATGGACCTCATGCATGAGCTTTACGATGCCTTCCAGCGCCTCCAGTTCGACCGCTGGAATGCAATCATCGCGGACGACGTATTGATCTGCAGCCGAGCCGGCAGCATCAAGGGCCTCAAGACACTGAAGGAATTCGCTGCCCATCTTACCGGCCTCGGCTACCGCATCGACCTTATGGATCAGCACCTTGCCCTGGACCAGCGAGGCAAGGGCCGCGGTTTCATTAATTTCATGCTCCACTGGCAGCACACCAAGGATTTCGCCGGCCCTGCGTCCACAGGACGGGAGGGCACGTCCGAGGAAACGATGCTTCTGACGATCGAAAGCCACAAGATCGTCGGCATCGACGACCTCGCCATCTATGAATGGGAGCGTGGATGCCCTGTCCCCCACACTGCGAGGTCGGAGGGGATCGTCGTCGGCACCGGTCTGACTTCGTGCGGTCTCCTTCGTTCTACCGGCGTTGTGAAAGTGGCTCACAACACGATCAGTGACCCGCCAATTTGCCCCCCGGCGGAGGCCCAATCATGACCGCCATGCTGCCTACGCGATCGCACATGGCGGCTTCTCACCAGGAGGTAGCGAGGCTCGAACGGCTGCTCCGTCGGAAAACCTTCGAGATCGAGGTCCTGGAAGAGGCTCTAACCGCCGCACGGGCGAAAATCGAGATGGGTTTCGCACGTGCCGACGGACCAGACCCTCGACCGGATCGTCCAGCGCGCAGCTGAGACGAGAATTTGAAATGTCCGGCAAGCATATTCGCACTATTGCGCACCTCAACTGCGCGACCGGACAAGGCGGAAGAAGCCGGCCATTGCTGACATCACTTTTCGTGGAATCCACCCGCCAAGACACAGGCTGCATCCCATTTGAGCGCCGGCACAATCGAGCGACCCCGACGGTGGAGCTGCACGACTTGACCACTGCGGTCGTGCCTGCCGAAACCCGACTTTGAGCGCTATGTTGCGGCCTCCGGTAAGATCAAACGACGGTCACCTTCCTCGACGACAAGCGAGCGGCGGATAAGCTGCGGGTGGCGCTGATTGCTCGTCGGCCTGTTGAGGATTTTTGACTGACCCTCCTGACCTTGAGCGATGACGCCGGCGGCTTCTTGCCGGGTGTTCCGTTGGCTGCTTGGACATGCGGGACTATCAACTCTGAGCCCAGCTCGACGCGGTTCAGAGCTTGCCCAGGTGGCCCAGGTGCTGGACTGGGAAAATCGTTGCTGAACAGACCGTAGCCAGCTGGCCGGACCCTTACTCCGCCGCCTCCCTTGCCACCATACCGCCTTGCGGAAAGAACTTCTCCATGCGCGGCGTGACGCCGTTCTTGTGCATCTCCTCGAGCCACAGCAGATGGATGCGGGGATCCTGGTCCTCGTATTCGATCTGGTCGCCGCCTTCCTTGATGTTGACCGACACGGCCCCCTTCTCGCCAGGCTTGACGCCGAGGAGAGACCGGCGGTTCTGCATCGTGAGCGGATAGCGCAACCCGCCGACCCCGGTAGCGAGATAGCGCGCCGGAAACGTGCTGGTGTTGAAGTGCTGATGGAACTGACGGTCCGCTGGAGGAAATACGACGCCGTGCTTCCAATCGAGCCGCTGGAGATCCTTCTCGCCTTCATACCACAAGAGCGAGTAGCCATGGCCGGTGACGCACATCACGTGGAAGCCCGGCCCGTGGCGGTGGCCCTTCTTGTAGGTGCCGACCGGCATTTCCGAGATGTGCGCGTGCATCGTGCCGTCGGCGAGCACGAACATGATGTTGGTGCCGCCGGCGCCGCGATCGCCCCAGGATTTCAGTAGGATGGCGGCGAGATCGGGGACGAAGTTGGTCTCCCACATGTGATTGCCGGGGCGCACCGTGATGAGATCGCCCTCGCCGGCAAAGTACTCGTTCTTGCCCGTGCGGGCTGTGAACTCGTGGTCGGTCTCGAAAACGAAACGCGCATCGTGGAACGCGTTCAGGACCAGCGGCAGATCGGTCGTCGAGACGACGAGCGAGCGCTCGCGGCCGGAACCGTTGAAGTGGCGATGTCTGGCGTTGAGCGGGATCGCGAACAGGCTACGCGGCCCCCATTCGAAGCTCTTCTTGCGACCGTCCGCAAACTCGATTTGGGTCGAGCCGGTCCCCTCCAGCACGTAGACGACATCCTCATAGAGGTGGCGTTGCGGCGCCGTCGCGCCGCCGGGCGGGATATCGAACACGAACATGTTGGCGAAGTCGCCACGCCCCTTGAGATGAACCGCCGCCGCTTTCACGCCGTAGCGCGGCCACATGGCGGTCTCGACCGCGAACAAGTCGACCGCATAGTCCTCGAACACGCGCAGCCCCTCTGCCTCAACCCAGTCGAGGTAGGCGTCGACACCGTAGCGCGGCTTCTCCTGTTCGCTCATGGTTTCCTCCAAGCAGATGACGGATGTCAGATAGCAGAGAAGAGATTACCAACATTTTCTGTCTGCCGGTTGTTCAGTCCTCGGCGACCCCGTGACAGAACCTGTAGGGTGCAATAGCGAAGCGCATTCCGCCGGTCCGTGGGAAGCGCGGCCGTTGACGCCTTCGGCTTAATCCGCCCCACGAGCTCTGTCCGCCTGGCATCCGGGTCTGCTGTCCATCTACGAAAACAACAGCGACTTGATCACCACTGGGACCACCCCGGGGGGCGAAATCAATTCTCCCACGTCGACGAAATCAAGCTCCGCCAACTCCACGCCGTCGATCGAGACGAGATCGCCCTTAAAGCCGAGTTCCTCGGTGAGGATTCGCCCGATCGTCTTGCCGATATCGCCGTCGATCATCAGCAGCAATGGCTCCCTGCGGCGGCCGTTCTGAGCAACCGCCGCCATGACGGCGGACCCGGCCGCTGCGATGCGGGCGTAGTCGGGATCGCCATGCCAGGAAAGCGCAATGGCGACCCGGGCATCAGGAGCCAGATCGAGCCGCGCCAGGGCCGCCGCGATAGCGGTCGTGATGGCGGCGCCGTCGATGGCGCCGGTGAGATCGAGACCGACCCGAACGACGGGCACGTTATGGAGAGGCAGTACGCCCGGACGCGGCAGGTGGATGGTCTTGCCGCTGACCTGGACGGTGAACTGCGACGCCCCGATCACCGTCGCGCGGATGCGCTGGCCCGGATCGATCAGCGTCAGCTTGGTGCGCCGGGCAAGCTCGGCGCGCAGCTCCTCGGCCAAGGGCCTCGCGATATCGCCGTAGTCGCGGCTCTCATATCCGAAAACATATTCCGACACACCGCCCGAAAATGTGATCGCTTCCGGCATCGCGGTGCGCGGCAGCGGGTTCGTCAGGAGCAATGCCTGGCCGAGCGTGTCCGGTCCCGCACCGACGATGTAGTCGGCCGTGATCATCGCCAGCCGGCGCGCAATGGCGTGGCGGACACCAGGGCTCGCCAGCGTCGCCGCGTCGGTTCCGATGCCGAGCCCATCGGCGACGAGGCGGGCCGAATCGTCGACCCGAGTGAACGCCCCACCCACATCGGCGGCAATCAGCCGGCCGCCGACTGCGAATGCCGCGACGCTGGCAATCACCCCTCTGTCAATAAGGGCCAGCTTGGTGGTACCGCCGCCGATGTCTACGTGCAGGATGCAGGCGTTACGCTCCTTTGACAACCTGACAGCGCCGGAGCCGTGAGCCGCCAGCGTGGCCTCGAGCTTGTGACCGGCGGTGGCGCAAACGAACTTTCCCGCTTCGCAGGCAAACATCTCGTCAATCGCCTGAGCGTTGCGGCGCTTGATCGCCTCGCCGGTCAGGATCACGGCGCCACTGTCGATATCGTGGCGAGCAAAGCCAGCGTCGCGGTAGCTCTTAGAAATGAATGCGCCAAGCTTTCCGGCGTCGATGGCGCCGTCGGCCAGGAACGGCGTGAGCATGATCGGCGAACGCCAGACCACCTGGCGATGAACGGCGATGAAACGGCTGGACAATCCTTGCGACTGACGCTGAAGCAGCACCTTTGCGAACAGTAGGTGCGACGTCGAGCTGCCGATATCGATCCCGACGGTAGAAAGCTCGATATTTTCCTGATTCCAGATGTACTGCGCGATTGTCGCGCGCTCTTCATGCGACATCGGGAGGTGTTCGTGGAAAATGTCGAGTTCGTGCATGAGGACGCGGGCACTCCTGTAGCCGGATGGAGGCACCGTAACACGGCAGCGCCCGAGCGGGCCACTGCCCATCCGCGCACGGCTTGTCACGTCGGAAATGACCGCATAAAGCACAACTCCAGATCCATCCGGCGAGCCCTCCCATGAAACGCAGCACCGACCGCATCCTGACGAGCCACGTCGGCAGCCTGATCCGGCCGCCGGAGCTGATCGAATTCTTGCGCGCCCAGCAGGAGCGACAGCCCCTTGATGAGGCCGCCTTTAGCAAATGCCTGAGCCAATGCGTCACCGACATCGTGCGCCAACAGGCAGAAGTCGGCATCGACGTAGTGGATGACGGCGAATTCGGCAAAACCATCAGCTGGTCGCAATATGCGCTGGAGCGGCTTTCGGGCTTTGAGCGTCGCCCGCTGAGTGGCGGCGCCAATCCGTTCGCCCGCGGCGCCGACCGTACGCGCTTTGCGGCGTTCTATGCCGAACTCGACGCGCGAGATGCCCCCGCCACCCAGTGGGAAGCGGCCTGCATCGGCCCGATCGTTTATACGGGCCAAGCGGCTCTCCAGACCGACATCGCCAATCTCAAGGCGGCGCTTGCAAAAGTGAACGTGGCCGAAGCGTTCCTCCCGGTCGCGGCACCCGCGAGCGTGATCCCGGACCGCAAGAATGAATTCTATCCGAGCGAGGATGCCTGCCTCGCAGGGATCGCCGAGGCGATGCGCACCGAGTATCGCATGATCGTGGACGCTGGTTTCCTGGTGCAGCTCGATGATGCCCGCACCGCCGTCACCTATGACCGCATGGTCCCGCCCGCGAGCTTTAAGAATTATCGGCGCTGGGTCGAGAGCTATGTGGAGGTGGTCAACCACGCACTCGAAGGTATCCCGGAGGAGCGGGTGCGCTATCATGTGTGCTGGGGCAGCTGGCCGGGGCCCCACACCACCGACGTGCCGCTGCGGGATATCATCGATCTCATCCTCAAGGTGCGCGCCGGTGCCTATGTGATTGAGGGTGCCAATCCGCGTCATGAACACGAGTGGAAGGTGTGGCAGGACGTCAAGCTGCCGCCCGGCAAGGTGCTGATGCCGGGCGTCATCAGCCACGCCACCAACATCGTCGAGCACCCCGAGCTGGTGAGCGAACGGATCGTGCGGCTTGCCCGTCTGGTCGGCCGCGAGAATGTCATCGCCGGCACCGACTGTGGGTTCGCTCAGAGCCCGATGTACCGTCGGGTGCACCCGAGCATCATGTGGGCCAAGTTCGAGGCGCTGGTGGAGGGGGCGAGGCTCGCGAGTCGGGAGCTGTGGGGGTAGCGTCGTCCTCGTGGCCTTCTCCGAGACGACGCTTCGCGCCCGTTCCGGATGAGGCCAAGCATTAGTTGCGCGCGGTCAAAAAACAACGAACCTCATCTTAAGAGCGTCGCGCAGCGACGCGTCGCCGGATGGCCACGAGCCCTGCCCCGCCACTGCCCCCACAAAATCGCATGCGCCGGCGCAGCGCCCGCTGTAACATTCGACCTCAATGGAGGGATCAATCATGCCGGCTTCATCCCAGGGCGACGCGGCGTCAGCGTCAAACCTAGCGGCACACGCTCGGACTGAGTCGCCTGCGGCGGACCCGCACCTCGTCGCCGACCTCGTCACCGCAAACCACATCCTCTACGACCAGCGTGTGGTTGACGCCTTCGGCCACGTCAGCGTGCGGCACGACAAGCGGCCTGACCGTTTCCTGCTCGCGCGCAGCATGGCGCCGGCGCTGGTGACAGCTGCGGACATCCTGGAATTCGATCTCGACGGCAACCCCTGCGACGCCGGCGGCAGGCCAGTCTACCTCGAACGCTTCATCCACGGCGAAATCTACCGCGTCCGCCCGGATGTGGGTGCGATCGTGCACAGCCATTCCCACGCCGTCATTCCGTTCGGCGTGGTGCGTTCCCATAAGCTGCGG
>Ga0126384_10001962_pt1 | contig 12387 bp, 7 predicted proteins | sample PanSoiMetPlot_36_FD_92543 | JGI IMG/M metagenome (GOLD analysis project Ga0126384, IMG submission 92543) | Tropical forest soil microbial communities from Panama - MetaG Plot_36 | ecosystem: Environmental > Terrestrial > Soil > Tropical forest > Bulk soil | place: Panama | collected 2016-02-17 | reverse complement strand
GGGTCACTGGTCGGGTTCGGATTTTCGCCAGCGCGATTAGCCGAATCGCCGCGCACATAGACGATCGTTTTCGCGTCGCTCGACCAGGTGATGTTTGATAAGCGCTGACCGTCGTCTTTGGTGTATTTGGTCAATTGTCGCGGACGATAGTCTGGCGCGTCAGCGACGAAGAGGTTGCAGACGCCGCGCTCGGTTTGTATCCACGCCACTCGAGCTCCGGTGGGTGCGGCTGAGATTTCGGAAGGGAAGGGCGCGCTGAGCAGTTTTTCGAGCGTTACTGTTTGTGCGCCGGCGGCGCAGGGAATCAGCGCGATGATGAGAAAGGCAAATATTCGTTTCATAGTAAATCTCATTTCGGGATCAAAATCTCATCCGCATATTACGCAAATTTCGCAGATTAGCATGAATGCAGAGTCCAAATCTGGCAATCTGTGTAATCTGCGGATGGGGTCTCATTTTTAGAGCCGAGCTTGCGCGACAGTCTGAAAAAGCATGAGCGCGTTGATGCGACCCTTCTCTTGCAAAATGTCAAGCACCCGCTCAATGCCCTTCATTTAATAACGAGAAGGCTCCGACCTATCCCGAATTGATCTCCCGCGCGAAGCGGCTTGGGGCCGGCAAAGACGATCTCCAATAGCTTCTCGCTTTGAACATCACGCCCGGTTTCGTCTTGGAGAGTAGTGACGACGCGCTTCGTTCGAGCGTCAACTACATCGCCAGTCGAAGGATAGGAATAGCGGCCGTCGATACTGAAGGTGACCCAGCCCGGTTGATCTCGCAGCTTGATACTCATCATCTGCTTCGGCGGCATCTTCGTAGCGTCGAAGACGTGAAGACTGCTGTTGGCGGCATCGGTCAGCCATAGCTCTTTTTCATCGGGCGTCAGAGCGATACCGTGACTCGGGCAACCATGTCGCTTTGTGGGACCTTGCTTGAACCCTACGACCTCGACGCGATGGAGCATCTTCCCGGTTTTCAGGTCTCCAACCTCAAAGCCTAGCAACTCGTTTACGTTTACAAAGCAGAGGGTCTGGCTTCCGTTGATCGTAAACGGGCGGATCGAATTGCTGAAGGGCCCGACTTTGTTTGCCACCGTGTGGGTTTTGGTATCCGCGACAGAAAGCAACCGCGACTTCAGACCCGCGAGATAGACGCGCGAGCCATCCGGTCCATAGATCGTGTTATGTGCGCCGGATTGAGGCTCAATCTTTGTGATGACATCTCCAGTCATCCCGTTGACGACATGCCAGTGCGGCCCTTCAAGCGAGGGCACATATAAAACGCTGCCGTCCGGCGATATGGCCATCCGGTCACAGCCGCCTTCATAAGTCTTTTCCCAAACCTTTTTCTCGGTGACGAGGTCGAAGCACCCCAAGCGCTTGGTTGTGCTGACATAAAGCTTCGCGGTCTTTGCGCTAGCGGCTATGCCTTTTACGTTTTCCGGCTCTGTACCTTGCCGGAGATCCCAGGTGGGAATTCGCTTGACGAACTTATGCCCGTTATCAATGTCGTAAACCAGAACCCCGATACCGCCATACTCCAGGTAGTTCCGAATCCCGGGAACCGCAACATATAGAAAGTGCCTCTCCTTGTCGGCCAGTCCTGCCGGAGATTGAATGACAAAGAACAACGCGAGCAAACACGATAGTACGACTGCAAGCGTTCGCAATTTCATGGCTTTCTCTCCAGCGCCATCCCGACGATTTCGCAGGCGCAGTTGCTTATTTGTTGACAGAGGCAACCTAGCCAGGTTCCGTTGGACTGCTCATACCCACTCGCTAACGAAACTGCTCGTGTCAGGGAATCACAGGCAGCAAAATATGAGAAGTGTATTTGGCGGAATGATGAAGCTGGTTTTCCGCCGTTACCCACTTCGTCTCATCGTAATTGTTACCGCCGGTATTCAGGTTGCGGTCGAAGCGAGGAAAGTTGCTGCTCGCAACCTCTACGCGAATGCCGTGGCCCGGCGCAAAGTAATTGCTTGTGACCTCCAAATCAACCTTCACTTCGTAGACTTCACCCGGCTTCATCCATACTTTCCTGGTAAATCCTTCACGATGTCTGGCTCGCAGGATTCCCTCCTGCACGTTGTAGGCGACACCGTTAGGGTAAACATCCACGAGCTTGACCGTAAAGTCGGTGTCCCGCGCCGAGGACGAGACATAGAGCACGGCCTGAAGGGGGCCGGTGACCTCGATACCTTGCTTGAGCGGTTCACTGGTATACACAAGGACATCCTTGCGGGCTTCAACCTCCGACTGATTGAAGCTCCCTTCCGGCGCATCGGGCGTGCCGGTGCAGCAAACTGGGCCACCACGCGAAGGAGTCGGCGAGGCAGGATCGTAGGTGTATTTGTCGATCGGTTGCTGCTTAGCCACAGTGGTGTTAAGCGCGCCCGTGCCCAATCGGCTGTTGGCATGCCCATCGCTGTGCAGAAAATATTTGGTGAAGCGAGTCCGAGCGAGAGGCCATTCCTGCTCGGCGCGCCAGAGATTCCGTCCCATAACGTATAGCATCAGCTTTGGACGCTTTGTTACGCCGTTCTCGATCCCGTTCAACCAGTAATCAAACCAACTGAGATACAGGTTGAAATAATCGAACTGCGCATCTCCGAGATCACGCTCGCCGACTATAGTTCGAGCGGATACGGTCTCTGAACGGCAATGACTGGTCGGAGAAATGACCGCGAATTGATTGTCGCGGCCGCGCGCAGTGACCGCATTTGTGCGCAGCAGGTTGAACTCCAGCAGCGTTTCCGCCACGCCAAAGTCATACCATGAGTTGATGTGCAGAGCGGGCACATCGAACTTCTCATTGCCCTTGAGATAGCCAAACTGATCCCACCACGGATCATCGAGTGGCCGCGTGACGATCTCGTTCCAGTCGCTCGGCGGGCCGCCCGCTCGCTCAACCATTCCGAGGAGCGGAAGCGTATCCCAGAACTTCCTGAAGGTGGATTCAGGCAACGGCGCGCGGGGGACGCTGCGTACCTTGTTGCCGTTGTTCCCAAACCAACCGAGTCCGGCTGCCAGTTCAACATTTCCTCCCTTGCGCGCGCCAAAGTAGTAATAACGATTTCCGGCTGCGCCAATTGAACTACCGGCGGATTGCGGAATCATGGCTTTCAAGTTGGGATGCCGCGCCTGTGATTGCAGTATCTGCACGTCGCCCGCATACGAACACCCAATCGTTCCGATGTTGCCGTTCGACCACGACTGTTTGGCCAACCAGTCGACGGTATCGTAGCCATCATTTACATCATTTCCCTGTATGACATATTCGCCTTCGGAGGCAAAGCGCCCGCGGGTGTCTTGCACCGCAACGGCATATCCCTGGCCGGCGAATCGACGCGGCGGAGCGAGCATGGCTCTGCGGTAATTACGTTTATTGTAAGGCGTCCGAATTAGAACCACAGGCAATTTCCCAGCGACGCCCTCGGGAAAATAGAGATCGGTGGAAAGCCGAACGCCATCTCGCATCGCGATCCATGTGTCTTCCTCGACGCGCACTTGATACTTCGATGGTGGTGCGGTCTGCTGTCGCGGCTCCTGCGACGATGATATCGCGTGGATGGATGAGGCGACGGCCATTGCTGCCAGGATCGTGAGTATGGTGACTCGCATTTTCCTCCTCCCGGCTCATTAATTCTCAGCTGTTCTCTCAAATGGAGTCATATCTCTGCCATCGTTGCTTCAGCTTTCCCATGAAAGTTATGAACCGTTCGTCTCTTCGCAGATTGTTCAATTTGGGGTCGTTCTCAAACAATGGATAACATGGAAAGCCATCGTCGGCAGTGAACTCCAGCCATTTGATTGCCTGCTCAGGTTTGTTTAGCAGGGCATACGCAGCAGCGAGATTGAAAGCGGTGTGATGAAAATGTTGATAGCCTTTCCCGATATCTATTGACCGCTGGATCGTTTCTTCCGCCTCGCGTTCTTTGCCGGCTTTGGCCAGGAGAGTCGCTTTTACGCTGGTCACATTTCCACCAACGTCCGTCGGATAGGTCCGCAAGTAATCTTCAACGATGCTTAAAGATTCTTCAGTTCTGCCAAGCTCAAATAGAACTTCGGCCATCCCTCTGTTCAGAATTGCGGGATTTGCGTCAGGGGGCACGGTTTTGAATATTGCGAGGGCTTCCTCATATTTGCCCTGGTGTCTTCTTATAGTTCCGAGACGAAACCTCGCAAGAGTATTGGCTGGGTTGATGGCTAACGCTTTTTCGACTTCATCCCACGCCTTGTCGAGCAGCCCTATGTGGAAATAGACAACGCCGAGTTGATGGTGGGCTTCATCCAGATTCGGATCTAAAGCAATCGCACGGTTGAAAGACTTAATCGCTTGCTCGTGTGGAAAGTTGTTGTCGTGCGACCACAACAGCACGCCTTGAACGAAATGTGCTTCGGCCAGGTCGGGACTCAGGATGAGCGCTTTTTCTAATGCTACCTTGGCATCCTCATTCAACTTCTTCTTCTCGGACTCCGGGGCGAAGAACAGCGACTTGATGCCATAAGCCCGCGCGAGGTCGGCCCAGGCAGCGGCGAAACCTGGATCGGCTTTAACGGCCTCATTCAGTAATTTGATGGCACTTTCATTGTTCTCACGGTTTTCACTGCCAGCATTGACCTTGCCACGCAGGTAGTAGTCGTAGGCTGGAGAGTCGACTGATTTGGCGTTGGCAGTTTGCATCCGTTGAGGTGCGCTAGGAAACGAAACGTATAGGAATAGCAACGCCGCCGCCAGCACGGTAACGCCCACCAATGCCAATCCGAGTCGAGATCGCATGAATGCAGGTATCTTCAACCCCTTATCGGTCGCTGCCATCATTATAGTAGCTGTGGTTCTGGCGACGTTGGGTACGCTATCGGAGTCGCTGCGGGCTGTCTCAAGATCGGCGGCTACGTCCTCCATCACCTGATAACGATTCTGACGATCTTTCACCAGGCACTTACGGATTATTTGTTCAAGGCTCGCGGGAATGGCTATTGAGTAATGAGCAATTGGCAACGGCTCTGTGGTCAATATCGCTGAAATAATTTTAGCGGGTGTTTGTGCAGCGAAGGGCTGCCGGCCGCTGATCATTTCATACAGCAACACGCCAAAACTAAATATGTCACTACGCTTATCAAGAGACTCTCCTTTCACTTGCTCTGGGGACATGTACAAAACGGTTCCTACTATCAAGCCGTCTTGCGTCATCATGCTTTGCGTCTCCGCTTCGCTAGCTAAGTCGTTTCTGTTTGCGGAGACTTTAGCAAGTCCGAAGTCCAGAATTTTGGCTTGCCCACGCTCAGTAATCATTATGTTTTGCGGTTTAATGTCCCGGTGAATGATGCCACTGCTATGAGCCTTCGCCAGGGCGTCAGCTACCTGCGCAGCGATTTGACAAGCTTCCTTCAACTCAAGCGGTTTCCGTTGTATGCGTGTCGCGAGAGTTTCGCCGTCGACGTACTGCATCACGATAAAAGTGCGACCACCTTCGTCGCCGACTTCGTGAATGGCGCAGATGTTCGGGTGGTCAAGCGCTGCGGCAGCCCGGGCTTCCCTAATCAGCCGCTTATTTGCGTTGTCATCCTGGGCCAGATCCATCGGGAGGAACTTGATTGCTACGAGTCGCTCGAGCTTCGTGTCCTGCGCGAGATATACCTCACCCATTCCTCCCGCGCCGAGTTTGGAGAGAATGCGGTAATGAGACAGCGTCGTGTTTGGCGTCAGATCCATAACTACTTGTTGACATTCCTGATTTTCACTTCTTAATTTCCGCCGTCCAGTTGAGGATCACCATAGGCGGCGGCGCTTTAGCCTCGCCGATCAACGTACCAATCAGGAAGCGTTGGCCGTCCGGCGAGACGTCGAATTCATGAAAATTGGTGCCCCACGCCAGCATCCGTGTCTTGAATAGTGCTTTAGGTGGCCCGAATTCAAATTCACTTCCGTCCGTTTTCACTGACGAAGACATCATCTGGCCGTCCGCGGCAACAAAAAAGAGTTCGCTTCCGTCGCGCCGCCAGACCGGAAACGTGCCGCCGGAAGTCGAGACACGCTTTTTATCCGCACCGAGTCTCCCGTCCGTCGAAAATGATTGGACATAGATCTCATAATTTCCGGTTTCATCCGTCGCGTAGGCCAGCCAGCGTCCGTTTGGCGACAGCTGGGGATTGTTTTCGTCGAAGGGGGAGTTCAATAACAGATACTCTTTCTTGTCGCCGAAGGTTGGCAGCACCCACATATCGCGCCTCGTTTTCACACCACGGCGCAGGTAAATAATGAAGCGGCCATCGGGCGACCACGCCGCCGGAAAGTTCGCACCAAAGAGAAGGAGTTCGGCATCGCCAAGGCCGTTCGACGCCTTCACCGACATACCGCCGTTCCCACCACTGAAGACGATGCGACTGCCGTCCGGCGACCAGGTGGGAATTTGACTGAAGGTCGAAGTGATTCGCAGTCCAGTGCCTTTGGCCAGATCAATCACCCAAAGATTACTATCACGCTTAACCACAACTCGTTTCCCATCGGGTGAAAGAGCGGGATCCTGCCCAACGAAAACTTTCATCGGCGCGTCGACGGTTCCCGTCTGTTTCCCTTCGCGGTCAAACCAGACAAGCTGATAATCGCGCTGCCATTTACCCTGCCAAACCAGCACACCGTTGTCTGAAACGGAGAATCGTCGCGCGTTACCGAGTTCGTTTACCTGTCCGGTGATGATCGGCACCGGTTCGCCGCTGAGTGTGATGCTGGAGGCGTCGAAAGCCTGCGCGACCAGCGTCTCGTTACGCACAAAGATGAGCCAGCCCGGCGGGGCATAAACAAAGGGGCTGTCGTTTGTCGTGAGTAGTTTGATTTCCTGCGAATCCAACGAGCCGATCCAGATGCCTTTCGAATCACCGCCCAAATTCCTCCTGAAAAGATACTGTCGACCATCGGGGAGAAAGTAAGGACCTTGAAGTCGTTCGTCAGCGTTATCGTCTGTCTTGAAAATCAACTGTTTCGGCTCACCGCCCTGAGCCGAGACCTGCGAGAAAGTGATGCGGTAATCGGGCCCGAAGACGATCACCCCATCTTTACTCCAGGTTCCTCCAGTTATACGGGCAGCATCGCACAGTACCTGCGCGTTGCCGCCGGAAAGGTCAGAGCGTTTGAGCTTGCCGTTGGAACCGAAAGCAAGCGAACGGCTGTCGGGCGACCAGAAAGGCTCCAATGGATTCTCAGAACCGGGCAGGAGTTTTGCGTCGGATGAATTGATTTCCCGCACGTAAAGCATGTTCTTTCCATCCGCCGACGTAGCGGAGAAGGCGATCTTTTGCCCGTCAGGCGAAATTACCGCAGCGTCAACCTGTGCGTCATTGAATGAGAGATTCGGCGGCGGAGTAAATGAAAGTCTCGCAGCGCGAGCCTCCGATGATGGGCGATTGAAAAAAGCTACACTTAGAACAACCAGCATCAAAGCCAACGCACCCACGACCATCCACGGCATGCGACTACGCCAAGTCGATGCTTTTTCTTTCTCATCAATCTGAGTATTTGCAGTTGCCCAATCTCCTGATGAGCTAGTCGGCGCAGACAATGCTTCGAGCGCAAAGCCCAAATCGCTTGTCGATTGAAACCGACGTTCAGGCTTCTTCTCCAGGCAACGCTGCATAAGCTTCTCGAGCGCCGGGTTAATCCTCGAATTGGTCCCGTCGAGGTCCTGCGGCTCTTCCTTTAAGATGGCAGTCATCGTTTCAGCCATCGTCTCTCGCTGGAACGCACGGCGACCCCCGAGCATCTCGTAAAGAATTGCGCCGAAGCTGAAGATATCCGATCGATGATCGGCATTCTGTCCGCGCACTTGCTCAGGGGACATATAGCCAACGGTGCCCATAATCGTTCCCGGATCGGTAATGGCCCTCTGAGTCACAATCTCAGAACTGGCTCCCGAAGCAACCTTCGCTGTTCTCAATTTTGCCAACCCAAAATCGAAGATCTTGATCCGTCCGTCTTTGGTGACAAACAAATTTTCCGGCTTAAGGTCGCGATGAACGATGCTTTTCTCGTGTGCGGCCCCGAGACCGGCGACAATTTGTAGGGCGTAATCAATAGCCCTGCGCGGTGAAATCATTCCCTCGTTAAGGACGTCGCGCAGTTCTTCACCTTCGAGCAGTTCGGCGACAATGTAAGGCGAGCCTTCGTGATCGCCGATGTCATAGATCGTGAGAATGTTTGGATGATTAAGCGCAGACGTCGCGCGAGCTTCCTGTTCGAAGCGTCGCAATCTGTCTTGATCGTTGGAGAAGGAGGCAGGTAGCACTTTTATGGCGACGTCACGATCAAGGCGCGCGTCTCGAGCACGGTAGACTTCACCCATCCCGCCCGCGCCGAGTTTCGAAATGATCCGGTAATGCGACAGGGTAGTATTAGCTGACAGTTCTTTCGAGGTCTGCTCGTGTATCATTTTCTTGGTCGCAGCCGGCGGAAGCAGTACTCACGAAGATATCTATTCCCGAGCCGAGAGAGCACTTGAATGGGCCAGGCAGTAATATCGGTGTCCAGGGCCGCGTCAATCTTGTCGATTGATCGCGGCAGTCTATCATCGGAAGAAGGGAATTGCTAATTAAGTTTCCTATAAGTCCGATATAGGTCCTATTTCCTTGACAGGAATCCCTCACCTCCATAAGATTGCTGCCATCCGAGCGGCTACATCTGACGCCGGCTTCGCTTGGCTACTAAAGGAAGACACGACCCAGACATTTTCGGTGTCGTTGAAGGCCCAACATTAAGAACTAGGAGCGACCGGTTCAAGCTTCATTAGGAACCGAGTCGGTGTTCTGCATTCGTCGGACACCATCGAAACAAGCTGTCAAGCTAAGCCATAATTCTCAATAGTAGTTGGAGATCCCCATCCATGGACCACAGGGAAACAACCGTAGTGGGACGGTTCGCCGCTGCCCTTTGCTCGTCCCAGGATTATCACTCGCTGCTCTCGAACCTCGTTGCCGAAGCCTGCAAACAGCTGGGAGTTGAAAACACGATCGTATGGATTCGCGACGACGAGCGAGGCGCCTTGTGCTGTGAAGCCTCGCGCGATTCGCTTCTGCGGCGTGACTCTCCAGGCGAGGTTTGCGCGGATGATGCAGCCACGCTTGAAGACATACTGCAATCCGGCGAAACGCGTATAACCCAACCAGGAAGTTCTGAACGACCATCTGTTGTCGAAGGTGAACCGGTTCGAACAGCGATGTTCGCGCCGATCCGGCACCGGTCACGGGTTATTGGAGTGCTTGAGGCTATAAACAAAATCGACGGCTCTTTCGATCAAGCCGATGGTGCCTTGCTGGCTGAGATGGCCGCGTTGGTCGGGCCAATGATAACCACCTGGCGCGATCAGGAAGCCGCGAGCGGTGGGATGTTAAGAGCTCTAACGCGGCTGACGCTCCTTTACGATGTCACTCAGTCTTTCAATTCGACAATCCTGTTCGACGAACTTGCACCAATCATTTGCGATCGCACTGCCAACGTGATGGACGTTGAATCGTCCAGTCTCTGGCTTGTCAGCAAACAGGATATGATTTGCCGGGCAATCCTGGGCCGCTATTTGTCGGACATCATAGGTTATTCCGAGGTTGATGCTCGAACGGTTGTTGGAGAAATGCTGCGAGATGATGCTCCGCTGGTAATCAACTCTCCGGATGATCCTCGTCTCGCAAGACGACTAACATTTCTAGACAATCGCTCGGTAAACGCGCTGATCTGTGCGCCAATAAAGCACGATGGCCAATGGCTCGGCGCGCTGGAAATAATCAACAAACGCGACGGAAGCAAGTTCAACGAAGCTGATGCCCATCTCTTATCCGAGGTTGCGACGCAAGCGGCGAACTCGATCAGAAATGCCCAGCGCCATGAAGCCGAACGCAAGGTGAAAGAGCTGCACGCCCTGCTGCGTACCAGCCGCGAGATAACCTCGTCACTCGATCTGGACAGGATGCTGGCGGTGGTGGTGAACCAAACCGCGACCATTATTCCGTTCGACCGCTGTGCGATCGCCCTGCTGACGAAGGGGCGATACACCATCGACGCTATCGCTGGAGAAACAGAGGTGAACTGGAAAGATCCGAAGGTCAAGGAATGGAATGAAGTTATCGGCTGGGCCGGCGAATCGGGCGCCGAGATTTATGTGTCTGAGGAAAAAGGGGAAATCAATTCCGATCGCGCGGAGACTCGCGAGAAGTTCCGCGCCCATTTCCAGGAGAGCGGCATGTCAAGCTTCTACTCGCTTCCTCTGGCCGATGAGGAGGGTCAGCTCGGCGTGCTTGCGCTCGAAAGTAAGACGTCGCGCTTTCTCAACGACGCGCACCTGGAATTGTTGAAGATCTTTGCCGGTCAGGCTACGGTCGCGATTCGTAATGCGCAACTGTATCGGCAGGTGCCACTGATCGGCGCGCTGGAGCCACTGGCCGAAAAGAAGCGAGCTTTCCTGGCTATGCCGAAAGCGAAGCGCACGACGCTAGTCGCCCTTGGCGCGGCGGCGTTGCTGTTCCTGGTCTTCTTCCCGTTGCAGCTCAAGGTTGGCGGCAACGCATATGTATTGCCTACTCGCGCCGCACCGGTGAGCGCCGAGGTAGACGGCATCATCGAAGAAATAAATTATCGCGAAGGTGACCTGGTGCCGGCGGGAGCAGTAGTTGCGACGCTACGAAGCGATGAGTATTTGCTCAATCTTAATGAAGCTCGAGCCCGCTACGACATGACGGCGCGAGAGCTTACGAGGGTACAGGCGACCTCCGGAGCTGCCGCCGCTCAAATCGAACGAGTCAAGCTGGATCAAACTAACCGCGAGATCTCGCTGTACCAGACAAAACTGGACCAGACTCAAGTTCGTGCTCCCTTTGCCGGAGTAATCGTAACTCCAAAGCTGGAAGAGAAACGCGGACGCTTTATTCATAAGGGAGAAGCGTTGTGCGAAACCGCCGATGTCAATCCGGTAGTTATCGAGACGGCAGTTTCGGAGGAAGACATCGGATTGGTTCAACCGGGACAAGAGATCTGGCTCAAGGCGAACACGTTTCCTGAGCGGAAGTTTATCGGTCACGTCACGCGAATCAGCCCTCAAGCTAGCGTTGAACAGGATTCGCACGTGTTCATAGTGCGCGCGCAAATTGCCAATCCGGACAACGACCTGCGCACCGGTATGGTAGGCCGCGCGAAGATTCTCACGGGATCCAGAGGAGTCGGCTATGTGCTGTTTCGAGAGCCACTGCGATGGTTTCAAAAGAAGCTTTGGTCCTGGATTCCATGAAAAGCGAAAGTTCTTAGCGTAGCTTCAGGAGGAGATGATCAATACTGAGACATCACAGTTTCCGGCTAATCCCACCAACTGCGTTGGTGGGATTACTGGGCGCATCGTTATTGGTCAATTATCAACTATCCACCAACTGGTTGGTGGGATTTAAAGTCCCGATCTCACACGGGAGGGAGTAATGAAGAGTCTTCCTTTTGGAATTGTAATCGCTGTAGTACTGAGCTGTTCCGCTTGCGGAAGCGACAAACCCGCGGCTAGCCCGCCATTCGAGGCATCAGCGTCGGCTAATGGTATCCCGGCGAAGCCTTTCTCATTGGAAGTTTTCGAAATCAAAGAATCACGACCGCAAGGCGATCGGCTCATCCCAGCATTGATATCGGTTGAAGGCACGGCTCAGGTCCTCGCCGAACGCGATGGAACGATCCTGGGTCTCGAAGTCCAGGAGGGTGCATCCGTAACCAAGGGGCAAGTGATCGCCCGGCTCAACGACGACGATCTTCGAGCTGCGCTCAAGCAAGCCGAGCTTGAAGTTGAACGGCTTCTGGTCGAGGAGCGTCAATACGACGCAATGATCAGAGTCAATCGAAGCGAGCTTGAACAGGAGACCGCTCTACTAAAGGACGGACTGACGAGTAAACGACAGGTCGATCGCGCTCAATACAAAGTCGAAGTATCAACTCAGGAGCTGGACCGCGTAAAACTGGCGACTCGTATTGCAAGAGCGAAGGTCGACGCTGCGAATGTCGATATCGGAAAATCCCTTGTTCGTGCTTCCATCAACGGAATTGTTACGCGCCGTTACATTCATCTGGGTACCAGCATCGTAAAAAACGAAAAGCTGTTCGAGATCTCCCAGCCCGGACCATTCGAGGTCAGATTCCAGCTTCCTCAGAAAGAGAAGGGCCGTCTCAGCCGCGGGAGCGTCGTTGACCTTTCGCTCGCAGACAATGATCAGATCGTTGCTCGTGCGCGCGTTCGGCGTATCGATAGCATTGCCGACGCCGCGAGCAACACGATCGGATTTCTCGCTGATGTGATTGGCAGCGCGCCGTTAATGGCCGGGCTTGCCGTCAACGTTCACGTGCCGCAGGAAGACGCCGATCCCAGTATATGGG
>Ga0126384_10001961_pt1 | contig 12387 bp, 7 predicted proteins | sample PanSoiMetPlot_36_FD_92543 | JGI IMG/M metagenome (GOLD analysis project Ga0126384, IMG submission 92543) | Tropical forest soil microbial communities from Panama - MetaG Plot_36 | ecosystem: Environmental > Terrestrial > Soil > Tropical forest > Bulk soil | place: Panama | collected 2016-02-17 | reverse complement strand
TGGCCCGCAAGTCCAGCACAGTCCCCTCAGGCGGCCAGGAACGGTCACGTTGCCCCGCATCGCGGTTGTCGGCTTGCTTCTTGGAATGCTAGTGAGCTCCGTCGAGGCTGCAACTGATGTTCAAGGGCAACCGCATGATCTGCGGCTTCGCTTGGAGAATGCGTCGGTTCGCGAAGTGCTCGATGCGTTGTCTAGCAAGTTCAAGCTGACTTACTCATTGCCAGTCAATCTTGGCCGCCAGCTGACGGGCCGATATTCCGGAACGCTCAATCAAGTCTTAGCGCGGATCCTCGATGGCAACGACTACATCGTCGAGGTCTCAGATGATGTCATCAAGGTCGTTATCTCGGGCGGCATGTTCGCGAGCGTTCGAGCGGTCGTTGCGCCAGCAGGAAGTCCAGGAGAAAGCCAGACCGCTCCTCCCGCAGGCGCGCCCGCCTCTCAACTCATTGCCCGGCCAGAGCCGCGGCCATCAGTACCACCGTTGGCCACATATTTAATTATGAGTTCCGTGGCCGGCGGCGAGAGCACTCCGTAAGTGCCCGGCGTAGGCCATCACCATCGTCAACTAGGAATTGGAATGCCGCCCCGAGAGGCGGGCACTGCTTCCCTTTCGGTTGAAATGATGTATTAGCTGTGTTGAATGTTTGATGTTAAACCGCGCGCGTTCTTGGCAGCGGGATTGGGATGAAGGGTTCATGACAAGACGTGTTGCTTTGATCACGGGTGTCACGGGTCAAGATGGCGCTTATTTGGCCGAATTCCTCCTCAAGAAGGGCTACGTCGTCCATGGGATTAAGCGGCGATCGTCGTCCTTCAATACTGGGCGGATCGATCACCTTTATCAGGACCCTCATGACGCCGCGCTGCGGTTCATTCTTCACTACGGTGACATGACCGATTCGACCAACCTCATCCGAATTATTCAAGACACACAACCTGACGAGATCTACAACCTCGCCGCTCAGAGTCATGTTCAAGTATCATTCGAAACTGCTGAGTACACGGCAAACGCCGACGGACTTGGTACGTTGCGGCTACTCGAAGCCATCCGAATCCTCCGGATGGAGGGACGCGTCCGCTTTTATCAGGCTTCGACTTCGGAGCTGTTCGGTCTCGTGCGGGAAACGCCCCAGCGCGAGACCACGCCCTTTTATCCGCGCTCCCCATATGCGGCGGCAAAAATGTATGCTTATTGGATCACGATCAACTACCGAGAGGCCTACGGCATGCACGCTTCGAATGGCATCCTGTTCAATCACGAGGGTCCCACTCGAGGCGAGACCTTCGTCACACGAAAGATCACGCGCGCGGTAGCGGCCATCAAGCTCGGGTCGCAGCAGGCATTGTTCCTTGGCAATCTCGACGCCAAGCGCGACTGGGGACATGCGCGCGATTACGTTGAGGGAATGTGGCAAATCCTGCAGCAACCCGAGCCCGATGATTATGTGCTTGCGACCGGCGAAACTCACTCCGTGCGCGAATTCGTCGAAAAGGCATTTGCGCAGATTGGGGTAGGGCTGATCTGGCAGGGAAAAGGGGTCGAAGAAGAGGGCATTGACATCAAGACAGGGCGCGTTTTGGTGAAAGTCGATTCGCGCTACTTCCGGCCGACCGAAGTCGATCTGTTGATTGGCGACCCTTCGAAGGCGCGCACAAAGCTAGGGTGGAGGCACAAAGTATCGTTTGACGAGCTGGTTGCCGAAATGGTCGCGGCTGACATTGAGGCAGTCGCTCATGAGCGATCGAGGACCCTCAACTCTGGCGATTGACCAACCAAGCGTCGACGTGTAGAGCCACGAAGTTTTTCGGCCAGACGAGAGCACAATGATCTCGTTTGTGGTGATGCAAAAATTCAATCGACGACCAACTCGTCGTTCCGCTCGCATTGTTAAACAGTGGGGATGCCCGCGCGGCGGCGCACTTCTGGCCACAGCCTCATGCGCGGGGCCGGGATGCCAGCCGGAATTTGGCACCCTTTTGCCGTCTGAAACTGGCCGCGACAGCGTGTAGAGGCTTGATAAGTCGCCGATTGGACCGTACTGATGATACAACGTCCAAGGGAACCCTCGTTCCCGAAAAAGGATAAGGAGCCTTCGCAACGGGGCGCAAATTGGCTAGACGCCCGCCGAGAACTCTCATGACTGTCTTGAGTGAGCGACACCGTGCCACAAGCTGATGTGAGCGAAACATCCCCGGTCGCCTCAGTCGCCCCCAGTCTGTTCGACCTCCGTGGAAAGCGAGTGTTCGTAGCCGGACATAGGGGAATGGCGGGTTCCGCAATCGCCCGCCGCCTGCAGCCCGAGGGATGCGAAATCCTGGTCGCTGATCGACGTGCCTTTGACCTGACTCGGCAGGAGCAGATAGAACGCTACCTCGCCGACATTCGGCCTGATGCAGTGGTTATGGCGGCTGGCCGGGTCGGAGGCATTGTTGCCAATGATCGATACCCTGCAAATTATCTCGCCGAAAATCTAGCAATGGCACTCAATTGCATCCACGCCAGTCACTTGGTAGGCGTCAAGAAGCTCGTTTACCTCGGATCCACTTGCATCTATCCAAAATTTGCCAAACAGCCCATGAGCGAAGATCAGTTGATGACCGGCGAGCTCGAACCGACTAATCAGTGGTACGCCATCGCGAAGATTGCGGGGATCAAGCTGTGCGAGTCCTACCGGCGTCAGTTCGGTGATGATTTCGTGTCAGTGATGCCCACTAATCTTTACGGGCCAGGTGACAACTATCATCCAGAACACAGTCATGTAGTTCCTGCCCTAATTAGGCGCATTCACGAGGCCAAAACTGCCAATGCCCCCACCGTGACAGTATGGGGCACGGGAAAACCACGGCGTGAGTTCTTGTACGTCGATGACTTTGCTGATGCGTGCGTCTTCGTGCTCAAGCATTACTCGGATGCGCAATTCATCAACATTGGCTGCGGCGAGGATATCACCATAGCGGATTTCGCCGCCCTAGTGGCGGAAGTTGTCGGCTATCAGGGTCAGATTGTGTACGACCGCTCCAAGCCCGACGGTACACCGAGAAAACTGGTAGATGTATCTCGGCTGGCAGCGCTGGGGTGGACACCGAAGATGCCCCTACGCGAAGGACTGGAGGCGGCTTATGCGGATTTTCGGACTCAAGCGATCCGAGAACGTTGATTCTAAGGCATAGCTTGTCTTTCGAATGGATCGGATTTGAACAACCGCCGTGAGATCCCATTGATCGCCTGCCAAAACCGGACTTTGCCCCCTAAATGGTGGCCCGCGAACGAGATGCGCTGATCGAGCCTGAACGTTAGGATTATCTCCCCGCGAGGGTCTAGGTCAGTTGCTCAATAGTTGCACTTGCTGCTATGCAATCTCGACTGGAGATGCTCCTGCGCATCGAGACTGTTCCTCCCGCTCTCATCATTGAAGTGAAGGAGTGGGATTGGCGCACGGGCGCCAAGATATGAGAAATGTTCGCAGGCGCGCAGTCATGATGAATTCAATTCTCTTTCGAGGTGACTTGTGATGCTGACGGAGCGGCGGGTTCTTGTCACCGGTGGAGCGGGCTTCATTGGCTCGCATCTTTGCGAGCGACTGTTGGAACGCGGAGACGAAGTCCTCTGTGTCGATAACTTCTACACCGGCACACGTCGCAACGTGCATCACTTGCTGACGAACCCACGGTTCGAGCTGACACGGCACGACATCTGCTTTCCGCTTTATGTCGAGGTCGATGAGATCTTCAATCTGGCTTGCCCCGCATCTCCCATCCATTATCAATTTGATCCGGTGCAGACCACCAAGGTCAGCGTACACGGCGCCATTCACATGTTGGGGCTTGCCAAGCGCGTGAAGGCTAAAATTCTCCAAGCCTCGACCTCTGAGGTCTACGGCGACCCAACGGTCCATCCCCAGAAGGAAGACTATTGGGGTCACGTTAATCCGATCGGCCCACGCTCTTGCTACGATGAAGGCAAGCGATGCGCCGAGACGCTATTCTTCGATTACCGGCGTCAGCACCGTATGCCCATTAAGGTCGCGAGGATCTTCAACACTTATGGACCGAACATGCATCCCGGGGACGGCCGGGTGGTGTCGAACTTCGTGATCCAAGCGTTACGCAATCACGACATTACGGTGTACGGAGAGGGCAATCAGACTCGCTCGTTCTGCTATGTGGACGACCTCGTCGATGGCCTGACACGGCTTATGGCAACGCCCGATGAGGTGACCGGCCCGGTCAATTTGGGCAATCCAGTCGAGTTCACCATTCGTCAGTTGGCGGAACTGGTTATTGAGCTCACGGGCTCATCGTCCAAGATCGTTCATCAGCCACTGCCAGAGGACGATCCACGGCAGCGCTGCCCCGATATCGGTTTGGCAAAGGAGCTCTTGTCCTGGACCCCGAAGGTTCAGTTGCGCGAAGGGCTTGGCAAAACAATTGCATATTTCGAGGAGCTGTTGAGTTCAGACGCGCACTCCCAGACTGCGCCGGCTCAATCGAGCAAGCGCGAACGTTGACCCTCTCCCTGTCGAGACATTGGTTTGTTAGCGAAGCCGCAACTTCTAGACGCAGAATGGCTGCTGCCCGCCGAACAGAGCTAGGCTGAAGCCCAAACGCACCCCAAGCGTTAATAACGATACTCCGACGGGATAAACGAACGGATCGTTGCTCCGGGCACAAAATATTTTGCGACGTCTTTCGTCTCACTTTGCTGACCAGCGCCATTCAACACAATTTGGATCTTGCGACTCATGATACCCAACAAGCATTTTCGGCCAACTCTAAAAACTCCGGATCCAGAATTGCCGGTCGTCGCCACATCGCTGATCACCGTAGAAAATTTCGTCTTGCTGTTACCAGGCAGCAAGTGCGGGGACATGACATGTGAGCGCGCAACGCCTTCCGGAATGGCCACATTCACGGGTTCACCGACCATCGGCGGCGCCTCACAAATGGGCAGCTGACGTAGCCGCAAGCTGACCGGCAATTTTTCCTCTTCGATTGAGAGTAGCGTCAGATCGACACCTTCGTATGATCCTTCTTTGACCGGACGGGAAGGCAGGTCGAGCCCGGCAATCTGGACGCTTGGTTTGGTCCGCTCGGCTCGGCCCACCACGTGGGCAGCGGTCAGGACGAGACCATGTCCGAGGTAGATGCCGTAGCCGGTCCACGATTGAGGCGGGTTGTGAGTGATGTGGACGGCATAGATCTGCAGCGAGCTGGGCTCATACTGGCCGAATGAGTCGTAGAAGTTCTGAGCGTTCGCGAGACCGAACGACCAGGTAACAAGGAGCGGAAGAAAAAGCCCGATTCGCAAAATCGGCCTCGACGGTCGGCGCTTGTCGCGCTGTTGCAGACGATATGACCTCATTGACCGATGTCAACAAAACCTTCCGACAATCCAATGAGAGGCATGAGCCACGCAGCCGCCATCGGCCCAAAAAGACTGCCCATTTGCGCGCGAAACATAATTACGCCTTTACGCTCATAGCGTGCACGAGGCAGATATTCACGCAATCGTGAGCCGCCGGATGCAGGCGGGCCCTCACGAAGGCCCTTCAAGCTTCACCTTCGATCTCGGCAATTTTCCGGCAATCGGAGCGTTTCCGTCATTGCGCAGCTGCCTCACCCGGTATCGCTGTGATTGCGTCGCGCACGTAGCGGCGGCTCAGTTCTCGGTAACGATGATGGTTGACGAGAACGCACCATCAGCTGCCACTCGTTTGAACTCTCTGGAGCGCTGATCACTTTTAGTGAAGTCCTAAAGACTGTGGTCTCAAACACCGGCGGATGGATGTGGAGACCTCGTTTGATCGGCTGATTATGGCCCCGTAACTGATCAACAAATCGGTCACCAGCGAAGGTGCCATCGCCGGGATACTTGCGACCAGCGGCACCGCCATTACGATCGCCGCCGGTTCAAACGATGTGATCAATCTGCGCGGGCTTGATGTCGACGGCGGCAATACCGGAGCGTCGGCATTCAGTTCAATTCAGGGCAGACACTCAATATTCAAAAGACCGTGGTCCGCGGATTCACCAATACGGGGATCAATCTCGCACCAACGGGGGGAGCGCCCTTTACCTCGGTGACACCACGCTGACGAACAATGGCAGCAACGGCATATTGATCAACGCGAGCGGCTCGAGCGCGGTCAATGGTACTCAGTCGCGTGACTGCTACAGCAAACGGGGTGGGGATCTATGTCAGCGGAGCAAACGCCCGTGTCACCCTGACAGACACGGTCACCGGCAGCAACAATTATGGCGTTGGCGCAAGCTCATCGGCTGTGATGGTCCGTAATTCCACAGTGAGCAACAATGCGGTCGGCATTGCCGCAGACCAGAACGCGATCGTCCGTGTCGGTCAGACGACGATCACATCGAATGGTGTCGGCTGGCAAGGCACCAACGGCGGCCAGGTGCAGACCTACGCCAATAATAACGTCAGTGGCAATGTCACTGATGGAACCGTGAGCAGCACGCTCGCGCTACAATAGGGGATCGACGCCAACGGCGACAAACCTTTCAGCATCATTCTTTCCTACCTTCTCTGGATTAAAACCCGCTTGTGAATGAGTGCGGAGTCTCTTATGCGTACTGTCTTGCACTCCTCGTTTAGCGGCGGCCTCGCGCAAAACTTGAGTCAAAAGCAGGACAACACCATGGCTGTCCTTAGATCCCTCCTTATGGCGATATTGATCAGTCCGTGGCTGCTGGCGACATCAGCCGACTCGCAATCATCGCGCACCCACGTGTCCGGACTTGGCAAGGACAGCGGGCCTTGCTCGGCGAATTCGCCTTGCCTCACTCTGCAACGGGCATTCAATCAGACGCTACCGGGCGGCCAGATCTACGCACTCGATTCGGCCAACTACGGATCTCTCATGATCAACAAGGCGGTCAGCATCATCGGCGGGCGTGGTGCGACTGGGATTCTTGCGACAGCCAACGTCAGCGGCATCACCATCAATGCAGGCACCAACGACATCATCGCTCTGCAGGGTCTTAACATCGATGGTGCCCAATTAGGTTCGAATGGTGTGCTGTTCACCAGCGGCGCATCATTGCATATCCGAGCCAGCGTGATTCGGGGCTTCAGCACCGGTATCAACTTTCACGCGACCGGCGCGAGCACGCTCTTGGTCGAAAAGAGCACCATCACAAACAACGGCACCGGAATCAATTTCCAGACCGCGGCGGCCACGACCGGAGTTCTGAACGACCTTCAGGCAGTTAACAATGCCAGTGGCATCACAGCGACCGGGGGCAGCGCCAGCGCCGTGGCCAATTTGATCGTTCAAGGAAGTATAGTGGCCAACAACAGTACAGTTGGCATCCTGGCGGGGAGCTTTGCGGCTGTTACTGTGTCCAACTCTACGCTCGCCAACAATGGCGTTGCACTCCAAGCCCAATCGGCGAGCGCAGGCATTCAAGTCAGTGGATCTACGGTCACTGGAAACGGTACCGGATGGCTGACAGCCAATGGTGGTCAGGTGATTAGCTCGAGCGGCAATTCATTCGGTGGTAATTCAGGAGGCGATACCGCACCACCCACCGCCGCGTTCTCGGATCCTGACCCCGTGCGTCCTGACCCACCTAGGACAGTCGCAAAAAACATCGTAACTGATTTCGGAGCAAGGTGCGACGGGGTTTCCGATGACGCGCGCGCATTTGCGAAATTCAACACTTGGGCCCGAACACAGAGCTTGCCTGTTCAGCTAACGATCCCCTCGGGAAGTGTTTGCCAATTTATTAGCAATGTTGGCAGTTGGTGGGCAAAAGGTATTAAGCAACTCACGGTCATCGGATATGGCGCGACAATTGGTGATAACAATGGAGCAGGAGGCGGATTCTTTCTAGGTGGTGTCGGTATCTGCCCCCGCGGACTCACTGACCCCAATGGATGTAGCGCTCGCCTTGCCACCGTCGCTGCCGGCGCCAATACAATTCAATTATTGGACGCCTCCTATAGCTCACGTTTCAAGGTTGGCCGTTGGGCTATAATTACAGGATACGATTTGCAAGGACTGTGGCGGGCAGCGTACGGGTGGCCACCGAATGCCCATTTCTTCGAATATGTTCAGATTACCGCTGTTGATGCTGCAACGGGGAAGATCACTTTTGCGGCCCCATTAAAGAATGCCTACAAATCGACGTGGCCAAGTTACAATTCAAACGGAATTGATCTCGGTGGCCCGGCAACGCTCTATGCGCTCGATCCCTCTTGGGACACCGAGGTGGAGTACCGTGGGCTCACCATTGCACAGCCGAATGTGCAAACTTATGCAATCGGCCGCAGCATAACCTACCGCGATGTCACTTTTAAAGGAAGATTTTGTGCCGTGCCTACTCAGAACCTGATATGGCAAGGCATCAATCTAAATATTCCGGACTGCGGCATGGAAGCCGACAAGCTCGTCGGCACAATCGCGCTGGAAAATGTTACTATTCGCCAAATGGATTTCCAGAGTTCGTCGATCGACCTGCTCACTGCGAGCAACTCGACTATTGGTAATTTGAATGGAACACCGAAAAGAGCCATAATTTCTAATTCGACCATCAACACTCTGAAGCCTGGCGCCTACAATTATGGTCGTTCCGACGAGTTTCTCTGCACCAACTGTGTGATATCAAGCGTCTCGTCTGGCGGCGTTATACAGTATGGCACCGACGGAGAAGGCGTAGATATTTCATACACTATGAACAATGGCGTGATAATTGCGCCAAACACGCTTGGCGCACTCAACTGGGCGGTTCCTGGCACGAATCTCTTTTGGAGCGGCCGGTATCCCAATGAATTAGCGTTCCAGGTCGTGGATGTAACTCAGGACGCCAATAATACCTATGTTTACACCACCCTAACCGGTGGCTTTCCAAACGTCCCACGGGCCTCTAATGGTACCCTTCGAATTCGTGTTCACCCCGCACCCAAATTCACTTGCACGAACTGTACTGGAAGCGCCGCTGTTTTAAGCGCTTCGCAAGCCCCTGCTGGTGCTCCATATGGAAGCTATGCGAAGGTTACCCTCAACCGCGTCCCAAAGTACGGCGACCCTTATGTAGAACTGTGGGGGACATTGTCTTCGATGAATGTAAACGTAACAAAGCCGTATACTGGCGCACAATCATCTCTTACGATGCAGCTTGATGATGGCGGCATGAATACGATTAACCCCGACGGGACTGCCAATTGTAACTGCCCTGGCCCCTTCTACGGTGCCACATTTAATCTTCGAGCAATCGGCGAACGCAACATTACTCCGAATGCGGTAACCGGCGCTCAGACAGGAGACTTGTATCTAACCCAGCCACAACGGCTGTGGTCCGCGCAAGCGCTCAGTCCAAAAATAAGCATGGACATTAGCGGAGAGGCCTCCTTGACGTACCCATCGGTAACTATTGAGGTTAAGTCCGACCAGGGTGTGGTAAACCCCTGACGCTGGCCCATTGAATTGATCCTGGTGAACTCGACTCTGGCCTTGAGCAGGGCGCATCCAAAAATTAGACCGGTTCAGCTGAGAACCATGACGCGCCGACGTGGCGGTTTGAGTCTCCTTTGCAGGGCTTCCAGACGGTACAGGCGATGCCCACGCTTCAGGTTCACGTGCCGCCCCTCACGCGGCCTCGATATTAGTTAGGTGCTTGGTTAGTAACCGGACGTGGCGTTTCGCGCGAGGATGTGAAGTAAAGACTATCAGCAAGGTATTTGAGACCTGGTATCAATGCACTCGCGTGCCGAAGTCCTTCGGAAAGAAGAACAACAAGCTTATACCGCATTGGCAAGATATCTAGATCGGACAGTTGAGGATTGATCGTGAAAAATCCGTCGGCACTGATCTTACTTGGACCTATACACTCGTCGAAAATCGCTTTTACTCGTTGCGGACTATAGTATCTTACGTCCTGTTGGGACGGCGTACCGAAGCCACGCTTCGCCTGCACGTAAAGGTTCCATAGGCCCCATTTGTTTGGGATCTCGATTAGGCTACTTCTATTTGGTTTCAACGTTCGCCTAATTTCATAGAGGACAAGACGCATGTCATCCTCGCTCATGTGCTGAAGACAGCTATAAGAGAATGCCGTGTCAAAACAAGCTTCACCAAATGGCAGAAACCTGCCGTCTGCCACGAGGTATATATTATCCGTATACCCCAGCTGCACGGCTACACGCCGCGCAGCGAAAACATTGTAAATCGACGGATCAATCCCAACTGCGCAATAGCCAGACTTTGCTGCGGCAAGAGACCATCGGCCCCAAGCGCATCCAATGTCCAGAAACCGCTCGCCATTACCAGCCTCCATGGGCAGCCGTGGAACCGGATAGCGAGTCAGCTTGTTAATCAGAGGAAGATACATTCTCCCGCAAGAGCCTGCGACTAGTCGCTGTACAATGTGATCGATCTCTCCAGGTAAAAGCGGATTGTGCTTGCGTGGGTCCTCGAAGCCGCGGGCCACGTGCTCCAAGGTGTGGTGGAAGACCGCCTCGGTGTCCGGCTTATCTTGGAGCAGCATAATCGGAACGTCTTCAACTATCGGAAACGAATGGCCGTTCGGGCAAACAAGCCGTGATGCGCCCTCCTGCATCAGTGTCAAATGATCGCGAGGGCAACGCAAATGCTCTTGAAGCCAAGAATGCATCGGCAAGTTACGCTCCTATGGGTGCACGCATGAGACCGGTTCTGATGCCTGGGGCCTCAAGAAACAAAAGATTCCGGGGCTCAGGTCAAGATGGGTTTAGCCGCGAAATTAAGATGTCCGAAATCACCAGTGCATCCATCTTTGTTCTTAGGAAACAGTCCAGAGCTTCTTTTGGCGTACACACCACAGGCTCGTTTTCATTAAACGACGTATTTAATACCATTGGAATGCCTGTAAGCGCTTGAAAACTTTCAATCAAACAATGATACCGAGAGTTCGTGCGACGCCCAACAGTTTGTAAGCGACCAGAACCGTCAACATGGGTAACTGCAGGAATGAGATGGCGTTTATCGACCCGGATCTGGAAAACCTGCATCATGAACGGCACCGCGTCATCCTCTTCAAACCATTCAGCCACGGATTCCTCAAGCACAGAAGGCGCGAACGGTCGAAAGGACTCTCGTCGCTTAATCTTATCGTTAAGCAGTGATTTCATATCAGCACGTCGCGGATCGCATAGAATCGAGCGATTACCAAGAGCCCGCGGTCCCCATTCCATTCGTCCCTGAAACCATCCTACTACTCCACCATTAGCGATCATCTCCGCAGTACGCCGACATAGCAGCGCCTCATTTGAAAACTCCTCAAGATTGCAATTGGCAGCGGAGAGCTCTGATCGGTGATCGGCCAAAAGACACGCGACCTCTTTCCCGCTAAATTGAGGTCCCCAATACGCGTGGTCCATAATGAAATTCCGGACGCCCCCGAGTTTATGCCAAACGGAGAAGGCAGATCCTATAGCACCGCCGGCATCGCCCGCAGCCGACTGCACGTATACCCGACGAACCGGCGTCATTCGTCTGACTTTGCCGTTAGCCACCGAATTCATCGCACACCCACCTGCAAGTGCGAGATCAGTTAATCCTGTGCGCTTATGCAATGCACGAATAAGGTGAAAGAACGCTTCCTCATATATTGCTTGCGCGGAACGGGCAATGTTGCGGTGGCGATCATCAAGCGGATCGGTCGGTAGGCGCCTCGGACCCAATAGCTTTTCGAGCTCGGGCGAAAAAAGATCACCGTAGTCCGGAGATGTGTCGTTCCACTGAAAAGAAATATTCTCGCGGTGATGACGAAAGTAATTAAGGTCCAGTCTGAAGCCACCTTGTGGCAAAAGCTCCACCATCTTCCGCATCAAGTCTGCAAATGAAGGTCGGCCATAAGGTGCGAGACCCATGACCTTGTACTCATCACCGTAATAGGGAAAACCAAGATACTGAGTGATCGCTTGATAGAACACGCCGAGGGAATGCGGGAAATATACTCGGCCCAAGATCGATATCTCCGAACCTGCGGCCGTGCCCCAAGCCGCACTTGAGAAATCGCCAAATCCATCAACCGACACCACCGCCGCTTCTTCGAAAGGGCTCACATGAAATGCTGAAGAAAGATGAGCCAAATGATGCTCGACAGCATGAAATTTTGCGCGCGTCCGTTCGTCAGGAAAGACGCGCTCCAGAAGAGTTGGAATATTGAGGCGTGCGCGACGATTGCGTATACGACTGCTTACTAAGCTAAAACTAGGGCGCTGAGATAGCAAATAGGCAACCTTACGTAGGGCGTTCGCGCTGTTCCTTTGATTGAACGCGACATGGTCCACATCAGAAAGTTTTAGCCCAGCCTCATTTAGACAGTATTTTATTGCGGCATTCGGGAATCCCGCCCAGTGCTTGATTCGGCAAAATCGTTCTT
>Ga0126384_10001960_pt1 | contig 12391 bp, 11 predicted proteins | sample PanSoiMetPlot_36_FD_92543 | JGI IMG/M metagenome (GOLD analysis project Ga0126384, IMG submission 92543) | Tropical forest soil microbial communities from Panama - MetaG Plot_36 | ecosystem: Environmental > Terrestrial > Soil > Tropical forest > Bulk soil | place: Panama | collected 2016-02-17 | reverse complement strand
CGACAGAGACTGTGCCGCTGATGCCATTGGTGACATACGCCGCCCGATCGGTGGGGTGGACAGCTACGCAGCGAGGCTCTTCGCCAACGCCAATTTCGACAATCTTCCTGGCGACGTCATTGCCATTCGCATCTTTCACTTGAATGATTGAGACACTGTTGGCCTCACGGTTGACGACGACGAGGCGCGTCTCGTCAGAGGTCAGAGCGATGGTGGTCGAGCGCGTCGGTCCGTCACGGTTAGCACTCTGCCTGTTGTTCCTTTGCGCGGCGGCGCCGATACCCACTATGCCAATCAAGACTACCACGAGTATCATTACGGAGTGGGGCGCGACCCGCCCGTCCTCTCCGCGTAGCGGCGACGATCGCATCAAAGTTGCTAAAGTAAATTTAAGACGATTCATAGTTGATTCCTCCTTCTCTCTTTTCTTTTTTTTCATGCGCTCGATGTACGGTAACCGATCTTCTTTTCTCGAATCACTCTGAGCTGACCCACAAAGCTAGAACGGCCACCGTTACCGCATCCAATCTGACTCCGCCTTATTGAGCGCGTTGAAGAGGCGCAATCTCTTCGGCTGAAGGTTGTTATTGATGTAGGAAAAGAGAAAATCAGCCCCCACCGGGAGGGGATGTGCCGGGGATCATGAGTTGCGCAAGCTCGACGAAATGGAAGGCGCTGGGAATAGTGGATAACCGGAAAATTCTCGATGGTTTCATCGGCGTGCTCCTTCCTTGGAACCACACGTTAGATAGCCATGAGCAATCGAGCAATGGTAAAAACTCTAGGACGACGTTATCACCCTATGGAACTCGGTCAAGTTAATTTTTTGTGAATGGCATCAGGAAATACCGGATTTACACTGCGGATCTCCCTGAGGACTGCCAATTTCCTGAGCGCTCATTTAGCCGAGTTATTGGTCAGTGAAGAATGAGACAAGCTTTAGCGGGTAGATCGCCTCAAAACCTTCTCATCACAAATAATAGTCTAATAGTCTTGCCCAATGAAGATGTCGGCTATTGCAGACGACTAAATTCTTTGGCGTTTTAGGATTTGTTTAGATGCGGTTAGCTATACGCTGAAGGTCTTACTTGATTACTTTATCTGCTCGCCCGAGCACGTTGGGTGGAATCGTTAGCCCGATCTGCCTAGCCGTTTTCAGATTGATCACCAGCTCAAACTTCGCTGACTGCTCGACCGGAAGGTCCGCAGGTTTTGTACCTTTTAGAATTTTGTCCACATAAGCGGCGGCGCGACGGTAGCCCTCGGTATCACTGACTGCATAGGACATGAGGCCGCCATCCTCAACGTACTCACTTCCCTCGTACATCGAAGGCCGACGGTTTTTTATCGCAGTCTCCGCAATTCGCTTGCGGTAACGATTAATCAGTTCATCCCTGATCGTAATCAGGGCACTCGCAGGTCCCGTAGCCGCAGTTTAAAACGCTTCCTCGAAATTCGGGTGAGGCCCCCGCACAGCTAAGGATTGTATCGGTATCTTTAGAGCACGCGCCGCGGTCTCGTACTCTCTGAAAGCAATATCGGCATTTTGATTGCCGGCATCCCAGAGAATAGCGACACTTGAAATCCGCGGGACCACTTCTCTAAGCAATTCCAGCCGACGTTTCTTTAAATCTCGGGTGAGTCTCGTAACACCAGTGATATTTCCACCGGGGTGCGCCAAGCTATCGACTATCCCACCCGCGACCGGATCCCCGGGAGTCACTATGATAATGGGAATCGTTTTGGTCGCGTCCTTGGCTGCATAGATCGCTGGTAGAAATCCAACGACAAGCAAATCGACCTTGAGTTGGACGAGTTCGGTTACAAGGCTTTGGACCTGGTTAACCTTGCCTTCAGCGTAGCGATACTCAAGCTGGATGTTTTTCCCTTCAATGTAACCAAGCTCTCGCAGCCCACGCCGGAATGCCGCCAATTGAGGTTCAGTGGAGGGATCGGCGCTTGACACATACCCTATGCGCGGGACTTTCTTTGGCTGCTGTGCTTCGGAGACTCGGACCAAACCGAAAGCTAATCCGACCAAGACAACTACGAAGGTTTTTATAGTCATACCGGCTTGTTTACTGCGGCTCATTGCCGTTTGTCCAGCACCTTTGATAAATACACGATAACGACCCAAAACTCGTTCCATGAAATTCTCTTATCTCCCTCACGTAATTCTTGTTTCAAGGTCAATTTCTTCTGCGCTAAGGCGCGTGTTACTAGCCGATTTTCCAGGCAAGACCTAGCCATTTGCCCGATACCGGACGCGGTAAAGAATGTTTATTCTCTCTTAGAGCCGGAGCTTATTATTCCGGTTCAATTTCAAACTATGGAGGATCAAATGGAAAGCGTATCCGAAACTAAAACTGCGTTGCAGTCTCTATCGCAGGATCTGTCTAGTGTCGTCGAGCGAACCGGCGCTGCTGTGGTTGCAGTCACTGCCCAGGGTCATTTGTCTTCGAGCGGGGTTTGCTGGCGTGATGACGTCATAGTCACGGCTGCTCATACTCTAAGACAAACCGAGAGCATTTCTGTAATTCTGTCGAGTGGTGAAACTGTCGCGGGGACTTTGGCAGGCACCGATCCGACTACGGATCTAGCTGTACTGAAGATTAACTCGGCAAAACTGACTGCTCCGCCTTTCGGCGACACTTCACAGCTCAAGGTAGGTGATGTCGTTCTTGCCGTGGGCCGCGGTGCGCGGAGGGGTTTGAACGCGACCATGGGCATAGTCGGGGTTCTAAGTGGTGCGTGGCGCACCTGGCGCGGCGGATTGATCGATCAGTTCATTGGTCTGGATCTCGTCCTTCACGCTGGCGCCGTGGGTGGCGCGCTGGTAGATGCTCATGGCCGGGTCTTCGGTATTAATACCTCGGGACTGTCGCGCGGTGTGGAGTTGACCATTCCAGTTTCGACGGTGGATCGTGTAGTGCAGCGGTTGCTCGAAAAGGGGCACATTGGCCGGGGCTACCTTGGTCTGGGTATGTACGCGATACCACTCCCGCAAGAACTGAAGAGCGCGCTGAACCTATCCGCCGATTCGGGCTTAATCGTTGTAAGTGTGGAACCTCAAGGGCCGGGTAGCAAAGCGGGAGTGCTCTTGGGTGATGTGATAGTAGCTGTTGACCGGAAAGCGGTGGGTAATGTGCGCGATCTGCAAGCCTTTCTCGAACCGGAGTCTGTGGGTAAGTCAGTGCCGGTATCTCTGGTTCGGAGTGGTAAACTACTCGTGGTCGACATTAGCATCGGTGAACGAAGGCGAAGAAGTAACTAGGAAAAGCTCGAGCAAGATTAATCTCCGCTCATGCGTGTCCTAATAGGAGCAAGCTCTGAGGTCGTACGGGCTGGCCTGGAGTCTTTGGTGGCTACGGCTCCAACGTTTCAAGTTGTAGGAAGCTTTCCAATCGCCACTGCGTTGGCTCAGTTTGAGAATTTACAGCCGGATGTCATGCTTTTGGATTTGGAGTCTCCCGTGGATGAGGCGACGTTACAAGCACTCGAATCCGGCGGCATGGTGCGCAATTCGGCCATAGTCATTTTAATCGACGATCCTGAGTTCTCGGTGGCGAACGCTCTACATTCTGGAGTACGAGCAGTAATACCGCGGATAGCGACGGCCGAAGAAATTGTCGCCGCTATTCAAGCGAGCGTGGCGGGATTGGTTGTATTGCATCCGGATGCGCTTCATTCGGTGATCTCTCCGATGTCATCCGGGGTTCAACCGGAATTCCATCCTTCGGATCGAATTCTTAGCCCGCGAGAGATCGAGGTGCTGCAGATGATAGCCGAGGGGCTGGGTAATAAGGAGATCGCACCGAAGCTCGGAATTTCCGACCATACCGTCAAATTTCACATCAGCTCAATCTTCGCGAAACTCGGTGCCTCCAGTCGCACCGAAGCCGTCACCATCGGTATCCGAAACGGTTTGATTATGCTCTAGGTGAGCAGCAACTCACAATGGGGTTGTGCTTGCCGGCGGCCGGCGATGATGGGTTGCCTGCTCATAGGCATACGCAAATTTGATCATGTTGCCATCATCGTAAGGACGGCCCAGAAAGGTTATGCCGGCAGGTAGGTTGTCGCGGGTGAATCCCGCGGGCACGACGATGGAAGGCACAAAGACGAGAAATGTGTTGATATGCGGCGCACCTTTTTGGTCGACAAAGGGAGGATTGACGCCGTCCTTGATAAAGGTCGGCTGATGTTCCACCGCTTTGTGGACAATGGCGTCCAGCCTGTTATCGGCCATGGCCTTGAGAAAGTTGGTCGTCAATTCTTCTCGCGCCAAGAGATACTCATAGTGGGCATTCGGAGCTGCGGCCCTTGTCCAGCGCTCCCGCGAACGCTTACTGACCTTTGGAAAATTCGGCGAATTCTTTGCTTCCTCGCGCGATTTATAAGGAGGCGTCGCGCTTCGGCTCAGGTAATTTGTGAAGGACTCCTCTTCATCAGTGAAGCTTCCCGCTCGTTTCGCGAGTAATTCTTTGAGCTTTGGGATGACCACGGGGTCGACGATCACGGCGCGGGCGGCTTTGAGCTCGGCGACGGCCTTGTCGAATACCTCTGTGACTTTGCTAAAATCTTCCGAGCGAGGCTCTGCATCGTAGCCCATCGACTCGCGCAGGATACCGATGCGCGCTCCTTGCAAACCTTTTGGGTCGAGAAACATGGTGTAGCTATCAGGTATATAACCAACACCTCTGGCCGTAAGAGGGTCTTCCGAGTCGTAGCCTACAATGACGTCCAAGAGCTGTGCCAAATCGACAACGGTACGGGACATGGGGCCGAGCGATCCCGCAATGGAAGGCCAACCGGCATAAACTCCACTGCGGCTCACAAGGCCGGCCGTTGGACGCATTCCGACGATCGAGTTCCAGGTCGAGGGGCGGCGGATCGACGCAAAACCTTCTTGTCCGACTCCTACCGCGCAGAAGTTCGCTGCGACGCTGGCCCCGGAACCACCCGAGGAACCTCCCGCCGTTCGCTCCGGATCGTAAGGATTACGAGTCGAGCCGAAAAGGGAGCCATGGGTATCACCGCCGCCGAGCTCACCCAGGGTGGCCTTTGCAAGAATGATTGCACCAGCTTTTTTGAGTTTCTCAACGACAAAGGCGTCTCGATCCGGATAGTAGTCTTTCAACAAAACAGAGCCCAACGTCGTCGGCATCCCCTTGGCATCGGCCTGATCTTTAATGATGATCGGAATCCCGTGCAATGTTCCGACGAAACCTGCGGCCTTGAAGGCCTTATCAAGACGATCCGCCTCTTCAAGAGCCGCGGGATTTAGGGTGATGATCGCATTGATGGCCGGACCTTGCTTGTTATACGCATCGATGCGGTCGAGATAAGTCTGCACGAGTTGGCGTGCCGTGAGTTGGCCAGATTTGTAGGCGCTGTGAATATCTTCAATAGTAGTTTCCAGAACACTAAAAGCCCCTGGTGTAGTCATTACGATTACTCCTTCTGCCGCACCGCTTCGTCCAAACTTTGATTCACCCCTCCTTAATTCATGCGCGCGAAAATGTCCAGTTCCAAACGTCGCCTGAAGGATCCCAAGCGCAGACTTCAGATGAGCTTTACAGACATCTCAGCCGTGCTAAATTATGAATTGGACACAAGGGAGATGCGATCATGGCCGAGGCAGGAAAGCGATTGTTCGTCGGTATAAAGATTTCACCCTCGCTGCAGAATGAACTGAACAACCCTGCTCCCGGAACCGAGCGCTACTTCAAAGGTGACGACGGGGAGTTTCTCCAGATTGTCAGTCTAGGTGATGGCAAGCTGATCGGGAGGTACGTGAAGGACGGCTTTCCCGTTGCCGACATCAGCGACGTTAGCCGCAACGTCCGAAGCATCGTAAGACTGATCACACGTGGGCATGCGGTAGGGGAAGATTCCGTCCACATTTATGCGCTTTAGTATTCTCTTTGTAGAGCTTCGATTGGATGATCCGATGAAAGGCTACGATTTGTCCCCACGGATGTCCATGTAGAGCTGTTCGAGTCTTTGCCAATCATCGAGGCCGACGATCTGGTCGCGCTCCCGAAAAGTCGTCAGCGCCGCGTCCATTGCCTCAGTCGTACCCTCTTGTTTGAGTAATCCGAGTGCCATCTTCATGGCGTAGATTCCCGCTCTCTGGGTTTCAGACGGGTAAATCGCAATGCGGTATCCCATTTGCTCCAATCGGTGAACAGGAAGCATGGGAGTTTTCCCGCCTTTGAAGACATTGACCAGAAGAGGAATGTTGGAAACTAGGCGTGGAATCTCCTCCAACTCCTTCTCCGACTGCGGCGCTTCGACAAAGACCGCATCGACGCCCAGTTTGGCGAAAGCCCGACCTCTCTGAATTGCGTCGTCAAAACCATGCACGCCTCGCGCGTCAGTGCGCGCGATGATACAAAAGTCGGGATCGGTGCGGCAGGCCAGCGCGGCTTCCAGTTTCTTTTCCATTTCTGCCAGCGGGATAACCTCTTTGCCGTCGAGATGGCCGCAGCGTTTAGGCGTGATCTGATCTTCGATATGAATGGCCGCCGCGCCGGTGCGTTCGAACTCGCGAACCGTGCGAACGAGATTAACGGCATTGCCATAACCGGTGTCAGCATCCGCGATCACGGGTATCCGCACGGCTGAAACCACTTGGGCGGCTCTCTCGATCACCTCAGACATGGTGACCAACCCAATATCCGGTATGCCCATGCTTCGCGCCACCGCGCCGCCGCTCAAATAGGCTGCCTCGAAACCCGCCTCCTCGACCAGGCGGGCGGAAAGACCGTCGAAACAACCCGGGGCAACCAACAATTTATTACGTTTGAGCAGTTCTCTAAGCACTGGCCTTGGATTCATCTTGTTTCTCCAGATTGACGATCATGCAGACTGCACGGCGAACATATCCATGAATTGATCCACTGCAGTTGACTGTAGCGCTGGAAGGTCCAGACAAAGATCGAGAATGTTTTTGCTCCATGGCGGTGCCAGGCGCGACTTCAAATGCGCCTCAAACTTCTTGATCAAGAGGGGAATGCCTTCGGCGCGGCGTCGCCGGTGACCGATGGGATATTCAACAGCGATCTTTTCAGTAGCCGATCCGTCTTTGAAGAAAACCTGAACTGCGTTGGCGATGGAGCGCTTTTCTGGATCAAGATAATCCTCAGAGTAACGCCCATCCTCGATGACGATCATCTTGTCCCTTAAACTATCGATGCGCGGATCGCGGGCGATATCATCCTCGTAGTGATCCGCTGTGAGTCTGCCAAAGATCAATCCGACTGCCGTCATATATTGAATACAATGATCGCGGTCCGCCGGATTATGCAGCGGCCCGGTTTTATCGATAATCCGGGTTGCCGACTCCTGGGTGATGATGGTAATCCTTTCGATTTGGTCGAGACGATCTTTCACCTCTTCATGCAATTTGAAAGCGCACTCGACCGCCGTCTGCGCGTGAAACTCCGCCGGAAAAGAAATTTTGAACAGCACATTCTCCATCACATAAGACGCCAACGGTCGAGGTAAACGAAACGCTTTGCCGTGAAAGAGCACATCGTAAAAACCCCAGGTTTTTGCCGATAGGGCGGATGCGTAACCCATTTCGCCTTGCAGCGCCATGAGTGCTAACCGAACGCCTCGGCTCGTGGCGTCCCCGGCGGCCCACGACTTGCGCGGTCCGGTATTCGGAGTGTGGCGATAGACGCGCAAGCTGCCGCCGTCCGTCCAGGCGTTGGCGATGGCGCTGGTGATTTGTTGCTTGTTTCCGCCGAGCAGGGCGGTGCAAACGGCAGCGGTGGCGACCCGGACCAAGAGAACGTGGTCAAGTCCTACGCGATTGAAGCTGTTTTCGAGAGCGAGGATTCCCTGTATCTCGTGGGCTTTGATCATGGCGTGAAGCACATCGCCAATGGTGAGCGATTTCCGTCCGGTTCTACTTAGATAATCCGCTAAAGCCAGGATGCCGCCCAGATTATCCGACGGATGACCCCATTCGGCGGCCAGCCAAGTATCGTTAAAGTCGAGCCAACGAATCATCGCGCCGATGTTGAAGGCAGCCTGCACTGGATCGAGCTGCCAATCGGTGCCCGGGACGCGGGCTCCATTTGTCAATAGAGCTCCCGGAACAACGGGTCCCAAAAGCTTTGTGCATTCGCGAAAACGCAAGGCCAGCAGCCCGCAGCCAAGAGCGTCCATAAAACAGTAGCGAGAGGTGTCGATCGCCTCCTTACTATCCGGAACATAGTTCGCCGCGTAGTCCGCGATATCGACCATGATTGGATCCGGGTCTGGGCGAATATTTGAAACCGTGCTGGTCATAGGACTACCGGTTTGCGATGGGTACGTAGGAGCGAGGCTCGGGACCTATGTAATCGGCATTGGGTCGAATCAGTCGGTTATCAGCGCGTTGTTCGATGATGTGCGCCGCCCAGCCTGTGATGCGGGCGACGACAAAGAGTGGCGTAAACATCGGCGTTGGAATGCCACACAGGTGGTATGCGCTGGCGCTGTAAAAATCGAGATTGGGGAAAAGTTTTTTCTCGCGACGCATAACCTGCTCGATTCGCTCAGAGACCGGGTAGAGCCTTTCGTCTCCGCATGCTTCGGCGAGTTTCTTAGACCATGCTTTGATAATGTCGGAGCGCGGATCAGAAATCTTGTAGACGCGATGACCGAAGCCCATGATCAGTTTCTTTGCGGCGATGAACTCGAGAATGCCTTTTTCCGCCGCGTCGGGTGTGTCGAAACGCTCAATGAGCTCCATAGCGGCTTCGTTGGCTCCGCCGTGCAGAGGACCTCGCAGGGCGCCGATGGCGCCCGTGACGGCCGAATAGAAATCGGGCAGGGTAGAAGTAATCGTGCGGGCGGTGAAGGTCGATGCGTTAAACTCGTGCTCGGCGTAGAGAATAAGCGACGCATCTATGGCACGGCGATGCAGCTCATCCGGCTTCTTACCGTGTAATAAATGAAGGAAGTGCCCGGCCGTGCTGTCGTCGTCTGTTGCGGTTTCAATTCGCTTGCCGCTCTTTTGGAAATGGTGCCAATAGAGAAGCATGGAGCCAAAGCAAGCGGTCAACCTGTTGGCTACAGCGATCTGGTCGCGGGCAGATCCTTCGGGCTCCAATGTGCCGAGCATTGAGCAGCCAGTTCGCATTACGTCCATGGGATGAGTGTCGCCGGGAATCTGTTCGAGCACCGTCTTGAGCGGCGCCGGTAGCCCACGAAGTCCGCTCAGGGTCTTTCGGTAATTGTCCAGCTCGGACTGAGTTGGTAGACGACCGTAGATAAGCAGGTACGCGACTTCCTCGAACGTTGCATGCTCCGCGAGATCATGAATTGAATAGCCGCGGTAGGTGAGCCCCTTGCCTTCTTTGCCGACCGTGGCTATCGCCGTATCGCCAGCGATAATTCCCTCGAGTCCGGCGGTCTTGTCCGTTGCCATACGTTTTCCTCCCACTTCACTCTGCACCGATACCGCTAGGCTTTGCAAGTATTCAGCCCACAGTGCACCGATGAATGAAAAGTTCTAATGAAAAAAGCTGCGAGCGATTAAATGGTCGCTGGGGGAATCATCCAAATGAAAATCCGCATCGTGCTACACAGTGGGTGATTTATCGCTATTGTGGAACTATGGACGAAAAATACGATTGCCAGAAAAAATAGGCATCGCGCGAACGATGACAAACTTCTATCAGCTTCTGCAGAGTGACAAAAGATGACAACAATGCTCAAAATTATGCCCGGTTGTGCAATCCTCTTCTGTGGTAATCCATGGTGATGCGCCGATTAGGCGCCAAAACGATTTTTTTATAACTCATTAATTTTATGACACTTTTGACGCGCGCTATTTAGGCGATTTGCTGGCTATCGCTATTTTTCGCCTTCGCACCGTGTGCAATAGGCCGGTTATAAACAGTTTATCAACAACTTTTGTGGACACATCAGTCAGTCCGTCTTGATCAAACCGAAAAGCCCAGAAACCGGAGAAATCCAGGTCTGGTCTTTAGTCCCATCTGGCGATGGTTCCATTCACGAACCTTCTTCAAGTAAAGTTCTTCTTGCCGCTCGTTCCAAGTCTGCACTTTGCGCAGCTCGCGGCGTGAGATGTTGCCGTCCCATGCATGAGGGCACTTGACAATCTTAGCGAGAGAAATTTTTTCCACCGCGCCGGTTTCGGAGAAGGTTACATTAAAAGGATGGTCCCGGCAGGTAACCGGTCGATGTTCGTAAATTGTGCAGAAATTGGTCTTGTCGTCGAGAAACACACAACGATCTTCAATCGAACGGAGGGCCATCACGGCCTTCTGGTCGTTAAACTTCACCCACAGAGGATCAGACGTCGACATCGATATTTCGTTGTGGGCATAAAAACGGACGAACTCAAGGGGAGACTTGCCGGTTTCATCAACAATTCGTTTGATGTCGCCGTCGGTGATGCAAACGACGGTGTCGCGACAGCAATTGCCGCAGCCCGTACAGCGAAATTTCAAATACTTTTGCCAGTCTTGCTGTGCCACTCCCCTTAGATTAGCAACAAACTGTGGAAACCAGAAGTGGATAGTAAATTTTCTTGCAACCTTGACGAATATTTTTTATAGAATGAGTCATGGATGATTCTCCCGGTTCTAAACAACACGCCTCAAAGATGATGCTGGGCTTCATCGTGCGGCGATGCGCGGCCGACATTGGACATACACCGACGCCGGATGAGTTTGCCGCTTGGGCCAATGGCGAGAATCAAAAGGGTAAGGGCTACTGTCTTTTTGGTAAGCCTATTTCACCCACCATCGCGCAGATCATGTTTCGCCAACCCGGCCGGCTTGTGACGGTGCGTTCAGACGGACTGACCCGTAACGAGTCGAGAGGCAGCTCATAAGCCTCTAGGTGTCTAATCGGTTCAAGCTTCCTGTCTATTCGGTTCTATCTTCGCCCTTGTTGTCGTATTCGCGGAATTTTCGATTAGCGCTTAATCGGAGGTGAAATGGTGAGATCCGGTGTGTGTTTTCATAGCCTACTACTGTCATCTGCCTTGATTCTAATCAGCGTGAACGCCGTTGCCCAGGGTAAGCCGGAAAAGGAAAGAATCCGCATTGGCTACGCGGCGCGGGCTGTGACCCATGCCATTCCCTTTTGGCCAACGAGGCGGGCCTCTTTCGCGAAGAGGGGTTACAGGTCGAAGTGGTGCGGACGGTCGGCGCCGTGTCGCCGATGGCTCTCATCTCCGGCGATACTGATTTCGCTACAATGTCGGCTTTCTTGCTAATTCCGGTGCCCGTTCGGAACCAGGAGGTTGTCATGCTCGGCGGGTTGACCCGGTATGCCGCGATGACACTGGTGAGTCGTCCGGAAATCCGCTCTGCCAAAGATTTGATGGGCGGAGTCATCGGTTTGCAGCGTCCCGGGGATGCCTACGAGAAAAACGCCCGGTCGGCGCTCCAACACCTGAAATTGAACCCGGATAAAGACGTCAAGTTCCTCTATCTTGGAAGCAACGAAGCGATGTGGATCGCCCTGGAAGGGCGCAGAGTTGCGGCAACGATGGTGTCGGCACCGGCAACGTTATTTGCTCGAAAGGCCGGGATGAATTTCCTGGTAAATCTCTCGGATCTAAAGATCGAGTATCAGGGTTCTACATTCGCGACACGTCGCTCACTGATGAAAAACTACCCGAACCTTATATTGCGCACAGTGCGTGCCATGGTTCGGGGCATTCATTTTTTCAAAACTCGGCGTGAGGACACCTACAAAATTCTGGCAAAGTTTCTCGGCACGAGTGATCCTGAGGCGTTGGAGGAATTATGGCATTACGGTGCCGACATGCCGGCCAAACCTTTTGCTGTCGAAAGTGCGGTTCAATCCGTGATTAATCACCTGGCTGAAGGGGACCCCAAATTCGCTAAAACCAAGCCGTCCGACTTCATCGAGGCCGGTCCGCTTGGCGAACTCGACCGCAGCGGCTATATCGATCGCCTCTATGGCGGGCAGGACACCAAAGCTAAGTAACCGCGCGCTTGTCCGATCCCCCGTGGACTGGTATTTTTTCTCTGATGATCCACAATCGAGAAGAACGGCAGTTTCAACTGGTTTCCGAGTTCAAGCCCCAAGGCGACCAGCCACAGGCCATCGAGAAACTTGTGCAGGGGATCCAGGAAGGCAAAAAGAATCAGGTCTTACTGGGTGTCACCGGCTCCGGCAAAACGTTTACGATGGCCAACGTGATCGCCCGCATCAACAAGCCAACCTTGGTCATGGCGCCCAATAAAACTCTTGCGGCGCAACTTTACAACGAACTGCGCGAGCTTTTCCCCGATAACGCGGTTCGCTATTTCGTCAGTTATTATGATTATTACCAGCCAGAGGCCTACGTGCCGTCGACGGATACGTACATTGAGAAAGATGCCTCCAT
>Ga0126384_10001959_pt1 | contig 12394 bp, 12 predicted proteins | sample PanSoiMetPlot_36_FD_92543 | JGI IMG/M metagenome (GOLD analysis project Ga0126384, IMG submission 92543) | Tropical forest soil microbial communities from Panama - MetaG Plot_36 | ecosystem: Environmental > Terrestrial > Soil > Tropical forest > Bulk soil | place: Panama | collected 2016-02-17 | reverse complement strand
TACGAATTGGATCGTTGAGCGGGCATTATGCTTGGATTCCCATCAACAATCCCCAATGCGCAATCGTGAGACCCATCCGCTACCGCGAGATGGTACTGACTTCACGCCACGAGATCGGGTTTTGACAGTTTCTGTTGGTGGAATTCTCAAACTGCGGGCGCTTATGACGACATTTAGGACCATCCCGCGAATGGCTTGACTGTCGCGCAAGCCGGGCTGCCATCCTTGCCAGTACCAGGCACCTTAGTCTTGAGTGCTTTCCTCTTTCCGATCAGTTGCCAGGTAATACCGCGGAGTGGGATTTTCAAACGACGACTCCAGCTTGTGTTGATTTGGCCAGCGTAGGTCCCAATGTCCAGGTAGACAAAGCGCTCGTGAGTGGGACCTTGAACGAAAGGAGCAAGAAAATTCGGTTGGGCATCTTTGCCTTCGCGGACGCGAGCTGAGAATGTGAATCTCAGATCGCCGCCGGTGGATCGTTGCGTTTGGACGGTCTTGTAATTGTTTCCGCTACCCTCTTGCAGGCCATAGTCAACGCCTGCTGGTGGTTTTTCCAGAATGATTGTGAAATTCAGATCGCGTTCCATAGTTGGTTAGGGTACATACGAACTATGAGTGTAGCCAGGAGCGAGCGATAAGTGCTGGAATACTTTAAACTGACGTCACCACAAACCCGCTGCAAAATCCTCCGTGCGGCAGAAGTTGTGAAGCTTCCCGCCCCGCACCAGGGATTTTGCAAGCGGGTCCACAGATTGTCGATGTGGGAGCAAACAGGTAAATGATCCTAAACATTGTTCAGACCGGCGATCCCGTTTTAAGGCGCGTCAGCCGTGACCTTACGACAGAAGAGGTCAAAAGGCATACGATTCAGCAACTCATTGAGTCCATGCGAGACACAATGCGCGCCGCTCCGGGAGTAGGGCTGGCTGCGCCTCAGATCGGTGAATCGCTTCAACTCGCCGTAATCGAGGATCGAGCGGAATATCTAAAACATGCTTCACGCGATGAACTCAAAGAACGTGATCGATCACCCATCGATTTTCATGTAATAATCAATCCAAAGATTTCATTGCTGGACGATTCATCGGCTTACTTTTTCGAGGGCTGTCTCAGCGTAGAAGGGTTTCAAGCAATCGTTCCTCGCGCTTACACTGTCCGGGTTGACTGTCTAAACGAACGAGCTGAGCCCGTAACGATCAACGCGCAAGGGTGGTACGCCCGGATACTGCAGCATGAGATCGATCATCTCAATGGCAAGCTATACATTGATCGAATGCAATCAGGGACATTTACCACGACTGAGAATCTGCTACGTTTACTGAAACGATCGGACCATTGAAAGATAAGCTTCACGAATGGAATTTCTGAGAGGTCGCATTATGATTAAGATCTTGCTGCACGTCATGATCCTTTTGTTGTTGGCCGGGTTAGTAGCGGTAGGAACTCCGTTGCACCAACATAAAGCAGATCAAGTGAAACGAATGAATTCAAGCGTAAAGATTCTGCGAATTGCGATCGTCCAAATGAAGTCGCTGGATCATGATATCGAAGGAAACCTGAGACAGGCCACCACCTACGCAGATGAAGCAGCTCATCGGGGCGCGCAGTTCGTTTTGTTTCCCGAGTTCATGGCGACGGGATCTTATCTCTCTTTTGATACATGGGATTCAGCTGAGCGCTCTCAAGGCAAATCCGTACAATGGTTGAAGTCAACTTCCAAGCGACTTCACATCTGGCTGGGTGCCAGCTTTTTGGAAGCAAGTGGTGCAGATTTTTATGATACGTTCGTGTTGACGTCACCTTCCGGCGATGAGGCAGGGCGCGTGCGTAAACAGATTCCTGCGGGATCGGAAGCATACTTCTTTCGGGGAGAGGAGGGTCCGCATGTGATCTCGACGGCGATTGGAAAGATCGGTGTAGGAATCTGTGCAGAGAACTATTACTGTTTCGCGGCCTCCCAATTCCTAAAGGATTCGGCTGACTTTATTGTGATGCCGCATTCATCGCCAGACATGAGCAAGGGCGGTGGCTTACCATCACCGCCGGGAACACATCTCGCCTCGTGGTATGCGAAAAAACTCGGCGTGCCCGTTGCGATGGTAAACAAAGTCGGACGCTCTTATAAGCCGCCGCCCAATGAGATAAATGGGGTTTTTCCCGGTCGCTCAGCGATAGTTGATTCCGATGGGACCGTGCTTGAGTCTATGGACGACAAGGAGGGAATCGGAATTGCGGACATCCATTTAGACCAACTTAAGAAGACTCACGCTGATCAGGTCTGCACGGGCGTGGGCATTTCCGAACTTGCGGTCGGAGGCTCGTCGGGCGCGGCAGCGGTGGGGGACGAATACTCACGAGCGCAGAAGTCTTACGCGAACAACGGTCTCCGGAAGGCGAAGGCGCTTTCGATCTCAGCTAAGCAATGAGCTCTTCAGAAGCTGTGAAAGAAATAACGCGCCGAGGTTGATTTAATTTCTCTTATTCACACCCGGTTTCAACCGGGTGGCCGGCTACCGTCAAAGGACATCCAACCGTTTCAACCGTTTCCCTTGCGTCCGCACCGAAAACCGTTGAAACGGTTACGAAGTGTCGGAGAACGCGCCCGTATCGCCCGGTTGAAACCGTGCGAGAATGATAAATACTCATACTCAACGTGTCTTCGAACCTCAAATTCTCACCCGCCATGCAGACCAAATGACGTTTAGGTCACCCGGCCGAGTAAAGCCATCATTCTGTCTCATGTAGTACAGCTCTATCGTTAGGTGCTTGTTGAAGGGATGGGTAATGCCCACTGCCGCACGATTACGAGGCCAACGGTGCAGGCTCCAGTCATAAAACACTTCATCCCAGACAAACCAGGTGAACTTCTTCTTCTCAATTTGGAATGGATGTTCGAGCATCAGTCTGTTGCGATACCGCCATGCGTCTTGCTGCGGCCTGCGCCAGCGATGCTCAAACCAATTGCGATCAGCCAGAGTGAACTTGCCAATGAGGAACCGTCCCGTTGCACCGAGGGTTAGGCGCTCTTCTTTTTCATGCCGTCCATTGGGTGGTCGCGCTTCGCGATGAAAGTAGAAAGGATTGACCGAAAGGTATTTGTTTGGGCGGTAAACCCAGCCGAATCCGTAGCGCAGATCCACGATCTGGGAGAAGTTGTCGCCGTACCGTCCCGTCAGCTGAAGTGTGTAATCGACTTCCTTGCTCAAGGGGATCGCAATCAGAAGGTCATTCCAGCTCTGGTTGTCGCTCTTTGGTATTCGAGGCGCCACCTGGGCCAGGAGAGTTTCACTGGTAATGAAGAATAAAAGAGCAGCCAGCGCTAATCGCACACAGTACTTGAAAGACAACATAGAAGTTCAACTACTCTGTCTTCAGGAGTCCGGGAATAATAGTCGATACTGGATTGATGAGAAAGCGTAAGCGTCACAAGCGCAGTAGCAGGCGTATAGAGTTCAATCTTCAGATTGCTAGTGACGAAAGACGAGATTGAACTCAACGACCGGAAGAAAATCAGCCGCGGATGAAAGCGGATAAAACGCGGATCTGAAGAAAGAGAGAAGAGGACCCTAACAGCTTTTCCTTCTTTGCAGATCCGCGCTTATCCGCGTTCATCCGCGGCTATTTTCTTAGTGATTAGAAGTAGCCCTGCTCAAGAGCCTTCAGGACTGCGCGGGTGCGATCGCGGACGCCGAGTTTCGAGAGAATGTTTGAGACGTGGTTCTTGATGGTCCCTTCCGCGACATTAAACGCTGCGGCGATTTCGCGATTGCTGTGACCGCCGCTCATCATCCTCAACACCTCGAGCTCGCGCGCAGTGAGCGGATCAGCAGGCTCCAAACTCGGGAAATCATTCGCAATCTGATTGGCGCCCTTAACCAGGCGTTCGGTGATGGCCGGCTGGATCAGAGTACCGCCCGCAGCTACGGTGCGAATTGCGCCGACTAGTTGATCGAGAGAGACGTCCTTCAGCAAGTATCCCTTCGCGCCGCAACGAATTCCTTCGATCACGACTGCCTGATCGTCGAAGGTGGTCAAGATGATCGTTGGTGGAAGCTCATTACCTTCCTTCAAGTCGGCCAGCACATCCAATCCCGAACGTCGCGGCATTCTAATATCGAGGAGCACAACGTCAGGCTTGCAATCTTTGATTACCTGTAAGCCCTCAACGCCGTCGGCAGCTTCGGCAGCGACTTCAATGTCATCGACTAGTTCGAGCAGACTGCGGATGCCTTGCCGCACGAGCGTCTGATCATCAATGAGACACACTCGGATCATGAAATTAGTGGCATCCAGGCCTCTACTTCGAATCCATTTCCGCGGCCTGACTCAATGCGCAGCCTGCCCCCAATTCGCTCCAGCCGGCGCCGCATCGCGCTGATTCCGTTTCCAGCCTGCACAGATACGGCGCCGCGGCCATCATCCTTTGCGCGCACCTGGACTCCTCCGTCTGATTGATAAACCTCGAGCCAGAGATTCTGCGCTCCGGAGTGTTTGAGCGTGTTCGTGATTATTTCCTGAATGCAACGCAGCAGTGTGTGCGCGCGTTCTGAATCTTCCACTCTGAGCTCACCAGCGAGCGCAAGATGAATATTCGGATAAGGCAGTCCGTCGACCAGAGTCTCGACGGCCCGACGCATATCTATCTGATCGTCGCCGCTAGCGCTGACAACCTCACGGACATCCTTCAGAAGAATCTTTGCGAGCGATTGTGATTTCTCAACATGTTCGAGAACTCTTCCGTCGGCGAGGTGTTTGGCAACTTCAAGATGAATACTCAGAGCTGTGAGATTGTGACCGATTACATCGTGAAGCTCATCGGAGATGCGCGAGCGCTCGCTGATGCGACTGCTTTCTGCGAGCAGCTCTCGCGTGGCTCGCAATTCTGCATTAGACCGTGCCAGCTCGTTGCGAGCGAGCGACTCGCTCCTGGCGATCGAAGCGGTGATGAAAGCGAACAATTGAAACGCAAGCGAAGTATTAGTGGCGAACAAAGCCAACCCGGAGTTGAGTCCTGCATACAAGATGGTCGCGAGAACGGTCGTTTGTACGAGTATCCACAAGAGCGCCATGCGCATCGGTAGCAGCAGTGCGACCTGCCACGCCACGACCACCAGGACAATTCCGATGGAGTAGCAGGGAACCAGATAAACCATCAGCAAGGCAGCGACCGTCTGGATCGCAATCAACACTCGTTCCCGCTTCCAAATTCCGCCATCAGCGTTGCTGGAAGCAATCGACGTCAACAGAAACGCAATCCCAAAAACAAAGAACGAGCCCAGCCACAAGCCAAACTTGGAAACCGACGTCAGCGGCGGTCGATTACAAGCGTCCCATATCGTTGGCGCACTTGCGAGCAACCAGGTTGCCAGACCGACGATGAGCACCAGACGTTTGTGTCGAGGAAGCAGGAACATTTCAAGAGTAGATTATAGCTACTGCCTCGGATAAAGCGCCTATGCCGAAAGTCATGAATTGGATTCATGACTTACGGCACTTTCGGCGCTTTTTCTTTATGCGTAACCTGCGGACGTCTGAACTTTGGTTACAAAAAACAATTGAGGAGAAAAAGCATGAAAGGATTACTGATAATCGCGGCAATAGCCCTCGGAGCGTTCACATTTTCGCAACTGACAAACCATGAATCGTGTGCGGCTCAACAGAGCCAGATGAGCGAACAGAAGCAGGGCGAATCACCGTTTACCTGTGACACGATGGCGTTCAGTCCTGAGATTAGGAAGCGCCACTTTGACGTACTTGGCCCGATGCTGGTCTCTATGAGGAAAGCCGTTCGGGAACTTCCGAATGGATATGAATTCGAATTCCCAAACGACGAAAAGTCTTATCAGCTTTTGACTGAATGGGTTTTCCAGGAGAGCCAGTGTTGCCCGTTCTTTGACCTTGATGTGCGGCTGGAGCGCGAGCACGGCAGTTTGGTAATGCGGGCCACGGGAAGGGAAGGGACAAAGGCTTTCATCCAAACAGACGCAGCCAGATGGATTCAGCCGGTAAAGTAGATGAGGTACTCAACCATGAACACGAAAGCGATCATTATTGGCGGAATCGCATTTGCGCTCGCGATTTCTATTTACGCATCGCATCGCCCGACGGCGGCACGATTGACCCACCAGGCTTCAATTAAACCAGAGAACAGGATTGCTCCTGACTTTGAGCTAAAGACGCTTGACGGGAGAACTGTGAAGCTGTCGGACTTTCGCGGCAAGGCAGTGGTGCTGAATTTTTGGGCGACTTACTGCGGACCGTGTCGAGTAGAGATGCCATGGCTCAAAGATCTCTACCAGCAGTATCACTCGCAAGGGCTCGAGATAGTCGGAGTATCAATGGATGACGATGGTGAGCAACAGCGGGTGGCTGACTTCGTCCATGAAATGAAGGTTAACTACACCATACTGCTCGGCAATCACGCCGTCGGTGACGCCTACGCCGGCGTGCGCTTTCTGCCGCAGACGTTTTTTATAGATCGCGATGGCCGGACTTCGAGCTTCGCAATAGGGATGAAGAGCAAGAGCGAGTTCGAAACGGTCATTAAGGATCTGTTGGCCACTGCTCGATGAGTGTTTTCGGAGTGAGGTGCCGGCGAGTCATTTGCAAAATCCCCCGCTCGGTAGAAGCTGTGAAACAATTAAATGTGTCCGAGTTTGGACCTAATTCCTCTCATTCACCCCTGGTTTCAACCAGGTGGTGCACTGCAGCCAGAAGGCACCTAACCGTGCCAACGGTTTCCCTCGCGTCGCCGCTACCGGAAACCGTTTGAAACGGTTACGAACTGTCGGAGAGAACGCCCCGATCGCCCGGTTGAAACCGTGCGAGAATGATAAACCGTCATACTCAATACGGCCGCCATCACTTTATATTCACCGCTTAGGCAGCGCGGACAAGATTACGAACTCTTGGAAGTTTAGTCCGAGGGCGAAGAAAACTTTCTGACGGGCCAATAAGTTTTCCCTGAACTCGGCTGCCTGTGAAAATGCCTTTCTGCGAACGTGAGATTCAAAGAAAACGTAAGGTAAGACACCGCATCAGGCAGTCGAGGAGAGAATAATGATCAGGAATTACAGCTGGGCTGCGGCTGTGCTGCTCGTTGCCACGTTAGCCGTGGCCGGATTGACCGCAGAAAGTAATGAGAAGGATCAAAGCTGGATCGGCACCTGGGCGACCGCGGCACAGCCTTCCCTCCCAAAAGTTCAAACCTATCACAATCAAACTCTGCGGCTCATCGTGCATGTCAGCGCCGGCGGATCAAAAGTAAGAATCAAGATCTCTAACACGTATGGCGACCAGCCATTGCTGATTGGCGCAGCGCACATTGCCCGTCGAGCTACTGCAGCTGAAATCAATCCGGCGTCGGATCGAGCAGTCTCGTTTCAGGGACGCTCGACTGTAACGATTCCTGCTCGATCGACCGCAGTAAGCGATCCGGTTGAGTTGGAGGTGCCCGCGCTGTCCGACGTCGCTATCAGCCTCTTTCTTCCGGAATCTACGGCGGTGACCACAGTACACAATCTAGCCAAGCAGACGAATTATGTCTCCGCTGAAACCGGGGACCATACCGCGGAGGTGAAATTCCCGGTAGACAAGACGACTCGTTCATGGCCGTTCCTGACCGGAGTCGATGTCGCTGCTTGGTATCGCGGGGCAGCCATCGTCGCATTTGGTTCGTCGCTTACTGATGGCGATGGCACCACGACAGATGCCAACAGACGGTTTCCCGACGTGCTTGCAGAGCGTTTGCAAGGATCGTCTCACGGTAAGGCGGAACTCAGTGTCCTCAATGAAGGGATCATCGGTAATCGTCTTTTAAATGACAGTCCGCCGCAAGCGCTTGGCGGTCGCTTTGGTGCGGTGCTCGGAGAGAAGGGGTTGGCGCGCTTCGAACGCGACGTGCTTGATCAAGCGGGAGTGAAGTATGTCGTTCTTGGCCTGGGTATCAACGACATTGCCTTCCCAGGCTCTCTAACACCGGCAAGCGAGAAGATAACATCCGCGATGATTATCGCCGGCTACCGGCAGCTGATTGCGCGGGCACATCGACACGGAATAAAAATCATCGGAACGACCAACCCGCCAATTGAAAACGGATTCCTCGAGTTGGCCCCTCCGGCGCAGCCGATCACTTTCTATACTCCGGAAAAAGAGATTGTTCGTCAGCAGGTGAACGACTGGATCCGCAGTAGCGGTGAATTCGATGGTGTGGTCGATCTTGATCAGGTCCTGCGAGATCCAAGCCACCCCAGTCAACTACTTCCTAACTATGACAGCGGAGACCACATTCACCCTAACAATGCGGGTTGCGTAGCCGAGGCTAACGCGTTTCCCCTGGCGTTGTTCCAATCCGGCTAGGCCGATGGCAGTCAACCACTACTGATCAGCAAACGCGCAGCGAACGCCTCTTTTAGACTCGAGGCGTTCGCCAACGCCTTTCAAGCAGCGATCAAATAGCCGGGTGCTTCAGGATCTCAGCCAGGCCTTTCAGCCGGGTTGAGTCTGCCGCACTCTTGGCTGTGCCAGCGCTCTTCTCCAACCCCGGTGCGAGGCCTTTGAGTTTTTCGAGGTCTTGTTTGTTCAGGTGCGAACTTTCTGCGCTTTGAATCGCATTTCGCACGGTTGCGATTTGATCTGCGGGCAGCGCTTGCGATCGCTCCAGCTGATCGAGGTAAGCCTTTGCCACTACCAACTGTCGCGGCCACTCGATTTTTTGCTGGTTCTGTACATTAAACTCAGCGACTTGGACGCTCTTCGCTGCATCGATCTCGTTCTGAGTTAGGGACTCCGTTGGCGTCAGTTCGAAGACGTCCAGGCCGCGGGCGATCTCCGACGCGTAAATGTGACCGTTGTACCAGTAGGCAGACCAATCGCCGCCAAGCACCAGCATCTTTGGATCGATCGGACCGCGATCGAAATAGGCAATCTCAACCGGATGCTCCGCGTCAGTGAAGTCCATCACGGAGATGCCGCCCTGATACCAACCTTGCACCTCGATGTCTCGTCCTGGAACCGGGATGAGCGAGCCGTTGTGCGCGACACAATTCTCGCTGTCGGTCTGAGCCGCCGGCATCTTGTAGTAGCTCGCGAAGGTCAGCTTGTTATCCTTCAGGTGGAAAACCGCATCAGCCCCCCACTTGTTCGGATCATTTGGACGGCAGCGCGCACCAAGCCCTCCGCCCCACTCATCGGTGAACACAACTTTGCTTCCATCATTCGAAAACGAAGCTGAGTGCCAATACGAATAGTTTGGATCATTTACCGCGTCCAGCCGCTTTGGATGCACCGGATCTTTGATGTTCAGCACGATTCCATTTCCGGAACACGCACCAGCGGCCAGCCCCAACGCTGAGTACACGGTAATGTCGTGGCATTGGTTACTATCCGATGGTTTATCAAGTCCGTTCTTGCCATGGGTGCCGCCATTGTTCAAACCGTTCAAGGCGCCCGTCCGTGGATCCATAAAGATTCGAGGATTAGAAACCACCTGCGCATCTTGCGGCGTCGCCAACGGTACTTTAATCACATCGATGCGAAACAGCGCGGTATTTGGATCCTTCGCCGGTTCCTCACCCGAGCATCCAGCTAACTCTTCGCTCTGGCGCACAAACGAGGTGCCCGAGACGTAGATGTAGACGTTGTTCTTGTCATTTGGATCTACGACCAACGTATGCGTGTGGGAGCCGCGGCAGGTTTGCACCGCAGCCACCTGCTTTGGTTGTTTGATGTCGCTGATATCAAAGATTCTCACGCCGCGGAAGCGATCCTTCTGAGCTGCGGGCAAGGTCGGCTTTTTCTCTTGTCCCGCAGGAGGTGCGGGCTCTGGCGGGAATGCCTGGGTTCCGCAGTCCACGCGGCCGTTCGGCATCTCCACGGACATGAACATCAGATTCTTGTACACCGACAGGTCGCCTTGCCCACCCGGACAAATCATCGAAGTCACTAAGCTGGTCTTCGCGGGATCGGAGATGTCAAAAATATTGACGCCGTAAAAGTTTCCCTGAAACAGATGATTGCCCTGGAATGCAAGGTCCGAGTTCGCAAAAGCGAGCTGAGCAATAACCACCTGCAATGGCTTCGGCATTTTCGAAGTATCGGGGATGCCGAGCGAACCCAGGGTTTTTTGCAACTTGGGACTGTCGGTATCAGTGGAGCCGAGCTGAAACGCATCTGGCTTTTTGAACAGCAACAGATGCTTCATTCCCTTCGCTGCTTCACCGGCGTCGTACATCCCCGGCGTTAGCGTGAAGCGCGGGTCATTTGTATCTGAGCCCGTCATACCCGGCGGTAACGGCGCCGCCGGTTCAGGAGCAAACGGATTCGCCCCTTCCTGAGAGGCCGGTTTGGTGTCCTGGGCTTTCGCAGGTTCTTGAGAAGGCGACGGCGTCGCTGTGGCTTGCGCCTGCGTCCTTACAAAACACGATCCCAAAACCAGTGAAGCTACGAGCAAACGGAAAGCCGTTGTGTGTACTCGATTCATCGTTTCTCCTCTTAAGGTTTTTCGTCCAATATAGATTGCATAATCCTGATCTCAGCGCGTTGTCCGCTGTCGACATCTGTCGCGAAATTGAAGAGTTCCGCATCCTGTCCCGCGCCTGCGGTGTCGAATAAATTATTGACCATAATCAAAGCGCCGCCGTGGTGCTGAATCATACCTGTCAGGAACAGATGGTCGAAGTCTTTGCCCTTTGCATTTCTTAAGGCCTCCATCTGCTTTGCCGTTAGCATTCCCGGCATAAGCATTGTCTGGCCTGACATATCCATACCTGGCATGTGCATCGTATGACTTGACGTATCCATACGCGGCATACTGGGCATCGCCGGCAGATCAATGGGCTGTGCCCTCGCCTCGAGCCACCGTTTCATAAACTTTATTTCGTCCGACTGCGATCTGCTGATTCGCGCTCCCAGCGTCTGAAGCTTCGTGTTGTCAGTGTGCGAATCGATTAGTGCCGTCATCTCAACCGCCTGGGCATGGTGCATGATCATACCCTGCATGAAAGCTACATCTGCCGGCGAAATTGGCGGTAGTGTTGCCTTCGTCGACGGTGGTAGTGTCCGGGTTGGCTGCCCCGGCGCGCCAGGCTGTACAACTACCGGCGCTTTAGTATCAGCCTGCTGAGCGAATACTGGCAGCGATAACAAGCATGCGAGAGTACCGGTAGCTACGAGCTTGCTTCGCCACCCTGCAACACTAATTACTGACGGCAGATTAAGGCTCGCGCAAAAGTGAAAGGGTGTAATCGGCGTTGAATCGTCAGGCATTGAGGCCCCCACCTTATCACAGCGGGGCTGGAAGGTCGAAACCTGCTGTCTGACTAGTTGTTCTCCGGTAACCAACTGACCTTGCCGGTATCGAGAGAGTAGACGGCGCCTACGATTTTCAGTTGGCCGTGAGCCACCATCTCCGACAGGATTGGAGTCGTTGAGCGAAGTTGTTTCACAACCATCTCGACGTTAGCGCGGACGGCGTTCGCTACCGGGTCCCCGGGTAATCCGCGAGTTTTTTCCACCGCGGGCTTGATCAGGTTGACGAGAGCTGAGATATGGCCTTCGGGAGGACCACCTTCCACGGTTGCAGTCACCGCGCCGCAGTGTTCGTGTCCCAACACCACGATCAGTGGAATGTGCAAGTGCTCAGCGCCATATTCGAGGCTTCCTAGTTCCGTGTCCGTCGCGACATTCCCCGCCACTCGGATCACAAACAGATCTCCAAGACCCTGATCAAAGATAATCTCCGGAGGCACGCGTGAATCAGAGCAGCTAAGAATTTGTGCGTGTGGAGATTGTGCTGATGCTAACTCGCGCTGTCTGGCAGCAGTTTCATGCGGATGCTGATACTGGTGGCGCGCGTGATGGTCATTCCCAGCCTTTAATTCCGCGAGGGCCGACTCTGCGGTTACTTTTGTTTCAGCTTGCTGGTTGATGCCGGTTAACGTCACAGCGACCAGGAAAAGAATTGCGAGTGTAAGAGTCAGGAAACGATTCATGATGAAACCCTTTCCGAGGACAAGTGGTTACAGGCGCATTTGAAAGTTGGATTTTAGTGTGGCGAGATTGCACATGTAACTCGCAATTCTGACAGGATCTCAGAGATTGCGGATTGCGGAATTCCACCAACGGCAGTTGGTGGAGGCTTCAGATCCTTTCTACAAACATCGCCACCCATCGTCCCGAAATCCCACCAACGGCAGTTGGTGGTCCTTCAGATCCTTTCTAAAAACAACGCCACCCATCGTTTCGCGAATCCCACCAACGGCAGTTGGTGGATGGTTTCAGATCCTGTCTAGCTAGAGTCACCATCCGCTCTTGGAATCCCACCAACGGCAGTTGGTGGATGGTTCAAGTCCTTTTCTAACGTTGCGACTACTAACATAGGCCTTAGAAAGCATCT
>Ga0126384_10001958_pt1 | contig 12395 bp, 8 predicted proteins | sample PanSoiMetPlot_36_FD_92543 | JGI IMG/M metagenome (GOLD analysis project Ga0126384, IMG submission 92543) | Tropical forest soil microbial communities from Panama - MetaG Plot_36 | ecosystem: Environmental > Terrestrial > Soil > Tropical forest > Bulk soil | place: Panama | collected 2016-02-17 | reverse complement strand
GCGATAGAACCCGCGCCGGTACTCGTCCTCGATCATCGCGAAGATCGCGGGATCCTGCGACCAGGTCTGGACGTCGCTCTCGACCCGGTAGGGCCGGATGAACGGCACCACCCACAAGCCCGGCGCCTTCGCCTCGACCAGCATCTGGGTGCCCCGGTTGGGCCGGCTGTTGGCGACGATGCCGGCAACGCTGTTGCGGCGAAACAAGTCGAGCACCTGGTCGAGCGCGAAGAACGGCACCGGCCCCTGATGGTTATAGTGCAAATGCGAGTCGAAGATCTTGAGCTGCGGCTGCGCGGGGCTCTCGATCACCGCGCAGGCGGCGATGAGCGCCGCGGCGCCGATCCGTACGATGAATCCGGTCATGCCCCCGCCGCCCCGCGCGTTCGCTCCCGCGCCGCATCCTACACCAATCGTGTGGCGCGCCGACGCGTGGTATTGCCGTCGCCAGCCGCCGCGGGACAGCGGCGAACCGTCACCAGATGCGCACGCGCTCGCCGTTCGCGAGATAAAGCTTCTCCGGCGCCTTCACGTCGAACGAGTCGTACCAGCCATCCATGTTGCGGACCACGCCATTGACCCGGTACTGCTCCGGCGAGTGGGGATCGGAGACCAGCTGCTGGCGCACCGCCTCCTCCCGGCGTTTCATGCGGTAGCTCTGCCCGTAGGCCAGGAAGAACCGCTGCTCGCCGGTGAAACCGTCGAGGACCGGGGCTGCCTTGCCGCCCAGTGAATTGCGATAGGCGTCGAACGCGATCAACGCGCCGCCGAGATCGGCGATGTTCTCGCCCATGGTCAGATCGCCGTTGACGTGCACGCCCGGGAACGGCTCGAACGCGTCGTATTGCTTGCCGAGCACGGCCGCGCGCGCTGTGAACTCCTTGACGTCCTCTTCCGTCCACCAATCGGAGAGCACGCCGGAGGCGTCGTACTTACGGCCGTCGTCGTCGAAGCCGTGCGTGAGCTCGTGGCCGATCACGGCGCCGATGCCGCCGTAGTTGACGGCCGGATCGGCGGACGGGTCGAAATACGGCTGCTGCAGGATTGCCGCGGGGAACACGATCTCATTCAGCGACTGATTGTAGTAGGCGTTCACCGTCTGGGGCGTCATCTCCCATTCGTCGCGATCGACCGGCTCGTTCAACCGGTTGACCTGACGCAGCCACTCGAATCCCATGCCGCGCAGCATATTGCCGACGACATCGTCCGGACGCACCTCAAGCGCCGAATAGTCGCGCCACTTGTTCGGATAGCCGAGCTTCTGGGTCACGCGCGCAAGCTTGTCGAGCGCCTTGGCTTTGGTCTCCTGGCTCATCCAGGTGACCCGCTCGATGCGGCCCTTGAAGGCGAGACGAATCTGGCCGACCAGGGCCTCGATCTTCGCCTTCGCGTCGGGCGGGAAATGGCGCGCCACGTAGATGCGCCCGATCGCCTCGCCCATGGCGGCATCGGTGACCCGCACCGCACGCTTCCAGCGCGCCGCCGGTTCGGTTTCGCCGACTAGCGTCTTCCGGCGGAACTCGAAATGGGCGCTGTCGAAGCGCCGCGAAAGGTAGGGCGCAGCCGAGTCGACGACGCGGAATGCCTGCCAGGCCTTCAGTGTGTCGATCGCGGTTTCGGCGTAGAGAGCCGCGATCTTCGGGATCGCCGTGACCTCGCTCACGATGACGCGGCCGAGCGACGCGAGTCGTGCGGCGCGCAGGAAAACGTCCCATGGGAACCGGGCGCTTTGCCCAAGTTCAGCGACCGTCGTGGGATTATAGGTCTTCTCGGAGTCGCGTCGGTCCGCGAGCGGCCAGCTCACGTCGGCGATCGCGTTTTCGAAGCGCAGGATCGCGTCAGCCGCGGCCTCCGGCGCCTCCCAGCCGATCAGGTGAAGCATCCGGGCAATGTAGGCGAGATAAGCCGCCTTCTTGTCCGCGAACTGAGGCGTGAGATAATAGTCGCGGTCGGGCAGACCGAGGCCGGCCTGGCCCAGCTGCACGGCGTATCGGCTCGGCTGCTTGGCGTCGATGGTGATGCCGACGCCGAAGATCGAATTGCAGAGAGTGTCGTTGGCGGAGCCCATCAGGGCGGCGAGATCGAGACGCGAATTGGCCGCGCGAATGCCCTGAAGAGTTGCCGCGATCGGCGTCGCGTCGAGCGCCTCGATCCGCGCCTCATCCATGTAGCTCCCGTAGAAGGCGTGGATCTTGACCGCATCGGCGCGGGCGGCGGGCTCGACCCCTCGCTCGCCCTGCTCGACAATCTCGCGGATCTGCTCCTCCGCCTTGTCGGCCAGGACAATGTCGATGCCGGTCGCCTGGCGGTCCGGGGCGATCACCGCGGCGTCGAACCAGGTCCCGTTGCAGTGACGAAAGAAATCATCGCCCGCCCGGGTCTTGAAATCGGCGCCGCTGAGATCGAACCCCCAGGGGCCGAAATTACCCGACACGGATGCCGACGCCTCAAGCGCCCGCGCCGAGACCGAGCTGAGCAGACCGCCGGCGACAGCTCCGCCGAAAAGCACCAGAAAATCGCGCCGTCTCATGAGATCACCGCCAGGGAAAACAGAACACGTGCCCCTTGCCCGGCGGTTTAGCACATCCGCGCCCGCCGTCACACCCGGTGCTCACGTCAGCTTGATCGGAATGGCGCCGAGGAAGTCCTGCTTGCCGATGTCGAGACCGCAATGACGCAGGATCGCGTAGGCCGCGGTGAGGTGGAAGTAGACGTTGGGCAGCACGAAGTGGTTAAGATAATCGTCGCCCTTCATCTCGCCCTTGTTCACGGGCCCGAGTGGAAACGTGATCTGGCGGTCGCTCGCCGCATCGATCGCCTTGGCGTCGAGCGTCTTGAGGAAGGCGACGGTCCGGGCGAGGCGGTCTTTGAGCTCAGGGATCGTCGTCTCTTTGTCCTCATAGCGCGGCGGCTCGACGCCGGCGAGCCGCGCACCGCCGTTCTTGGCGAGATCGGTCGCCACCTGCACCTGCCTGACCAGCGCAAACATGTCGGGGGCAAGCCGGGTATTGAGCAGCACGGATGGATCGATCTTCTTGGCGGCGGCGAACGCCTCGGCCTTGTCGAGGATCGCTGACAGCGCGTTGAGGCCGATCTCCAGCGCCGGGAGGGACGCCTTCGACATCGAGAACGACATGGGACTGACTCCTCTTCTCTCAACTACCGTAGGGTGGCAAAGGTGCGGCTCAAAGGCTCAGCCCTTGTCACATGCACAATGCAGCACGGTGCCCACCGCCTCGAGATTCGCGCAATCCAATGGTGGGCACGGTGCTGCTTTTTTTCGCGAGGAGAAACAGTGCATGCTTGTCCGCACCTTTGCCCACCCTATGCCCGCTTGCGCGGGGACGAACGAAGAGACCCATCGATTCGAAGCCATGCGTCCTAACTCTTGTCCGGCAGGGCGAGCCGGATATGCAGCTCGCGCAGCTGCTTCGGTGACACCTCCGAGGGCGCACCCATCATCAGGTCCTCGGCGCGCTGGTTCATCGGAAACAGCACGACCTCGCGCAGGTTCTCCTCGCCGCAGATCAGCATCACGATGCGGTCGATGCCTGGTGCAATGCCGCCGTGCGGCGGCGCCCCGAGCGAGAGCGCGTGCAGCATGCCGCCAAACTTCTGCTCGAGCGTATTCTGGCCGTAGCCGGCGATCGCGAAGGCCTTGCGCATCACGTCCGGTCGATGATTGCGGATGGCGCCCGAGGAAAGCTCAACGCCGTTGCAGACGATGTCGTACTGGATCGCCTTGATCTTGAGGATGGTATCGTGATCGGCCGTCTCGAGCTCGAGGAAATCCTCGACCGCCATGTTCGGCATCGAGAACGGATTATGGGAGAAGTCGATCTTCTTCTCCTCCTCGTTCCACTCGTACATCGGGAAGTCGACGATCCAGCAGAACTCGAAGCGGTCCCTGGCGATGAGGTTCAGCTCCTCGCCGAACCGGGTCCGCGCCGCGCCGGCAACCTTGGCGGCATCGGTCTCCTTGCCGGCGGAGAAAAACAAAACGTCGCCCGACCGCAGCCCGGCCTTCTTCGCCATCTGGAGCAGAACCTTGTGCGGCACAAATTTGGCGATCGGTCCGCCAGTCACTAACCGATCTTGCTGCATGCCACCCGCGATGTGTGGCTCTTCGATCTTCTGGAACACGATGTAGGCAAGGCCGCCGGACTTGAGATCGCTGCGCGCCCATTCGTTGAGGTTGTCGAACCACGAGCGGGGCTTGGCGGCCGCGCCGGGCGCCGGGATCGCGCGCACCACACCGCCGGCCTTGATGATGTTCTTGAACGCGTTGAAGGTGACGCTCGGGTCGTTGAACTCGGCCGACACGTCGACGATCTCGATCCGGTTGCGCAGGTCGGGCTTGTCGCTGCCGTATTTGAGCATCGCCTCGGCATAAGGGATGAGCGGAAACTTCTGCGTCACCGGCTTGCCGCCGCCGAACTCCTCGAACACGCCGCGCATCACCGGCTCGACCGCGTCGAACACGTCCTGCTGAGTGACGAAGCTCATCTCGAGGTCGAGCTGATAAAATTCTCCGGGAGAACGATCGGCGCGCGCATCCTCGTCGCGGAAGCAGGGCGCGATCTGGAAATAGCGGTCGAAGCCCGCGATCATGATCAACTGCTTGAACTGCTGCGGCGCCTGCGGCAGCGCGTAAAACTTGCCGGGGTGAAGGCGCGACGGCACCAGGTAGTCGCGCGCCCCCTCCGGACTCGACGCGGTGAGGATCGGCGTCTGGAATTCGAAAAAGCCCTGCTCCTTCATGCGCCGACGCAGCGAATCGATCACCGCGCCGCGCATCATGATGTTGCGGTGGAGCTTGTCGCGGCGCAGGTCGAGAAAACGGTACTTGAGCCTGATCTCCTCGGGATATTCCTGATCGCCGAACACCGGCATCGGCAGCTCGCCGGCCGGCCCGAGCACCTCGATCGCATTGATGAAGACCTCGACCGCACCGGTCGGCAAATCCGGGTTCACGGTCCCAGCCGGCCGCCTGCGCACCCTGCCGTCGATCTTCACGACCCATTCCGAGCGCAGCGTCTCGGCCGTCTTGAAGGCGGGTGAGTCGGGATCGGCGACGCATTGCGTCAGTCCGTAGTGGTCGCGCAGGTCGATGAACAGGAGGCCGCCGTGATCGCGGACACGGTGGACCCAGCCGGACAGGCGCACGGTCTCTCCGATGTCGGCTTCGCGCAGGTCGCCACAGGTATGGGTCCGATAGCGGTGCATGGCGTGTCCGATGCTGGCTCGCGGCGTCGTCGCCGAAGCGCGCGGACAAGCACATGGGCGGCCGAGCTTGTCAAGAACATCGGGCCCTCTGGAAGACGCGCGCGAAAACGGCTAGTCTACGCTGCCTTGCGCGCCGGCCACGGCTTCGGCAATTCGCTCGCCAAGACGCTCGACCGCTCGGCCGACATGATCGCCTTTCTGTGCGAGAAGCTCGGCGGACCGGTGCTCGAATTGCCGAAGATCGCGAGCTGACGAGGAGAGGACGTCGGCCGGACGTCACGAGGCGATCACGGCGATCGCCCGTTCGAGACGCTTGACCACCTTCGGGTCGACCGATGAGGTCCAAACAGCACCCAGGACTTGGCGGAAACGCCAGTTGCGGCGCGCCTCGATCTCGATCGCGCTGATGAGCACGGTGCCATAGGCGACGAGAAGGTCCTCGAGCAGGCCCGCCCCGAGCACCGACAGCAGCAGCGGGTGCTCCTCGATGCGGACGATCTCCCTGACCAGTGCGAGCGCCCGCTGCGGCTCGTCGCGCGCGAGGTCCCACTGAAAATCGAACAGCGCCGAGGCGTTGTCGTCGCGCGCGCGCTCGAGCGGGGAATACGCCGTGATCTTGACCCAGAGCCGCGCCGCTTCGCCGAGCGGGAGCGCCGCGAAATTGATCATCTCCTGTCCGGCCTTGTGCCGGATTTCCCAGCCCTTGTAGGCCGACTCGTCGGCGATCGCGCGCAAACGCCGCACCACGGATTCATTGCCGACCATGCCGCTGCGGAACGTCCACACGATGGCGCCAAGGAGCCAGCGCAGCCGGGGCAGCCGCGCGGCGGCGGCTTCCAAGCCGTCGACCGCCTGCGACGCGTGGTAGTGAAGCAGTTGCTTCAGGAGCTTGCTCTCGGCCACGAGCGCCACCAGCGCATCGTTCGGCTCAGCCGCCACCTCGGCCTCGATGAAGGCAAGCGCACGCGCCGGATCATCATGCCCGAGCCGGTCAAAATACATGTCGAAGCAATGGGTCCCGGGCGTCTGCTCGCGCAGGCCGACAATTCCAACCTCGCGCCAGCCGCGCACCAGGTCGGCGAGCGACAGGGTCGCAAGCTTTGCCTCCCCCTGCGCGGGTGAGGCCCGCATCAGCTCTGCGTCGGGCTCGAGGCCGAGTTTATGGTCGCACCAGTTCATCATCGTTTCATGCACCACCTTGTTTGTCGCAGGCGGAGGTGTGGAAGTTCACGGCCGCCCGGGAACCACGACAATCGTGCTGCGGTGCGCTATGACGCGAAGGAACCTTTAACCCTCGGGACATGGACGGCGGATGCAGCGAATGACAGCGGCGGAAGCGACGGTGGCGGTGCTCATCGCCCACGGCATCGGCACCGTCTACGCGCTGCCGGGCGTGCACAACGATCCGTTGTTCGATGCCCTGTTCAAGGCTGCCGACCGCATCCGCACGGTCCACACCAGGCATGAGCAGGCGGCGGGCTATATGGCGCTCGGCGCCGCGCTCGCGACCGGCAAGCCACAGGCCTATACGGTCGTGCCGGGCCCGGGGCTGCTCAACTCGGCGGCCGCGCTGCTCACCGCCCACGGCACCAACGCGCCGGTGCTGGCGCTGATCGGGCAGATTGCGCAGGCCGCAATCGGCCGCGGCTGTGGTCACCTGCACGAGATCCGCGACCAGGCCGGCATCATAGCGCGGCTCGCCGATTTCAGCGCCCGCATCCACGCGCCAGCCGAAGCGCCGGGCCTGGTTGCCACGGCGGTGCGCGCGATGCACACCGGCCGGCCCGGCCCGGCCGTGCTCGAATGCGCGATCGATGTGTGGGGCCGCAGCGCCCCGGTGGGAGCGCTTCGCGCACCCGAGCCGACACCGCAGCCGCCGATCGACGAAGACGCGATCGAGGCTGCCGCCAAACGGCTCGGACAGGCCAAGACCGTGCTGATCGCCGCCGGTGGCGGGGCGCAGGACGCCGCTGTCGAGGTGACCGAGCTCTCGCGCCTGCTGCAGGCCCCGGTGATGGCGTTCCGGCGCGGGCGCGGCGTGCTCGACGCCCGCGATCCGTTGAGCGTCACGCTGCCGCTCGGCCACGAATTGTGGCGCGAGGCCGAGGTCGTGCTCGGCGTCGGCACGCGACTGTTCCACGGCTTCCAGCAATGGGGCGTCGACGACAAGCTCGCGGTGATCCGCGTCGATGCCGATCCCGAGGAGCCGGAGCGCGTCCGCCGCCCGGCGGTCGCGCTCATCGGCGACGCCAAGCCGATCTTGCGGCGGCTCATCGAAGCGCTTCCGTCGCACAACTCCACGCGCCCCTCGCGCCGCGAAGAGATGAGCGAGCGCCAGGCGAAGCTGCGCGCGCGCCTCGCCAAGCTCGCCCCGCAGATCGGCTACCTCGATGCGATCCGCGCCGAACTGCCCGAGGACGGCATCTTCGTGGAAGAAGTGACGCAGATCGGCTTTGCGGCGCGGCTCCTCTATCCGGTCTACCGGCCGCGCACCTATATTTCGCCCGGCTTCCAGGACTCGCTCGGCTGGGGCTATGCGGCCGCGCTCGGCGTCAAGGACGCCTGCCGCGACCGCCCGGTGATCGCCATCGCTGGCGACGGCGGTTTCATGTTCACCGCGACCGAGATGGCGACAGCGATGCATCATCGCATCCCGCTTGTCGCGGTGCTGTTCAACGACAACGCCTATGGCAACGTCCGGCGCAATCAGGAGGAGCGCTTCGGCAACCGCGTCATCGCGAGCGACCTCACCAATCCGGACTTCGTGCGCTTCGCGGAAAGCTTCGGCGCGGCGGCCGAGCGCGCGCGCAGCCCGCAGGAGCTTCGCGCGGCGCTCAAGCGCGGCCTTGCCCGCAGCGATGTGCCGACCTTGATCGAGGTGCCGGTCGGGCCCCTGCCCTCGCCCTGGGAGTTCATCATGCTGCCGCGCGTGCGCGGCTAGGGCCGGGGTGGAACGGCGGCCGCGCCTGCGGGACACGACAGGAACGCAACTGCGGTGACGGCGGTGGGGCCGGCGGACTTTGTGGGTTGCCGATCGAGCGCGCCGTTGACGATAGCCATGGTGCTAGCATGATGGCGATTCGGGGGGCGGGGGGCCGGGGCCGAGTTATGGGCCTGACAAGGGCTCCGCCCTGCGCTATCAAGCGTCTCACATGCAGCCGATTACGACAACCGACCAGCTCAGCCAAGTCTGCGAGCGCCTTGCGCGCCACCCGTTCATCACGGTCGACACCGAGTTCCTGCGCGAGAGCACCTATTATCCGAAGCTGTGCGTGGCGCAGATGGCGAGCCCGGAAGAGGCGGTCATCATCGACGCGCTGGCGCAAAACCTCGATCTCGCGCCGCTGTTCGCGCTGATGGCCGACACCGCGGTCGTCAAGGTCTTCCACGCCGCGCGGCAGGACATCGAGATCTGCTGGCACGAAGCCGGCATCATTCCCGACCCCCTGGTCGACACCCAGGTTGCCGCCATGGTCCTCGGCTATGGCGATTCGATTTCCTACGACCAGCTGGTCCAGCGCATCACCGGCGACAACCTCGACAAGTCGCACCGCTTCACCGACTGGACTCGGCGCCCGCTGTCCGACGCGCAACTCGCCTACGCGGTGTCCGACGTGACCCACCTGCGCGACGTCTACGTCAAGCTCGCGGCCGACCTCGACAAGCGTGGGCGCACCGAGTGGATGCGCGAGGAGATGCGGGTACTCACCTCCCCCGATACGTATCGCATGGAGCCCGAGCACGCCTGGCAGCGCCTCAAGACTCGGGTGCGCAAGCCCAAGGAGCTCGCCGTGCTGATCGAGGTCGCGGCCTGGCGCGAATGCGAGGCGCAGACCCGCAACGTCCCGCGCGGCCGCGTGCTCAAGGACGACGTGATCGGCGACATCGCGGTGCAGGCGCCGACCACGATCGAACGTCTCGGCAGCCTGCGCTCGCTGCCGAAGGGCTTCGAACGCTCGAAATGGGGCGAGGCGATCATCGAGGCGGTCAAGCGTGGGCTCGCGCGCGACCCCAAGACGCTGCCGCGGATCGAGCGTCCGAAGGGCGCGGTGAACGGGCAGGCCACGGTCGAACTGCTCAAGGTGCTGCTGCGCATGACGGCGGAACGGCACGGCGTTGCCGCCAAGGTCATCGCCACCATGGACGACCTCGACCGCATCGCCGCAGACGACGAGGCGGACGTGCCGGCGCTGCATGGCTGGCGACGCGAGCTGTTCGGCGAGAAGGCGCTGGCGCTCAAACGCGGCCGCCTTGCGCTCGCGATCGAGCGCAATCGCGTGGTCACGGTCACGCGCGAGGCATGATCATCGACCGAGGAGCGCGGCCTTGAGCGGGGGAAGCCGGTCGATCACGAAGCCGGTCGATCACGCGGAAGAAAGCCTTCACTGCTTCCTGCCATGCACCGACCCGCGGCGCTCCTGCCCCCGCGCCGACTCAACTGCAACCGAGACTGAAGGTTTCGCGATTGCGAAATCGCGTTCAACGCGGAACCGAAGCGCGTCTCTGCGCAAGCGCGCCCGGAGGAATGCGTTATTGCTTCAGAATACCCAGTCCGGGTTAGGGTCTTGTAAATCCGGCGGGGGCACTGCCGCAAAATAGTAATCAGGGGTTGAAAAGCCCCTCAGCGGCACCGAGTGAACCGCAGACGTCACCGCGGCCGGAAGATCTCGTTGAAGACCTGCTGCATCTTCTTCTGCTCGTCGGCCGAGGAGAGCGTGAAGTCGATCTTGTTCTGCCGCAGGCCGCCGACGATGCCGGGCGGGTTGGTCTCGACGTCGGCGCGCGTCGGCAGCCGCCCCCTGCGGGTCAGGAACTGCTGGCCGTCCCGGCTCAGCATGAAGTTCGCAGCGAGCAGCGCCGCGTTGGGATGCGGCGCCTGGGCGCTGATGCCGACCGAGGCGAAGATGAGCGCGACCGGATCGACCGCCCAGAAGTCGGTCGGCGCGCCGGAGAGCTTCACATTGACGGTCAGCGCCACATAATTGTTGAGCGCGACCCAGTATTCGCCGGCGCCGACCGAGCGCGCGATGCTGAGATGGCCATTGATGACAACCGGCCTGAGGGTGGCGGCAATGTCCTGGGCGAGCTTGCGGCCGCGCGCTTCGCCGTAGTGCTTGAACAGGGCGGTCAGCCACTCCGAATCGGTGGCGTCGATAGCAACCTTGCCGACCCAGTCCTTGCGATCGAGGAATTCATCATAGGTCTTCGGCAGGTCGGCCTTCTTGACCAGGTTGGTGTTATAGGCGGGCGTATTGTAATGCGCGCTCAGCCCGTACCAGCGCCGGTTCGGTGCGCGCGCCTCAGCAATGATGTTCTTCGCTTCCGGCGGGTCGAACGGCAGCAACAGCTCGTCGGGAAACGTATGCACCGGGGTCGTCGCAACCAAGTCCCAGCTGCGCTGCCGGGCGCGCGCCTCGATCGCGATCCGGGCCCGGATCGCCGAGTCCGACATGCGCACGAAGCTGACCTTGATGCCGGTCGCGTCCTCGAACATCTTCCAGTACGGCAGCGCCTCTTCCTCGTTCATCGAGGCATAGATCGTCATCTCGCCCTCGGCCTTCGCCGCGGCGAGGATGTCGGGCATGATCCAGGATGGCTGCGCCTGCGGCGGCGCCGCCAAAGGCGGAACGGCCAACGCTCCAGCACCAAGCATCGCAGCGCCGAGTGCGAGCACGGCGGCGACTCGTCTCAGCCGCTCTAGCGTGGGACGCACCCCATCCTCCCGCCGTTCGTTCATCGACCCGAGAAGGCTATTTCGGCGACTGCGTGAAAAACCGCAGGTCGGGCGGCGACTGGCCCTTCTTCACCGGCATCAGGTAGCCATCCTGGCTCACGTAGTAGGGATCCTTGCCGATCTTGACCATCGAGTTGTTTTCCGCGCAGACCGAAGTCTGCCACATCGGCCGCGCCCGCGCATCGCGCCGCGCCTTCTTGGTCACCGACCAGGGCCGCGTCAATGCATTGTCGATGACCGTCATGTCGTCGTTGAGGAGGTTGGGATTGGCCTTGTCGAGGTAGATCCGCTCCTTGATGACGGTCTTGTTGTCGTGGTGGAGCGGAAGACCGGTGCCGTCGTAAACGCGCGGGCCCTTGAAATGGCGGGTCTCGACTTCGAGCACGCCGTATTTGCCGTCACCGTCCTCGTCGATCCACTTGCCGATCGAGTAACCCGCGAAGGTCGGCTCGTAATCACCTTCGGCCGGCCAGTCGCGCCCATCGGTGTAGATGCGCCGATAGGAATCGTTGACGTGGCTGATCAGGATATAGGTGGTCTCGGGCGTCACGATGATTTCCATCGGGTCGTACAGGCTCATCATCATCGGCATGCCCTGCGGCAGGCAGTACCACGACGCCATGTCGCCGGGCGCGCCGTCAGCCATCGCCTTGCGGTTGGCTTCGTAGACCACCCGGTATTCGTCCGTGAGCGGCGCCTTCACCCCGCCGCTTTCCCACCGGTTCGGGCTGGCGCGATGCCACTGCCCCTTGAGGTTCGGATATTTCGACTGATCGTCGGTGGCCTGCGCACCGGACAGCATCGTCAACAGTGCGGCGGCAAACGCCATGAGACCGATCGAGCGCGCGTAGCGCATCGCTGTCCTCCTTCGATGGCGGCGATGAGCCGCCGCATATGCTGCCACCCCTGATGTCTGATTCACCTACAAATGGACTTAGCGCGCTTGCTTGAAGTATCGCAAGTCCGGCGGTGGCTGGTCCTTGCGGATCGGCATCAGGAGGCCATCCGCGCTCTTGAAGTACCTGTCCTTGCCGATGATGACGTGGTGGTTAGCCTCGTTGCAAAGATATTCCGGCCACAGCGGCTTGTGCTCACGATTGTAGTCCCGCGTCACCGTCCAGGGCCGGGTCAGCGCGTCGTCGATGGTCGTGATCTGCGCATGAAGAAGATCAGGCTTCTTCGGTTCGAGGTAGATTCGTTCCTTGATCACGGTCCGGTTGTTCTGATGCATCGGCAGACCGTCGGCATCGAAGAAGCGTGGACCCTTGAGGTGCCGGGTCTCCACTTCGAGTACGTCGTATTTGCCATCGCCGTCCTCGTCGATCCATTTGCCGATCGAATAGCCTTCAAATGAGGGTTTGACCTGAGCCGGCCAGTCACGGCCATCGGTATAGATGCGGCGCGTTTCGCTCAGATGATCAACGCGGACATAGGT
>Ga0126384_10001957_pt1 | contig 12400 bp, 7 predicted proteins | sample PanSoiMetPlot_36_FD_92543 | JGI IMG/M metagenome (GOLD analysis project Ga0126384, IMG submission 92543) | Tropical forest soil microbial communities from Panama - MetaG Plot_36 | ecosystem: Environmental > Terrestrial > Soil > Tropical forest > Bulk soil | place: Panama | collected 2016-02-17 | reverse complement strand
TATAACTTCGACGGAGTGAGGCGCTTTAAGTCGAAGTTTGCGCCGAGTTGGTGGGAAAGCGAGTACATTCTCATATCGCAAAACTTTACGGCGCCCCCCCGCATCATCAGCGCCATGGTGCACGCAACTGTACCGGCTGGGATAGCCACATTGATCGCTCGCCAAATCACTCGCGCCTGGCAGCGTATGAAAACTGCGAGCGAAGCGGCTGCCGCGGTCAGGAACAAGGCTTCGATCATGGGGAGGAAACGCCGGAATGAAACCAATCACAGCTCCAATTCCTTCCCCCACTGAACTGCATTCTTACCAGAACCAATCTGTCTTAGTTGATGGCCTGAAGCTCAACTACGTCCGCGCCGGATCAGGTCGACCGGTCGTCCTCATTCATGGAAATCCTGGGTCGCATCAGGATTACACGCTGTCGGTAATCGGAAAACTCTCTCAATCGTATTACGTGGTTGCTTTCGATCGTCCTGGTCACGGATATAGCGAGCGTCACGATTCCGTGCACACCACCGTTGAAGTTCAGGCAGGTATTATTCGTGTTGCGCTGCGGGAACTATCAATTGAAAGGCCGGTCTTGGTAGGGCATTCCTGGGGTGGCTCGCTTGTACTGGCAGCAGCTATAACGTATGGCAGCGAGCTTTCCGGAATCGTATTACTTGCACCCGCAGCGTATCCGAGTGTCCGCGTCGAATGGTGGTCGCTGCTTCCGCAAGTTCCTTTGCTCGGTAACTTCATTGTTAACAGGCTGACACCGTTTGTCGGGCGCGCCGTTGTGCGGAAGAGTTTAGAGGAGGCATACCATCCTCAAGCTGTGCACGAGGAGTACGCGCAGAGGTCTGCCGAGCTATGGACGAAACCGGCTCAAATCCGGGCCTGTGCTTACGACGAAAGAACTCTGGGAGCAAGTCTGGAAGTCTTGTGTCATCGTTATGGTGAGATTGAGATGCCTGTAGTTATCGTTACGGGATCTGAGGATCGCTTGCTCGAGCCTAAGAAGCATTCCTACCGGCTTCAGCAAACAATAAAGAATTCAAAACTCGTGGTGCTTGAGCAGACAGGACACCAACTTCCCCAAACTCGCGCCGAAGCTGTTATCTCGGCGATTGACGCGGTCTGGAGTGCAGTAGAAGAGCACCGGACGTAATCGCAACTTGTTTCTTGCGCCAGATCTCACACGAAGCTTCTCGTTATTTTCGGGCTAGATCGATGAGGACGATATCGGAGTTCTGTCGTACTCGGTCGAACAGAATTTGGCGGCCATCCGGTGAAATGTCAAAGCTGGTAATGGAATAGCCTGGCTTCAGGTTGGTGAGTTGCCGGCGCTGGCCACTTTCAAGCTCGATCATCCAGAAGTTCTGATGGAGGTAGTCGCCGAGCAACACGACCATCTGCTTACCACCCGGCAGGAAACGATAACGATCACCTCCTCTTAATATCCACAGTTCGGGCAAGGGGTGCGGTTTGGATTCGGCCGTCACCGCCCTCACCGCATACGCTGCGCCCTGTAGAGGCTCCGCATAGAGGATCAGGCTGCCGTCCGGAGACCACACGGGCATGCGTGAGAGGCCTTCGACCAGTAGAACCGGCGCCCCGCCGTCCACGGGCACTTTGAATAGCCGGCTACCATCGCCCTGGTCCGCTGCTACAGCTATGAACTTACCATCGGGTGACCACGATGGTGTGTCGCGCACATCAAGTGAACCTGCTAATTGCCTGAGGTTCGTGCCATCAGCATTCATCACGTACAGTCCGTTCCGCCCCTGCCGGCGGATCAAAAAGGAGATGCGCTGCCCGTCGGAAGACACGCTCGGCGCAGCCATCACGCCGCCCTCATTGCTACGCCACAGTTCGCCCGTCTCGCCATCGTGCGTCTTCCACAGACTCTGAGCACTTCCCGGCGACGAGAGGAACACGACGTACTTGGGTCCGAACCGAGGTGCGAGCGCCCGTGTTACGGGTAGCGCGAATCTTCGTGCTTCCGCATCGTCTGCGACCTGGCCGGAGATCGGAATAGTCCAAAGCTCCCCGATAGGATTCGCAACGGTCGCTACCAACCGGTTGGCTCGACCATCGGGCCCAATCGCCGTCGAAACCGACACATACTGGTCAAGGCCGAAGGTCACACGATGCGCAACTCTTTGGTCGACATCCATGGCATATAGCCAGAATCCAGACCCATCTTCAGCGGTGGCTGAATAGATCAGCGTACGGCTGTCGAGGAATGCCGGGTAACCCACCTTGGAGTTGTGATATGTCATGCGCTCCGGCTCGCCGCCCTCGGCGGGAATCCGCCACACGTCCAACTCGTTGGGCGGGAAACCGCGCACGAAATAGATATAGCGGCCGTCCGGGGACCACATCTGATGATGACAGTGCACACCTGGTTTCGCGATGTAGATCTGTTTTGGATTACTGCCGTCGCGCCCGGCAACAAATATGGGGTCTCCTGGTCCGAACTCGTGATAGACGATCTTCTGCCCGTCCGGCGACCAGGCCGCATTTACCCCCCTTTCGATGAACGGTCGTGCCGCCCCGCCCATCGTGGGAGTGAGCCAGATGTCGTGAGTGTCCTTACCCGTCGAATCCTTGTGGCTGATGCGAAGCCAAACGTTCGATGCGTCGGCGGAGAAGCCGACGGTGCGCACTTCTTCGTGAGCTAACTCGGGAAACCGCCCTTTCGTAAGGTTCACGAACGCCCCACTCCCGATTTGGCTGACCCAGGCATCGAAAGCCCCTTCCCGGTCGGAGAGGAACACAATGAACTTCCCGTCAGCCGAGATGGTGGCATCATTTTCTGTACCCTGAAAATCAGTGACGCGCTCTATGTGCGCGTTGGAAAGCGGGTTCTCCCAAACGGCTTCGGGCCGCCGAACCTTCCAGATCGTAATCGCTCCAGCCAAGGCAATACCCAGGGCAATAGTCGTGATAACGGCGACAGTGGTCAGCCAACTTCGCCGGCTTTGCCGCTGCACGCCTCCTGTGAGTAAAGGACCGCGGTCCATTTCGGCGGCGAGAGGTTCGATATAGAACGCAACATCAGCCATCGACTGAAATCGCTCTTCACGATTCTTCTCCAAACAATGTTGGACCATGCGGATGAGTGCGGGAGAAACTTCGCGATTCAGATCTGAAATTGGCGGAGGTTCATCTTTCAGAATCGCGTTCAGTACTTCGACTGCCGAGCCGCCGTTGAAAGCCCGCCTCCCTGCTAGCATCTCAAAGAGGATCGCGCCGAACGCGAAGATATCCGCGCGGTGATCAACGTCATCTCCGCGCACCTGCTCCGGAGACATATACCCGACGGTTCCCATTACCACGCCGGGCGCGGTGACCAGTTGGGTCGAAATCTTGCTATCAATGCTCGCAGGCGTCCGCCTTAATTTTGCCAACCCAAAGTCAAGAATCTTTACGCGTCCATCTTTGGTAATGAAGATGTTCTCTGGCTTCAGATCTCGATGAATGATTCCCGCGTCGTGCGCCGCCGCCAGCCCGCGCGCGATCTGTAGGGCGTAATCAACCACACGGCGGAGCGGCAATGGCTTGCGCAACCGCTCACGCAGTGTCTCACCTGTCAGTAGTTCCGAAACAATATACGGGGTCCCATTGTGCGCTCCAACGTCATAGATCGTCAGGACATTTGGGTGATTCAGCATCCCAACCGCGCGAGCCTCTTGCTCGAAGCGGCGCATGCGATCCTGATCAGTTGAGAAAGCAGTCGGTAGTAGTTTGATGGCAACTTCACGTCCGAGTCTGGTGTCGACCGCGCAGTAGACGTCACCCATCCCGCCCATGCCAAGAAGCGACGTGAGCTTGTAGTGATTTATTGTTTGTCCTGGGACCGCGCTCTGCTGGTTAGCCATCACCTTAGCCGCGACCTCCAAGGCCGGCGCCACAATGAAGTCTTCGGATTTCTCATGTGCGACGACGAGCGACTCGACCTCACGGCGCAATTCTCCATCATTCGCGCACGCACGTTCGAGGAAGGCAGCGCGCTCAGACGCCTCAAGTTCGAGAGCTGCGTGATACAGCTCGCCGATCAGCCTGTAGCGTTCGGGCGTCATACGCGTGAATCGTAATTCTTGGATCGTGAATCAGAAAATCAGTTTGTGATTTATCTATCACTCTCGGTCATCAGCCAGGTTCCGATATAACCAGGCACGCGCCAAGCTCCAGTCGCGCCTGACTGTAGGTTCTGAAACCTTCAGCACTTCTGCAACCTCATCGTTCGTCAGGCCTCCGAAGAAGCGCAGTTCCACCACTCTACTCTGGCGCTCATCGAGTTTCGCGAGCGCTTTGAGCGCCTCGTCCAGAGCGAGCAAGTCTGTGCTTTTATCGTCGGCAGTTACAGCAACGTCGTCTAACTCGACTCGTCGTGCGCCACCGCCGCGTTTGTCATAATTGCGAGCTCGGGCAAAGTCCACCAGGATGTGGCGCATCAACTGCGCCGAGACTGCAAAGAAATGCGCACGGTTCTGCCAACGCAGATTTTTCCAATCGATGAGCCGTACGTAAGCCTCATTGACTAGTGCGGTGGTCTGCAGTGTGTGCCCAACCCGTTCCTGGCTCATGTAGTGATGTGCCAGCCGGTGCAACTCCTCATAGACCAGCGGGGCGAGTTTTGTCAGTGCTGACTCATCACCACAGCTCCAAGCGAGCAGAAGTTGGGTTATTTCCTCCCGGGAATACGTCTGCATAGGGCGTTGTGACAAGTTCTAACTGCCTTTCTGTCCGGCCTCTCGTAGAACACTTAGCGTTTTTCTGCTCGTTCACGCTTTACGAGATAGCGGCTACAAGAAATAACCCCAAGAGCCGCAGTAGAGATTTGCGCGTTCCACATTTTAGTGACGGGACCGCGACGAGCAAAGTCTTTTCAATCTTGACGAGTCATTACTGCCACATGCGAGAAAAGGAGACTCAAATGAGACACAGAACGATCTGGAACTCTGATTCATTAATAGACACGCGGGGAAGGCGAACGATGGCAGGATTTCTGGTCCTCAGGCTCTTGCTGGCACTCTGTGTTGTTTTTCTTTTTAGCCGCGGTGGCCAAGCTCAGGATGTCCTACTCGAGTGGAATGGACACGCAGCCAACGCCATTGTTACTGAGAGTCAGCCCCCTCAGCCCCCTCCGCGGGGACTTATTCGCCTGGCAATGGTTCACTTGGCAATCTACGATGCCGTGAATGCGATTGAAGGTTATCCGTTCACGCCTTACGCAGTGACTCCAAACGTGGTTTCTCCCACTTCCCGCGAGGCGGCAATCGCTGCCGCCGCCCATGACGTCCTGGTAGCATTATTTCCACACCAGCAGTTGGACTTGGATTTAAAGTATTTGGCGACGCTGGCGGCGATCCCTGATGGATCGGCGAAGGCTAACGGCATCTGGGTCGGGCAACAGACTGCCGCGGGGATTCTGTCGTCACGAGCCAACGATGGACGCGACGCAGTGGTGCCCTACTCACCGGGCAGTGGGCCCGGTGTCTGGAACCCGACGCCGCCAGGATTCTTGCCTGCGCAAGCCCCCGAGGTTGCGCACGTCCAGCCCTTTACGCTCAAGAACCCTTCACAATTTCGGGCAGAGCCGCCGCCTGATTTTTTCAGCGAGACCTGGGTGCGCGATTACAACGAGGTCAAGGCTCTCGGCCGAGCGACCGGCAGTACACGCACGGCTGAACAGACTGACCTCGCGCGTTTCGTTGGCGACCAACCCATGCTTCAGTGGAACCGAGCTTGGCGTAACATCTCTGTCACCAAAGAGCTATCACTTTTGGATGAGGCACGGTTTTTCGCGATGCTGACAACCGCGAGTGCTGATGCGCTGATAGCCTGCTGGGACTCGAAGTTTTTCTATAACTTTTGGCGTCCGGTGACCGCGATTCGCGCAGGAGATACTGACGGCAATCCCGACACTGAGCCTGACCTGAGCTGGATCGGACTGGTCAACGCCCCGAACCATCCTGAATACCCTGCGGCACATGGCTGCTTCAGCGGCGCTTCGACTGAGACCTTGCAATTCTTTTTCGGTACTGACGAATCCGACTTCGTCATGGAAAGCAAAGTCGCGGGACTGACGAACCCGATCCGTCATTACACAAGCTTTTCACAGGCGCTTCAGGATGCGCTCGACGCGCGTGTCTATGGCGGAATGCATTACCGAAACTCAACTCACGTGGGAGCGATCATAGGAAAGCAGGTCTCGCACTTTGCTACGAGTCACTTCTTCCGGCCATCGAGAGGACGCACCGGCAAAAAGGGGCGTGGATTGAATAGTCGGCGACCCCCGGGGGAGGGAAAAGGCCGTTGGGAGTTTAGACAGCGGCCTTCTTCAATTAATGGCTCCGCAAGTAGTCCCGATACATCGGGAGACCTACAATCCCGATTCATCGGGACCATGCTGGTTAATCCCTGCCTGAAATTTGCCGGAGTGTGATGAGCGGCCGAGCACCGCTGCGCCACCCTGTTATTGATCCCCGTCGTATCAAGTGTTGCGGAAAATAATAATCGAATTTGAAGTACAGCAGGTGGTGGCGAAACCCGCCGGTGTTACTGTTGAAAGAAACAGTCGCGCGATTTTGGTAATCAGGCTTCACCGGGAAGGGCCAACAAGTCTAAATAAGCTGTCATCGGCGCTCATTGTCGTTTGGTCAGCATTCGCGGCGCGCGGTGCGAATCTCGGTAGCACGTCCGTCAACGGCAGTACGACGATGCTTAAATTGTGGCGATTGAGAGCGCCTCTTATCGACCATCTCATTTCAGTGTTTTCACTTTCGAAAGGTCAACTAAGTGCTTGCTGAAGATCATTGAGTAGACCTTTTGGGCGAGGTCAGGGTTGGAGCGCTGCAGAAAGGAATATTGCTCAAGAGCGGCGGAGCGGTTTCCAAGGACGAGCGACAGCTCGGCGACGTTGAACCGGGTTATCTCGTTCTCCGGGTCCAATTCAAGTGCGCGAGTTAAGGCGACAAGTGCCTGGCGGTACCGTGTCGTCTGGGCAAAGGCAACCCCGAGTTCATTTTGAGCTTGTGCATTGTCACGAGTTAGTAGTGGAGCTTGCTCCAACACTGAGATTGCTTTCTCGTGTTGCTTCGTCAAATTAAGCGCCGCTGCATAATCAGCAAGTGAATCGGCGTCCCAGGGCGCGAATAGCATCCGCTGTTCGTAGCAGGCGATGGCCTGCGACGGTTGCTTGAGTGCGCTTAAGGAACGGCACACAAACCGCCACTCCCGTTTGGATTGTGGTTCGATCTCAAGAACGCGGGTGAACTCTGCTCGAGCTTCCGAGTCTCGCTTCAAGTGGAGATACACGACGCCCAGGTTGTAATGCAAGGAAACAGCGTTCGGACTTAGAGTGGTGGCTAGCTCTAAAGCCCTGGCGCCTTCGACGTAACGCTTGAGGAGAGACAATTCGACGCCCAGATTGTGGCGAATGCTGCCATTATGCGGTGCGAGGGTGGCTGCCTGTTGGAATGCCTCAACCGCCTCGAGATGGCGGCCGTCGTCACTGAGTTGGAGTCCCTTGGATACAAGCACTTCGGCACGATTGTCCGTCCCACTGTTGTCGCGCGGCGGCCCTGGTGATTGTGCGGCGATGCAAGCCAACATGGCGAACAACCAACCGACGAGCAGAAAATGCCTAAACAGGAATTTCATTTTGAATGACCCCTTCTGAGCCCCGTAAGCCTAACAAAAGGCCGCTGAAGCTACTCAATTTCTGACTTGATTTGGCAACCTACTAAAGCGCACAGTCAGCATTGCTGCGGGTGACCACCGAACCAAAGCGTCTCTGGTACTCAGTGGAAGTAATGAAGGAACAGACCATGCCGCGATAGTTGTTGGGCTCGCGGTTGTTGAGGACATCCACCCAAAAGTCATAGCCGTTCTGATCTACGTTGCGGCGGAGATAACCGAAGTACTGCATCAACACAAAGGCCGGGTTGTATTGACTAACCTGCTTGATTTCAGCGTAACGGGGATCGTTTGGATTAGGCGGGTTCTTGAAATCAGAAATCTCGATCACATCACGCAGCACCAGCGCGCGACTGCGACCTGCATTCATCGCAGCGATTTCCTGTTGCCGTTGCGAGTCATAGATTGAGTTAGTTAGTCCCGCTGAATCGAAGAGCTTATTGACGACTTCTGTATTGCTCAGCGTGATTGGATAAGCAGCGAGGAACGCTGGACGTTGCACCCACCCATCAGCAAACGCCTGTTTCCTCGTTTCCAGATTCGAGCCGCCGACTACTCTGTAGCGGTCTGAAGCGAACTCCTCGTAGGTTGGTTGGCGACCAAAGCTGGCTTTGTAGAAGCGATAGACGTAATAACCGGTATCCTGAAACTCCATCTCGACGAAGAAGGCCGCGCTCACACCGATGCGCCGGTCATGAATGCAGCGACTATCTGCGCCACATTCGGTAATTCTGTTGGTCCAGTAAGTGAGTCCACCGACATCCGGCTCGCGACTGAGGAAGTCGAAGTAGTGTTGGCGGACAAAGAACCCAGGATGGTCAATCGCATTAGTCACCGGCGGTGCAATAGTTACGTCCTGCATCTTCAAGGTGTAAGAACCGGCGCTATTTTGGACGCGTGAGTCAATAAACAAGTAAAGCGGGACATTCAAAGGGAGCCAATTCATCCAAAAGCTATTTATCGTCGCGACGCCGTTGGCGGAATCCGAGAATATCAGACCGTTCCAGGCAAAGCCGTCCTTGTCCCCAGTGCATGCCTCAGGGAAACCGCCTTCCAAAAGATAGATCACAGGACTGAAGGTCGAGGACGTTGTGGAAATCTCTATCTTCGGGTTTGCACCGCGATCGGTAAGGATGAACGAGTAAACATGGTCAGGCCCTGGGGAACCGACCGTTAGGTAGAAACAGCTATAACAATAGAAGGCGTTAACCGTATTGTTCGCGCCGGTCGTATCGTTAACCTCCGTGTAAGGCGCCGCGGCAGTATACGTTCCGGCGGGAATCGCTTGTCCCGGACAGTCGTCGGGTCCGCCGAGCGGCGTCAATCTACCGTCGTCGTTTTGAGAAGGAAGCCGAAACTGGCTTTGTCTTTTTAGCAATGACCGTGTGCTTTCGTTCACACTCAGTTTGCGAGTGGGCCTCGCGTCCAAACCGGTGATCTGTACTTCCGATTGTTTTCCATCGACGGCGGGCGTGACGTGTAGCTGAGAAATTAAAACTGCGGGCACTGCAGCGAACACCGACCAATAACCGAACCTTTGCTGCCAACGCTTCAGCACCGAGCTAAAGATTTCCTGGTCCGACATAAGGCTGGTTCTCAAAATATCTACACGGCGAGAGTTTGTGGTTTCGGTCTTCATTGTCTTGCTCCTTGAGTCATAGGCCTATACGGCTGAAATTCGTCGATGGGTAGAATCGTGTCAGGCGACGAATCTGTTCTTTTTGCTGCTCCGTCAGACCTCGCGCGCCGCGGCCCGTCACGCCCTTGTTGAAGCGGTTCTTTCGACCGTCTGATTCGATCTTCTTGATTCTTTGATCGACGGCGCTACGCGATGCACCGAGTCCATAAAACTCGAGCACCTTGAGGAGACTCGCGGGCTTATCAGCGACAAGTTCCTCGTAGCTCAACCATTGGAGTTCGAGGCGCTTCTGTTTTTCGGCCAGGTCCCACGAAGCCACAAATTGGAAATACCAGGGGATAACGTTTTCGATGAGCAGTTCAATCTTCGTCTCCTGGTCCAGACCCGGCCAGTCGGCGCGGAAATATGAAGTCTGAAACGCGCCCTGGTCATAGAAGTCGAGGAGGCTCATCACGGAATCAAAGATATTGCGAACCAGCACGATGGGACGGATGCCGAACGCCTGCATCAAGTGAATGTTGGCGTCTGAGGCGCGGCAATGTTGTTGAGTAACTGTATCGAGGTGAGCGGAGTCTCGCAGCGTCGGCAGATAGATTTCGTGTTCGCTTTGGCCCGCTGCGTAAACCGTGAACAAATCGCGATAGCCGGTCAGGTTCACCAGCAGGTTCTTCAGGAAGGTCGAAGCAGTTTTCGGGACACAGGCAATAAAGATATGCCGTCCGAGCTGTGCCGGGGTGATCTCAGTTGTGAAATCCGACAGTTCGGCCCGTTGGCCGCTGGATGCCAGCGAATTCGTTAGATTGACGTAGGAGCCGGGGCTGGAATAAACGGAGATCGCTTTGCGGCAGCACCACAGGCTCTCCAGGTTCATATTCTTTTGGAAGAAAACCATGCTGAGGTCCTGGAACGCGCCGGCAAACTTACGGAGGAAATCGGTATCGTCAGTCATTTCGCCCCGTATCCCCAACCGCAGGGCGGCACGCAGAAAATCGAGCGCCAGAGACCTTTCGCCCTCGTCTAGCAGCTTTTCGATCACCACCTTGTAGCTTTGCAGCAGGTTATGAACCAGATGGTCGTAGAACGGATCATCAACCGCCATTTTCTGAAGGGCGCTCTGAAAAAAGGTGATCGCCATCTCAGCGCTTCCGCGTGTCAGAGCTTGCACACCTAGATCGACCTCTTGCTGAAGAGTGCGGTAGAGGTTTTGTTGTGCTGGCGGAAACTCGATTGTGCGGCGCGTTCGCCAAGCCGCTTGAGATGTCGAGTTTGAGGGAGCCAGTTCTTGCATGGCGCTGTCCTAAATGCTCGTTCAATTATTAATGCGGGAATCAGGTTCGCGATGCGCTCAATTCAGAGTGGGATGCGCTTCAATCAAATTCCTTCCGTCCTGAGTTCGTCCCCGGGCTGAAATAAGCATCTGATTCTCTACTGGCTGCAATCGGCATTACTGTGCGTCACGGTTGCGCCAAAGCGCAGTTGATACTCACTCGAGGTAATAAAAGCGCAGACCATGCCGTGATAGTTGTTGGGCTCGCGGTTGTTGACGACATCCAGCCAGAAATCGTAGCCGCTCTGGTCCACATTGCGGCGGAGATAGCCGAAGTACTGCATCAACACAAACGCCGGATTGTATTGACTGATCTGCTTGAGTTCCGCGTAGCGGGGATCGTTGGGATTGGGAGCGTTCTTGAAATCAGCAATCTCGATGACATCTCGCAGCACAAGCGCGCGGCTGCGACCAGCATTCATTGCCAGAATCTCCTGCTGGCGCTGCGTGTCGTAGATCGATGAAGTCAGGCCGGCGGAATCGAAAAGTTTGTTTACTACTTCGGTGTTGCTCAGTGTGATGGGATAAGCGGCGAGAAAAGCGGGCCGCTGCACCCACTCATCGGCGAAGGCCTGCTTGTTCGCTTCGAGATTTGGACCAACGACCAGGTTGGCGCGGTCCGTAGTGAACTCCGTGTAGGTTGGCTGACGACCAAATGTGGCTTTGTAGAAGCGATAGACGTAGTAGCCCGTGTCCTGAAACTCCATCTCCACAAAGAACGCCCCACTCACGCCGATGCGACGTTCATGAATGCAACGTGTATCGGAGCCACACTGCGTGATCTGGTTGGTCCAATAATCCCAGCCGCTCTGGTCCGGCTCGCGATTAAGGAAGTCCTGATAGTGTTGACGAACAAAGAAGTCAGCGCAGTCAATCGGATTCGAGCAGGTCGTAGGCTTTGCACCATCGCCTTGATAACGAACCACTGCAAAATCTATTAAGTCATCCGGCCCGGTGTCACCGGCGACAACAATTTTGCCATCCGCTTGAATTGCTACTGAACTAGCAGTAGCCCAACCATTACCAACTGAGGTGGTAACCGTGCCCGTGCGATTAAATGAAGTGTCTCGCGAGCCGTTAGGATTCAGTCGAACAAGCGCGAAATCAGAGCCTTCAACAGTGAAATCAGAGCCTATGTTGGAGCTGTCACCGGCGACAACAATCTTACCGTTCGGTTGAATCGCTACTGAACGGGCATAATCAACAGAATCACTATCCGGAATAAGGATTTTACCCGTGCCGCCGAATGAAGTATCGAGCGAGCCGTCCGGGTTGTAGCGGACAATGGCACAGTCCGTGGTTTTCCAGTTACCAGCTGCGGCGAGGCTGCCACCGGCAACAACAATCTTACCGTCTGTCTGAATTGCTAAATCACTAGCGCTGCTACCAGAATTACCAACCGAGGTGATGGCGTTGCCCGTACCGTTAAAAGAAGTGTCAAGCGAGCCGTCCGGGTTGTAACGGACAATGACGAAATAAGAGTCCAAAATGCTTCCGCTGCTGCTGCCGGCGACGACAATCTTACCGTCTGCTTGAATTGCTACCGAACTAGCGTAGCCAACCGGAGTGACAACTTTGCCGCTGCCGTTAAATGAAGTGTCCAGCGAGCCGTCCGCGTTGTAACGGACAATGGCGAAGTTGCTGTTTCTGCTCCAACCGGCGACGACAATCTTACCGTCTGCTTGAATTGCTAAATCACTAGCGCCGCTACCAGTGCCAACCGGGGTGCTAACTATGCCAGTGCC
>Ga0126384_10001956_pt1 | contig 12403 bp, 9 predicted proteins | sample PanSoiMetPlot_36_FD_92543 | JGI IMG/M metagenome (GOLD analysis project Ga0126384, IMG submission 92543) | Tropical forest soil microbial communities from Panama - MetaG Plot_36 | ecosystem: Environmental > Terrestrial > Soil > Tropical forest > Bulk soil | place: Panama | collected 2016-02-17 | reverse complement strand
TCAAGCGCAAGGCCGAGGTAGTGTCGTCCTAAGGCTCCTGACTGGAGCTTCGTCCTAGCCGACGAGCCGTCAGGTGCCCGGCGCGCCGATTCGGTGTCCCTTAGGCCACGCGCAGGGGCGCCGAGGCGGTACCGTCTAGGTTCTACGGACAATGGGTTGTAGGCACGTAGTTGGGCGTTAGTAGCACAGGGTTCGGCCCGTTTGGCCGCAGGCGCGAGTGGGCCGGGCAGTCGGCACGGCAGAGGGAGTAACTAAGTGGCACGCATCGGCGAGGGCGGTGACCTGCTGAAGTGCTCGTTCTGCGGCAAAAGCCAGAAGCAGGTCAAGAAGCTCATTGCTGGCCCTGGCGTGTACATTTGCGACGAATGCATTGACCTGTGCAACGAGATCATTGAGGAAGAACTGGCCGAGCCCGCTGAGCTCAAGTGGGACAGCCTGCCAAAGCCGCGGGAGATCTACGAGTTTCTCGACTCCTATGTGATCGGGCAGGAGAAGGCCAAGAAGGGCCTCTCGGTCGCCGTCTACAACCATTACAAGCGGATCCAGTCCGGCGGTGAGCGATCAGGATCCAGCGAGGACGGCGTTGAGCTAGCCAAGTCGAACATCCTGCTGCTCGGACCCACAGGGTCCGGCAAGACGTTGCTGGCGCAGACGCTGGCCCGGCTGCTGAACGTTCCTTTCGCGATCGCGGACGCCACCGCTCTGACCGAGGCTGGCTACGTCGGCGAGGACGTCGAGAACATCCTGCTGAAGCTCATCCAGGCCGCCGACTATGACGTCAAAAAGGCCGAAACCGGCATCATCTACATCGATGAGATCGACAAGATCGCCCGCAAGAGCGAGAACCCGTCGATCACCCGCGACGTCTCCGGCGAAGGCGTCCAGCAGGCGCTGCTCAAGATCATCGAGGGCACCGTCGCCAACGTGCCGCCCAAGGGGGGGCGCAAGCACCCACAGCAGGAATTCTTGCAGGTCGACACCACCAACATCCTCTTCATCTGCGGCGGAGCCTTTGGAGGGCTGGAGCAGATCGTCGAGCGGCGCCTCGGAGGTCGAAACATCGGCTTCGGCGCCGAGGTCCAGACCAAGAAGCTGCGCACCTTGTCGGATCTGTTGCGCCATGTAGAACCCGAGGACTTGCTGAAGTTCGGGATGATCCCCGAATTCATCGGGCGGCTGCCGATCGTCACCGCGCTCGAGGAGCTGGACGAGACGGCATTGGTCGACATCCTAAGCCAGCCGAAGAACGCGCTGGTCAAGCAGTACCGAAAGCTTTTTGACCTGGACGGCGTCAGCCTCAAATTCACGGACGGAGCCCTCAAGGCGGTCTCGGTCGAGGCGATTCGGCGGAAAGCCGGCGCCCGCGGGCTGAGATCGATCCTCGAGAACGCGATGCTCGACGTGATGTACGAAATCCCCTCGCGCAAGACGGTGCGTGAGGTGGTGATTTCCGAAGAAGTGATCCTCAAGAAGTCCGAGCCGGTCATCCTCTATTCCGGCGACGAGGAGCTGGAGCCCAAGAAGGAGTCCGCCTGACTCCTGTGCGCTCGTGCGAGTGCCGAGCGGCAGGTGCGACATGGACTCCGCGTCCAATTTCCCTTTTCCCTTGCGCTGCGGCCGTCCTCGTGGCGGAAAATGCTATAAACTTTCAGCTCTGGCGCGCGGCAAAGTCTGGGTACGAACCTTTTAGAGTTCGGGGTGGAAGCTGATGTTTTTCGGACGCGACGAGAAGAAGGATTCCCAGAGGCGAGCCGAACCGGTTCCCCTGCTTCCGCTGCGAGACATCATCGTTTTTCCGCACATGGTGGTACCCCTCTTCGTCGGGCGGGAGCGCTCGATCGCGGCGCTGAATTACGCGATGGCGCACAAGGGCGCCGACGACAAAGCGGTCATCCTCCTGGCCGCCCAGAAAAAAGCGAAGACCAACGACCCGACGCCGGAGGACATCTTTCACTTCGGCACCCTGGGGAATCTGATCCAGCTACTTCCGCTGCCGGACGGGACCGTCAAGGTGCTGGTGGAAGGAATGCGGCGCGCGAAGGTGAGGGAGTTTTTGCCGCACGACTCCTTCTTCATGGTGCAAGTCGAGGAAGTCGCGGAAGCCAGTGAAAAGTCGGTGGAGATGGAGGCGCTGGTGCGCTCCGTCCACTCGGTGTTCGAGGCCTTCGTCAAGCTGAACAAGCGAATTCCGCCCGAGATGTTGATGCAAGTATCGGCGATCGAGGATCCGGCGCGTCTGGCGGACACCATCGTCGCCCACCTCTCGCTCAAGCTGAACGACAAGCAGGCCCTGCTCGAGACCGACTCACCGGTAAAGCGACTGGAAAAGCTCTACGAGCTGATGCAGGGCGAAATCGAAATCCTGCAGGTGGAAAAGAAGATTCGCACCCGGGTCAAGAAGCAGATGGAGAAGACCCAGAAAGAGTACTACCTGAATGAGCAGATGCAGGCCATTCAGAAGGAGCTCGGGGAGCGCGACGAGTTCAAGAACGAGATCCAGGAGATCGAGGAGAAGCTCAAGACCAAGCGGATGAGCAAGGAGGCCACGCTCAAGGTCAAAAAGGAGCTCAAGAAGCTGCGGATGATGAGCCCGATGAGCGCCGAGGCCACCGTGGTCCGCAACTACATCGACTGGATCCTCTCGCTTCCCTGGTACGACGAAACCAAGGACCGCCTGGACGTCAACGAGGCCGAACGGGTGCTCAACGAGGACCACTACGGCCTCAAGAAGGCGAAGGAACGGATCCTGGAGTACCTCGCCGTTCAGGCCCTGGTTCAAAAGCTCAAAGGGCCGATCCTCTGCTTCGTTGGGCCACCGGGCGTCGGCAAGACGTCTCTCGCTCGGTCGATCGCACGGGCGACCGGGCGCAAGTTCGTCCGTCTGTCGCTCGGTGGAGTGCGGGACGAGGCCGAGATCCGCGGACACCGTCGCACCTACATCGGCGCGATGCCCGGCAAGCTGATCCAGTCGCTCAAAAAGGCCGGGTCCAACAACCCGGTCTTCCTCTTGGACGAGATCGACAAGATGTCGACCGACTTCCGGGGAGACCCCTCTTCGGCGCTGCTCGAAGTCCTCGACCCCGAGCAAAACCACTCGTTCAACGACCACTATTTGGACCTGGACTACGATCTCTCCAAGACCCTGTTCATCTGCACCGCCAACACGATGCACAACATCCCAAGCCCGCTGCAGGACCGGATGGAGATCATCCGGATCGCCGGGTACACCGAGTTGGAGAAGCTTTCGATCGCTCGCCGGTACCTGGTTCCAAAACAGAAGGAAGCGAACGGCCTGGCGGACGTGAACGTGGAGTTCTCCGATTCGGCGGTCCGGGCCATCATCCACCGCTACACTCGAGAGTCCGGTGTCCGCTCCCTGGAGCGCGAAATTGCAAGCGTTTTTCGCAAGGTCGCGCGGGATGTGCTCAAGAACGGCAAGCGCGACATCAGGGTGGACCAGAAGCTGGTTCGCAAATACCTGGGAGTTCAGCGCTTCCGATTCGGCATGCCCGAGCGAGAGGACCAGGTAGGCATCGTCACCGGGTTGGCGTGGACCGAGATGGGGGGCGAGCTGCTCACCACCGAGGCCACGGTGATGCCTGGCAAGGGCAAGCTGATCATCACCGGCAAGCTCGGCGAGGTGATGCAGGAGTCGGCCCAGGCGGCTTTGTCCTACGTGCGCGCCCGCGCCGAGCGGTTCGGCATCGACCGAAAGTTCTCGGAAACCTGCGACATCCACGTTCACCTGCCGGAGGGAGCCATTCCCAAGGATGGTCCTTCGGCCGGCGTGACCATGGCGACCGCTCTGGTTTCGGCGCTGGCGAAGATCCCGGTGCGGCGAGACGTGGCGATGACCGGGGAAATCACTCTCCGAGGGCGGGTGCTGCCCATCGGCGGGCTCAAGGAAAAGGCTCTGGCCGCCCATCGGGCCGGCATCAAGACGGTCCTCATCCCCAAAGAAAATCGGAAGGATCTGCGGGAAATCCCAAAGAAAATCCGCGCCGCGATTCGGATCGTGCCCGTAGAGTTCGTGGATGAGGTCCTGCGAGAGGCCTTGGTCCTTGAAAAGCCCGACGAGTTCCTCAAAAAGCCCGCTCCCATCGAGTCGAAAGCGGCGGTGGAAACGGTCCCTCTGCAGCAGCCGGCGGCCCCTCAGCAGGCAGCGCAGTAGCGCTTACAGTCTGTTCGCCGCTCGAATCGGCGCTTTAGTTGTCGCTTTGGCGCTGGTGGCGCTTCCTGGGTGCTCTCGCTGCGGCCTTCAGCCTGAGCCCGGTGTGAAAATCGTCGTCCCGGCGATGCCGACCACCCTGGATTGGCAAACCTCGGATCCGACCAGCTGGTCCAACTATCCGGTGATGCTGGCAACGATGCGCGGGCTGACGTCCCTGGGGGCCGACAACCAAATCGGGCCGGGTTTGGCGTCCGATTGGGAACGCGAGCTGTCATCGGACGGGCACGAGATCTTGACCTTCCATTTGCGAACCGACGTGAAGTGGTCGGACGGCGTGAGCCCGCTGTGCGCTCAAGACTTCGTCGTTGGTTGGCGAAGGGCGATGGTCGGGCGGGAGCGTGGTGAGATGACGGATCTGCTCGGCGCGCACGAGGTGCTCGCGACCCTGGAAGCCGGCGCGTCTGCTGCCGAGGTCGAGCGCGCGTTAGGCCGGCTCGGAGTGGAGGCCCTGGATGCGCACACGCTGCGCGTCACTTTGGTGAGCCCGAAGAGTTACTTCCTGGCGCGGGTGGCCAACGTCTACCTCTTTTTTCCAGCGCCCTCCGGGGATCTGGTCGGGCGATCCAGTGAGGACATCGAGGACTACTTCGATCGGCCGCACGATGGAAAACCTCGCGCGCTCGGACCCTTTCGGATCGAGAGCTGGGATCGGGCGGGCGAGCGGGTTCGCTTGGTCGAAAATCCGTTCTCGAGTTTCGCTCCGCGACTGCTTGCCGACGAGGAGCGACCGGCGGTGGTCACCCTGATGAAGTCGGAGGTTGGCCAGGCTCTCTACCAGCGAGGCCGCGTCGATTTCACCTTCGTCGATAGTCCCGAGGCTTTGGTCGGAAAGCCTTCGCCCGATTTGAAAAGGGAGACGTTGCTATCGACGTACTTTTTGGCTTTCAACACGCAGCGGCCGCCGTTGAACCGCGCCGAGGTTCGCCAGGCCCTCAGTTGGGCGCTGGATCGCAATGCGCTGGTCGCCGGAATTCTTCCCGCGGCGCGGCCCGCCTCCTCGCTGCTGCCGCCCGACTTGCCGGGCGCCAGCCACGAAGCGACGGGCGGTCTGTACCGGCCCGATCTCGCGGCGCGCTTGCTCAAGAAAGTAGGGGTGCCCTCGCGGCCGCTGCGCGTGGTGTATCGGGCGGGCGAGTCGTTCATTCCTGAAGTCGCGATCGCGGAACGAATTCGCTTGCAGCTGGCGAAGTTGGGTGTGACGGTCGAACTCGACGCCCGCTACGACTTTTCCATCGAGATTTTGCGAACTGCGCCGGACGGGTTTCTCGCTCCGGACATGTATCTGAGGCGGATTGGCGCCGACTACGCGCACCCGAAGACCTTTTTTACGCTGTTTGAGATCGGCGGAAACCACGCCACCGGATGGGAAAAGATCGACGGGGGAGATGCGCTACGCCGGTTCGAGGCCCTGCTCTCGCACGCGGACGCGGTTCCGGACCCTTCGGCGGCAGCGGATCTCTATCGCCAGGCGGAGTCGATTCTAATCGATGAGCAGGCCGTCATCGCCCCGCTCTACCACCCTGACCGCTACTACCTGGTGCGCCCACGCCTCATTGGGTTGACCGTGGACCGATTCAATTTTCTCTCGCTCGGCGAGATGCGCCTGAAGCGGCGCTAGAATCGAAACTTAAGGCCGAGCGCCACCGTGCCCGAGCGGCTGGCCACGCTTTGGACGTCGACGTCCCGTTGGCCGGTTCCCAAGAGGTACGCGGAAACCACTTTGCTGAACTTGTACTGCGCCTTGAGGCCGATCAGCTGGGTGCTTCCTTGATCGTCCACGTAGTTTCCATACTGGTACCAGGCGTCCAGACTGAACCGGCCGAAGCGGTGCAAGTACTCGGGCTTGACGGTAAAGCGCAGCGGCGCGAGTGGAACGCCCGAGCCCCCGGAGACGCGGCCCGCGGCGACGATGCTGAAGTAGCCGACCGTGGTGGGATCCTGGTCGTAAACGTAGTAGCTGCCGCCCAACGTGAACTCGTTGTCTTCGGCAACGGTCTCGGTAACGGAAAGCGCGAGCCGTAACTGGTTGACGCCCGCCTGTTGCTGCTGCGCGGCCGCTCGAAACTCTCGGCATCCCCTCAGCCTCGGGTATCTCGCGCAGGCGTTGAGGATCTGCTGCGTGTCCACGGAACCGCTCGAAGTCCCCAACGAAGCGACTTGCTGCAGGCTCTCATAGTGAGTCCAAGCAAGGGTCGGGTCTACCGAGGTTTCCCAATCGCTGTCGCCAGCGGTCTGGTAGCCGAACTGAATGGTCGCTCCGTACACAGAGGTGCGAGAGCGAATCTGCGCGTCCGCCTGTACGGTGTCGAAAGTAATCGGTGCGTCGGCGCGTTGGGTGCTGCTGGGAGAATAGTTCACTTCTGCGCCCAACAACACGTGCTCGCTCGCCTCGTAGTCCAAGCCGATCGCGGTGGAGAAGATGGTTGCCCCCGAATTGCCGAACCGCGTGCCTTGCGCGGGAAGCGAGGACACATCATGCGTCAGCGTGACGTCCAGGCGCAGGTCCACCGTTTTCGAAAGGTCCACCATCCCGTTGATCTGGTCGTACCAATAGCCGGATCGGGGATTGGATGGCGAGGTCTGGGTGCTGCCGACGCCGGTCTCATTCAGAATCGAGCTTGCGTGTCCGAGCGCTGGGACCAAGAGGACGGCGCAGAGCGCTGCAATGTTGGTTTTCATGGGAGGCCGAGGCGAGTTTTGATTTTAGTGCCAGTCGGGTCGGTCGAATCGGCACGGCTTGGCGACGTGGGTGTGCTGTGCGGGGGCAGCGTACCCACACCACTGCCCCGGTATGCTTCGACCCATGTCTTTTCCGACGCGGGCTGGAACGAGGCGGTACGCCGCGGCGCCGGTGCTCACTGCTGCCTTGCTGTTGCAACTGGGGCACGCGTCGGCACAAGAGGCCGGCGGCTACGACGTGGGTCCAGGAAAAGAGGCGACGTACCAAACCGTGGTGGAAGGCCATCGACCTTCGCCCGAGGCAACACAACAACGGCTCTTCGCCGGACCTCGGTTCTGGCGCTTGGATCCCGGTCGCTTCGAGGTCGAGCAGTGGTGGCGGGTGCGACAGCACCGGGACGGGTCGGGCTCGGAGCACCTGCTCCAGACAGAGATCGAGATTGGACTGACGCCCCACATCCAAATCGACATCTACGAGAACCTTCAGGTCCAGCCAGGTCAGCAGATCGATCAAGAGGGAAACCAAATCGAGATGCGCTACTCCATTGCGAGCTCGTACGGTCAGATCTGGGGTAACCCAACGCTCTATTTGGAATGGCATCCGCGTCACAACGCGCCGGATCGAGCCGAGGGGCGCGTACTCATTGGCGGAACTCTGTTCATCTCCAAAGTGATGGGCGCCGCGAACTTCTTCTACGAGCAGAACATCGAGACCAACACCTCGGAGGGTCGAGACGGCGAAATGGGGGTGCAGGCCGCGGCGAGCTACGGCTTCTTTGACGGTCACCTACGCCTGGGCGGCGAAGTGAAGGTTGGGCTGGACCAGCACGGCAGTCCGACGTTCAAACCAGTGCTCTTGGCTGGCCCCAACGCGCTGCTTCGATTCGGGCCGTTCAAGCTCACTGGGACATTCTTCGTGGGCTTTCTCGAGAACGACCCGCGCATCGAGCCGTACTTGATCGCCGGCGTCGGGTTTTAGCTAGCGCGGGGCCGAGTCGAGCGCGAAGTGCATGACGTTCATCCCAAAAATCGCAATCTGAGGTCGTGTTTTCACACTCCGTGGATAGTTTGTATCCCGCCAGGGCCAAGACTCGGCACAGAACGAGGAGCAATGACCGGTTGAGCTCCCGTGGGGAGTGCTGCGCGATCGACTGCCGCTCGACTTTGGAAACGGTTCGAGAGCTACCCGGAGATCATCCGGTCACGTAGGCGCGTTTGCCGCCAGTGAGCAGCGGCTGCAGTGACTTCCAGGCGGCGGCGGAATCCAAATCCAGCATGCATCGGAAATGTCCCCGCGGACAGCGCGAGCGCCCGAAGAATGAGCACGGCGCGCACGGAACCCCAGCGAACGCGAACGCATGGCCTTGGAAGTCGAACATCGCCGGATCTGTCGAGCCGAAAAACGCCAGCGTCGGCACGCCGAGGCCACGCGCCATGTGCATTGGGCCACTGTCATTCGCCACAAACGCAGTGCAGCGAGCGATGAACCCGCCTAGTCCCTTGATGTCCAGCTTCCCACAGAGGTCCACCGCCTTGGGTGCGTGCCGAAGAACTTCGCGCCCCAGCCGGGCTTCCTTGGCGCTGCCCACGACCACCACTTGGAGCCCGCTTGCCAGCGCTCGTGCCGCGAGCTCTCCGAATCGCTCCGCGGGCCAGCGCTTCGTCTCCCAGTTTGCCCCTGGGGAGATTCCCAGGATGGGCTCGCTGACTTTCACGCCGGCCTTGCTCAGAACTTCATCGGCGATGCGCTGATCCTCGGGGCCTAGGTAATAGCGAAGCCTCCCCGCTGGAAGACGCTCGCCGACGAGAGCCTCCACAGCGGCGTGGAACTTCTGGGACAGCAGAGTTGATGCGTGGTAGGGCCGCAGCGCCAGCTTCACGGCGAGGGTTTCTGACAAGTCCCGCTTGTGCCAGATGGAGGTGCGGGTCCGAGGCAACATCGCTCGCAAGAGACGGCTTCGAATCTTGGCATGCAAATCCAGCAGCGCGCCGTAATTGAGCGCCCGGAGCCGGGTGCGAAAGCTAAGAATTCCCTCGCTCGGTTCCAGGCCGATGGTGCGATGGACATTTGGATTGTGCTCGACGAGGTGAGCGAATCGGGACTTGATCGCATAGTAGATCTTCGTCTTCGGCCAAGCGGTGTGCAGCGCATCGATCGCGGGCGAGGTGAGGATGACGTCCCCGAGCGCACTGAACCGCAGCACCAGCACGCTGTCCGGCGCTGTCATGGTGAGGCGGCCTGCTCTCGCAGCGCGGCTCGTTTGAGCAGCTCGTACGGAGCTTCCTCGCGCAATCGACAGTTCGCCAAAGGGACGATGAAGGTGTCGGCGAAGGCGTACTGGCCCGAGATGCATGCGTGACTGACGACGTCGGTAAGAACCATCCAGGACGAAAACGGCTTGAAAGCAAACTGCCGATGGCCGGTGGCGTCCTGCTGAAATGCCGGCGTGTCCTTCATGAAGTTGTGGAATTTCCGCATCAAACGGTCGTAGCGCGAGGAGTCGATTACCTTGAGCATCGTAAGACGACGAGCGGCGGTGCCGACCGCCCACGTATAGGCTTTGTCCCACGAGGAGTCCTCGACGTCTGAAGGACTTTTCGGCTCGACGCCCGCGGCTCTGGCGTAGCGCTGATACAGCTCCGCGAAGTTCCCCTTCGAGATCCAGACGCGGTCCTTCTCAGGATGAACGTTGGTGAAAAAACGCAGCACGCGATCACCATGCGTGGCCCCGTACGCGCCCGCGTCGACGTGTACCAGCTCATTACTCGCGTGCGGTTTGAGCGCTCGTCCTTTCTCCTCAAAGGGGCGAAAGCTGGTGGTACCAGTCCGACAAGCGCGGAAGAAGTTCGGCATGGTGCGCGCCAGAAATTCCTGAACGTTCGCACCATAGCCGCGAAGAACGCCTCGGGCGCGCTGCGAAATTTCCGCCTCGACGTCTAAGCCGGTGAGCCTGTCATCGTTGTAGTAGTAGCTGATGTTCTTTCGGACCACGTGGCGGGCCAGCTCTTCCCTGAGAAATTTCAGCTCCTCGCCGCTTGGGAGAGGCACCGGGGATTGCGGAAAGTAGACGATCTGCGCCCGCTCGAGCTGGTCCGACAGCTCGTCGGGACCGAGCTGATTCAGCTTCTCCAAAGGAACGGTGTAGAGCATGGACCCGGCGAGGGCCCTCTTAGCCCAAGCGGTATGTGTCCGCTAGGCGCGAACCCGCGCTCGGCGCCGTCCGAGCGCGAACGAGATCGCGAGTATCGAGGCCAGCAATGCCAATCCGACGTGGCCTGTTGCAGAGGCGCAGCCTCCCCCGCTGCTCCCACCGAGTGTGCTGTTCGCCGTGGCGGAATTGTTGGTGGTATTCGGATCGGGTATCGCTGCCGCCGCGTTGAAAGTGCTGGTGATGGAGTTGTTCGTATAAGACACAGGCACGGTAAATTTGGACGTGAACGACTTGCTGGAGCCCGAGGGAATGTCGCCGAGCATGCACGGGAAATTCGTCGAGCAGTCGCCGCTGTTGCTGGAAAAAGTAATGCCCGAGGGCGCCGTGTTTACCACCTGCGTGTCGACGGCCGTGGTGGGACCGTTGTTCTTGACGTTGACCACGTAGGTCACATTGCCTCCAGCTCGGAAACCCGAAGCAGTCACCGTGATCGCGACGTCGGCGGATAAGTTCGTGGAGGGATTCGGCGCGGGCACGACCCAACCGATGTCCTTGAGGAAGTAACCGGTCAAATCGAGGTTGTGGCCCAAGCTCGTGCTGTAGTCGGGCTCCATCAAGAGGTGAGGTCTGGTGATGGTGTCGTTGTGCGGAATCGAGGAGCCAGCCCTGTATGGGTTGGGCGTGTAGAGCAGTGGGTGGTTGCTGAAGTCGGCTCCCGCGTAAATATTGAGAGCTCGCAACGTGACCGAGACTGGCCCGACGTGATTCTTTAGCGTAGTGCCATCCGCCTGGGTGATGTGAACCGACGGAATCGTGATGGTCGGATCGTTCCCGCCCATCTCGGGGGGTGGGCTCCCGGGCACGTTGTTGACCATAACGACTCCTACGGCGCCCGCGTTCTGCGCGTTTTTCACCTTTTGCACAAAAGCACACGCGCTGCCTGCTGGACCGCGATCGATGAGCGCCACCTTGCCTGAGAGAGAACCCGAGGGTGGGTTGCACGCGAAATTGTCGGGCGACGGAACCTGCAGGTCACCGGTGATGTTAGTGGTGGTGGTTATCGGAGGTCCGAAGGAGGCAGTTCCGACGAGAAGCTCGTTCAAAGGAGGAACATTGTTCACAGTCAATGTGGCCGTGCCGAGCTGCAGGGGAACGTTGGGAACCTGCGCGGTCGCGTACTGTCCGTCCCAAACTAACTTCCTGGTATTGATTGCGGACGTAACACGCTGTGAATTGGTCATCTGGTCCCAGTGAGCTGCGGCGGTGAGGTCGTACAAGTAGTGGTCGAATATGCTTGACCTGCTTTGGAGCAGCGTACCGTCTTGGCCATTCGTGGTCGTAAAGAACCCAAGCCCGTGCGCGAACTCGTGCAGGACGATGGCCACCAAGTCCAGCTGAGCGGATTGAACATTGCCGTCCAGTCCGTAGTACCAGCTTGTCCCATTGAGGCAATTTGCTCCGCCTACATATGAGTTGAAATGCGTGTTGATCGCAGGGTTCCCGGGTTGATGATCTGTTCCGCTGAGCGCATCGCCCAGCGCCTCCGGATACCAAAGGTTGGGGTATTGAAATGCTCCAGCGAGGACATAGCTGGGAGCAGCGGATCCAAGAACGCCGCTGGTCGCGTCGCACAGCTGCGTTGGATCGATATCCCATTTCGAACTGATTCGGATCGTCACCGAGCTATTGAGGGCCGAGCCCCAAATCACCGCCGCGTATTTAAAAGCGATCAGCCTTTGCTGTCCGATCGTGGTACCGGCATTGCCCCCAGTAGGTTGCGCGGGCGTTGGATCGTTAAAACCCGTGCCGGAAGCGTCGTCATTCTGGATGATCAACGTGGCGGTCGCGTGCGCCTGAATAGGAATTATCAGCGCCCAAACTGCCACACACGAAAGTGCAGTTCGTTGGAGGTTCACTAGCGATCCTCCACCGCGGGCGCGGGCTCCGAAGTCAGAAAGCGGACCGCATCGTCCGTCGAGTTGGTGCAGATGCCTGAAAAGGTACCATCAGGATTTCGCCGCACTATGGTGACGCTTTGAAATCCGCCGCGCAGGTCGACCACCTGTGTCGTTCCGTCTCTGGCTACCTGAGTCTCGCCGGCCGATCGGTGCGTCAAGCGCTCGATGGGCTCGCGGATCTCGCCGTTCAGCTGCTGTGTCGAAGCGGTCGTCGCCGGCGTCGGCTCGCCCGGGTTCGCACAGGCGGTGGCGCAGCATGCGGAGAGCAGTGAAGTGCTCACCTTCCATCTCCTCACCGGAGTGCGTCTTTTGAGCTTCGAGCAGTCCATTGTGGGAAACCTCCTTATCGATGCCAGCCCCGGCGCAGTTTCTCGCAAATGTGT
>Ga0126384_10001955_pt1 | contig 12406 bp, 11 predicted proteins | sample PanSoiMetPlot_36_FD_92543 | JGI IMG/M metagenome (GOLD analysis project Ga0126384, IMG submission 92543) | Tropical forest soil microbial communities from Panama - MetaG Plot_36 | ecosystem: Environmental > Terrestrial > Soil > Tropical forest > Bulk soil | place: Panama | collected 2016-02-17 | reverse complement strand
GGCGCGGCTGTGGCTCGTTACCGGTCCCAACATGGCGGGCAAATCGACGTTCCTGCGCCAGAATGCCCTGATCACGGTGATGGCGCAGATGGGCTCGTTCGTGCCGGCCCACTCGGCCAGCATCGGCATCGTCGATCGCCTGTTCTCGCGCGTCGGCGCTGCCGACGACCTCGCCCGCGGCCGCTCGACCTTCATGGTCGAGATGGTCGAAACCGCGGCCATTCTCAACCAGGCGACCCGGCGCTCCCTCGTGATCCTCGACGAGATCGGACGCGGCACGGCCACATTCGACGGCCTGTCAATCGCCTGGGCGGTGGTTGAACATTTGACTGAGGTCAACGGCTGCCGGGCGCTGTTTGCCACCCACTATCACGAGTTGACGGCGCTGGCCGGCCGCCTGGGCGAGATCGCCAACGTCACCATGGAGGTCAAGGAATGGAAGGATGAGATCGTGTTTCTGCACAAGGTGAAGCCGGGCGCCGCCGACCGGTCCTACGGCATCCAGGTCGCGACCTTGGCAGGCTTGCCGAAACCCGTGACGGCCCGGGCCGGGGAGGTGCTGCGGCTGCTCGAGAACGGCCAGGTCAAGGGGGGTGCGGCGGCGCTCGAGGAGTTGCCGCTGTTTGCGGCGGCCGCGCCTCTCGTTGCGGTCGCGCCCTCAATTGACGTCCTCGCGCACGCCGTCAAAGCCCTCAATCCGGACGAACTGACCCCCAAATCGGCGCTCGAAGCGCTATATAAGCTCAAGGCATTGGTGGACAATGATCCCGCCTGAGGCCAGCGCTGGACCGCCTTTTTGGATCGCCCAACCGCGATGCACGACAGCTTAACCCCCGCCCCTTACTTCGACGCCCGCGAGCTGGCAGCCGAGCTCGTCGCCGCCCGCGAAACGCATGGCTCGGTGACCGCGGCGCGGCCGGCGATCGTCGAGCGCTTGAAGGGCTTGCTGCGGGTCGGCCGCGCGACCGCGCAACGGCAGCTTGCCAGCGACGGCGACGGGCGCCGGTGTGCCGAGGGCTTGGCCCGGTTGCACGATGGTCTCATCAAGCTGGTGTTCGACTACACCGTCAACCACGTCTATCGCGCCACCAATCCCTCCGATGCCGAGCGCATGGCGATCGTCGCCACCGGCGGTTTCGGTCGGGGACTGTTGGCCCCCAGTTCCGACCTCGATCTGTTGTTCGTGCTGCCCTACAAGCAGACCCCATGGGGGGAGAGCGTGGTGGAGTACCTGCTCTATATCCTATGGGATTTGGGGTTGAAGGTAGGCCACGCCACCCGCTCGGTCGAACAGTCGCTGAAGCTGTCGAAGAGCGACATGACGATCCGCACCGCGCTGCTCGACGCCCGCTACATCCTCGGTGATCAAACGCTGTTTGCGGCGCTGACCCAGCGCTTCCAGGCAGAGGTCGTCAACGGCAGCGCCCGGGAATTTGTCGAAGCCAAGCTGGCCGAGCGCGATGAGCGCCACCAGCGCGCCGGCGCCTCGCGCTACCGGGTCGAGCCCAACATCAAGGATGGCAAGGGTGGCTTGCGTGACCTTCACACCCTGCATTGGCTCGCCAAATACCTCTACGGCAAGGGCCTGAGCGAGGCCAGCGCCGAAACTTCCGTGTTTTCCGTCGAGGAGTATTCGACCTTCCGGCGCTGCGAGGACTTCCTTTGGACCATCCGCTGCCATCTGCATTTTCTGGCCGGCCGCGCCGAGGAACGCCTGACCTTCGATTTGCAGCCGGTGATGGCCGAGCGGCTCGGCTACGCCGACCGGGCCGGGCTGCGCGCGGTCGAACGCTTCATGAAGCACTACTTTCTGGTCGCCAAGGACGTCGGCGACCTCACCACCATCCTGTGCTCGCTGTTGGAAATGGAGCAGCACAAGGCCTCGCCGGGCTTGGCGCAGCTTTTCAACCCGCTGAGCTGGCGTGCGCGCCGCCGCATCCGCAGCACCAGCGACTTTCGCATCGACAACGGCCGCCTCAATGTGGCCGATCCGGACGTGTTCAAGCGCGACCCCGTCAATTTAATCCGCTTCTTCGCCACCGCGGAGCGCACCGGCGCTTTCTTTCATCCGGCGGCGGTGCGGCTCTTGCGCCAGTCCTTGCGCCTGATCGACGACAAGCTGCGCAACGATCCCGAGGCCAACCGCATTTTTCTGGAGATGCTCTCGTCCGCCGCCAACAACCCCGAGCCGGCGCTGCGGCGCATGAACGAGGCGGGTGTGCTCGGCCGCTTCGTGCCGGAGTTTGGCCGGGTCGTGTCGATGATGCAGTTCAACATGTACCATCACTTCACCGTCGACGAGCACCTGATTCGCACGCTCGGTATCCTGTCCGACATCGAGCGTGGCAGCGCCCGCGAGCCGCACCCGCTGTCGACCAACATCATCAAGACCGTGCAGTACCGGCGCGCGCTGTATGTGGCCGCGTTCCTGCACGATATCGCCAAGGGCCGCGATGAGGACCACTCGATCGCGGGTGCGCGCATTGCCCGGCAGTTGTGCCCGCGCCTCGGCATGACCGGCGCCGAGACCGAGACCGTCGCCTGGCTGGTCGAGCAGCACCTGACCATGAGCGCATTTGCCTTCAGCCGAGATATCGGCGATGCCAAGACCATTCGCGACTTCGCCGACATCGTGCAAAGTCCCGAGCGGCTGAAGCTGCTGTTGCTGTTGACCGTTGCCGACATCCGCGCGGTGGGACCGTCGGTGTGGAATGGCTGGAAGGGACAGCTGCTGCGCGCGCTCTACTACGAGACCGAGCCGGTGGTGGCGGGCGGGCACACGCAACTGGCATCGCGCGATCGCATTGCCGCGGCGCAGGCGGCATTTCGCACCGCCACCGTCGACTGGCCGAAGGCGGACGCCGATCGCTTCCTCGAACGCCACTACGCCGACTACTGGCTCAAGACCGATGCCCGCAAGGTATTGGAGCATGCCGGCCTGGTGCAGCGGACCGAGGCGGCGGGCGAAAAATTCGGCAGCAGCGTCACCACCGATGCTTTCACGGCCATCACCGAGCTTTCGCTGTTTGCTCCCAACCATCCGCGGCTGTTGGCGCTATTCGCCGGCGCCTGCGCCGCCACCGGCGCCAATATCTCCGGCGCCCATATATCGACGACGCGCGATGGCTTTGCGCTCGACACCTTTTTGTTGGCGCGCGAGTTCGATCAGGACGAGGACGAACTGCGCCGCGCGCGGCGCATCGCCGAGACCATCGAGAAAGTGCTCAAGGGCGAGCTGCGGCTGCCGGCGCTGATGGCCAAGCGCCGCGAACGCCGCGGCAGGATCGGCGCCTTCCAGGTGGCGCCCGAGGTCCTGATCGACAACGCCATCTCGCAGCAATTCACGGTGATCGAGGTCGCCGGGCTGGATCGGCCGGGGCTGTTGTACGAGCTCACCAATAGTCTGTCGGACCTCAACCTCGACATCACGTCGGCGCACATCACCACCTTTGGCGAGAAGGCGGTCGACGTGTTCTACGTCACCGACCTCACCAACAAGAAAATCACAAATCCGCAGCGGCAAAAGGCGATCCGGCAGCGCTTGCTCGAGGTGCTGGGCGAAACGCCGCCCACCGCGACCTTGCTGTCGCAACCGGGCTAGGCTGGGCGCGGGCGGGTAGGTCGCAAGCCTTGATGTCGGCATATTCTCCCGTCACCTGACGCCAGATGTCCTCACTTCGCATCGTGCTCGCCACGTTTGTGCTCGCCTTCCTGGCGCCGGTGGCCCTGCATGCGCTGTGGTGGCTGTCGCACGATGATGCGGTGGCCTGGCACGAGGCCGATTGGTCGAGCGCCCGCCTGCTGCCGGCGGCGCTGAGCCATCCCGAGCCGCTGATCAACGTCTATGCGGCGCGCGCCGGGCGCTGGAAGGGGATCTTTGCGCATCACTGCTGGATCGTGATCAAGGAGCGCGGCGCCGCCAACTACACGCGCTATGACAAAGTGGCCTGGGGTCAGCCGGTCAAGGTCAATGCTTGGGCACCCGACGCGCGCTGGTATGGACACCAGCCGGTGCTGGTCGGTGCCGTCGAAGGCGCGGCGGCGGAGGCCCTGATCGCCAAGGTTCGCGCCGCCGTCGCCGCCTACCCGCACAACGTCCCCGGCGGCTATCGTGTCTGGCCCGGGCCCAATTCCAACTCGTTTGCCGCCTACCTCGTCGCCGCCATTCCCGAGGCCAGGATCGCGCTGCCGCCAACGGCGATTGGCAAGGACTTCCACGGCGGCATCGCCGTCGTGGCGCTGTCGCCGAGCCGCACCGGCATCGAACTGTCGCTCGCCGGCCTGGTCGGCATCACCTTGGGCTGGGTCGAGGGCGTCGAGCTCAATGTGCTGGGGCTGGTGCTCGGCCTCGATCTTCGCCGGCCGGCCCTCAAGATCCCGGGCTTCGGCCGCATCGGCAGCGGCCCGGTGCTCGACTAGGCGCAAGATCGGAGGGCTCGTCTTGCTCTTACTGCCCGGCTCCGTTACGCCTCGGGTGCCATGACACTCTACCGCGCCTTTGCCACGGTCGGCGGGCTGACGATGGTCAGCCGCGTGTTCGGCTTCGTGCGCGACATCCTGCTGGCGGCGACCTTGGGCTCGAGCTGGGTGGCGGATGCGTTTTTCGTCGCCTTTCGCTTCCCCAACCTGTTCCGCCGCCTGTTCGGCGAGGGCGCCTTCAACTCGGCGTTCGTGCCGCTGTTTGCCAAACGGCTCGAGGGCGAAGGCAAGGAGGCGGCGCGGCGGTTTGCCGAGGAGGCCATGGCCGGCCTCACCTGCGTGCTGCTGGTGCTGATCGTGGCGGCCGAGCTGTCAATGCCGGTGCTGATGTGGGGGCTGGCGCCGGGTTTTGCGGCCGACCCCGCCAAGTACGATCTCGCCGTCCTGCTGACGCGTATCACCATGCCCTATCTGTTGTGCATGTCGGTGGTGGCGCTGCTGTCGGGCGTGCTCAACTCGCTGGGCAAGTTCATTGAGGCGGCGTCGGTCTCGATCGTGCTCAACGTCACCATGATGGTGGCGACAGTAATTGCACTGGGCAGCGGCCTGCGCAACGAACCCATGGCCGGTATCATTCAGGCCTGGGGCGTGTTCGCCGCCGGCCTCTTGCAGCTATGGCTGCTGGTCGATGGCATGCGCCGCAACGCCATCGGTCTCAGGTTGCGCTGGCCGCGTTTGACCCCCGGCGTGCGGCGGCTGGTCCGGCTCGGCATTCCCGGCGTGATTGCCGGCGGCGTCACCCAGCTCAACATCATGATCGGCACCATTGTCGCCTCGCTGCAGGACGGTGCGGTGTCACACCTCTACTATGCGGATCGGGTGTATGAGCTGCCGCTCGCCATCGTCGGCATCGCCATTGGCGTGGTGCTGCTGCCGGACGTGTCGCGCCACCTGCGCCAGGGCAATGACCTTGCCGTCATGGACAGCCAGAACCGCTCGGTTGAATTCGCCATGCTGTTGACCTTGCCGGCGGCCGCAGCCCTCGCCGTGGCGCCAACGCCGATCGTGCAGGGGCTATTCGAGCGCGGCGCCTTTACCGCCGCCGATACCCCCGCAACCGCCTATGCGCTGGCGATCTTCGCACTGGGCCTGCCGGCGTTCGTGCTGATCAAGGTGTTCTCGCCGGCCTACTTCGCCCGCGAGGACACGGCAACGCCCATGCGCTACGCCACGCTCAGTCTGACGCTCAACACCTTGGGCTCGATCGGGCTGTTCCTGGCGTTTCGAGCCGCCGGCCTGATGCCCCACCTCGGGATCGCGGTCGCCACCAGCCTCGGCGGCTGGCTCAATGCCTGGCTGCTCTACCGGACGCTGCTGGCGCGGGGGCAATTCGTGAGCGATGCGCGGCTACGCCGGGCGCTGCCGCGCATCCTGCTTGCGACCGTGGCCATGAGCATCGTGGTCTGGCTGGTTGCCGCGGCGCTGGCGCCCGCCTTCGGCCGCAGCGCGGCGGCGCTTGAGCGCGTGTCGGCGCTCACCGTGCTGATCGCCGCCGGTGGTTTCGCCTACGGCTTGGCGGTGATGGCCTGTGGCGCGCTCAGCCTGCGCCAACTGTCAAACCTTCTCAGGCGCACGCCGCCGGCGGCGGAGGGATCGTGACCGGCGCTCTGCTGGCCGGCACGGCCGTGCCGGTGCCGAGCCGTTCTTGCCTTCGCCGCCGCGGCACGTCATAACGCGCCGCGTTAGGGCAAAGGATACGGCATGGCGTTTACCCCGCGCGTCTTTTCGGGCATGCAGCCGACCGGCAACCTGCATCTCGGCAACTACCTGGGCGCGCTCACGCGCTGGGTGGAGATGCAGAAGACGCACGACTGCCTCTATTGCATCGTCGACATGCACGCCATCACCTTGTGGCAGGATCCCGCCGAGCTCAAGGGCGCGATCCGTGCGGTGACCGCCGCCTATTTGGCCGCCGGTCTCGATCCCGGCCGCAGCATCATCTTCAACCAAAGCCAGGTTGCCGAGCATGCCGAGCTTGCCTGGGTGTTCAGTTGCGTGGCCCGGCTCGGCTGGCTCAATCGCATGACCCAGTTCAAGGAGAAGGCCGGCAAGGACCGCGAGCAGGCCTCGGTCGGGCTCTATGCCTATCCCGTGCTGATGGCCGCCGATATCCTTTTGTACAAGGCGACCCACGTGCCGGTCGGCGACGATCAGAAGCAGCACCTCGAACTGACGCGCGACATCGCCCAGAAGTTCAACAACGACTATGCCGATGCCATCCGCGCCGCCGGCCATGCCGAGGCCGGTTTTTTTCCGCTGTGCGAGCCGGTGATCTTGGGGCCGGCGACCCGGGTGATGAGCCTGCGCGACGGCACCAAGAAAATGTCCAAGTCTGATCCCTCGGAGCTGTCGCGTATCAACATGACCGACGACGCCGACAGCATCGCGCGCAAGATCCAGAAGGCCAAGACCGATGCCGAGCCGCTGCCCAGTGAGACCGCCGGGCTCGAACGGCGCCCGGAGGCCGACAATCTGGTCGGCATCTTTGCCGCGCTCGCCAATACCAGCAAAGCCGAGGTGCTGAAGGAGTTCGGCGGCGCGCAGTTTTCCAAGTTCAAGACCGCGCTCGCCGAGCTGGCGGTGGCGCGCGTCGGCCCGGTTAATGCCGAGATGTCCCGGCTGCTGGCCGACCCCGCCGAGATCGATCGCGTGCTCGCCGATGGCGGCAGGCGGGCGCGGGTGCTGGCGGCGCCGGTCATGCGCCAGGTCAAGGAGATCGTGGGTTTCCTGCAGCCCTGACCGGCTCAGCCTGGCCGGCACCGGTCAGCTCAGCCGCAACCTTGGGCATTCGAACCGCTATTGTTGGCGACGGCAAGCCATGGCAGCATGAGGCATGGCCAAGAAGCGCAGAGTGTTCGAGCAGGGCCACCGCCGCAAGCTGATGGTGGTCGTCGACGAAACCCCGGAAGTCGAGGGTGCCCTGTTCTATGCTGCCTGCCGCGCCTCCCACACCGGCGCGCAGGTGCTGCTGCTTTATGTCATCGAGCCCGACACCCAGGTCTGGGATGCGGTGCGGCAGGCGCAACTGGAGGAGCAGACCACCAAGGCCAAGGCCCTGTTTCGCCTGTTCCGCCGCAAGCTCAGCAATGATGGTCTCGACATGGTGTCGATCGAGGAGGTGATCCGCGAGGGCAAGAAGGTCGATGCCATCATGCAGCAGATCGACGAGGACGAGGACATCGCCATTCTGGTGCTCGGCGCCTCCAAGGAGGCGACCGGACCCGGGCCGCTGGTCGCCTCGCTGGGCGCTGGCTCCGCCGCCGGCAAGTTCCCGATTCCGATCACCGTCGTTCCGGGCGAGCTGGCGATTGCCGACATTCAGGCGCTGGCCTAAATCTCGCCGCCAATCCACGGGGGGGCCGCCTGGCATTTTGACGCTGTGGCCCCCATCTACTAGAATGATTCCAAAGAGCAGCGGTTGAGGCCACCCTCCATGTTCATTCAAACCGAACCCACCCCCAACCCGGCGACCCTCAAGTTCATCCCGGGTCGGCCGGTATTGGGCGACGGCAGCGTCGACTACCGTGACAAGGGAGAGGCTGCCGGCTCGCCGCTGGCCGTGCGCCTGTTTGAGGTCGGCGGCGTCACCGGGGTGTTCCTCGGGTCGGATTTCATTTCAGTCACCAAGGCCGAAAGCGAGGAATGGCAGCACCTCAAGCCGGCCTTGCTCGGCGCGATCATGGACCACTACCTGTCCGGCGCGCCGGCGCTGGCCGGCAGCCGCGACGGCGATGCGGCCGATGAGGACTATGATCCGGAGGACGAAGACACCGTAAAGACCATCAAAGAGCTGCTCGACACGCGCGTGCGGCCGGCGGTTGCCAACGATGGTGGCGACATCGTCTTCCATGGCTACAAGAATGGGGTCGTGTTTTTACACATGCGCGGCGCCTGCGCCGGCTGCCCGAGTTCGACGGCGACCTTGAGGCACGGCATCGAAAACCTGCTGCGCCACTTCTGTCCGGACGTGCAGGAGGTCCGGCCGGTGTAGCGGTGCGGGCAACCGATTAGGATCAGGTGGCCCCGCTCGTGGAGGAGCGGGGTTTTTGTTAGGGGCTCAAGCATTGGGGAGAAAGCGATGGCGCAGCGATTGGACGATGGCGCGCTGAGACAACTATTTCTCGAGGCACGCACGCACCGCGCCTGGCTGCCGATCGAGGTTCCCGACGCGCTGTTGCGCGACTTGGTCGAGTTGATGAAGTGGGGGCCGACCGCCTCCAACACTTTGCCGGCGCGCATCATCTTCGTGCGCTCGGCGGCCGCCAAGGCTCGGCTGCGGCCGCACTTGAGCGAGGGCAATCGCGAGCGCACCATGGCGGCACCGGCCTGCGCCATTCTCGGCTACGACGCGAAATTCTACGACCACCCGCCCAAGGGGCAGGAGCCGATGCCGGGCTTTCGTCAGGATGCCAGCGGTGCCGACACGGTGGCGATGCGTAACAGCTCGCTGCAGGGCGGCTACTTCGTGCTCGCCGCCCGCGCGCTGGGCCTGGACGCGGGGCCGATGTCGGGTTTTGACAATGCCGGGGTCGACCAGGAGTTTTTTGCCGGCACCGACGTCAAATCGAATTTCCTGTGCAATCTGGGCTACGGCGATCCGCCGCGGCTCAGACCGCGCGGGCCACGGTTTGCCTTCGAGGAGATGGCGAGCATCATCTAGGCTCGGCTCGATTATCTAGGCTCAATGCTGATCTTGGCCTTCGATACCTGTTTTGACGCCGTGTCAGCGGCCGTTGCCCGGCAGCAGGCATCGGGCCTTGCCGTGCTCGCCGAACGCGCCGAGCCGCGGCGCGTCGGCCATGCCGAACGGCTCCTGCCGATGCTGGCGGAGGTGAGTGCCGCAGCCGGCATTGGCTTTGCCGATGTCGAGCTGATCGCGGTGACCGAGGGTCCGGGCACGTTCACCGGTGTGCGCACCGGCATCGCCGCCGCGCGCGCCCTGGCGCTGGCCACCGGGCGTAAGGCGGTTGGCGTCGGCTCGCTTGCCGCCATGGCCGTTGCCGCGCGCGCTTGCGCTGGCGGCGCGACTGCCGGGCGCCCGATCGCCGTTGCCATGGCGCAGCGCCCCGGTCTGGTGTTTTTCCAGCTGTTTGGCACCGATACCGTAGCCATAGAGGCACCGCTGCTGTTGTCGCCAGAGGCCTGTGCTGCGCGCGTGCCGCGACAAGGGAGCCTCATCGTCGGCTCGGCCGCAGTCGCGGTGCTGGCGGCGGCCGCGCGCATCGGCACGCAAGCCGGCCTGATCGAGGCTGAGCCGCGCGCGTCGGCGGTGGCGCTGTTGGCCGCCGACGTTGCGGCTGACCGGCCGTTGCGGCCGGTCTATCTGCGCGCTCCCGATGCCAAGCCGCAGTCGGGCGCGCTGCCGCGGGCGGTGTCGTGATCGCCACCCACCCGCTGCCCGCGGTCGATATCGCCCGCGCCGGCCCTGAGGCGGCCGCCGACTGCGCACGCCTGCATGCGGTATTGTTCGCCGATGCCTGGGATCGCCCGAGCATCGCCGCGCTCATCGCCCACCCTGCTGTGATGGCGTTCCTGGCCGTGGGGCCGACGCCGGATCAGACCTTGGGTTTTATTCTGGGCCAGGTGGCGGCCGACGAGGCCGAGGTGTTAACGCTGGGAGTTGAGCCGGACTGGCAGCGCTGCGGCATCGCCACCCGCCTGATCGCGGCGCTGGCCGAGGCCGCTCGCGCGGCGGGGGCGCGCAACTTGTTGCTCGACGTCGATGCCGGCAATACGGCTGCCCTGGCGCTCTACCACAAGCTCGGGTTCGCCGAGCGGGGCCGGCGCACGGCCTACTACGTTCGTGCCGGCGGGGCGGCCGATGCAGTTACCTTGGCCAGGCCCTTAGTGTAGAAATGGCAACGCCTGAGGATTGCCGCCGTCGCCAGCCTCACCTATAAGCAAAGCAGCAAGGATTCTCTGTCGTTATCAACGGCATGTCTGTTTTGATCGAAACCTTCCCCAGCCGCATCGAGCGGCTTTGCGCCGAAAAGCAGCTTCGCCTGACCGGGCAGAGGCGCATCATCGCGCGCGTTCTCTCCGATTCCAAGGATCACCCGCACGTGGAGGAGGTGTACCGGCGCGCCAATGCGGTCGATGCACGCATCTCGCTGTCGACGGTCTACCGCACCTTGAAGCTGTTCGCGGCCAAGGGCATCCTCGAGCGGCACGACTTCGGCGCCGGCCGCGGCCGCTACGAGGAGGCCGCCGGCAAGCACCACGACCACTTGATCGACATTGAGAGCGGTAAAGTTATCGAATTCCGCAACGAGGAGATCGAGCGGCTGCAGGAGCGGGTGGCGCGCGAGCTGGGCTTTACCTTGGTCGGGCATCGGCTCGAACTGTTCGGCGTGCCGCTCAAGCGCGGGCGCAAATAGTGGCCGCGCGCGTGCTGGCGCCGTCGCCGGCAAGAGGTATCGGATTGCTGCGCCCGGTTTTGATTGTGTTAAGCGTTACGTAACGATCGATGGCCGCATCGAAAAAGCTGTTCGTCAAGACGTTCGGTTGCCAGATGAACGTCTATGACTCGCAACGCATCGGCGAGGTGCTGGCCCCACACGGCTATCAGCCCACCGCCGCCATCGAGGATGCCGACATGGTGATCCTCAACACCTGCCACATTCGCGAGAAGGCGGCCGAGAAGGTCTACTCCGATCTCGGGCGCATTCGCCAGATCAAGGCGCGGCGCCACGCCGAGGGCAAGACCACGGTGGTGGCGGTGGCGGGCTGCGTCGCCCAGGCCGAGGGCGGCGAAATCACCCGCCGCGCCCCGGTCGTCGACGTCGTCGTCGGGCCACAGAGCTACCATCTGCTGGGCGACCTGGTGCGGCAGGCCGAGGCCGGCATCCGGCACCTGGTTGAGACCGGCTTTCCCGCGGCGAGCAAGTTTCAGCGGCTACCGGCGCGCGCGCCCGCGCGCCAGCCCAGCCAGTTTGTCACGGTGCAGGAAGGTTGCGACAAGTTCTGCACCTTTTGCGTCGTGCCCTATACCCGCGGCAGCGAGTATTCGCGCCCGGTCGCCGACATCGAGGCCGAGGTCAGGGCGCTGACACGCGATGGCGTTTTGGAGATCACGCTGATCGGTCAGAACGTCAACGCCTACGCCGGTCTCGGGCCCGACGGGGAGCACTGGAGCCTGGCGCGACTGTTGGCGGCGCTGGCCAACATCGATGGTATCGAGCGCTTGCGCTACACCACCAGCCACCCAAGCGACATGACCGAAGAGCTGATTGCGGCCCACGCCGGCTTGGCCAAGCTGATGCCCTATCTGCATTTGCCGTTTCAGGCCGGCTCCGACCGCATCTTGGCGGCGATGAACCGCCGGCACACGACGGCGCAATACCTTTCCGTGATCCGGCGCCTGCGCGCGGCGCGCCCCGATATCGCGCTCTCGACCGACATCATCGTGGGCTTCCCCGGCGAGACCGAGGCCGACTTTGCCGCCACCTTGGCGCTGACGGAGGAGGTCGGCTTTGCGCAGGCCTATTCCTTCAAGTACAGCCCCCGACCCGGTACCCCCGCGAGCCTGGCGTCCGACCAGGTGCCGGAGGCCAAAAAGACCGCCCGCCTCGAGCGTCTGCAACGCCTCCTGAGCCGCCAACAAACAGCGTTCAATATGGCCTGCGTCGGCCGCCTGATGCCGGTGCTGTTCGAGCGCGCGGGCCGGCGCTCGGGCCAGATCATCGGCCGCTCCGCCTACCTGCAGGCGGTCCATGTCCAGGGCGGCGTTGAGCACGTGGGACAACAGCTCGATGTTGAAATCCTGGCGGCGGGACCCAATAGTCTCACCGGTTCGATCCGGGACCCTCGGCTTGCGGCATGACGCCTCGGCCGGCGTCCTGTGCTATGGTTGGAGGTACGAGATTCTCTACACTTCGGCTTTCTTAAGGAGGCCAGTTCGTTGACTGGCATGCGTGGGCCAGGGGCG
>Ga0126384_10001954_pt1 | contig 12407 bp, 11 predicted proteins | sample PanSoiMetPlot_36_FD_92543 | JGI IMG/M metagenome (GOLD analysis project Ga0126384, IMG submission 92543) | Tropical forest soil microbial communities from Panama - MetaG Plot_36 | ecosystem: Environmental > Terrestrial > Soil > Tropical forest > Bulk soil | place: Panama | collected 2016-02-17 | reverse complement strand
GCGCCCAACGTGGTGCGCGGCGGGTCGCATTCGGGCAATGTCGCCGCCGAGGCGCTGGCACGAGAGGGCGTGCTCGATATCCTGTCCTCCGACTACGTCCCGGCCAGCCTGTTGATGGGGGCCTTCGATCTTGCCCGCCGCATCGACGGCTATGGCTTGCCGGCGGCGCTGCGCACGGTCACGCTGCACCCGGCCGCGGCCACCGGGCTCCACGACCGCGGGCAGATCGCCGCGGGGCTGCGCGCGGATCTGGCGCGCGTTCATGTTGTGGGCGACCTTCCCGTGGTTCGTGAGGTCTACCGTGGCGGACGACGCATCATCTGATGGGGAGGTGACCGCCGATCTCGGGCCGGGGCGGGTCGCCTTGATCGTCGGCCCGAGCGGCGCCGGCAAGGATGCGATCTTGGCCGAGGTGAGGCGCCGACTGGGCGACAGTGGTGAGTTCACTTTTCCACGGCGGGTGGTGACGCGTCGACCAGGCAGCGCCGAGGAGCACGACGGCGTGAGCCAAAGTGAATTTGCCGCCGAGCTTGCTGCCGGCCGTTATGCGCTGCACTGGCAGGCGCATGGGCTCAGCTACGGCATTCCAATCGAGATCGACGCGGCGGTTGGCGCCGGCGGCTGCGTCGTTTTCAATGCCTCGCGCAGTGTCGCTGCCAGCGCCCGCCGGCGCTATCGGCACGCCGCGGTGGTGCTGATCGATGCGCCGGCTGCGACCCGCGCCGCCAGACTGGCGCACCGCGGCCGCGAGGACGGAAAGGAGCAGGCGGCGCGGCTGAGGCGCGCCAGCGACTTTTCAGCGGCCGATGCCGAGCTCGTCATCGACAATGCCGGTGCATTGACGGCGGCGGTCGAGACCCTGGCCGCCTGGCTCATGCGATGGCAGTGCGGGTCGCAAGCGCCCAACGCCGGCGTCGAGCGCGGTTGCCCTTAGGTGAGAATGGCGGCTAGCGCTCTCGCCACGGCTGCCGGGCAGATCCCGGGTGTCCAAAATCCCGCGGCGCCAGCCCGGCATGGAACCACAGCATGAAACTATAGATGTCGTAGACCGGGATGCCCAGCCGATCGCGCAGGGCGCGCGCATAGGGCACCATGTTAGTGCACTCGAGCACGATCGCGCCGACCGCCGGCTCCTGGCGCAGCAGGGCATCGCCGGCCGCAAGGATGTCCTGTTCGGCGGCCGCCACGTCGAGCCGCTCTTCGTTGCCGATCAGCACGCGCGTGAACTCCCGGCCGGCCTCGGTGCCAACGATCGGCAAGCCGGGGTTCAATCCGATCGCGAGCAGGTGCTCGCGTGTCAGGCTGGCGGCGCTGACGGTGACAATGCCAACCGTCTTGCCGGCCGGCAAGGTGCTGGCAATCATCGGCACCTGCATCAGGCTCGAGGTCGCCACCGGTACCCTCACCGCAGCCGCCAGCTCGCGCTGATAGAGCGAGAGAAAACCGCAGTTGGTGGTGATGCCATCGGCGCCGAGCGACTCGAGTTCCCGCGCCGCCTCGATGAAACTGGAGAGCAGCCCGCTCGCCGCATCGATGACGACGCGCCGCGGGGAAGCGCCTGTCACCACCTTGTAGAGCACCGGAAACGGCCAAGTGCCGGCGTGGCCCATGTCGCCGGGTATGCGGGGAAAGCGCGCTTCGAGCATCAAAATGCCGAGCCGCGCGCCGTAGACGGCCTTGCCGCCGTAAGCGATGCGTTCATGGCCGGTATCATTGCCCATCGGTTGCTCCGCACACGGCTTTGCAAACTTGGCCCTTGGCGGGACGGCCGCCGTCCCGACAGCGGGCCGCGCCGCCACCAGGGCGTGCCCGATGGCGACCATCGGCATGTTGGTGCCAGAAGGCAACCATCTTTGCGGCAGGTGTGCGCCGCGGCCGGTGCGGATCGGCCTGCTCGGGGGAGGGCATCGACCGTTTCCTGGCCGATCTGGCGGGCACTCAAGGGTAAGGTGCGGCGACTTTATCTTCCCGCCGGCGCTCCTTAAGATCCGGGCGCTGGTTGGGCGGTCACGCGGTCGAGGGGGAGATGGGGCAGGCGGCAGCGCCAAAGAGGGTGGCGGTCATTGGCGCCGGCATGATCGGGGTCACCACGGCGAGCTTCTTGCTGCGCAAGGGCCATGAGGTCGTGCTGTTCGATCCGGCAGGCCCCGGCGAAGGCACCTCGTTCGGCAATGCCGGCTGCTTCAACGGCTCATCGGTGGTGCCGATGGCCATGCCGGGGACGATCCGCAATCTGCCGCGGTGGCTCAACGATCCGCTTGGCCCGCTGTCGGTGCGGCTCAGCTATCTGCCGAGGCTGACGCGCTGGCTGATCGGCTTCGTGCGCGCCAGCACCCCGGCCAAGGTGGCTCTACAGGCGCGCGCGTTGCGCAGCCTGCTGGAGCACGGGATCGAGACCTTGATGCCGCTCATCGAGGATGCCGGAGCCAGCGGGCTGATCGAACGTGTCGGGCACCTGTTCGTCTATCGAACGCTCGACGGCTGGCAGCGCGAGCGGGCGGCGTGGAAGCTGCGCGCCGACAACGGCATCACCTGGGACGAGTTCGACGCCCAACAAATCCGCCAGCTCGACCCCAACCTCTCACCGGCCTACGTCAAGGGTGTGCTGGTGCGCGAGAACGGCCACACCACCAACCCGCATCGCCTGGTGACGAGCTTGGCTTCGGCGTTCCAGCGCGACGGCGGTCGTTTCGTGCAGCAGCCGGTCATCGGCTTCGAGGTGCGCGATGGTCGGCTCAAGGCCGTGCGCTTAGAGGATACCACCATGGCGGTCGATGCGGCCGTGATCGCCGCCGGCATCTGGTCGAAGCCATTGGCGGCGCAGCTTTCAGACCGCCTACCGCTCGAGAGCGAGCGGGGCTATCACATCATGATCCGGGATCCCGAGGTCACGCCGCGGATTCCCGTTGCCGACGCCGAGGGCAAGTTCGTCGCCACGCCGATGCAACAGGGTCTGCGGCTTGCCGGCACGGTCGAGCTGGCAGGCGTTGCGGCGCCGCCCAACTGGCAGCGGGCCACCGTGCTGCTCACGCTGGCGCGACGGATGTATCCGGCTCTGGTGAGCGATTATGGCGAAGGCCGCCTCAGCACCTGGATGGGGCATCGGCCGAGCCTGCCCGATTCGCTGCCGGTGATCGGCCCCGCGCGCAAGACCAGTGACGTTGTCTACGCCTTTGGGCATGGCCACGTCGGCATGGCGTGCGCCGCCAAGACCGGCAGGACCGTGGCCGAGATCGTTTCGGGTGAGACGCCGCGTATCGATGTCGCAGCGTTTAGTCCCCGCCGCTTTGCCTAAAGCGGCCGATCGCGGGCGGAGGCCGCCGGCGGACCCCGGCCGAACCTTGACCTCAGCCGGGGGGCCGGGCGAGAGAGCGCATTGCCCTGCGCACCGCCCACGTTTGACAGGCGCCCGCCGCGCCAGGCCACAAGGCGGGACGCACCGATCCGGGCCCCCGTTGGTTGCGCGGCGCGTCGGTGCGATCGGCGTTTTTCCGGATATCGCGCCACAACAGAAACGATACAAGCTCGGCGTCGCCCATGTCTGGCGTGGAGCGAGCGATGGCCTCCCAAGTATTGCCGGCGAGCAGTCCGCCGACGCCCCTTCTCAGCAAATTTACCGATCTGGTGAGTGGGGCCAAGACGCCCGATGAGATCCTCGAAGCCCTCGACGATTTTGCCTCGACGCTGTTGCCCATCAACGTGCTTGGCGTCGGGCGCATGCCATCGTTGACCTCCGACTGGCCGTCGATCGAGATTGGAAAAGACGTCTTCCTGCACTCCTCGGTGCCGGTCGAATGGTGGAAGGAGTACGCCGCCATGGCCGCTGGGGGCTACGATCCTGGGATCATGATGGCGAAGACCAGCCTGGTGGCCTACACCTGGACCGAAACCATGCAGAGGCTGGAACCAATCGGGATCGATCGCTGGCCCTATGAGCTCGCCCTCAAATACGGTATCCGCGATGCGCTTACCTGTTGCGTCGGACAAAGATGGCTGGTGGCCTACTGGTCGCGGCACGCACTGGGCAAGGTGTTGACGCAGCCGCTGCGCATTCTGCTGATTGCGGCCGCGCAATTTTCCGCTCTGCGGCTCGAAGAGATCACGCCCGACGATGGGGACCGATTCGGAAGCCGGGCCTGCATCACCGCTCGCGAACTCGCCGTGTTGCGGCTGGTGTCGCTGGGCCGCGGCACCAACGAGATTGCCAAACTGCTGGGCATTGGCGAGGAGACGGTTCGCAGTCACCTCAAGAAGGCGAAAGTCAAGCTTGGCGCCCGCAACCGGGCGCATGCCGCTTCCGAAGCCGTTCGCCAACAGCTGATCCCCTAACGGCGTGGTGCTCCGCCGCTGGCGCCACCGCCGCGAGGATTGTGGTCTTGCACCCGATGCCGCGCACCCTTGCTCGTCCCGAACAATTGTGTTCGGGGGGTGACCGCGGGTCGGGACTGTGATCCGTCGGCACTTGACCGCAAGGCGCCGTCCACACATGACACGAAAGTGGCAGTGGCGTGACCTCGGCTTGAGTGTCGCCACAGTGTCCGCTTACGCCCAATCGCGTCTTCAGAAAGCTTCGGCCCGTTCTTGATGGAAGCCATTACTTGCAAGCGGACTGCGATCACACCGACGGAGCTACGATGCGTGCTTTGAGAATTGCGCTCGGTCTGGCTCTTGGCCTCACGGCCACGACGGCATACGCAGCCGGACTTCAGCTATTCGAAATCCCCGCCAATGGAGGCGCAAGACTGCTGGCTGGAGCAATCTGGTACCCTTGCAAGGCACCTAGTGAGGAGATCGTGGTCAGAGATTTCGCTTTGTATGGCGCAAGAGACTGTCCCCTCGACTCGAGCCGCGTTCCGCTCGTTGTCATGTCTCACGGTCGAGGCGGATGGTTCGGGGTCCATCACGCACTCGCGGCTTCAATCGCCGACGCGGGGTTTGTTGTTGCCGCGGTCGACCATCCGGACCACAACTCTCAAGATCGCGCTCATAGAGACGCACTCTCGACGCTTGTCGAGCGGCCAGTCGATCTCAAGCGTCTTGTCGATTTCATGCATCGAGATTGGGCTGGCGCGGCGCAGCTTGATCGCAATCGCGTGGGTGTTTTTGGCTTTTCTTTGGGTGGCTACACGGCAGTAGTGGCCATAGGTGGTGATCCTGACTTTCGCCGTGATCTACCCGGCTGCGAGAAATCAGATTTCCTCGCTTGTGAACAACTACGCAATGGCGAAGCGCCCGCTCGCACAGCGAGTGTCGACCAACGTATACGTGCGGCCATCGTCGTTGACCCGGGGCCAGGCATATTCTTTTCGTCCGACAGATTGAAGTCGATCAAGGTGCCGGTTCAGTTGTGGAGTTCTGATCCGAAGCTTTCTTCGAGCTACGATTCCGGATGTTGTGCTCTCGGCCTACGGTCGCGGCTGCCTGCCGTGCCGGAATTCCACTTGGTCTCGAACGGCATCCACTTCTCTTTCCTTCCGCCCTGCACCGACACCATGCGAAGGAACCTTCCAAGCAGACTCTGTGAAGATGCGCCAGGCTTCGATCGATCCGCGTTCCACGAAGACTTCAAGAATGAAGTGATCGGCTTCCTGCGCAAACATCTATCAACCCCATAGGGCTTGCACAGGCCAACCATGTCGATCCTACTTCCTGGCACAGACCGATCATCCATGCTGCTGCGGCAGCTGCGTCAGAAATCGGAGGGGTCATCTGACGGGCTAGAACGTTTTTGGGATCCGCTCTCGACATGGCTATGGCGGTGCGGCGATTGCTATCGGAGGCCTCGCGCGAGATCATCTGAAATTCGCGACGATGATGGTCGAGCACCGAAGACAGATTGCAGTAGCGAAGTTTGCATCGACTAGAAAAGCGCAAGGGTGCCGAGGCAAGGTTCAATGGCGTGGGATCGAGTATACACGGTGAATAAGTACTACGATGGGCCGCGCCTTGGCATCGCAGATTTGAATGGCGTGCCTCACATCTACGAGGCTGAGTTCGACGACAGTTCAGATGAATACGGAGACACGTATCTTGTCTCGCCCGTCGATGAAAAGCTTCTGGCGTTCGTCCTCGAAGACTGGGAAATTTGGCTACGCTGGGACTCGGCGTTTAAGCGAGGCGAAGTGTCTGTCGAAACACATCCAGCCTTGGCTCAAGATCACGAGAGGCATGAGGCTCTTAAGATGGCCGTTGGGGATCGCCTAAGGGTTGATCGTGCGCACGCCAAGTGTGTGAAGGGCCGCTTTAAAACGTCAACTAATGGCGACACAATCGTAGAATGGCGTACTGCCGCCGCCTGAGCTGATGTTCTGACTCCTCGCTGATAAGCCGCCTTTTGCTGCGACGCGTGAGTCCGGAGTTGCACTTCTCTGCCATCGTTTTCATGGTATTGCTCAGGCCTTGATTACAATCCGGACAAAAAAGCCCAAGCCGGTTAGGACGACGTGGCCACCGGCATTGAGCATCTTCACCTGAGCCGGCGTTATGGGGAAAGATGGCGCCTCCACTCCCCTAGAAGTCCAACGGATAAAGTGACATCCATTGCGCCGTTCCTAATGGCTCCGACAAACTTACCGTCAAGTTCGAACTCGATTTCCAGCCCCGCACGATGTGAAAAATCGCAGAGTCTAGTCACCAGCGTCTCCACTTCGAGCAGGTGTAGAATATCAACCTCACGCGCTAGGTTCCAAGGGGGCAATGCCGTGTAAATCTTCAGATATCCTCCCACGGTCTCGACCGGCACGTCTCCCTTTGACGTATCCCGTGGCTTCTCGCGGTGTCTAACGAAAGTGGGTGGACCAAGAGCCCAACTCCTGACGTCCGCGAGCCCATAAACGAAATTTCTCATCTCGGTCCGGATGGTCTGGTCCAGATCCGAAACGACAAAGAAGAGCAGCGTCTGCTTCGGATGGCCCGGAGGCACTGCTGCAATCAATAGACGTTCTCCTGGGGGCGAAGTAGTTCCGGCTGCTCCCGTTCTTGAACACCGATGCGAGGGTGCCAGTGGCGGCAACCTATCTCGGTTTTGACCGCGCTGCCACCGCGGCTGCGTCCGGCTAGGCTTCATCTGACGCGCCAGGAAGCGGTTGGAATCAGCTTGCGGCGGCGGACCGGAATTGGTTGCCCTTCACACTGAAATGCGGCGGCACCGGCCTGATGTGTCGCGGATGGCGTTTTTCGCCTTCGACCTGTTGTTTCAAAACAGTGTCGATTTGCGCAGTCTGTCGTTGACCGAGCGCCAGCGCGATTTGCGCCGGCTTTGCGCCAACCGGCGCGTGCCCTGCCTTTACCTGGTGGAAACCTTCCGGGAGGGCGACCCACTGCTCGAAGGTGCTCAACCTATGGTCGAAGCGCCGAGGTTCAGGCTATGCCAGCGGCCCGAGCCGGCACTGGGTCAACACAAATGCGCAAAACTGGAGGCCGTGAATGCCGAGCGGCATCGGCTGTTTGCGGACAACAAGATTGCTGACCCACATCCTGGAAATTTGCTGGCGCGTCAATTTCGTCGCGATGTTTGGAAACGTACTGGTAAAGCAATGTCGTGAGGTCGTTCGGATAGCGGAAGAAAGCTTGCGTATGAATGCGGAGTTCGTCTTTAACCACGTCCGGTAATGCCTCGAGCCTTTCGCGACGTGCCTCGTGATCGCGCCAGGGTAGGGTTCTGCCAACAGCCACGATGGCATCATTCACAATGGCTGCCGTTGATGTCGCGCCAATCGCCTGCAATGCCTGCCAGATGCCTGGGATCGTCCATGCGCTGGTATTCCAAAAATATTAATAGAAACCTCCGAAATCTGTTGGCGGTAAAGCAAGCTAGCTGTATGCCCCGAGATTCGTGTCGGACCGGCAACATTAACCCTTAGAGCCAGCGGGTATTGCTGATCATCCCATGTTCGACCGGCGTCGCGGCCCTTGGCCGGCGTCGTACTAGACTGAGGGTGTAAGAACGCGTAGTTGGCCTTGGCGGCGCGGGGCGGGATGCCCTGGCCACGACCACGGTTGGACGCTCCATGCGAACGCAAGTGGGAATTATCGGCGGCGGGCCATCTGGTTTGCTGTTGGCACGGCTGTTGCGATTGGGCGGTATTGACAGCATCGTCCTGGAGAAGCGGACACCGGCGTATTTGCGCGCGCGGGTGCGCGCTGGTCTGCTTGAGCAAGGGACCGTCGATCTGTTGCAAGCGGCGGGGGTCGGTCAGCGACTAGCCCGCGAGCGGCTCACCCACACTGGTGTCGAGATCGCCTTCGATGGCCGGCGCCATCGCATCGACCTCAAAGGCCTGACCGCCCAAGTCGTCAGCATCTATGGCCAGGCCGAAATTCAGAAGGATCTGATGGCCGCGCACGAGGCGGCGCGCAGCCACATCGTCTATGAGGCCGCTGATGTCAGCCTCGACGGCATCACCAACGACAAGCCCCGCCTGCGCTATCAAAAGGGCGGCCGGGTACACGAGATCAGGTGTGACTTCATCGCCGGCTGCGATGGTTTCCACGGCATCAGTCGGCAGGCGATTCCGCAGGAGGTGATCCGCATTTACGAGCGTGCCTATCCCTTTGGCTGGCTCGGCATCCTGAGCGACACCCGCCCGGTCAGCCATGAGCTCATCTATTGCAATCACGAGCGCGGCTTTGCGCTGTGCACCATGCGCTCGATGACACGGAGCCGGTACTATCTGCAGGTGTCGACCGATGAGGATGTCGCCGACTGGTCCGACGAGCGATTCTGGAGCGAGCTCCGACGTCGCATTCCCGCCGATGCGGCAGCGGTGCTCGAGACCGGTCCAGCAATCGAGAAGAGCGTGGCGCAACTGCGCTCGTTCGTCGCCGAGCCGATGCGGCACGGTCGGCTGTTCCTCGCCGGCGATGCCGCCCATATCGTGCCGCCAACGGGGGCAAAGGGTCTCAACTTGGCGGCTGCCGACGTGCGCTTTCTGTCCGAGGCGTTGATTGCCCACTACAAGTCGAACCGCAGCGATGCCCTCGACGACTATTCCCGGCGCTGCCTGGCGCGGGTGTGGAAGGCGCAGCGGTTCTCCTGGTGGATGACGGCGCTGACCCACCGCTTCCCCGAGGCGAGTGGCTTCGAGCGCCGGGCACAGGCGGCCGAACTGAGCTACCTTGCAAGTTCGAAGGCGGCGCAGACGGCGCTCGCGGAAAACTACGTCGGGCTTGCCATCGCCTAGGACCAAAGCGCCACGCACGCTTGGGGGCTCCTCGAGGTAGCCCGGGTCCCCAGCAGAAATGCCTTGACCGCAAGTTTTACCCGGGTAAAAAGACGCGCATGCCCATGCCAACACCCGGCCCCTCCTGCACGGCCTTCGACCACCACCGCCGGGTCGCTTCCGGCTCCTATGTTGCGGTTGCGATCGCCGTCAAAGAGCTTCTGCGCACCAGCGCCGAGGCGTCGGTCCTGATCTTTGACGATCGCTCCGGCGAACAAATCGATTTCGATTGCCGCGGCAGCGATCATGAGATTGCCGAGCGCATTGGCGCGCAGTTCCCCGATGCGGCCCAGAACACCCGCCCGGTCGGTCGCCCGCGGCTTGGTGTCATCAGCCGCGAGGTGACGTTGCTGCCGCGGCATTGGGAGTGGCTCGCCGAACAGCCGGGCGGTGCTTCGGTCACGTTGCGTCGACTGGTTGAGGAGGCGCGACGCGCCGGCTCCAGTCCGGCGGCCGAGCAGCGACGGCGCCACGAGCGCAGCTATCGTTTCATGTCGGCAATTGCCGGCAATCTTGACAACTTCGAGGAGGCAGCGCGAGCGCTCTTTGCCAACAACCTGCCGGCGCTGACGGCATTGATCGCCGGCTGGCCGCCGGACATTCGCGGCCACATCCTTGAGCTTGCAACGGCCAGCGTGTGACGGCACCCGCGCCAAAGCCTTCGACCTAGAGCCATGGCGATCCGACGACCCCTGCTGTCACTGGCCCACCTCACCGTGCTCGATGCGGCTCCCGATGCGCTGCTTGAAGCGGCTGCCGAGACCGGCTTTGATGCCGTCGGCCTCCGCATCGTGCCGCCGCTGCCGACGGACACCATTGTGCCAGTCGTCGACGATCGGCCGCTGCAACGGCGCCTCAAGGCCATCATGCGCGACACCGGGGTGGCTGTTCTCGACGTCGAAGCCATTTGGCTGATGCCTCATACCCAGGTGAGCGCGCTCGGCCCGGCGCTCGATCTTGCGGCCGATCTTGGCGCGCGTCACGTCTTGACGGTCGGCCACGATCCGGACTGGCAGCGCATGGGTGACAATTTTGCCAGCCTGTGTGAGGCGGCGCACGCCAGGGGCCTGCGGCCCATGCTCGAGTTCATCCCCTATGCCATCTGCGCCTCACTTCCCGACGCCGATCGACTGCTGGCGGCGGCCGCACCAGGTCGCGCCGGGCTGCTGGTCGATGCTTTGCATCTGAGCCGCGCCGGCGGAACGCCGCAGGACATCAAGCGCTACGATGCAACGCTCTTTTCCTATCTGCATTTGAGCGATGCGCCGGCGGCAGCGCCAGCCGCCGATGACCTGCGCAACGAGGCGCGCGGCGGGCGCCTCTATCCGGGCGAGGGTGGCCTTTGGCTTAAGGACTTTGTTGCGGCCTTTCCGCCGCTTACTCCGATCGCCATTGAGGCGCCCTGCAGCGCGCGCCGACATTTGCCACCCAAGGAGCGGGCACAATTGGCCATGGCCGCGACCCTGCGCTTGCTTTCGGATTCGGCGACCGGGGGTTGAGCCTTCGCCGTCGTCGATGCGCGAGGCATGCACCGTGCGATGATAAAATTGTGATCGGAACCCGGAGGATCTCTTCGAGGGGTCGCGGCATTGTTGTGGCGGGAGCGGGCGTCCGCGAGCCCACCGCCTCCGATTTGTGCTGGTTCGCTTAGCGCACAATGTCGCAAGCGGTCCGCACGATAGGAAGCGTGCCGATGATGGCGCCGATTGGGTGTCGGCTTGGGACGGCGGACGATAAGCCATTTGCGAGCATTATGATTTTAGTCGCCGGCGGCGCATGCATCGCTGGCGGGAACCTTTCTGCTGGAACTTGCATCCAAGTGCGCGTGCGATCGAGGGAAGGTGGCCATGTCGCGGCTAGCACCCCGGTGTCGGAGACCCTATGCGCCCGTCTGGACGCAGCGCGCGGGTGGCGCGTCCTCAATCATCGTGCGCACGCCTGGCATCGCTGGCTGCGACCGGCGGCGCCATCGGCTGGCGCGCAACGCTGGCCCACCTGCCGCGCCGCCCACCCTGTGCAGCGCTGTCGGCCACGTCATTTGTTCGCCAAGCGGCGCCCTTAGCGCGACGCCGGCGCGTCTCACCTACTGGCCGCTCCGCCAATCTGCGGATTGCGCCGCCGCAGCGGTCGTGACGCGATCCTTCTCGAGCCCGCTGGCACCAGCCGAAAGGCGCGGCGCGGCAATCATGCAAGCATTGAGCCCGCGGCACGTGGGCTCGCAACCTTTGCGGGTTTGCGAGACGTAACCAGAGGAGGATGTTCCATGAAGCCGTTCACGATCGTCGCACTTGTTGCCGCGGGTGGCTTGTGTACCACCTTGATCGCTTCCGCCGCACCACCCGCCAACAAGGGGTTCGATGCCGAGATCGATCGCCACGCGGAGAATATGCTGACCCAGGGTCGCAAGATCTTCCGCTTCGACACGATGGGAAGCGAAGCGTTCTGGGGTGACCAGCTGCAGCTGCACAAGGCCATTGCCGGCGCCAAGAACGGCGGCGTCGGTCCGGGCGTATCGCCCAAGACCGCGTTGTCCGTCGGCCTCAAAGTCGATGCCGACGCGCTGCCTGCGGCGTTGAAGAAGCAGCTTAAGGCCGGCAAGGTCAATCTCGACGACCCCGCAACCACGATCGCGCTGCTCAAGCTCAATGCCGTAGTCGGCGTTACCGCCTTCGCCAACCCCGATGGCAGCGTCAAAGGCATGGGCATCCAATGCGCCTTTTGCCATTCGACGGTCGATGACTCTTTCGCCCCCGGCATCGGCAAACGGCTCGACGGCTGGGCAAACCGCGATCTCAACGTTGGCGCCATCGTGTCGTTGTCGCCAAGCCTGAAGCCGTTCACGGACCTGCTCGGCGTCGACGCCGATACCGTGAAAAAAGTTCTGGCGAGCTGGGGACCTGGCCGCTTTGACGCCGAGCTCGACAAGGACGGCAAGGCCCTGCGTCCCGACGGCAAGCAGGCCGGGACCTTGATCCCGCCGGCGTTTGGTTTGGCCGGCGTCAATCTGCACACCTGGACCGGCTTTGGCTCGGTTCCCTATTGGAACGCCTATGTCGGCGCTACCGAGATGCACGGGTCCGGCAGATTTTTCGATGCCCGGCTCGGCAACCAGGAGCAGTTTCCGGTGGCGGCCAAGAGCGGATCGTTTGACACCCGCGGTACGCCGGATCGGATCACCTCCAAGCT
>Ga0126384_10001953_pt1 | contig 12407 bp, 12 predicted proteins | sample PanSoiMetPlot_36_FD_92543 | JGI IMG/M metagenome (GOLD analysis project Ga0126384, IMG submission 92543) | Tropical forest soil microbial communities from Panama - MetaG Plot_36 | ecosystem: Environmental > Terrestrial > Soil > Tropical forest > Bulk soil | place: Panama | collected 2016-02-17 | reverse complement strand
CGAAGGCGTCGGTCACATGTACTGCATTGATGCTACAAAACGTGGCGACATCACCAAGACCGGCCTGGTCTGGCATTACGACAAGATTCGTCGATCAATTTCTACTCCCGCAATTAAAGACGGCATCGTCTACGAAGCAGACTTCAGTGGCTTTCTACACGCGCTCGACGCCAAGACCGGACAGGTCTATTGGACGCACGATCTCTTCGCCGCCATCTGGGGCTCGCCGATACTTATCGACGGCAAGATTTACCTGGGTGACGAAGATGGTGACGTCGTGATCCTGCAGGAAGGCAAGACGAAGAAGGTTCTCGGCGAAATGAACATGGGCAGCTCGGTCTACTCTACGCCGGTACCGGCTAATGGAACGCTGTTTATAGCTAACCGAAATCAGCTCTTCGCACTTGCTGATGCCACAGCAGCTAAATCGGTCGCACCTTCCCAGTGACAGTTAAGCTCGAAACTGCTGACATGATGGGAATGCGAAACGGGGTATTGATTCTGTTCTTTGGTCTAGTTGGCTGTTCTGCGATGGCCCATGCGCAGAACTGGCCGGCATTCCGCGGAGCACATAGCTCCGGCATCGGTGACGGTCAAGCCTATCCACAGATTACGCCGATTACACAGATTAAAGCTAAGGAGCACGAGTCAAGTCTCGTGCTCTAACTTTTTGTTTGTAATCTGTGTAATTGGCGTAATCTGTGGATACACAATGAAGATTGAACTCTGAACACCTGTGACTATGCAGTCCTTCGACTTTCAACCGAGAACCAGAGTGCTCTTTGGCACCGGCATCGTTAGCCGGTTGGGTGAGGTCGGGCGTGAACTCGGCTTTCGACGGACCCTGCTGGTAGCCGATCGAGGCTTAGTAGCATCGGGTCACGTTGATGAAGCGCTCGCGCCACTGCGAGCAGTTGGTATTGAAGTCGTCGGTTTTCACGACTTTGAAGTGAATCCCGATACCGAAATGGTCGCTGCTGGACGGGAGTTCGCAATTAAGGCCGCTATCGATTCAATTATCGGACTGGGTGGCGGAAGCTCGATGGATTGCGCCAAGGGAATTAACTTCCTGGTCACAAATGGCGGTTTGATGCAGGACTACCTCGGCTACGGCAAGGCCACTAAAGACTTTCTGCCCATGATTGGTATCCCGACGACGGCAGGAACAGGCAGCGAAGGGCAAAGTTATGCATTGATCTGCGATGCGCGCACCCATGTAAAGATGGCTTGCGGCGATCCAAAGGCTGCGTTTCGCGTCGCGTTACTCGATCCGGCGCTCACGGTCTCACAACCGGCGAGCATTACGGCTACCGCCGGCTTAGACGCGATAGCGCACGCTGTTGAGACCTACGTCACCGTAACGCGCAATCCATTTTCAGTGGTCTTTTCACGCGAAGCCTGGCGATTGTTGGCGACGAATTATGAAAGGGTTCTGGCTGAACCCACCGATATCGAGGCGCGCGGAGCGATGCAGCTTGGTGCGTATTTCGCTGGGATGGCCATCGAGCATTCGATGCTGGGAGCCACACACGCTTGTGCTAATCCATTGACTGCGCATTATGGCACCGCGCACGGCGCGGCTATCGCAATGCTGCTACCGACCGTGGTGCGCTGGAATGGAGAGGTTGCCGGCGCTCGTTACGCGGAACTGCTTGCATTGACAGGCACAGTTGTTAGCGAAGGCGATGCCGCGGATGTACTCGCCCACCGACTTGAGAGTTTGTCGCATGCCGGAGGGCTCTCGAATAAACTGAGCGAAGCAGGAATTCTCTCAAGCGATTTGCCGATGCTTGCAGCTGAAGCAGCCGAGCAATGGACCGGTCGACACAACCCCCGTCCGTTTGATCTAAAAGGAGCGTTGGAGGTTTACGAGTGCGCGTACTAGAGCGCCTTGCTTGCAGCCTATTCTTGCTTTGTTGTCTCTGCGATTTCGCGTTTGGACAAGACACCCCTGCGAGCAACTGGTCCCAATTTCGCGGCAATCACTCTCTCACGGGTGTCTCGCAATCGCCCGTGCCGCGCGACTTGAAACAGCTGTGGACCTACGAGGCTGGTGATTCGATCGAATCGTCCGCAGCGATTGTTGGCGGGACTGTTTTTATCGGCTCTCAAAAGGGAGAGCTGGTCTCCTTAAATCTCGAAAACGGATCGGTCTACTGGAAGTATTCAACCGGCTCTCCGATTGGTGAGTCGTCTCCGGCTTATAGCGACGGGGTGGTCTATATCGGCGACCTCGGCGGCGTGTTGCACGCCATCAGCGCGAGCGACGGCAAAAAGCTCTGGACATTCAAAGCCGGCAGCGAGATCAAGTCGTCCCCTGTAGTCGTCGGCGATCGAGTGCTTATCGGCTCGTATGACCAGCACCTTTATTGTCTTTCGACACGGAACGGTTCCGTCATCTGGAAGTTCAGATCCGAAGGGCCTGTTCATTCAACACCCAGCATTGCAGGTGGCCTGGCCTTTTTTGCCGGGTGCGACGAAATCTTTCACGCGGTGCGTCTCTCGGACGGCAAGGAGGCTTTCAATGTTTCGTCAGGCGCCTATACCGGCGCCTCACCTGCTCTTCGAGACGGAGCGGCTTACTATGGGACCTTCAATAACGAAGTTTTAATGGTGAAGCTGGCGCAGCACGCGGTGGGCTGGCGCTATCAGCATCCACAACGGAAGTTTCCATACTATTCTTCGGCGGCCGTGCTGAACGACCGCGTGATAGTCGGAGGGCGCGACAAACTTGTGCATGGTCTTACGAGGGCAGGGAAGAGCGCTTGGACTTTTGCGACAAGAGCTCGAGTGGAATCATCGCCGGCAATCGCTGATGGTCGTGTTTTTGTTGGCTCAAATGACGGCCATTTCTACGTGTTGAATCTTGCGACTGGCGCTAAGTTGTGGGACTTCAACGCTGGGGCCCCGCTTTCCGCATCCCCCGCTATTGCCAACGGCCGCATAGTCATCGGAACACAGGATGGCCGGCTGTACTGTTTTGGCTAAGAGGCAAAGCGCTGAGAGCTGAGCGCTGAGCGCAAGAACCATTGTCTCTGTGCTCTCAGCCCTCAGCCCTCCGCTCTCTGCTCTTCGGCGCTTGCGCTTTGCCGGGTTTCCGCTTAGAAAAGTTCTACTCCCAAAACATTTCGACTGAGAGGCAAGTAATTTATGAGATTAAGGATTGTCATTTATGGCCTGCTTGCAGCGGCCGTCGCTCTGTTTAGCTCCTGCGAGCCTGCCCCAAACACTAATCAACCCGTATCGAGTACAGCAAACACGAGCTCAACCACTGCGAGTCTTCCTGGCCCAGCCGAACTAAAACCGGGACTCGACAGCATTAATAGCAAGGACATGCTGCAGTACATAAAGGATCTCTCTACTGACGAGTTCGAAGGCCGCGGCCCAGGCACGAAGGGTGAGGATTTAACCATCAAGTACCTGACCGAACAGTTCCAGAAATTGAATCTCAAGCCTGGTAATCCGGATGGCACCTTTGTCCAGAATGTTCCGCTCACTGGCTTCACCGCGCAACCGACGGCCTCCTTTATCGCTGGAACAAAAAAGATCGACCTGAAATTCAAAGACGATTACGTGGCGGTCTCTCGCCGTCAGGTGCCTGAGTCAAAGGTTGAGAATTCCGATATGGTCTTTGTTGGCTACGGAGTCGTGGCGCCGGAATATGGTTGGGATGACTACAAAGGAGTCGATGTACGCGGCAAGACAATTGTGATGCTCATCAACGATCCAGCGGTACCGGATCCCAACGACCCCAACAAGCTTGACGAAAAGATGTTCAAGGGTAAGGCCATGACTTACTATGGTCGCTGGACGTACAAATACGAGATTGCCACTGAAAAAGGCGCGGCAGCTGCCATTATCATTCACGAGACTGGGCCGGCCGGTTATCCATACGAAGTGGTTTCCGGAAGTTGGTCGCGTGAGAACTTCGACATACAGACTCCTGACAAGAACATGAAGCGTCCGGCGGTTGAAGCCTGGATTACTCTCGATCGCGCGAAAGAACTACTTACTGCCAGTGGTCAGGATTTCGATGCGCTCAAGAAAGCTGCAGTCAGCAAGGACTTCAAGCCAGTGGCATTGAATGCAAAGGCGAACTTCGATATCAAGAACACGCTGCGTGAGATCAACTCACATAACGTGGTGGCGAAGCTCGAGGGCTCGGATCCTACTTTGAAGAATGAATACGTCATCTATTCAGCACACTGGGATCACCTCGGCAAAGATCCGAACCTCCAGGGAGATCAGATTTACAACGGCGCCATCGATAATGCTTCCGGAGTTGCCACTCTGCTGGAGATTGCCAGGGCGTTCACCAAACTGCCTAACCCGCCGAAGCGTTCGATTCTGTTTCTCGCGGTCACTGGAGAAGAGAAGGGCTTGTTGGGCTCGAAATACTATGCGACGAATCCGCTTTACCCGCTGAATAAGACGCTCGCAAACATCAATATGGATGGCATCAACCAATGGGGACGGACCAAAGATGTCACTATGGTTGGCGATGACAATAGCACTCTTATTGATTTGCTCCGTGATGCCGCGAAGGAGCAGGGCCGCGTGGTAAATCCTGATCCGGAGCCGGAGAAGGGTTTTTACTACCGATCGGATCATTTTGAGTTTGCAAAGGTAGGCGTGCCTGCGTTATATCCGGATTCAGGCATCGACTATGTCGGTAAGGACGCGAGCTTCAGCAAGACGAAACGAGACGAATACACCAACAAGGATTATCACAAGCCGTCGGATGAGGTTAAGCCTGACTGGGACCTGACTGGCGCGGTGGATGATGCTCAGTTACTGACGACGATCGGCTATAGGATTGCGCAGGCTGACAAGTTCCCCGAATGGAAGACTGGGAGCGAATTCAAGGCCAAGCGCGACGCGATGATGAAGTAGCAAAGGGGTAGGGGCAAAGAGGTAAGAGCTAAGGGGTAAGAGCAAAGGAGTAAGAGCAAAGAGCCAAGACCGATTTTTCATATATCATTTCAGATTTTTCATTTTTCATTTGCAAAAGGCTGCATCCGCTTCGCTCAAGCAACAATGAAAAATGAGAAATGAAAAATGATATAGGAAAAATCGGTCTTGGCTCTTTGCCCTTACCTCTTACCTCTTTGCCCTTACCCCTTTGCCCTTAGCTCTTGGCGCTTACCACTTCGGCCTTTGCGAGCGGCTCGCTGGGGAAGTACTTTTGGATGATCGCGCGGTTGGGCTTTGCAGTAATTGCCGAAACGACGAGCATCAACAGTACTGAGATGATCACCATCGGCACGACCGGCATAAATCCGAATACGGCCGTCCCTCCCGGCGTTCGCGTCAATACATCAACACCGCCAACAGACCAGCTCACGATCGGTGGGCCGGGCGCCGGCGCTGGTACGGCGTGCTGGTAGACCGCTACCGCCACGACTGCGAACGCTGTCCATAAAGTCACTGCCAACGCGCCCCACTTCGTGCTTCCTTTCCAGAACAGAGCCGCGATCAGCAGCGGCGACAGCGCTGCATAGCCGGAGAACGCATACTGAATCGCGAGCTCGAAGATAGTCTCCGGCGCGCGCAAAGCCACCGCATAAGCCAGTATGGTAAGAATCACGACAAACAAACGGCCAGTGTGCACCTGCACGGCTTCGCCGAACCGTCGCTTACCTCCGTAGTGGGCAAAGACATCCTCCGTAAACATAGTCGAGAGAGCCAGAATCTGCGAGTCGCTCGCCATCACCGCCGCCATGATCCCCGCGCCCAAAAGGCCTGCCAACCAAAGCGGCGCATATCGCTGCAGCAACAACATGATCACATCATCGCCTGAAGACTGCTCGCGCAAGTCATCCCGCGCTTCTGGGGTCATGTTCTTGCCCTGCGTCGCCAGTACGCGCCGGGCCTCCTGCTTGGCCCTGATCTGCGGCACGTCCGTAACGCGATTTGCCATCACTCCCAGAAAGACGCATGGCAACCAGATAGCCAGGATGCAAAGGGGATAGAAAATCACAGTCTTTTTGAAGTGATTCATCTTCTCAGCTGTCAGACAGAATATGAGTATGTGCGGAAAGGCTATCGCCGAGAGTGGAATAAAAGTGTAGCTGAAGAAATACAACGGCGAGATGCGCTCGCGCGTCAGCAGCGGTGCTAGTGGTGAAGTAAGCATCGACTGCGTGGCGCTACGAAACCCTCCCATGCCTGCGCCGATAACGATAATAGCGATGGCGCCGAACAGGAGAAAAAGAGTCGTTTGGAAAGTATTGACCCAGGCGGTACCGCGCATTCCTCCAAAGAAGACGTAACCCATCACGACCAACGCTACGATCGCGCCGCCAAACCAGTAAGGGACCAGGCCGCCGCTGATTGTGTATAAGGTCGTGCCCCCGCCCATGATGCCGATGATGATGTAGGGAACGAGCAGGACTGCCTGAATTACAAAGATCACGGTGCCAATGTGGCCGCATTCCCAGCGGTCACGAAACATCTGCACTGGAGTCATGAACCCGAACTTCTTGCCCAGGGCCCAGACACGCGTTCCAATGAAGAAGATCGTCAGTGGAATCACCAGGCCGGACGAAGAAGCCATCAATCCATAAGTCACAATGCCGTTCTGAAAAGCGTGTCCGGATGATCCGAGGATAGCGAACGCGGTCATGTTCGTGCCGAACAGCGAGAACAGGAAGACGAAAGGACCGAGCGAGCGGCTCGCGAGAAAGTAATCCTCGGCTTTCTCGGTGGCTTTGCGAAAAGCGAAGATGCCAATGTAGAGAACGGTGGCCAGGTAGAGGAAAACGACAATTGCTGGAATCAAGTGTTGTTGTCCTCCCTGGCGTGGCTTTGTTCGACCTCCTGTTCAAGGTGAGCAGGCCAGGCGTACTTGACCAGTAGCCACATCAGCAGTGCGGCGGCAATTGAATAGACGCCCTGGTAGAAGAGTCCAATGGGAATGAAGCCAAAGATCAGCGGACGCGCAGTGCGCCAAAACCAGAAATCCTGATGCAGGAAGTAAAGGACTACGACAGCAATGATCAGCAGTATTCGATTCATAAGCAAAAGGTCTTTCCCTGAATCCAGGCAAAGTTAAATGCTCTTCTTGAGATCGCGAAGATGCGCTTTATTAGCATGAAAGGATTGAATTTGCCTAGCGGAAAGTGTCTTTGCGTCGTTGCTCCTTTTGCTGCTTCGCGTGAAAGGGTTTTTAACAGTGGGCAGATCTCACCGAAGCCGCAAAGAAGCAAAGTCGTAAAGAGGACTGAAAATTTGTTCTTGACTAGTCCACCGCCGCAGTGTATATAACTCATCGGTTATGAAACCAAGGAGTTATAAATAAATGAGCCTGCAGCCTCTTGATGCCACTTTTGCGGCGCTTGCCGACCCGACACGCCGGGCCATTCTCGCGCGGCTGGCCTCGGGTGACGCCACTGTTATGGAGCTGGCTGAGCCGTTTTCGATGACCCAGCCGGCAATCTCCAAACACCTGAAAGTACTTGAACGAGCGGGACTGGTCTCGCGAGGCCGCGACGCGCAACGACGTCCGGTACGGCTCGATGCCAAACCTCTCAGCGAAGCGACCGAATGGTTGGAAGCTTACCGCCAGATTTGGGAGCAGAACTTTGCGCGCCTGGATGCGCTGCTCGATGAAATGAAAACCAGTAGTCTGAAATCCAATCAATCAAGGAGAAAGAAATGAGTCAAAGCATTCCTGCAAAAACAGCCACGGTGCCTGCTATGAAACTTGAACTAGTACCCGTACCTGTTACCGATATTGATCGAGCCAAGGCATTTTATGTGGAAAAGATTGGATTCAAGCCCGATCACGATGTTGAGCACAATCCAGGAATGAGAGTTGTCCAACTCACACCGCCGGGATCGGCTTGTTCAATCGTGATCGGTGCAGGGCTGGGTGAGATCTCTGAAATGCAGCCCGGCTCGGTCAAAGCACTTCATTTGGTCGTAGAAAACATCAATGCTTCTCGAGATGCGCTGGTTGCGAGCGGCGTGGAGGTGGGGAAGGTCATTGATATGGGTGGCATCCTGTTCGCGCGCTTTGCCGATCCCGACGGCAATAGCTGGTTACTGCAGGAGATACCACCGCGATTCAGAACGACCAGCTGATCAAACCAAATTAGGCCGTGCATAAACGCGGATCATACGGATCTGAGTACAGGAGATATCGATGCTTAACAAATTGAACGTCACTACGCCGTCCGATCTTGAAATAGTGCTAACGCGCGATTTCAATGCTCCGCGCCAGCTCGTCTGGGAGGCGATGAGCAAGCCCGATTTGATTCAGCGTTGGCTGCAAGGACCACCAGGCTGGGAGATGGTCCTCTGCGAAGATGATTTGAGAGCGGGCGGCTCTTTTCGCTGGGCCTGGCGTGGAGCAGATGGCGCCGAGATGGCGATGCATGGCATTTACCAGGAGGTTGTGCCACCCGAACGGATCGTTCGTACCGAGACTTTTGATTTTGGCTGCGACGCTCAGTCGGGCGAGCAGCAGGTGACGCTCACGCTTACTGACCATGGCGATAAGACGTCTCTCAAGCTCAGACTGCTTTACCCGTCGAGGGAAGCACGTGATGGCGCCATCGCTTCCGGCATGGAGCGCGGTGTGTCGGCGTCCTATGACCGCCTCGAGGAAATGCTGGCATCAGCCTAGTGCCTTTAAAGAGGATGAACCATGACAACTAAACCTGACACGATTGACGATTTCCTCGCGACGATCGACTCTGACAAGCGAGCAGCGCTCGAGAAGCTGCGGCGGATAATAAAAGCCGCAGCTCCGAAAGCTGAGGAGTGCATTAGTTATGGCGTTCCGGCTTTCAAGCAAAGTGGGCTCCTTGTAGCTTTCGGCGCTTCAAAGAACCACTGTTCCTTTTATCCAGGCAGCGCTTTGATTGAAGAGTACGAAGACGAGCTAAAAAACTTTTCCACCAGCAAAGGAACAATTCGCTTTCAGCCGGATCAGCCAATTCCGGCGGCTTTGATAAAGAAAATCGTAAAAGCCCGGTTGGCCGATAACCTGAATAAGCGTAAGAAACAAAGTAAGGAATCCCTGAGACATTGAAAGGCGGAAAACAAGATGACTGGCACTGCAACTGTGAAAATTGCTACTCCCAGTGATCGTGAGGTTACAGTAACTCGAGTGTTTGCAGCTCCTCGCCAGCATGTTTTTGATGCGTTGACGAAGCCGGAACTTCTTAAGCGATGGCTGTTTGCGCCCGGCCGCTCGCTCGAGATTTGCGACGTCGATCTGAAAGTCGGTGGCGGCTACCGATTTGTGTTTCGAGGTCCGGATAAGAAGGATGTGGGCACTCGTGGCACATATCGGGAGATCGTGGCGCCGCAGAAAATTGTAAACGTTGAATCGTGGGAGGACTGGGATGCAGGCGAGACGTTGGTGACGACGATTCTTGATGAGAAGGACGGTCAGACCATGTTCACCTCCACGATGCTTTTTCCTTCGCGGGAAGTCCGCGACACGGTCCTGAAGTCCGGCCTGGAAAAGGGTGTCAGCGAGAACTACGACAAGCTCGACGCCCTCCTTGCATCGATGTCATGATCTGTTTTCTTTGCGTCTTTGCTCCTTGGCGCCTTTGCGTGAAATTCCAAGTGAGTCTTCTCGCCAAGCCGCAAAGAAGTAAAGACGCAAAGATGGTGACGTTAAAAGTAACTTAAATCATCGGTGCTTGAATTGACTTCCATTCTCTGTTCCGGTAAATTCGCCTCCGTACGATTAGGTTACTTATTTTCTATTTTTGGTAGAAGCTCCGGAAGTCCTTCGTTATGAATCGAACCTTGACCCGATTCTTTATGTTTTAACCGAATCCCGACGCTTCGGGACTCGTTACGAAGGCGCTCCTATCGAGACCAATCAGTAAGTAGTAAATCGTCAGTGGTAAAACCCGAGCCGTAGGAAGCCCCAACCAGCGAGTCGCTGTTGGGCTGAACGTGTTTGTTCACGCAACCTACGGAGAAACGATGAGCGAGATTAACGTACAACTCAAGAATGGTGGCTCAGCTCAGCTGGCGGCACCGGTGACGGTGGCCGAAGCTTTGAAGCAGCTTGACCGCGTTGTGGCAAAACAGGCGTTGGCAGCCCGTGTTAATGGCGCCGAAGTGGACCTCGCTTTCACGCTTGATCCAAGCGGTGACCCGCTAAATATCGAGCCGGTGTTGCCGGAGACGAGAGAAGGGCTCGAAGTGCTGCGGCATTCGACCGCACACCTGCTCGCGGCCGCTGTCCTCGATTTGTTCCCAGGCACGCAGCTGGGAATCGGTCCAGCTTTGCTTGACGATCCGCGTTACGGCTTCTTTTATGACGTGATTGCGCCCCGGCCATTAACTGACGCCGATCTGCCAGTCATCGAGAAGCGCATGCGAGGGATTGCCAAGCGCAGTCTGCCGTATAGGCGCGAGGAAATTCCAAAGGCGAACGCGCTGAGCATCTTTCAGGAGCGAGCCGAACCCCTCAAGTGCCAGCTTATCGACGAGAAAGGCGGCGAGATGGTAAGCGTGTACTACATTGACGGTTCACCGTTCATCGATTTCTGTCTGGGGCCGCACGTGCCGCACACGGGCAAGCTGCGCGCCTTCAAGCTGCTTTCTTTGGCCGGTGCTTACTGGATGGGCGATGCTACGCAGCCACAGATGCAGCGCATTTACGGTACGGCCTTCTTCAGTCAGGAAGAGCTCGATGCCTGGCTCAAGCAGCGTGAAGAGGCTGAAAAGAGAGACCATCGCCGTCTCGGTCGCGAGCTCGATTTGTTCTCCATTCAGGAGCAGTATGGCCAGGGTCTGATCTTCTGGCATCCGAAGGGCGGCGCCATCCGCAAAGAAATGGAAGACTACATCCGCGGGCAGCTTTCCGAACGCGGCTATGGTCTGGTGTTTACGCCGCATATCGCCAAACGTGAGCTTTGGTTCACGAGTGGTCATGAAGAGAACTATGCCTCGTCGATGTTCTCGCCGATGGAGTTTGAAGGGCAGGAGTTTCGCATCAAGCCGATGAACTGCCCATTTCATATCGGAATTTACAAGAGCACCCAGCGTTCATATCGCGATTTGCCCATTCGCTACGCTGAACTCGGAACGGTCTATCGTGCGGAGCTTTCCGGGACGCTGCATGGACTGGCGCGTGTGCGAGGCTTGACTCAGGACGACGCCCACATCTTTTGCACGCCGAAAATGGTAGGCGACGAGATCCTTGGCTGCATCGACTTTGCTCGGGACATGTTCAAAGTGTTCGGCTTCAAGGACATCAAAGTTGAGCTTTCCGTCCGCGGCAACGATCCTGAGGCGCACTACGATGGCTCGGACGAAGACTGGGGCCGGGCTGAGGCAGCTCTGGTCCAAGCCTTGAACACGCGTGGCATTCCGCATCAGCGCGTCGAAGGCGAAGCAGTTTTTTACGGTCCAAAGATCGACATGCGTGTTGAGGACGCGATCGGTCGCATGTGGCAACTGACGACGGTGCAGTTTGACTTCAATTTGCCGAGGCGCTTTCAGCTCGAATACATCGGCGAAGACAACAAACCGCACCAGCCAATCATGATTCATCGGGCGCTGTTTGGATCGATGGAGCGCTTCTTCGGAGTGCTGATTGAACATTATGCGGGGGCGTTTCCGCTCTGGCTCGCGCCGGTGCAGGTAGCGGTGCTGCCGATTACCGACCGTGTGAACGAGTATGCTGAGAAGGTTGGCGCGGAGTTGCGCGCGGCAGGACTGCGAGTCGAGTTGAATCTGCGCAGTGAAAAAATTGGCGCCAAGATTCGTGACGCGCAGCTACAGAAGGTGCCATTCATGTTGGTGCTTGGTGATCGGGAAATGGAGCGAGGCGAAGTAGCCGTGCGTGAACGCGCGCAAGGCGATCTTGGCGTAATGTCACTCGAGGATTTTGAGCTCAAGGCCCGCCGGTTGGTTGAGACGCGGGCCCTGACGAACGTTTAGTTCGAAGTTCGCGTTCCGAGCGTCTCTTACACAGCTACGGAACGGGAATTCGAACCCTTGACTTGAGGAGGTGCAGCAATAGCTACAGGCTTTCGAGGTCGCGGCTCGCGACCGGATCATAGACGGCTACCGATAGTCCGCATTAACGAGAGGATTCGCGTGCCCGAAGTGCGTGTTATCGGCGAGGAAGGAGAACAGCTTGGCGTACTAGGTATTCAGGAGGCGATTCGCGCAGCTCGCGACCGGGGCCTTGATTTGGTCGAGGTCGCTCCCACCGCGCAACCGCCCGTGTGCCGCATCATTGATTTCGGCAAATACCAGTACGAGCAGAAGAAGAAGGCCAACGAAGCGAAGAAGAAACAGGTCACCATCACCGTGAAGGAAGTTAAGTTTCGACCAGGCACGGATGATCATGACTATGACTATCGCATGAAGCACGCTCGTGACTGGCTGCACGAGGGAGACAAGGTTAAGGCGACAATCTGGTT
>Ga0126384_10001952_pt1 | contig 12408 bp, 17 predicted proteins | sample PanSoiMetPlot_36_FD_92543 | JGI IMG/M metagenome (GOLD analysis project Ga0126384, IMG submission 92543) | Tropical forest soil microbial communities from Panama - MetaG Plot_36 | ecosystem: Environmental > Terrestrial > Soil > Tropical forest > Bulk soil | place: Panama | collected 2016-02-17 | reverse complement strand
GTGCCCGCCGTGGTAGCGGAGCCGCGTGCGGCGAAATTTCTTGGCGCCGAGTCCCATCCAGTCCCAGGGATTTTCCTTGTGCTCCCGCACGAATTTTATGTAGCCGGCGAAGCCGAAGAACTCCATGGACTCGAAGCCGCATTGATCCATTTGTTCTGCGATGGCCAGCATCGCTCCGGTCCGCATCCCCAGGGCCCAGAGGCTTAACTGTCCATCGCGCAGTGTCGTATCGACGATATGAATCTCATTCATGCTGTCACCTGCTAGCACTGTCCCGAGCTTGCCTGAGTCCGGGCGGTTGCGCCAGTCCCCGGAATGTCGATTCATCCCCGTTTTAATTCATTAATCGTTAAGATTATAGCTCGGTCCCCCGCTGTCACCCTGGTACGGGTTCTAGAAGGTTCTAGAAGGTGGTGTTGAAGGTGGTTACAGCAGCTCTGATAACACGTAGAGTAAAATTTTTACTTCAGTATAAGGCCTTCTGAAAAAGGAAGACATTAAGCGTTGAAGGCCTCCAATAGTCTCTCCTTGCGAAGCGATCTCTAAAGGACAATCCGACCAGAGCGTGGTTTCAGTAATTGAGTTCCCATGTTCTGCCCCGTTAGCAGTCCAATTCTCAGGGTCACGACACAAACATTCTCTTATAGGAGGAGAACATGGGTAGTAAATTATATGTAGGCGGTCTGCCTTATTCAGTAACCGAAGGGCGGCTGCAGGAAATCTTTTCATCGCACGGGACCGTCGAATCGGCCAACGTGATTTCAGATAAGTTTACGGGACAGTCGCGAGGCTTTGGCTTCGTGGAGATGAGTTCGAGCGGCGAGGCCCAAAAAGCCATCGACGCGTTGAACGGCACCCAGCTCGACGGGCGCACCCTGACCGTTAATGAAGCCAAGCCAATGGCGCGGCGTGATAATGGCGGTGGCGGAAACCGCGACCGCGACGGTGGACGTAATCGCTGGTAGTCTTTCCGTTAGTTAGCTAATCACCTAGGGGCAATAGGTCGGGTTGCCCCTCTTTTCTTGCACAAAACAGAATCGGCTCTGTGCCGATTCCCGGGAGCAGAGTTTGCTTCCGCGATTCTAGCGTTGGCTCTCTGTCAGGCACGCCAGCAGAATTGTTCTTATTCCACGTTTTCCAGGCCCCGAGGACCATCGGTAACCTTGGAGGCTTTTTATTGAGCCGTAAAGGGAGGTTCTATGACTGACCGTGAAGTGCTTAAGCAGAACACAGAGCTATTAAGAGGTATTGTCCGCAGCATAGACAAGAACCTCGATTACAGCGCCGTTGACGATGCTCAGGAAGGGAGATTCTCTCTTCGGCTCTCTTCGCGTAATCGCGAGGGAATTGTTTCGTTACTCACTGACGACTTGCGAATGGCCGGGCAAAGTGCCGTGCGCAAGAATGCGATCCGGCAAAAGATCAAGAGTAGGCGCGATCATTTGCTATCTAATTATGTCGTGGATGTCATGGGAAAAAGGGTCACGAAAATGCTGAAACAGGCCGGTGGGGCGAAGGACGAATCCAAGCCGTCCTTCTTTAGACGCCCGCAGGGAAGAAGAAGATAGTTCGCTAATCTAAGGACCGAAAGAAAACAGCTTCATATGAATCAACCCCGGTTGCGTGCCGCAATTAGCTAACGCGCCGCTGGAGCGCAGTTCTAGATTCGAGTTTGTTCGAGACGCCGTTGCATTTTCATTATTCGCGGGGCAAGCGATGAAGAAATTGTTCGTTGGACGAAAACTCAATTTCAGATTGACAGAAAGCGTGTTATCCAATACTTTTTCCGCAAAAGAGGGAGCCAAATAGACTCGCCGATTGCAGAGGAGGAGCAATGACATACGATCTGGTCGTCAGGAATGGAAAAGTTATTGACGGTTCGGGAATACCGGGCTTCCACGCGGACGTCGCCGTCAGCGGCGGTCGTATCGTCGAGATCGGGCAAGTGAGTAGGGAGGCGCGACGAGTCCTGGATGCCGACGGTCTGGTCGTTGCTCCGGGAATCATCGACAACCATACGCATTACGATGCCCAGGTCACCTGGGATCCTCTTTGTACGTTCTCTTGCTATCACGGAATCACGACCGTCGTCATGGGCAACTGTTCTCTGGCCCTGGCTCCGGCCCATGAGGAAGACCGGGAGGTGCTGGCGAACGTCTTGTCCCATGTGGAGGCGATTCCGTTGGAGGCGATTCGCGCCGGCGTAAAGTGGTCGTGGGAAACGATACCACAGTATTTGGACGCGCTGGACCGGCGGCTGGGAATTAACGTTGCTTCTCTCATCGGCCATTCCGCAGTGAGGCGTTACGTGATGGGCGAGGCATCGCAGGAACGGCACGCGACAGACGCGGAGGTTGCAGCAATGAAGGCGATCGTGCGCGAAGGAATCGAGGCCGGGGCCGTGGGCGTTTCCTTTGAGCGCAACCTCCGTCATTTCGACTGGAATGGTAGGCTTGCGCCCACCAACGTTGCTTCCGATGATGAGATCTTTGCCGTGGCAGGCGTGGTGGACGAGGTGGGGCGTGGCGTCATCCAGTTTGGCGGAGACCGAAAGCTCGGTGCCAAAGTAGCGAAGAACAGTCGCTGCCCCGTCTTCTACGGCAACATAACGCAGCAGACCGTTGCTCCCAACCGGTGGCGGGAGCAACTGACGGAAGCCGAGAATATGATGCGCCAGGGACATCGCGCCTACCAGTTCGTGATGCCACGCCCTGGAGATTTGCGTTATACCCTCAAGACGGCCCAACACTTCGATGCCATGCCCAACTGGAAGTCGGTGATGCTGCTCCCGTTGGAACAGCGAAAGCAAGCGTTCCGCGACCCCGAGACCCGAGCGCGGCTCCACGTGGAAGCGGTCGAGACGCCCAATAATCCCAATCACCCAGGAGACTTCACGCGGCGCTGGGATTTGCAGTTCGTGTTCCGGCCGGCATTGCCGAAGAATCAGCACCTCAAGGGTAAAAGCGTGGCTGAGATCGCTAAGGAACAAGGCAAAGACGTATTGGACACGTTTCTCGATCTTGCCCTCGAAGAGAATCTGGAGACCGAGTTCGAGCGGCATGAAGTGAACAGCGACGAAGCCGCTATGACGGCGCTGCTAACGAGCCCGTACACGATCATCGGTCAGTCCGATGGCGGAGCCCACGTCGTCTTTAGGACCGATTACAGCTACTCCACGTACCTGCTGTCTCACTGGGTGCGCGAGCGCGGGATCATGCCACTCGAGGAAGCGATCCGGAAACTCACTTTCGTTCCCGCCTCTCTTTTCGGACTCTACGACCGTGGCCTGGTGCGCCCAGGAATGGCCGCAGACTTGATGGTGTTCGACCCTGACACCATCGCCCCGCTAGAGCCTGGAGAATCGCAGGATCTTCCGGGCGGAGCCAAGCGCCGCAAACAGCTCGCCCATGGGATCGAATGGACCGTGGTGAATGGGGAAGTTCTCCTGGAGCACGGCAAACACACCGGCGCTTATCCCGGCAAAGTAGCGCGCAACTTGAGCCCTGCCCAATTTATGAAGATTTAACTTAGCGGCAACTATCCAACTTTGGACGGTTCGTGAGCCGTCAAAGTTAGTAGACTTAGGCAAGTCTGACAGCAGTTCCGCTGGTGTTTGTCCGCAAAAGGGTCCCCATGTTAACCTTGTATGGGATATGTCTGAAACATCAAGCAAAATTCTTCCAGATTACGAAAGCCCTCCGGTCATCGAGGTTGTCGCTGGTATTACGTTCCAGCCGATAAAAGCGCTCACTGGTCCATACCTTGGTGTCCTATGGGAGAAGTTCAAACCTAAATATCAACGTATTAAGGAAGTGGCGGCTTTGTTGCCCGTCATCGAGCGATTTGATGAAGCTCAACCCGAAGAGACATTTCCGTTTGGAGATGCAATTGGAGAAATAATTTCTATACCTCGAACTTGGTTTGAGACAAACGACGGGAATGGCTTGATCCAAGTCCAGCGGGACCGATTTCTTCACAATTGGAAAAAGGAAAAAGACACAGATAAATATCCTCATTACGATTATGTCATTGATAATTTCAGAAGGTGTTTAGAAACATTTGAGCAGTTTTTGGAAGAAAATAAACTCGGTTCTATACAGCTCCTGCAAAACGAGCTGACTTACATTAACCACATACCGCAGGGGGAAGGGTGGACGACATTCAGCGACGTAAAGAATGTTTTTCCGGATTTTTCTTGGCGTTCTTCAGAGGAACGTTTTTTGCCTGACCCAGAAGTTATTAGTTGGCAGACGAGCTTTCTATTGCCCGACCGATCCGGTCGGTTGCACGAATCAATTCGGTTAGGAAAACGACGCAAAGATGGCTGTCCTGTTTTTCTTCTTGAGCTAACGGCGCGGGGGATCGGCAATGACAAATCACGGTCAGCCATGTGGTCTTGGTTCGATATCGCTCATGAATGGATTGTTCGAGGATTCACAGATATAACAGGCGAGAGTTTGCATAAAACTGTGTGGAGGCGAAAAAGGTGAATAGCGTAGCCTGGAGAGAAGATGATTTCGATGAGCATCGGTTTGATTCAAGGATGTTTGCCTCGGGCAGTGCAAACACATCCATCATCGAAACGAAATCTTGCTTCCCTATCCGGAATTTAGGAACTGGAGATCTAATTTATTTTGGGCCCGGTGGTAAGATTGTTACAGTCGAAATCAAAGCCGACCCCCGGATAGAGGATAAATATGTTCTGATGCACGATTACCGAATCGCTCAGCGACAAGTTCCCGCCTCTGTTATTTATACTTCAATTGTCTTGTCGCGGTCATTGATTGATGAGCCGTATCGATATGTCGAAGCGAGTACAAGTGCTTCCTCAGTGTATGAGGATTTTTGGGAGCGCAAGCAACATCAAAACGAAGGTGCTATTCACCTGCTGACTAGATCAGTCTATGAACAATTAGAAGCAGTCTCTGGAAACATTAGAGAAGCTATGCGGGTTATCTTGAATGAGTTCGCGACTTCTGTGCCTAAACACGAAATGAGCAATTTCCCTACTCTCAGGTTGGCATCCCTGGAAGATTCTTCCTATTTGCTTGAGTGGACATTTAGGGACAGGCGACTCGGATTCTCGTTTGAACCAAATCAAAAGGATTCCGGATGGTATTTCGTATTTTCGAATGGCTCTTCAGAGCACTGCGAATCGGGCACGATGGACCAACTCGAAATGGCTCGGTTGATAAGCATGATGTTGAAAAGCTAACCAATCTTCCCGCGACGTGTCTTCGCGGGCTTCGAAAAGCAGATTGGGTAGATGGTCGTAGCCTAATTGCGACAGAAGCATTTCTACCAAATCGCAAATCGGCAGAGACACCCCAAGACGGCGGATTTGAAACATCCGTTAACTGGGAGGACGATTTTAACGTGGAGAGTTTTACTTTGGCCGACAAAGGCAACGCTCATTATGGCGCGGCCCGACTCTCCACTGCTCACATCAGTCATACCTCGCAAGTGGTAGCGGCAGTTAAAGGATCATTGTCCTGTGAACGGCAGTCTATACCTGGTAAGAATCCCTACCACGGGAACATTGTTTATGCTGCGTATGTTTCCAAACGCCTCGAAAAACAGCTAGCAGCAATGCTGGCTTTGAGTAGTGAATTTGTTCGTCCACCTGCGGAAAGCCAGTAGGGCCATACGGAACCGCTAGCTGCCTTTTCGTTCTTCTGCAGTCTTTTGTGCTCGGTAAACCTTTATCAGTGATTGATAAGGAATACCTTTTTTGCTGGCCAGCACTTTAAGTTCGTTAAGCATCTCCCGGGGTAACCTTAGAGAGATGGATTTCACCGGAGCTTCAATCCCGGGATCAAATTCGATTTTCACTCTGTTTGACTTAGAAAAATCGAAGTACTCTGTGGTATCGTGTGTATTCCAAAAGTCGCGCTCATCCTGTTCCTTTTTGAATTTTGGCACCGGCCTAATTTTCTTTTTCATAGAGCTCTCTCTCACTTCTGACCATCGGACGCGCGCCGATAAATCGAATCCCGGTCAGCCCGAAAAGTAAATACCATAATCAAAGGCCGACTAGCTAGGTGTGTCGGAACCAAAGTTCACAGAATAAATACCTGCGACCCCTATCGTCATACCCGCGAAAGCGGTATCCAGAAGTTTTTGATTTTCCTGGATTCCGGGTCGCGCTAGCTATCGCCAGCTTGCCCGGAATGACGCCTGGATTATTCAACGGACTTCAGTTGCAGGCCACTAGCGTGTGACGTTGCAGGCGGAATCAGGGAAATTTCTTGGGCGTCTAGCACAATAATCTTTGCAAGCCAAATCTGCTTCGATGGCTAAGCAACTTCGAGCGATACGGGTTCGACTCAGGGTTTGGTCGCAAGGGCGCAGAAACCTTCTTCCGATTCCACCACCTGCGCGTGAGCGAATCCGGCAGCCACCACCTTTTCGATCAGCCCGCTCTTTGGCTGGCCCAAATAGCGGGTAAAACCGACGGCAATCCTACCACTCGGTTTCATCACACGACGCATCTCTCGAAGCCCCGCGATGGCGTCAGGCCATATCTGCATGGAGTTGATCGTCAGTACTCTATCGAAGCTGTTGTCTGCGAACGGCAACCGCTCTGCCGAACCTCGGCAGAGGTCGACCCGACCGCTTTCGATGGCCTTCTTGTTCCGGGCCGCAGCTTGGGCAATCATTTCCTCGGAGGGATCGATACCGGCAACCCGTCCCGATAACACCGACTTGGCGAGAAGCTGAATGGCCACGCCGGGTCCAAAACCTACCTCCAGTATTTTATTGCTTGGCTGTACGTCGAGTAGCTCGATAGCCCGCGCGGCCATCCTCTGATTCATGCGCGCCATAACGATGCCGCCGAGCCTCCCCAGAGCACCCTTAGGATGGCCAAACGCGCGCATCAAGATGGCTTTTGCAACGCTCATCGGCACGGCTGACTATTTCTTTTTTCCCAGACAGTCTACTATCCGGATCTTAACTGGCCTGGGAGCGAATGGGGTTAGACTCGATATCAGGGTAGTATTGCGGTGCTTCTCGGCGGTCGAACATTCCGTAGTCACGGATAACGCGGACTTGACGGTAACGTAGCTTCCCAATAGCCGTCGCTATAGGTTTCAAGGCGTCGGCGGCATCCGCATCCTGCCACGAGACCAGGAGAAGCAGCTTACCCGGATTGTAGATGCTCTCGAATACCTCGCAATCGATGACACCATGGATACCAATCTCCGGTACACCGAGATCCGTCACGAGATCCGTGCTTGCCGACTCCTTGTTCCCAGGTGGCGACTGCTCGCTAATTGTGACTACCTTGGCCTTGCTGACCTCGGTTTCGTCGAAGCGCTGCTGCAGCAGCTTCTGACCCTTGGGAATTTGTGTGTCAGCGGTGATCTCACCGACACGCAGGTGGTAATCTTCGAAAACTTCGAAACGGCCCTTTTCCTGAACCTCATGGTGCATGCCAAGCGTGCGCCAACGGATTATCGCCTTCTCGTCGCGCCAGGTCGACAGCGACAGTAGCCGCCCCTTTGTTCGCTTGCTGGCGAAGCGCTCATTGTCGATGAAGCCATCGATTTTCTCGAGCGCCGGCTTTAAGAACTTGGCCAGGTTCAGATAATCATCCCAGCGCTCCTTTTTCGGTTGGACCTCGAATATGACTGCAAACATCGTTCACCCTCCTTTAATCGAGTATTACAATGACGATTAAGGTTGACAGTCACCGCCGTCAAGGAAATTTTGTGTTTCGCGGTAGAGAGCGTAGCGGCTTTCCTCAAGATGCATGAGGTGCGTCCCTCGGCTGATCTTGATATCGCGCTTAATCGGCGAAGCCTTGAAGGATTCGAAGAGCCAACGGGCATCGACATCGGTGCACAAGCTATCCCACTCGCCGCGGATGATCGCCACGGGGCCACGCACGAGAGCCGGGTCATAAGGGAGCTTGCCTGCCCAGGCGGCGGCGATGTCGTACCACGGGCCCATTGGCGTCTTCACGCTGGCTGGCATTCGCGTTCGGCTCTCGGGATCGGTGGTCGAGGTAACGCTCGCCCCATTCGTCGAAGTGCTGGCGAGACAGCACCGCAGGTTCGCCACGTGGGACATCCTCGGTAAACCGGTCCCATTGATCCTTAAGGGAAACACAACGCCATGCCGGGAATGCTGGCATCTCCTTTGTCTTAGCCCGCCACGCAATCGGACCGAAGAATACCAATCGCTTCACCAGCTCAGGGTAGCAACCAGCAAAATGACCTGTCGCGATGGTGCCCCATGAGTGGGCTACGATCGAAATGTTAGAGACGTTGTGGTGCTCCGTGATAAAGCGAACCACGCGTTCAATTTGCTTGCTACCGTCATCTACGCGGCCGAGCGCCGAATTACGGTCGGCAGGTTCGTTCATTGCTGGGTAAGGATCGGAGTAGCCGTAGCCGTGGAAATCAAAACCCCACACGTGGAACCCTGTTGCACAGAGTTCGTCTCGCCAAGAGTGCCCATCGAATCGATGGGCTATCGATAGGGCCGATGGAAAAGTCGCACCGTGCACGTAGAGAACGACCTTCGGCGCGTCGCTCCATCGCGAGGTCGGCGAGAGGTAGCGTAGGAAGAGCGAAAGGCCTTCATGGCAGCTTGGAATTCGGAAATGCTTCTCCAAAGGATCGAGCGTCGCAATGCTACGTTCCGATGCTGCTCGTTGAACCCCTTTCATTTCCTATTTCTCCCTTCGTTTATTCACAAACATCTGGCGCAAACAACATGCCAGATTTTAGTGGTCTGCTTACCGTTCTAAGCCGTCTCGGCACCTACAAAGCGCGTGACGAAAGCTGTGCCGCTTTATCGGCAGACGCCGAAATCTGGCCACAATCAACTTCACCGAATTTGAACGGCGGCTTTCGTTGCGCGGCTGTGGCGCTTGCTGAAGTTATTTTGAGGAAAGTTATTTTCAATAAGGAGAGCGCAGGGGAGTCAGCTGCAATTACCGGACGCTTTCCCGACGAGAAGCCGGTTAACAAACCGAGAAATCGAAAACCGCGGAGACAAGAACGTCTTCGTGGAGATGATATCAGTGAAGGTCGCCAACGACTGCGAGAAAAACATGCCCTGTGTCTTTGTTATGAGACATTAAGATAGCCCCGGTCTCTTTTCCGGGACAGATTTTCGTTTGAATAGAGGAATTGCTCAGAGCGCGGTCGAAAAAGGAAATCTCTCTCCGTTTTTGCTTGGAGGCATTTTCATGCGGTGACAGCGCCGAAGTAAAAACTCGCTCTGTTCAAATGCTTTCGGCGGCCCAGTCGCCCGCACCTTCATCTATAGGAAGGATCAAGAGCATGTCTTCTTCTGGCAGGCGCGGTTAGACCAACGCTATCGAGTAGGAGCACCGCGCGACGGGGCCTTGAAACGATAGCTGGGGTCTGGGTTCACTTTTGGCGCGATTATGTTGCGTAGGACGCCGATCCCTTCGACCTCAATCTCTACAACGTCCCCTGGTTCGAGATAGCGCGCCGGGAAGCCGTTGCGTATCGCTTCGCCAATCGATCCGCCGGTGACCGTGCCCCCACCGAGTACGTCGCCAGGAACCAGTCGGCTATCCCGTGAGGCGCGCTCGAGCATTGCGCCCCAACTGTGATACATGATGCCGGCGTTGTTGTGCATCCACTCAACGCCGTTCACTTTCAACGTGCAGTGGACGTGTAGGCGGCTGTCGCGGATAAAAGGCGCCAGCTCTTCTGTCGTCACGATCCAAGGGCCCAGCGAGCTCGCGGAGTCCTTCCCTTTGGCAGGCCCGAGGCGTGCTTCCATCTCGTCGCGCTGGAGATCACGGCAGCTCCAGTCGTTAAAAATGGTGAAGCCGGCGATGTACGATAAAGCGTCCGCCTCGGCGACGTTGCTAGCTTCCCGGCCGATGACTGCCGCCAACTCCAGCTCGTAGTCGAGCTGTTCCGAAGCAGATGGATAGGGCACGGCGTCCTCTGGACCGAAAATGCATAATGGGTTGGAGAAGTAGAAAATCGGCAGCCGGTACCAGGCATCAGAGAGTTGCCGCGTGCCTCCTGCGCTGGCATGTCCCTCGTATACCATGAAGTCGCGTACCGTTGGCGGTTGCAAAATCGGCGCCCGCAGGCGAATCCTGTTTAACGGTACACCCCGCGTGGCGTGCGCTGAATTCAAAGCCGACTTCAGTCGTGTCAGTGGATCGTTTGGCAGTTCCAGCAGAGCACGAACATCGCGTAGCCCGTCCCGCTCTTCTAGCAAAGTTGCAACATCGAGCACTTGCCCATCGACGACAACGCCGGCACGCGGTCCGTCCGCAGCGTCGTAAGTAAGCAGCTTCATGCTTCGAGTAAATTAGGTCACGCTTACCAGAAAGGCAACAGAATCGAGGCAGGTTTTCTTGACTGGTATCTTCCGCTTGTCCTATTCTACGCGCTAGAAGCGAGGCAAGGTTGAAATGAACAAGCAAGCGAACACAACAACTGTGCAGGGCACAGAACATTGGACGCGCAAGGGCGACGTGAGGTTATTCCTGTGGCGGAAGAGCGCTGTGGAGTCACGTGATGCGAAGGGGACGGTTCTGTTTGTCCACGGCTCGTCGATGGCGTCGCAGCCGACGTTCGATCTGCGCGTGCCGGGCCGGCCCGATTCATCGGCGATGGACTGGTTTGCGGCGCGCGGCTTTGACACCTGGTGCATGGACAACGAGGGCTACGGACGCTCGGACAAGCACCGCCCGATCAACTGCGACATCGCCAACGGCGCCGACGACCTCGCGGCGGGTACCGAATACATCCTGCAGACGACCGGCGCATCAAAGCTCCTCATCTACGGTATCTCGTCGGGCGCGCTGAAAGCTGCGCTCTTCACTGCGCGTCATCCGGAAAGGGTCGCGCGCCTCGCGCTCGATGCCTTCGTGTGGACCGGCGAGGGTAGCCCCACCCTGGCCGAGCGGCGGAAGAAGCTGTCTGACTTTCAATCGAAGCACCGCCGCCCCATCGACCGCGCTTTCGTGCACAGTATTTTCGATCGCGATCACCCGGGCACGGCGGACGAGGCAACGATCAATGCCTTCTCTGATGCGATCCTCGCGCTCGATGATTCGGTGCCCACTGGGACTTACGTCGACATGTGCTCGAAACTGCCCCTGGTCGACCCGGCGAAAATCATCGTGCCGACGATCATTATGCGCGGCGAATTCGACGGCATCGCCGGCTTCGACGATCTCATCGAATTCTACAAGCGGCTGCCGAATCCGGACAAGCAATTCACGGTGATGCCCGGCATCTCGCACGCGAGCTTCCAGCAGAAGAACTATCGCACCGTCTATCACATCCTACACGCGTTCTTCACTCAGCCAGAGCCGGTCTATCGGGGGTAGAGGTGATTCTGGGAGTTTGACACTGCGGCGATCTGACCAAGGGCGCAAATACCGTGCAGCCGGACACGGAATGACTATCGCTGCTACCCAGTACTTCAGCAGGACGGCTAGCAACCTCTGTGCATTGAATCGATTCGGTAATTTAAATGATATAGGAAACGTAGCCAGCAGCCTATGCGTAAACGGATCGTCGGCACTGTAGTGTTGGTTTTCTGTGGCGTTCTGGTTCTCGTGATTTTGAACCTCAATTTTCTGGTTCGGCACAACAAAGATTATCTGATCGGTCGGTTGGAGCAGGCGCTAGGCCGCAAGATTAGCGCAGAGAAGATTGAGGTGACCTTCATTCCCGTCGGCGTTCGTATGGTGAATTTTGCCATGGCCGCCGACCCCGCCTTTTCCGCCGACCCATTTCTGCATGCTAAGGATCTTCAGGTGGATTTTCGGCTTCTGCCACTGTTAATCGGTCGGTTCAGGCTCAAAAGACTTGTGCTTGCGTCGCCGCTCATCGTCATCGTTCGCGATACCAAAGGTCAATACAACTTCGCCAGCAGCGCCGCCGATAACAAAGGCGACCGGGACGGCCCGGAGAGTGGGAAAGGCTCGTCTGCCCAGAAGCAAGACAGCTATTTGTTTTTGATTGCGTTGTTGAATGTTTCTGATGGCACACTGCGTTATCGCGACCTCAAGGACGGCGGCGAATTAACGGCGACGCAAATCAACCTGAAAGTGACTGACTTCGAATGGGACGAGCCCTTTGAGATCGAACTCGAGGCAGCAGTCATGGCCACCAAACAAAATCTGAAGTTCAAGAGCCGTGTTGGCCCTATCGCGGGAAATTGTGACTATCGCGATGTCTTCCTCGATGGCGACATTCGAGCTGATGCCCTCGATCTTGGAAAGGTCAACAGCGCTCTGCCGCAGCTAAAAAAGGCTTTGCCGAAAGCGCTGCGGTTTGACGGCGTCTACACCATTGACGACCTAAAGTTCAAAGGCACACTGAATCATTTGTCGCTCAAGGGCGCGGTGACCGGCACCGATGCATCGGTTCGGTTTGAATAAAACAGTCCCGC
>Ga0126384_10001951_pt1 | contig 12408 bp, 5 predicted proteins | sample PanSoiMetPlot_36_FD_92543 | JGI IMG/M metagenome (GOLD analysis project Ga0126384, IMG submission 92543) | Tropical forest soil microbial communities from Panama - MetaG Plot_36 | ecosystem: Environmental > Terrestrial > Soil > Tropical forest > Bulk soil | place: Panama | collected 2016-02-17 | reverse complement strand
AGCGACGCAGCAACACCGACCACTACACCCGAAATAGTGAGAGCTACGCCCTGCGCGACGACCAGCTTCACTACATCTGAACCCTTCGCGCCCAGAGCCATGCGGATTCCGATTTCGTGCGTACGCTGGGAAACCGTGTATGAGATCACTCCGTAAATGCCAACCGACGCCAGTGCAAGCGCGGTAGCCGCAAACAAGCTGATGAGGATCATATTGAACCGGCGCGTGGCGACCGAGCTGGCAAGGATCTGTCCCATCGTCTCTACGTTTGATATCGGCTGTATGGAGTCAACGGACCAGACCTGACTCTTGACCGCGCCGACAAGATTCAGCGGATTCCCATCGCTCCGAATCACGAGTGTGTTGTAGATTATCGGAAACTGTGTGTAGGGCCAGTAGATAGTTGGTATCGGGTCGGCATCCAGAGTAGCCTGCTTGACGTCTCCAGCAATTCCTACTATCTCACCGGTAAGCGGAGGACCCCAGTCTTTCATCGTTACTCTCTTACCGATGGGATCCTCATTCGGCCAGAATCGGCGGGCCATGGTTTCATTTATTACCATCACCTTCGGAGAGTCAGGCGAATCAGAGTCAGCAAAGGTTCGACCGGCGCGCAGCGGAATTCCCATCGTTCGGAAATAGTTCGAATCGATGGTTCTGATGTCTGCGGTCGGTTCGTCTCCCAATTCATAAGATCGACCTTCGACCACAAAATCCGTGGCGGCTCCGCCGCGCAGCGGCAGCGCTGAAGTGAGTCCGACTGCTCGAGCGCCGGGTGCCTGGGCTACACGCTCAAGCACGGTTCGCAGAAAGGTGATTTGTTGCTCGGGAGTCGAGTACCTGGACAGCATCAGGTTGACGGTCAATACGTTTCGCTCATCGAAACCGCGATCTGTCCTTAGGAGGCGCCAGAAACTGTTTATCAACAGCCCCGCGCCGATCAGCAGCACCAGCGCAACCGCTACCTCAGTAACTACCAGGGATTGACGCAACCAGCGTCGCCGCGAGCCTGTAGCGCCACGCCCACTGTCCTTAACAACCTCGTGAATCGACATCTTCGGGAGCTGTAAAGCAGGAGCCATTCCGAAAAGAATTCCCGTTACAAGAGAGACCAGTGAGGTAAAGACAAGGACGCGCCCATCGAGATGGACTTGATCCATGCGAGGCAGGTTTCCTGGTGCAAGCGCAACGATCGAGTCGACTCCCCAAAACGCAACCAACAACCCGGCGGATCCGCCGGCAAGGCCAAGCAACGTGCTCTCCGTCAGCAACTGGCGAGCGATCCGCCATCGACTCGCGCCCAGCGCGAGTCGTATGGCGATTTCTTTTTCCCTCGCGGCGGAGCGCGCTAACAGCAGGTTGGCCACATTCGCGCAGGCGATTAGCAGTACACAACCGACGGCGCATAGAAGCACAAGAAGCGCGGGCCGCATCCCGGCCACGATCCGCTCCTGTAGGCCGATGATGGTTACACTGAGTTCGGGATCATCCACACCAGGATTTCGTTTATTGATTCCGGCGGCTATCGCATTTAACTCGGCTTCCGCTTGTTGCATAGTCGCGCGTGGCTTTAGTCGCGCGACTACCGCCAGCAGGTGGGTCCGGCGATTGTCTCGAAGCTTATCGCCGGCGACAAGCGGCGACCAGACGTCATACTGACCTGGGAAAAGAATGTCCGATTGAAAGCCGGGCGGCATCACTCCGATGACGGTCGATTCGTGGTTGGCGAACTTGATGGGCTTGCCGATGATGTTCGGATCGCCGCCATAACGTCGTTGCCACAGTGCGTTGCTCAGTACAACAACGTTGCTGTTGCCCGCGGTGTCCTCCTCACGGGTGAATGTGCGTCCGAGCAGCGGTGGAACGCCAAGCGCGCCAAAGAAATTCGCGGAAACCAGCATGATCGAGACCTGCTCGGGCTCGCCGCCGTTGCCTATGAGGTTGTCGGACCAGAATCGAGCGCCGGCGATGTTTTCGACCGACTCCGTTTCGTTGCCCAGGTCGAGAAAGCTGGCGTAAGTGAAATTACCTTTCCATTTTGGGTGGCTCTCGCCGAGTCTCACCAGCCGGTTGGAATCCGGGAAGGGAAGCGGGTTCAGTAATACCCCGTTTACAACGCTGAAGATGATCGTGTTTGCGCCGATCCCGAGCGCGAGAGTGATCAGGGCTACCGCGCTGAACCCGGGTTTATTCAGCAGCATCCGAATTCCGTACCGTAGATCCTGAATGAGAGTGCTCATTTCGTCGCTTCGAAATTTGAAATTTGAATCTGAAATTTGAAATCTGAAATTAAAATCTGAAATCTGTTTTCTCATCTGCGTAATCTGTGGATGAGTCAAAGCGATCAGGTTTGAACCCTTTCAAGAGCTCGGCGCATCCGCCGGTTACGCAGAGAAAAGCAGATTTCAGATTTCAGATTTCAAAACCAAAAAAACCACAAACCAGAAACTACAAAACAAAAGTACAAACCAAAAACCATAAACCAGAAACCCTCACTCGTACCGCAGCGCCACCATCGGGTCCACTTTCGCCGCCCGGCGCGCCGGCACAAAGCAAGCCAGCAATCCCACAACAGTCAAACATATGCCGACCAGTACGAAGGTCGTCGGGTCTGTCGCGCTCACTTCGAACAAAAGAGTCGCCATTAAACGAGTCAACACCAGCGCTCCGCCCAGGCCAACAGTCAATCCAACCAGAGTCATCTTCAACCCCTCGCCAACGACCATTGCGAGCACCGTTCGAGTTGTTGCACCCAGCGCAACCCGAACCCCAATCTCCTGCGTCCGTTGCGTCACCGAGTACGCCATCACCCCATAAATCCCAATCGCCGCAAGCGAAAGAGCGATAGCCGAAAACGAGCCGAGCAAGAGCGAGAGGAATCGCGGCCGCACCAGCGAATCCGCGACAGCATCGCTCATAGTTTGTAGTTGAAATATCGGGACGCTCCCATCCAGTTCTCGAACCGCCGAGCGTATCGCCGACGCGATCGACGCAGCCGAACCACTGTCGGTGCGCACAACAAAACTCATTCGGTTGGTTATTCCGGTGGATAGAGTTTGAGGCAGGAGAAAATAGAGCTCTGTGCCGCCGGGTTTGTCGACACCCAGATTTTTTGTGTCCTCGACTACGCCAATCACAGTTAACCAGGGCGGGTTATTTCCGAAACCCGCGCGTACCCGTCGTCCAATGGGACTCCCTTGCCAGAATCGCCGGGCCATCGCCTGATTGATCACCATGACCTTTTGAGCGCTCTCATTTCTATCGGATGCTTCAAACGTTCGGCCCTCGATCGTGCGGATGCCCATCGTCTTGAAGTAGTTTTCGTTCACCGTGTTCCAGTAATCGATGTTCTCGGCCGGGCCATCGGCGGTCGCCTGATAGTCTTCGATGTCGGTGTCGTTTGCATTTATCGGTCGAAGCGGTGGGAGACCAGAAACGAACGAAGCGGATTTAACACCCGGCAGTGAGGACAATCGCTCCTCAAGTTGTGTAGCGAACCTCAAGCGGTCCGGACTCTGATAGCGAGAACCCGGCAGCTGGAGACTGAAGGCGGTGACCGACCGCGGATCGAATCCTAAATCCACGTGACGAAGCTTCCAGAAGGCTCGAATCATCAATCCGGATCCAACCACTGGAATCACCGCAAGCGCGATTTCAGCGACCACCAGCGTTTTCCGTAACCGGTTACTCCCTCCACCACCTGACGTCCGCTGCCCCGATCCCCTCAGTGCTGTTGCAAGATCCCCATGCCTCATCTGCACCATCGGAGCCATCGCGAACACGATGATTGAAATAATTGAGACTCCGAGCGTGAACGCCAGCACCCGCGGATCAATGCCGATTTCCGCCGTTCTGGGAATGCTGTCAGGCGCTGCAGCCAAAACAAGCCGAAGCCCAAGCACGGCCAAACCGATGCCTGTTGCCGATCCAAGTACGACGAGAATCATGCCTTCCGCCAGGAACTGCCTCAGCAGCCTGTTCCTGCCAGCTCCAAGCGCGAGCCGAATAGAAAACTCTCTGCGTCTGGCTTCCGCACGAGCCAGCAGGAGATTTGCAACGTTCACACACGCGATCAGAAGCACGAATCCCACAGCGCCGAGAAGCATCAGCACCGCCGGACGCGCCGCGCCAACGACGTCTTCGTGGAGTGGCACCATCAATACTGGGTGATTCTCGGATCCTGGCAGATGCATGGATCGATTCTGACTCTTCCATCCGGCGGCTAATGAATCCATCTCCGCGCGGGCTTGCGCGACACCAAGGTTGGGTTTGAGTCTCCCGATCACATAAAGAAAGTGTGAACCGCGGCCTCCGGGATTTGCCGGATCGAATTGCAAAGGCTGCCAAATCTCGGCAGGGTCATTAGAGCCGGGCGGGAAGACAAAACCCGACGGCATGACCCCAACAACGGTAGTTGGCTGCGAGTTGATTTGTATCTGTTTTCCTATGATGTCCGGTGCTTTCCCGAACGCGCGTCGCCACAAACCATCGGAGATGAGAGCGGTCGCCGGCCCGCCATTGCGATCTTCTTCAGGCGTAAAATTGCGGCCCATCGCCGGCTGTACGCCCAGGGTATCAATCAGTCCGCGAGTGATAATGGCAGAAGTAACTCTTATGGGTTCGTCGGTGCTTGTGGCGACATTCCGCCCGGTGGTCGTCCAGGCGCCGATGCTCTCCCAGGAGTCGGCCTCGTTTTGAATGTCCAGGAATTCTGGCGGGGACATCCAGAATTTCTTGAGGTCCATAGTTGGAAACTCGGTATAGACCCGGACCAGCTTTGAGGGGTCGCGATAGGGCAAAGGCTTCAACAGCACGGCATTGACGACGCTGAAGATAGCGGTGTTGGCGCCGATTCCGAGGGCGAGGGTGATGACGGCGATCACAGCGAATCCCGGTTTATGTGACAGCATTCTCAAGCCGTATCGCAGGTCTTGAATTAAACTCTGCATTATGCCTCCGAGCTATCGAACTAATGAACCAAAATGCGCTCAAGGTGGGCACACGAGCGCACGTTTTGCCGATGTGTCTGAAAGGAACTAACCAACTCTCGTGCCAACGGGCTGAATTCGGCCCCCTAAGACAGTCCTCCCGTCCGGCTCGTTTTGTGATTTTTGGGATTGGTCTTTAGAATCGGCTGGCCGGAACTGCACAAGCCCTTGTAAGTTCTTGAAGAATATGCGGATACAGGCGTAGCTTGGTATCTCAAGCAGTATTTGTTGGGTATCGGGTCTTATCGATTAAAGATGAGCTCTGGATCCTCGCTCTTCTGTCTGGAATTTGAAATTTGAGATTTGAAATCTCCTGTGTCCGTCTGTAGGAATGCCTTTCCCAGAATCGCTCAAGCGGGAGAACGGGTCGTGCCCGCCGACCGAGATATCATCTGGCTTCAGCCAACGGAGTTTCAATTCAACCTAACCACCGATTTCAACGGGAGCCGCGGGCGCATAATACCGACGGATACATACGAAACTCGCTTGCCTAGTTCCGCTGCAACAACTTGTTCGGAGCCGCCTATCGGCCCCTATCAATTCATATTCATACTCATTCAGTACTCACTTAAGCGCCTGCGCCAGGTCTCCAATTAAGTCGTCAACGTTTTCAAGACCAATCGCTAGCCGAAGGAGATTGTCAGGCGTCTTTGTCGCAGGTCCTTCGATCGACGCTCGGTGTTCGATCAAACTGTGCGGCCCGCCGAAACTGGTTGCTCTGGTAAAGATTCTCACCTTTGCAGCGATGGCCATTGCGTTGTCTCTGCCTCCATTCACCTGCACGGACATCATCCCGCCGAAAAGTGACATTTGATGAGACGCAGTATAGTGTCCCGCATCATTTGAAAGACCTGGGTACAGGACTTTCTCAACAGCTGGATGGTTGTTTAGAAACTCCGCGACCTTCAGCGCATTGTCGCAGTGTGCGCGCATGCGATAAGGCAGCGTGGTAATGCCCCTTAGAGTTAACCAACACTCGAAAGGAGAAGGAATCGCACCTCCGATCTTCTGGAGTGTTCTAATCTTCTGAAACAACTCGCTTCTTTGTTTCGCAACTATTATTCCCCCCGTCACATCGTCATGTCCGCTCAGGTATTTAGTGGTGGCATGAACCACGAGGTCGGCACCAAGATCCAGAGGGCGCTGCAGGATTGGTGTCGCCATTGTGTTATCACATACGAAGTCAGCGCCTGCGTCGTGAGCAATTTCTGATGTCTTCCGTATATCGGTGACCTTTATCTGAGGGTTCGAAGGAGTCTCCGCCAGAATGAGTCTAGTATTACGGCGGACAGCCTTCCGGGTTTGAAAGACATCTGTCATATCGACGAAACTCACTTCCAAACCCCAAGGAACGAAAGTATCTCTCAGTAATTGCCTGATACCGAAGTACAAATCGTCTGGCGCAATAACGTGGTCGCCCGGTGAGAGAGCTTGGAAGATAGTCATTGTTGCCACTGAGCCGGAAGAGAAAGCCGCCGCCTCCTGGCCATCCTCTAAGGCAGATACGCACTGTTCCAGCGAATTGCGGTTAGGGTTGCCGTCTCGCGAGTACTCAAAGCCGGTCGGGTACCCCCCGTCTGGCTGTCGCTCAAAAGTAGATGAAAGGTAAATAGGCGGAGTCACTGCTCCAGTCGCTGAATCAACAGAGCGACCCGCATGGACAGCTTTAGTTTCTATTTTCATTGAACCTCACAATCCTATTATCTTCATATAAGCCGTGGGTCGAAATTGAAGTTCCATCGGAACCCCGATGGTGTCTTTGAAGCTTACTAACCTGACCCCGCTATGCGCAATAATTTACAAATCATCCTTCCGTGCTGCTCAATCCTTGTTCTATGATCTCGATACGCAATGAGATATTGTCCCAAATGCCAGCAGCGGTATTCGCGTAACCAGCGCTTTTGCCGCATTGATGGAACTCGACTTCTAATCGATCCCTATCCTCCCGACGGCGAGCACGACACAAATCCCACTCTTCAAATGCCGGGCGGTCCCCTGACCGAGGCCCAGGAACATACTGTCGACCTGGGAACGGACGGGCTATCTGATTTAGAACCCTTCGGAGAAGCCGATTGCGAATCAGAACTCAAAGTGTTGGGATCGAATGAGTACAGCAAATACTACTTCGACCACACCCGTTTTAATCGAGAGGCCTTGAGTCCTAAAGTCTTTCTCATTATCGGGCGACGAGGCGCAGGCAAGACTGCTCTATCCCAATTCTTCTCCTTTCAGCAACTGATGCCCAGGGTAACGACTATAGAAGTTGACGAACCCGCAGCATTTCAGCAGCTGATGTCCAGGATCGCCGAGAGCGCTGCAACCACACGCGAGGTTGCCATTCCCAGGCTCGTCAAGATCTGGGAATTCGTTATCTGGTCAACCATCTTCTGGCAGCTACAAGACCGGGACTCTCGGATCAAGGCTGCTGTTCTGTTTACGGAGCAGACGGATCAGGTGTCCGCATTCATTCGCCAGGTGCTGAAGTTTTTGGTCTCCAAATTCCTCGAGAACGACAACGGGCTTGGGGATGAGCTCGAAGATTTTATTAACAATGAGCGGGTTCAGAGAGCGAAACGCACGGTATTGGAGATAGTAAGAGGGAACAAAATCATCATCGCATTAGACACGATGGAGAATTATGCAGTCAGAGATGAAGCGATGATGCGGTCGATGGGTGCATTGATACAGTGCGCTTCACGCTTCAACAGAAACTATGCGCGACATGGTATCTATCTGAAGGTTTTCATCATGGCCGAGATCTTTCCTTACCTGAAGGAGGAAGTCTCGCTGAACCCGCTCAAGTTCATTCACGACGAGATCTATTTACAATGGCGGCCAAAAGACCTGATGAGGTTGATAAGCTGGCGGTACGATCGCTACCTGAAGCAAAACAAGATGACGATACCGACGATCGGCAAGGTCGATTGGGACAATCATCATGATGTCTTGAAACAAAAATGGGAGCCTTATTGGGGCAAGAAGCTGCAGACTCGACAGGGATTAATCGAAGAGACCTTTCCATTTGTGCTCCGTCACACTCAGCTTCGTCCTCGCCAGTTGATCGTTTTGTGCAACTCAGTAGCCAGGCACGCCCAAGATGGAGAGACATTCCCGAAGTTTGGGGCGGAAAGCATCATGGAAGGCATTCAGCGCGCGGAGAAGCGATTAGCCGAAGAAGTGATGAATTCATACAGCTCCGTGTATCCCGGCGCGGCGCGAATCGCAGAAGCGTTGTCGGGTCTTCCGTTGATTTTCAAAGGCAACGAGCTCGACAAACGTGCGCCACAGACGGCATCACAGTGGCCGCCGGGCGAATACTCATCGTATGCCTTTCGACAGTTTGTATCCGAGCTCGGCATAGTAGGCCGCGTAAGGAACGTCAGCGAAAAAACTGGAATCGTTGAAGCTGACTTTGAATACGCTGGCGAGAGCAGGATTTCATTGTTGGTAAACGATCAGTGCGTGATACATCCGATGTTTTATAAGAAGCTGAACATCAGGATGACCAGAAACCTATGTGTGTATCCGTTCCCCGATCACGAAGAGTTCAAGTTTGAAGTGTCCCAGGCGCTATAGGCTTTGCCTTAGGCTCTGTGCGCTCTGCGAATCAGTGTTTGACTGATTCTCGAATTCCTACCTCGGCCGAATAATTTTCACTGCGTTCGCCCAAAAACGCCTTGAAGGAAGCCAGGCAACGGATTGCCGCCCGCAGCGCCAACTGCAGGAATCTCAACCATCAAATCGTCGGCCAAACCGTCGCCGTCGGCGTCTATGGTCGAGATGGAGTCCCCTGGATGTCCGTTGGGTACGAAGAGCTGCGGATGGTCGAACGGAGCGCGCTGATAAAGGACCCGCTCATCGGTCAGGGCTTCGAGGAAGGCGACGATCGCGGTTACCTCATCGGCGCTTAATACTGGAATGCCGAGCGGCTCAATCAGGATGCCGTCGAGAGTGAGGATGGGAGCGACATTGCCGCCGCGGCTGTAGAGCTCAACGGCATCACGCAGAGTAAGCACGTCGCCGTTGTGAAAGTAGGGGGCCGTGAGAGCTACATTACGAAGCGATGGAATCTTGTTCTGAACGGTGACGGTGCGCTCTCGACTGAGTTCAAGTTCACTCGCACCGAGTAAATCTGCGAAATCTGCGTAATCTGCGGATGATTCCTGACCGAGCGAATCGCAAATCGCAGGAACAGCACCAGAGCAAATTGCAAATCGCAGGACCGGCATCAATCCGAATCGCATATTCCAAATTGCAAATTGCAAATCGCAAGACCGGCAGCCGTCCGAATCGCAAATCGCAAATTGCAAATCGCAGACGAATCGCAAATCGCAGGACCGGCACCATCACAAATTGCAATAGAACCAGTGTTGATTCTGGATCTCTTTTGACATTCTCGGTTGAAGTTTGCTATATCAAGGGCCGAAACGTTTGTGGGTTTATCCATCCTCACCCGAATCAACCTCGAGAGTCCCGCCCCTATTAACTCACGTCATTCCTTGCATCGAGGATGATGTGTTTCTTCCGTCTGCATTGACGCAACAGCTGTCCGGAAGCGCATCTTGCTCAGAGCGTGTCTTCATCGAGCTGGTAAGTCGGCTGTTCACTTTGCCTCGCCGAAAGGAATCGGCGTCAAAATTAGATCCAATATTAAAGTCGCTTGTGAGGAAGGTTTCGCAAACTTGAAACAAGTCAAGGAGGGGAAGGATGATTCTGAAATCTCTAAGACCTATTGTGTTCCTTTCAATAGCGGTGGCTTTCTTCTTTCTGTTAACAGTATATGCTGCCGCGACATCAGAACTCAGGACCCAGCAGGTAGGATCCAGCAGTCAGGCCACTGGGGTCATTAACCCCGAGCAAAGACCGAGCTTTATTTCGAATGCCATCCTGGTGAAGCTTACACCCCAGGGCCGCGCAAATCTCAAAGCCACCGGAGAAAATGTGAATCCAGCAGCGACGGGAATGCCGTCTCTTGACGCCATCTGTCGAGACGTTGGCGTCCAGATGTTCCGTTCCATCATAGAGTCAGATGCGTCTCATCGAGGCTCCGTGGCGTCAGTCAACTCCTGGCACAGACTGACCCTGGGAGGGCCGGAGCAGCGCCTCACGCTTATAGAACAGGGTAACGACGATGTGTTAAACGTCGCCTTTTCGGGAGCTGAACCTCTTAGTCGATTGATGGCTCGACTGAAACAGGAGCCCAGCGTCGAGACTGTGGACCTCGACTTTGTCATGCAGGGAACGTTCGTCCCGAATGATCCTTACTACTCTTCGCCCTATCCAACATCTCATGATGGCAACATCTCGCAGTGGGCCCCGCAATCCATTGGGGCTGAGCGGGCCTGGGATGTCACGTTGGGCGATCCTTCGATCATAATTGCGGTGGTGGATACTGGCATTGACCCCGACCATCCGGACCTGGTGGGTAAACTGGTTTTGACGAAAAACTACGTAAAAGGCGAGCGCCCAACGGATTCGTTTGGTCACGGTACGCACGTGGCAGGCATCGCTGCAGCGAGCATCAACAACGGCACTGGAACTGCCGGGATCTGCGGTCGCTGCAGTCTAATGTCGGTTAAGGTGCTCGGAGCCAACGGCTCCGGACTGACCTCCGACGTTGCTTCCGGGATCATTTTCGCGACGGATCACGGGGCGCGCGTCATTAATCTGTCACTGGGAAGTAGCTCTCGTACGACCATTATACGAGATGCTCTCGATTACGCCTCGAGCAACAACGTTCTCCCGGTGGTGGCTATGGGAAACGCCAACTCGGACCAGGTTGGAGACCTTGCCTATTGGTATAGCGCCTTGAGCGTAGGTGCCGTAGATCAACGTGGGCAGAAGGCCTCATTCTCAAACTTCGGCCTTCAAACCGATGTGACCGCCCCTGGAGTGGCCGTCCTCTCCACAATGCCTACCTATCCGGTGACGCTTAATACTCAGTACGGCTACAAGATGAACTATGACGCGCTGTCAGGCACCTCGATGGCGACCCCGGTTGTTGCCGGACTGGCCGGTCTGCTCTTGTCGAGAAACCCGACACTCACGGCAAACCAGGTAAAGGGTATAATCGAGTCATCGGCAGGTAATGGTGCGAGCTTCGACCTGATCTCCGGGTTTGGTTCTGTGCGCGCCGATGACGCGATCGCTGCCGCCGGCCAGGCAGAGGGTTCCCCTCCGACGCTGAACTTCATCTCACCTGCGTTCGGTTCAGCTCTAGTAAGAAATGTCACTTTTTCGACTACCTCAAGCGACAATGTTGCGGTTCACCACGTTGACTTCCTGAGTGGCGGAGCGAGACATTTCCTTCCCGCGACCTCGGTGGGCTATCCCGGTGGAAAGGGTAAGAATGGTTCACCCCCGATTCCACCCTGGTCCTCGTTATTCTCCTCAACAACTCAATGGAATGGCCCGTTTGACGTTACGGTTATTGCTTTCGACCGATCAGGTAACGGCTCCATACCGAGCGCCGGCAACTACGACATCCAGAATGCCTATGTAACGAAGGTATTCACGACACATGTGTGCGATCCAAGTCGAACCGGTTGTACTCGGTCCACGTGGGATGCAACGTTCACGCTTACCTATCCGGCCATCGCCAGGCAAAGAGTTGAATGGTTCAATTCGAGTTTCTCAAGCAATTACGCTGGGGCTGTATCAGGTCGGGTCAGCGACGGGCGGCATATTTTTTCGGTTGGGGCATTTCCTCGATATTGGACGGGTAATTTCTTCGAGTATGATTTCGGGCGGCCGATCTTCTGCGGGGGTTGCTCCACGAACCAGATCGGCGCCGCGCTCGGGGACATTTATCTTTGTATCAATAAGGATTGTCCTATCACTCCGGGGACGGCGGAAACCGATATCACGGTGACGATCACATTCCCGCAGTAGCGTCTGGCACAACGTTTCGGATCTGGTTTGCGCTGAAAGGCTCGCAAGCTAAGTAGGTACAATCCGCAGATTACGCAGATGACGCAGATGGAAAAAGTATCTGCGGAAATCTGCGTAATCTTTGGATGAAACGGTCCTGGAGAATGCGCTACTTTGCCCACGCGTACGCCTCTGATCTGGGATCGGCACCTGCGCTGAGCACTCCGCTCCGCATGTCAACCACGATTGCCGCCAGTGAGGTTCCGCTCCACGCGCCGTTCACGGTAAGCTTGTGTCCTTTCGCTTTGAGCGCTTCGCGAACCGATTCAGGTATCCGAGCCTCAACCGAGAGATCGCCCGGGCGCATCGTGTGCGGAAAAGGCGATGCCGGAAAACTTCGCGTCGACCAGTGAGGAGCTTCGATCGCCTGTTGCACGCTCATTTCAAAATCGATCATGTTCAATAGAGTCTGCATCGTCGCGAGCACCTGATTGTCGGCCCCCGGAGTGCCCATCACCATCAGAGGCTGCCCGTCTTTCATAACCAGCGT
>Ga0126384_10001950_pt1 | contig 12412 bp, 9 predicted proteins | sample PanSoiMetPlot_36_FD_92543 | JGI IMG/M metagenome (GOLD analysis project Ga0126384, IMG submission 92543) | Tropical forest soil microbial communities from Panama - MetaG Plot_36 | ecosystem: Environmental > Terrestrial > Soil > Tropical forest > Bulk soil | place: Panama | collected 2016-02-17 | reverse complement strand
GACATACTTATCTCTGTTCATAGGGGTTCTCCTTTAAATGTGGTTTCGTTTCGTAAACAAAACCTAGCACTAAAGGGGCGCCCCTTTCATATTACGTAGCGGTGTCCTATCGATAGCTTACGTGATTGCCGGATCTCCTGGGCCGCGTCTATGAAAGGGGAAGTCAAGCAAAAACTTTCCCTTTCATAGAACGCGGTTAGGATTTGCGAGGCATCTAAAGTGTCAAGACTGGCAACACGCTTTTGGACACTAGCTAGCAAGCTCATTGACCGGCCACACAAGCGATTGTAGATTAACTCAGCCACAGTGGAATCCAGGCTTAACTCGCCGCTTCGGAGAAAGAACAAAATGCGCACCTCAATCAGAATTTGTCGGATCGTCCCGCTGATCGTTGCAATTGCCGCAACCTTTGCATATCTTCCGCAGAAATTGAGCGCGCAGGCTCAGGGAGCAGCCTTCAGCGTAGAAGATTTCCTCGACGTGGTGAATTTCAACATTGCCGACTTAAGCGATGACGGACGCTGGCTCGCGGTCACATCCGCTTCGCTGCGTGATCGAATTGGAATCGACAATCATCGCTTCGGTGACCCAACTTACATCGCGCCGAATGCAGCCGAGGTCTGGGTCATCGACACCCAGTCCGCAAAATCACAAAAGCTGTTTCCCGAAAAACGCCAGGTTCGAGGACTGCAGTGGTCCCCAGACGCGAGCCGTCTCGCGTTTTTAGTGCTGAACAAAGACGCGTTCGAACCAATGATGTGGGAAAGAGCAAGCGCTAAGCTCACAAAGATCAATTTACCTGCCGGCAAACAGGTCGCGGACAATTCAGACCCACAATGGTCAAATGATGGCAAGCAACTTTTGTTGGCACTTCGCGGTGCGGAATGGCGAAAGAAAGCTGCCGAGCGGTTCCAATATGAAACCGCAGGACCGGTAGTCGTCCACTCGAGCAAAGAACCGTTTCTTGCCTGGGACGACCTGCGCCGAATGAACCTTCTCCGCTCCCTGATTGCTTACGACGTCAGCAGTGGGCAGACCCGAGAAGTCCTACCTGAATCCAAACTCGGTTCATACAATCTCGCCGAGGATAGTTCGTTTATCACTTACTCGGACGATATTACAAAGAAAACAGATTATGACGTCATCGGCGGCACAGAGAACCAAATTCAACTGGTTCCACCCGCTGGAGGAACACCCCGCACCATAATCAAGTCAACCAAAGGCATCAATGTTATATGGTCACGTGATAACCGCCGGTATGCTTACGCCAAGGAAGGTAACATCTTCGTAGGTTCGATAGATGACAAGGAGCCGAAACAACTTACCGGCAAGAAGTCCGACAGTGATAAGGCAAAGGCGGAAGCAGCAACCGACAAGCCAAGAGACGATGTAGATAAAGACGCTGACAAAGAGAAAAAAGACAAAGAGAGATTCAGCACGGTTCGTCTGAGTCCGAGGGGCGACTTGCTGGTTGCTTCGAACAAGGAGGGGCTCTGGCTGATCGATACCCAATCCGGAGCTAAGGAAATCTTTCTGAAGACGTCCGAAGAGGATAAAGAGTCCCCTCGCTACCAGGTTATTGATTGGAGCCCGTCGTCGGACAGCATTTACTTGAGTTATGCCTCACGCACTAAGTGGGAGCGAGGACTGGTTCGCTATGACGTGAAGGCAAAGAAGCTCCAGGACCTGGTAAAAGACTCCCACCTTTACTCAGGGTATCGACTATCGAAAGATGGCCGTACGTTCGTTTTCAACTCCGCCGACGGCAATCGACCCGGCGACGTCTTCGTGGCCGACTCAGATTTCAAAAATGTCCGACGATTGACTGAGCTAAATCCCCAGTTGAAAGCGAAGCGCTTGAGTAAGACCGAGCTTGTTTCCTATCTGGACGTCGACGGAAACAAGATGTTCGGCGTGCTTTACTACCCTGTCGACTACGAAGCGGGCAAGAAGTATCCGACTGTGTTCAACATCTACGAACAGTTCTTCGACGACAACTTCAACGGCACTATCAATATTTTGACGTCAAACGGTTACGCAGTTATGCAGCCCTCAGTGAACCTTGAAATTGGGTTTCCAGGCGAGGCCTGGATGAAAGGCGTGACCTCTGCGGCAAACAAATTGATAGAAATGGGTGTTGCGGATCCGGAGCGCCTTGGCGTGCAGGGAACAAGCTACGGCGGTTATGCGACAAACCTGCTAATCACCCAAACCAATCGCTTCAAAGCAGCGATCAATATCTCGGGCAAGGTGAATATGGTGAGCTTTTATACAGACAGTCCCAGGCTGGGAGTACGCAATATCCATGCACCGGAGAAGAGTCAGGATCGGCTCGGCGCGACTCTATGGCAACAGCCACAAAAGTACATTCAGCACTCTGCGATAATGTTTGCAGATCGCATCAAGACGCCCCTGTTGCTTATGTGCGGAGAGCAGGACCACAATGTTCCGCCGCGACAACTTATGGAAATGTATTACGCACTGCGGAGGCTGAATAAAGAAGTCGAGTGGGTGAGCTATACAAACGGCGGGCACGGAATGCCGACCACAACGGTCGAAGAGGTAAAGGATTATCACAAACGCATCATCGCCTGGTATGACTCGCATTTGAAGGGCGATTTAAAGAAGAAAGGCGAAGAGCAGAAGAGTGATACTCCGGCGCAGTGAATGAAAAGATAAACGTTCCCGTTTATCGTTCGGCGTTTATCGTTTAGCGTTTAAGAGGTTGGTAGTTCAGTTTATCAGGTTGGAGGAATCGTCAGTTGACCAGCCAGGAATTAGGGCAACGACGCAATCGCAATACATGAGAACTGCAATCCATAAGAACGCTGAACGCTAAACAATGAACGCTGAACGCTAAACAATGAACGCTGAACGATAAACGCTGAACGATAAACGCTGAACAAGCGTTTACTTACCCTTAAACTCCGCTTTCCGCTTCTCAATGAAAGCGCGAACGCCTTCTTCTTTGTCTTCGCTTGAAAAGCACAGCGCAAACAGATCGATTTCCGAGTCGAGGCCCTCGCGAAGATTCATTCGCGCTGCATTCTTGACCGAAGCTTTTGCCATAGCCAGCGCTACCGGGCTCAACTCCGCGATCTTGTTTGCAAGCTCCAGAGTCTTCGCCTCGAGTTCCTCAGGTAGATAAACGTGATTCACTAGCCCCAGCTGTTTCGCCTCATCGGCCGAGATCATATCGCCTGTGAGAATCAGTTCCATCGCCTTTCCTTCTCCAACCAACCGAGTCAGGCGTTGTGTGCCGCCGCCGCCGGGAATAATACCGAGTTTGATTTCCGGCTGACCAAGCTTGGCGTTGCTGGAGGCCACTCGAATATCGCACGACATCGCCAGCTCGCAACCGCCGCCCAGCGCAAAGCCGTTTATCATCGCAATCACCGGCTTCGGAAAATCCTCTACCGAGTCGAAAGCCCGGCCGCTCTTCATCACATCACGCTGTTTGATAGCAGTCATGCCTGCAAATTCGTTGATATCGGCGCCGGCAATAAACGATTTCGGTCCAGCACCCGTAATTATCACTACACGAACTTCATCGTCAGTTTTGAGCTGCTCGAATGCAACGAGAATCTCTCTTCGTGTGACGATATTCAATGCGTTGAGCTTGTCAGGTCGGTTTACGGTTACGATTGCAATTGGTCCGCGCTTTTCGATGAGAATGTTTTCAAAGGCCATGGTTTTGCCTAAACCTCCCAAAATTTAATCAAGATTTCAATCGGCCAGGTACGAAGGGGTGCCAGGGAGTGCGGAATTCCTCACTACTCCTTTGCCGCCTCTGCGGTTAATAGCATTTTTTGCGCCCATTCCGTCTTGCGCTCATCAAACGCCTCGGCGAAATTCTTGCGATCGCTGTCTCCTGAAACTGGCCGAAGCTGGTACACCGAATCATCAGACCGATGATCCTCGCGTGCGATGACGTAGTAAATGAGATCTCCCTCATACAGATCATCCTTGTAATATTCGGTCTTGTCGTACGTCATCCCAACGCGTTCCATCACCCGATGCGAATGCGTGTTTCCAGGATCTGCGAGCGCGTAGATTCTGTCCAGCTTTAGCTCCTCAAATCCATACCTAAGACACGCCCGCGCCGATTCCGAAGCCAAGCCCTTCCGCCAATACTCCTTGGCAAGACCGTATGTGACTTCGACCTCGGGTGTAACATGTATGAACTGCAGACCGCAATGACCAATCAATTTCCCGCTCTCTCTTAACACCACCGCCCACCAACCGAACCCGAAATTCTCCCAGCCAGCAAGAAAGTAGTTCAGCCAACCAGCCGCTTCTTCGCGTGTGAGCGGATGCCCGGACAGAAACTGCATCACATCCGCATCGGCATAGATCAGCGAGAGATCGTCCAGATCGTTCTGGCTGAACATTCGAAGCAGCAATCTTTCAGTTTCGATTTCGGGCATGCCTTGTTGACTTTACGAGCTCTGCGGTACTTGGCGTCTTTGCGCGAACCGGAATTTGAAGTTGAACCAATAAATATCTGGTTCGCGCAAAGATGCAAAGGTCCGCAAAAGAACGCTAAGAAGAATAGGTTACTTGGTCGCTACCACTACCGATTTGGTTTCGGTGTAATAATCGAGGGCTTCAGTGCCGTGCTCTTTACCCAGGCCGCTTTGCTTGAAGCCGCCAAACGGCAGCTCGTCGTAAATCACCTGTGCAGAATTGATCCACGTATAGCCGGATTCGATCCGTTCAGCCGCACGCGTCGCACGACTCAGATCATTCGTCCAAATTGAGGAACCTAACCCGAAAATCGAGTCATTCGCTTTCTCGATAGCTTCATCGAGACTCTTAACTCGAAATATCGGCAGAGCAGGGCCAAAAACTTCTTCCTTAGCAACGCGCGCAGCCGTTGCTCGCCGAGCCCGAAGAGTCGGCGCGTAAAAGTGGCCTTTATCGTAATCTGCGCCGCGCAGACGCTCACCGCCCGCAAGAACTCGAGCGCCCCGGTCGACAGCATCCTGGACCTGAGCCTCAACTTCATCTCGTTGGCTCGCGGAATGCAGGGGTCCAATCATCGTTCCTTCAACCATCCCGTTTCCGACCCGAAGCTTTTTGGCCCGTCCAACGAGCTTTTCTGTAAAATCGTCGGCAATGGAATCGAATAGATATAGCCGCTTTATGGCCAGGCAAGCTTGACCGCAGTTAAAGAAGCGACCCGTTGCGGCGGCTTTCACCGCTTCGTCGATATTGGCGTCATCGCAAACGATCATCGGATCTGAACCACCCAGTTCGAGAGTCACGCGCTTGATCCCTTGTGCGGCGGAGGCCATCACTCGCCTGCCGACTTCGGTCGAACCGGTGAATCCAATCTTTCGCACCTTGGGATTTGTGACTATCTCTTCGCCGACTACCGATCCCTGCCCGGTGACAACGTTGAGCGCGCCCTTGGGTAAGCCTGCTTCCAGAAACAAACCTACCACCCGAAGATCGGTCAGCGGCGTCGTTTCAGCTGGCTTAATCACCATCGTGTTCCCGGCAAGCAACGCTGGGCCGATCTTGTTACCCATCAATGAGACAGGAAAATTCCAGGGAACGATCGCGCCGACGACGCCCAGCGGACGCTTGATGATCAACCCATACTTGTTTTCTTCGATTTGAGGTATGTAACCGCCTCGAATATTCTTGCCGAGTCCGGCGTAGTATTCGAGAGTATGACCGTATCGGCGAATCTCGAGGGTAGCTTCTCTGAGAGGCTTGCCCTGCTCTTTTGTGAGCAAAGTTGCGAGTTCCTTCTCGTGAAGATGAAGCAGCTCAACTGTTCGTCTCAAGACTTCCGCGCGTTTCGCCTGGGTATATTCGCTCCAGATCGCAAACGCCTGTTCGGCGGCATCGATTGCTTCGCGGGCGTCTTCCGCCGTTCCGCGGGGAGCAGTATCGACAGGTTCGCCCGTGGCTGGGTTGATCACTTCAATAGAATTGCCGCTGCGGGAGCCAACCCACTCACCGCCGATAAGCATTTGAGCCATCCTAGATCTCCTTGCTGTGATATCTACGTCGCGTTTGGTAGCCCTGCGAATACGTCTGACACTTGGCAAGCAAAGCCCGGGAGTATCGGTGACTCCAGTGTGTCTGACTTGCTTAAGGTTTTCTCCAGCTCAAGCCGCGCGTCTTTCCTACGATAGATATCAATGGTGTGCGTCTGCCAGGACGCGATCCAGTACTCAACCACACCACGTCGATTATAAAGGTTAAGCTTTGCCTCCCGGTCTCGGCGTTCATTCGCGCGACCCGGTGACAGGACCTCAATGACAAGCTCTGGAGCTGTATGGAGATGCCCGTCGGACTGTAGAGATTCCGCCAAACGTTCATTGCTGATCCAGACGAGGTCCGGTGCGACGTCATCGTCTTCTGCAAAGATCAGTCCTGGTGCTCCAGCTACGCTTCCAAGATGGGTGCTCATGCTCCAGGTTCCCAATATGACACTGAGGCGACTGCAAACATCCTGGTGATAGAAGTGAGGCTGCTTGGACATGAAGAGCTCTCCATCAATGATCTCGTATCGCGTCCCGTCGTCGGGCAACGATTCGAGATCCCTTGAGGTCCAACGTGTCGTTGTACTCATATTTGTCTACCTCGCTTTCCCCAGGTGAAGCTTGGCTGTTGCGTTATGCTTAATCAGCCTAACGCGTGATAACTACTCCTTTCGGCTCCAGGTAGTAATCGAGCGCTTCCGGGCCATGCTCGCGACCAAAGCCGCTTGCTTTAACCCCTCCAAAAGGTAACTCATCATAGCCGTAATGCAGTGAATTGACCCAAACATTCCCTGCCTCAATCCGGTCGATCGCCGTTTCGATATTGTCCAGGTTCTTAGTCCATATCGACGAGCCCAATCCATAAATCGAATCGTTAGCCCTCTTGATCGCTTCATCGAGACTGTTAACACGAAAGATCGGCAAAACTGGGCCAAAGGTTTCTTCTCGTACCGCTCGCGCATCGTCGGGCACGTCGACCAGGATCGTCGGCTGATAGTAATGCCCTTTCTCGTACTGGCCACCTTCCGGCCGCGCGCCTCCGAGCAAAACTTTTGCTCCGCGATCGATCGCGTCCTTAACCTGTGACTCTATCTCGTCACGCTGCGCGGCAGTGTGGAGCGGGCCCATTCGAATCTTTGGCTTTTCCGTCTTGGTCATGCCGTCGCCAACTTCATATCGCGAGACCTTGGCGACAAGACCCTGAACAAACTCATCGAACACTTTGTCGAAAACAAAGAGACGCTTCACTGCAAGACAGGCCTGGCCTGCGTTCCAGAATCGCCCGACCATCGCGCCGGTTATTGCCTTCTGAACGTCCGCGTCGTCACAAACAATCATCGGGTCCGATCCGCCGAGCTCGAGGGTCACCCGTTTGAAGTCGCCGCAGGCCACTGATGCAACTCGTTTCCCCGTTGCTGATTCGCCAGTGAACGCGATCCGCCTCACTTTTGGGTTGGTTAGCAATTCTTCGCCGACCACATTCCCAGGGCCGGTGATGACGTTTAACACTCCTTTCGGTATTCCAGCTTGATTCATAAGCTCGATTATCCGAATGGTAGCCAAAGGTGTCGTCGAAGCAGGTTTCACGACAATTGTGTTGCCGGCGGCAAGAGCGGGACCAACTTTCGTTCCCATCAAGGTCAGAGGGAAATTCCAGGGAACGATCGCTCCACAAACTCCCAGTGGTTTTTGCACCACCATCCCGTATGCGTTCTTTGCAGGAAGCGGGACTTGTGCGCCACGCACTTTTGAAGCCAGGCCCGCATAGAAATGAAGTCCATGATCGAAGTGCTCGAGCTCTCCGCTGGCTTCCTGGAAGGGCTTGCCTTGTTCGCGGCAAAGCAACTCAGCAAGACTTTTTCGCTCCGCATTGACGAGCTCAGCTGCTTTGAAGAGTAAGTTGCCGCGTTCCTCTGCGGATGTGTGGGACCATTCTTCGAAGGCTGCTTCGGCAGCGTCAATAGCCCGGCGAGCGTCATCAGCGCTTCCTTTTGGTGCTGTATCGACTACCTCTCCATTTGCCGGGTTGCGTACTTCGTAGGTCTCGCCGCTAATCGCATCAACGGATTCTCCTGCTATAAACATTTTTGCCATTAAGAATTCCTCCCGATAAAGGGTTAAACGCTCTGCGTTTAACGTTCGGCGTTGTTTTATGTTCGACTGATCGCGTAACCATAGGTGCAAAAACGTTGAACGCTGGACGTTCAACTCTGAACGTTCTTTCTACCTTCCTTTAAATTGCGCTTGTCGTTTCTTAGCGTAAGCGTCGAGCCCTTCCTGGGCGTCTCCGCTTTCAAACAGTTGTTGCAACAGCTCGCGCTCAAGCGCCAACGCTTCCGCTTGAGGCAGCTCGAGCCCGGTCTGCACCGATCGCTTTATCAACCCCACTGCCTTGCTTGCCTTCGCAGGGGCGACGAATTGTTGGGCAAACTCCAAAACCTTTTCGAAGAAGTTCTCTTCTTCAAACACGTGATTTACGAGCCCGATCTGCTGCGCTTCTTCCACCGAAATTGTGCGCCCGGTAGCGAGAAGCTCCAAGCCTCGAGCTTTGCCGACAATCCTTGGTAAACGCTGCGTGCCGCCCATCCCAGGCAATAGCCCAAGGTTAATCTCAGGTAGCCCGAGCATCCCTGGTCCGTTCTTCGCGATCCGCAAGTCACACGCAAGAGCGATCTCCAGCCCCCCTCCCACCGCGTGACCATTGATCGCGGCGATAACCAGCTTGGCGGTGTTCTCGATTCGCATCAACGTCTCATTGCCATGCAGGCTAAAGAAGTATCGGAACTGTGGCGTGGCAGAGAGCAGCATCTTTATGTTCGCACCCGCGCAAAAGAACTTGTCGCCAGCGCCTCGAATTACTATTACGTGTACATCCTCATCGAGTCTCGCTTCGAGCATAGCGTCGTCGAGATCGCGCATCATGTCGTAGGTGTATGTATTCGCGGGAGGGTCGTTCAGTTCAATGATGGCAATACCGTTCTGAGTCGTATAGTTGACCAGCTTGTTCTCAATGGCTTCTCTAGTCATGGGTTTCTCCGTTCATACACGCCGTTCTGGCCTCGGTCTCAGATTCTCTGGATCCTGGCGTTAGTGCTGCCAGATTGACACTTCTCGATCAAGATGCGATTCGCGTCCAGTCTCGAGAGCTGCAGCTTTTGACGCCCTGTCTCCTAAGAATCCGCCAAGAAAGAGGCGTGTAATGTTGTTCGCTAATCCCTGAACATCGACATCCTTTCGAGGATCGTACCAGTTATAACTCCAGTTCATCATTCCGAATAAAGAGAAGGTTGCAACTCTAATGTCCACGCCTTCGATCTTATTTTCACGGGCAATCTCACCAAGCAGACTAATCACCAGATCGACATATTGACGCTTTTTGGTGTTTATCTTTCGAAACAGATCGCCCGTTATCGAATTGGCCTCGTGTGACAACACTTTCATTTCATTCATGTTGTTCACAAAATAGTTCAGGTGATTCTCAATGAGCAGCTTTAATCGTCGTATCGGATCGTCAACGCCTGCGAGCAACCTCCGGCAATCGCCGATTACCGTGCTGAAGCAATAATCCTGGATGAGAAAGAGCAACTCCTCTTTGCTATTAAAATAGTAGTATAGTCCGGACAGGCTCATCTTTGTAGCACGCGATATGTCACGCATGCTGGTAGAGTGATAGCCCTTTTCTGCGAAGACCGCCGCTGAGGTCTTCAATACGTGGACGAGTTTTTGATCGTATTTGGACTGTGACTCGGCGGGCATTCGCGACCCCAGAATGAAGATTCGAACAAGCGTTCGATCATATGGTGCGCGATCCCGACTCGTCAAGGTGATCACCTCCGAGGTCCAAACTGAGCTGATCCTTTTCTACTGCCGTTCAAATGATAGAATAGCCGCCAACCTCTATATGTTAGAAACCACCGAAGCTACAAAGGACGCTGCCTCCCAGGACGCGTACGAGCTCGGCAAGCTCGGTTACGCTCAAGAACTCTTCCGAACGATGGGAGGCTTCTCCAATTTCGCCATCTCATTCTCGATCATTTCAATACTCACCGGAGCGGTAACTCTATACGGCCATGGACTCACGATGGGTGGTCCGGTAGAAATGGCTTTGGGTTGGCCCTTGGTAACTTTATTCACGCTGACAGTCGCAATGAGCATGGCGGAGTTCGCATCAAGCATCCCGACGGCCGGCGCAATGTATCATTGGTCATCCGAACTCGGCGGCAAGAGTTGGGGCTGGTTCACTGCATGGTTCAACATACTTGGCAATATCACCGTTCTTGCCGGAATCGATTACGGCTGCGCCCAGTTTCTTACGCCGCTACTGGGGTTCGATGCAACGACAAGAAATCTATTGTTAGTGTATGCCGCAATACTCGCCTCGCATGCATTGATCAATCACTTCGGAATCCGACTTGTAGCTTTCTTGAATGATTTCAGCGTAACAGTTCATATAATCGGAGTTGTCGCGATCGTTGTGGCGCTATTTGTCTTTGCACCGAGACAACCGGCCAGCTTTTTCTTCAGCGCGGTCACACACAATCAGCAGGGGTATCCATACTGGTGGGCTTTCATAATCGGATTGCTGCAGGCACAGTGGACTTTCACTGGATATGATGCCTCGGCAAGTGTCTCTGAAGAGACGGTCGATCCTCGACGACGCGTACCTTGGGGGATGGTGATGGCCGTGGTGGTGTCGAGCGTCGCTGGTTATCTGCTGCTCATCGCGCTCACTCTCTCGATAACAGACATTTCGGCAGTTCTAAACGCGAAAGATCCCGGCGGGAATGATGTGCCGGCGGTAATCACCATTTTGCAGACCGCCCTGGGGTCGAGAGCAGGCGCGCTATTTTCTACGCTGGTTGTGATGGCGATGTGGTTCTGCGGGTTATCCGCAGTAACCTGGTGTTCGCGAGTGATCTACGCCTTCTCCAGGGATAATGGTCTGCCCGCGTCTGATCTTTGGAAACAAGTCAGCAGGAAGCACCTGACTCCGGCTCCCGCGATCTGGTTGTGTGTGCTTGTGTCGTTCCTGTCTGCCGTTTACAGTGGCGCTTACTCTGTTGTCACATCCATCAGCGTCATCGGTTTATATTTCTCTTACATCATTCCAGTTTACCTGAGACTGCGGAAAAGAATTGTTACCGGGAGTAGCCACCAGGGACCGTGGCATCTGGGGAGATCCAGTTCAGTAGTCAACGTTATCGCAATCGCCTGGGTGGCCTTTATTAGCGTTATTCTCAGTCTGCCGGAGAACGGCCGCGCCGGAAAAACCATCGTAGCCGTCACGATCTTGCTCATATTGTTGTATGCATTGAGGGAACGCCACAGATTCAAGGGTCCGGCATTCTCGGCGCTTCCGATTACCGAGGTGGTTTCTCCAAAGGACCATCCGCCAGAAACCTTCGCGCCATGAAGATCGACCATTTGATCAATACATTCGCGCTGGCCAACGAGTTCAAGGAAGGAGATCACTCAATCGGTGGTACCCGCGATGATCAACTACGCGGCGAAGCGCGCAGAGAGATCGAATCGATCACCATAGGAGAAATCAACAAAGCCACCGTTGTTGACGATCAGGTCACTCAAACCCTCCATCGATCTCTTGACCCAAATCTTGCCGCGCAGCTTGCGCAACTTACTGTAGGCGAGCTGAAAGGAATCTTCCTCGGCCCCGACTCAGCAAGATGGGCGATTCGTTACCGTGATGGGCTTTCAAGCGAAGTTATCGCGGCTGTTGCCAAAGTAATGACCGATGACGAACTAGGTAGAGTCTCACGATCGCTATTCAATCCGCTGCCGGGCGACGGCGTGGCAATTGGTTCACAGCAGCACTTCGGCTCCCGGATTCAACCCAACAGCCCCGGAGACGACGAAACAGAAATACTATTCTCAATCCTCGAAGGCCTTACCTACGGTTGCGGCGATGTGATAATCGGACTCAATCCAGCCAGCGACGACATCGACACAATAATTCGGCTCGAAGAGTTGCTATGCCGCGTAGTGAAGCGCCTCGAATTGCCGACAAGGTATTCGGTATTGTCCGACATCGTGAAGCAAACGACCGCGCGTGCGCAGACCAATGTGGATGTCGGGTTCCAAAGCTTAGCTGGTACATCAAAAGCGCTCGTTGGAATGGTCGGTCTGGATGTAGATGGACTTCTCGATCTGGCGCGCGGATTCGATGGCCTTTACTTTGAAACCGGTCAGGGCTCTGCGGTCACCAATCAAGCGGCAGAAGGCGTTGACATGGTTACGCTCGAGTCGAGGGCGTACGGCCTCGCCCGGTACCTGCGCAAGCAAACCGGAGCATGGATGATCGTCAACGACGTCGCAGGTTTCATCGGTACCGAGGTCTTTCGGACCGGAGAGCAGTTGGGCCGAGCTTGTCTGGAAGACACGATGATGGCCAAACT